>JADMIO011429296.1_pt1 | contig 20701 bp, 25 predicted proteins | sample 8958161 | NCBI WGS metagenome assembly JADMIO01 (sample SAMN16585339, study PRJNA669376) | soil metagenome | isolation source: Crop rotation soil | place: USA: Cullars Rotation, Alabama | collected 2011 | reverse complement strand
GGCCGCGACTTCAAGTCACGTGAATTCCAAGCTTCGGATCCCACTGTGCTGGAAAAAGCGACGTGAAGATCCTCGTCGTGGGCAACCCCGCCAACACGAACGCCCTGATCGCGATGAGCAACGCCGACGGCGTCCCGAGCGAGCGCTTCACGGCGATGACGCGACTCGACCACAACCGCGCGGTGGGCCAGCTCGCCGCCAAGACCGGCGCCGCCGTGGCGGACATCTCGCACATGGCGGTGTGGGGCAATCACTCACCCACGATGTATCCCGACCTGTTCAACGCGAAGGTGCGTGGTGAGCGTGCGTGGGACGTCGTCGGTGACGAGGCGTGGGTGGCCGACGAGTACATCCCGCGTGTGGGCAAGCGCGGCGCCGAGATCATCGAGGCGCGCGGCGCATCGTCGGCGGCGTCGGCCGCCAACGCGGCGGTTGACCATGTGCACGACTGGGTCAACGGCACGCAGGGCGACGACTGGGTCTCGATGGCGGTGCCGTCGCCCGGCGCCTACGGCGTGGCTGAGGGGATCATCTCCTCGTTCCCGTGTCGCTGCTCGGGCGGTGAGTGGGAGATCGTCGAAGGGCTCGACGTGCCCGAGTTCTCACAGGAACGGATCGACAAGACGGTCGCCGAGCTCGTCGGCGAACGGGACAGTGTCAGGGAACTCGGTCTCGTCTGATACGGGTTTCGCCCATCACCCGCCGGCTATGACGATCGCGCCGTCGCTCGGCGCCCGCGTGCCGGCGGGCGCTGTGCGACGTTACGTTCCCTTTGGGTGCCAGCCGCGGCCGGACTTGACGATCTTGCCGTCACTGGCCAGCTGCGGCATCACCCGGTACAGGTAGTTCTGCTTCATCCCGAGCTTGTCCGCGATCTCCGGGATCGTGATCCCGGGCTGATCCTTCACGAGCTGCTCGGCCTGCGCGGCACGCGTGCCGGAGCCGCGCGGGCGGCCGCGGCGGCCGGTGCCCGCACCGGTGCGGCGGCGGCGCCGGGTCGGCGCGGCGGCGGCGCTGGACGACGACGCGCCGTTGTCGACCCCAGACAGCGCCTGCTCAGCAGCCTCGAGGCGGCGGTACTCGTCCACCAGAGGCCGAAGCTCCTTCAGGCGGGCCTGGATCTCCTTGCGCTTCTCATCGAGGAAGTCTGCCACCGGGGTCCTTTCACTTTGACGGTGAGAAGTTACCAGTGAACGTCGCTTTTCCGGGTCCTTCCCGCAAGAACGATTGCACCGCATTTCTGCAGTCTTCGGTCTCGAACAGGTGTGATGTCAGTTCTGCGGTGAGTGCATCCGCGCCATGTGTGCCATGGTCGGCCTGTGCACGGATGACGGCCTTCGTGGCGGCGTGAGCGACCGTCGGGCCGGCGGCGAGCTCGGCCGCGAACTTGCGTGCCTTGGCGAGCAGGTCCTCAGGCGCGACGACGCGGTTCACGACGCCCCAGGTGTGAAGCGTCTCGGCGTCGTACAACCGGCCCGTCATGACGAACTCGCGTGCCCGCGCCGTGCCGGCGCGCTCGGCCATCCGCTGGGTGCCGCCCATCAGCGGCGTGATCCCGACGACCCTTTCCACCAGCCCGAACTGCACACCCGCGCCGGCCCACAGCAGGTCGCACGCGAGCGAGAGCTCGAGGCCGGCGGTGAGGCACAGACCGTGGGCGACGGCGAGCGTCGGCAGCGGCAGCGCCTCGACCGCGTGCGTGAGCTTCAGCAGCCGCTCGGTGAGCGCGGCGGCCGACTGGGCGTCGAGCCCCTCGAAGACGTGGACGTCCACGCCGGCGGAGAACACGTCGCCCTCGGCGCGCACGATCAGGGCGCGCGGGCGCTCGGCCGCCGCCCGCGCCACGCCGTCCTCGACGTCGGCGATCAGCTGCTGCCCCCACAGGTTCAGCGGCGGGTTGGAGATGACGATCTCGGCGACGTCGCCGTCTACGTCGTAGCGGGCGTGAGTCATGTGCCGTCTTCTAGCAGCGCCTTGAGGCGCTGGAGCGAGCGCATCGCCTCGCGCTCGGGCACTCCGCCGATCAGCATGCGGCTCGCCGCGGCGCCGACGATGCCACCGGGCGGCTTGAACTCGTTCTCGTACTCGAAGCAGGTCTTGCCGCCGTCCCGGGGCTTGAGCACGTAGCTCGTCCGGGCGTACGAGTGGGCCGGGCCGCGGCCTTCCCAGGTGGCGCGATCGGGCCGGTCGGCCTCGGTCAGCATCCAGTGCACCTTGAAGTTGGCGCCGCGGAGATGCAGCGTCTGCTCCATCTCGTAGCCCTCGCGCGGCGCGCCGGCGTCACGCGAGTTGACGCGCCGGTGGATCGTGACCCACTGGTCCAGGCGCGCGGGATCGAGCACGAGGTCGTAGACCGCCTCGCGCGGGGCGTCGATGTCGATTGACGCTGTCACCAGCGTCACTTGGCGGCCACCTCCTCGATCTGCTCCCAGTCGCGCAGCGCGCGCTCGACGGCTGACTCGAAGGCATGCAACCTAACGCCGAACGCGCCCGCCGCGTCGTGGTCACGGGGCAGGAGGTCGCTCTCGAGCGACTCCATCAGCGGCGTGATGAACCCCGGATCCTCGGCGGCGACGGCGGCGGCGACGACCGACGCGACCGGAGTGAGGCTGAAACCGAGACGGATCGCGGAGCGCTGAACGAGCATCAGGTCGGCGATCCGCTCGATCAGCCGCTGGTAGCTCATCTCCTCCGGACCGCCGATGTCCCATGAGCGGCCGGCGAGCGCGGCGGGCGCGTCGGCGGCGCGGACGAGGAAGGCGAGCACGTCGCGGCCGTCGATCGGCTGCGTGCGGTGCACGCGCCAGGCCGGCAGGGCAAGCACGGGCAAGCGCTCGATCAGGCGCACGAGGAAGCGGAACGAGCGTGAGCGGGCGCCGATCACGATCGAGGCGCGCAGCGCGATCGGCTCATCCGCGGCCTCGAGCAGCGCGTCCTCGACGGCGAGGCGGGAGGCGAGGTGACGCGAGGCGCGCGCTTCCTGCGGCACGAGCCCGCCGAGGTAGACGACCCGCCGCACGCCGGCCGCGCGCGCGGCGGTGGCGAAGCGCTCGGCGGCGCGCCGCTCGTGCTCCGGGAACCCGGTGTTGGCCGGTCCCTCCATCGAGTGGATCAGGTAGTAGGCCGCGTCGACGCCGTCGAGCGCGCGGCCGAGCCCGGCGCCGCTCACCGCGTCGCCGATCACGAGGTCGTCGAGCTGGACGCCGGCGGCGAGGACCCGCTCGGGCGCACGGGCGAAACCGCGCACGTCGTGGCCGGCGTCCTGCAGACGGGGCACGAGCGCGGCGCCCACATAGCCGGACACGCCGGTGACCAGGATCCGCATCGTCAGTCGCTGCCCATCGGGGCGGGAGGAAAAACACCGAGGGTGCGGAGTCGGCACGTCGCAGGTACGGTCTTTTTCATCGCTTTGGAGGGTATTTGCGGGGAAGGCACGAACTCCGTGCGTTTTGCGGGGATGCCCCTTGTCGCGCCGCCGAAGGTCAGCTTTCCTGTGCTCGTCTTGTGACGGATCGGTGAAGCTCGTCGCGGCCGACGGGCTCTCCAATGGAAAAGGGGTTTCTGGGGGATGGACACGCGCGGCAACGGGCGCAAAGTGACCTGCGACGACTGCTTCTTCAAGCGGAACGGGCTCTGTGCCCTCGAGCTTGACAAGGCCTGCGCGACCTTCCGCCCGGATTCGCCCCAGGGTCTGCGGCCACCGCAGCAGATGCGGTTCGTGTTCCGGCAGGAGCGGCGCCGCCAGGCGACCTGGCAGTTCCCCACGGCTGACCAGCAGGCTGCGCTGCACGCGTAAGCTCCGTCTGTGGAGCTGACGGTCCTGGGCAAGTCCCCTGCCTGGCAGGACGCTGGAGGAGCGTGCAGCGGGTATCTCGTGGCGACCCGCCAGACGATCCTGCTGCTGGACTGCGGCAACGGGGTCCTCGGCAAGCTGCGTTCGGTGTGCGACTACGCGAGCGTCGACGCGGTGGTGATCTCGCATCTGCACGCCGACCACATCCTCGACCTCGTGCCGTACGCGTCCGGGCTCACGTACGCACCGCGCCACCAGCCGGTGCCGGTCGACGGGCACCCCGGTACGTCCGAGCCGCCGCGGCCGCGGCTGATCGCTCCGCCCGGCGCCCGCGCGGTGTTCCAGCGCCTGAACGCGGCGGCGGGGATGCGCGAGGAGCACATCGAGAACGCGTTCCGGCTCGAGGAGTACGACCCCGGGTCGACCGTCACGGTCGGTGACATCGAGCTGCGCTTCCAGCCCGTCCCGCACTTCCTGCCGACCCACGCCGTGAGCATCGCCAACGGCGACGGGCGGATCACCTACAGCGCCGACTCCTCGCCCAGCGACGACCTCTGCGCCTTCGCGCGCGACACCGATCTGCTGTTGATCGAGGCGACGCTGCCGCGGCCCGAACGCGAGGGCCCGCGCGGGCATCTGACGCCCGAGGAGGCCGGTGAGCACGGCCGGCGGGCGAGCGCCCGGCGCGTCGTCCTCACCCACATGTCGGACGAGCTCGACGCCGACTGGGCGCGCGAGGAGGCCGAGCGCAGCTTCGGCGGGCCGGTCGACATCGCCCACGAAGGCGCCGTCTACACCATCTGAACGCTTCAGTTCGCGCGGGTTAAGGCCGATTCCCTTCCTGTGAGCCCTGTCGAGGCGTCGATCGACGGTGTGCGATTGCTGTCGCACCGACCGTCCGTGCTCTACAAAGTCGAGCACCTGGCCACCGAGCCCGTGGACGGCGACATCGCCGTCGAGGGTCTCGTGCTGGCCGGGCCCGGCTGGAGCGACAAGCTCAAGGAGCTGCTGAAGACCGTCTCGACCGCCGAGCGCGCGTGCCTGTTCGCGCTGCGCCTGTCCGACGACCAGGCGCTGCCGCTGCCGGCCGACACGCTGCTCGACCGCGCGCGCACCGACTGGTTCCCCGACTTCCTCTCGCACGGCCAGATGAAGCCGCACTTCCAGCCGATCGTGGAGCTGGCCACCGGCCGTGCCTACGGCCGCGAGGCCCTGATGCGCGGGCGGCTCGGCGCCGTCGAGGTGCGCGGGGGCGAGCTGCTCGCCGCCGCCGAGGCGCACGACGCGCTGTTCTCGTTCGACTACCGCGCCCGCACCGCCGCGCTCGAGATCGGCCTGCCGCTGCTGCCCGAGGGCGAAGTGCTGTTCGTGAACCTCGACCCGCGCGCGGCGCTCGACATCGAGTCGACGGTGCGCACCACCTGGCCGGTCGTGGTGCGGATGAACGCCGACCCGTCGCGCATCTGCATCGAGGTCATCAAGCCCGAGCGCTGCCCGGACAAGGAGATGCTGTCCGAGATGGTCGAGGCGCACCGCAAGCGCGGCGCCCTGATCGCGCTCGACGATCTCTCCTGCGGCACCGACGCGCTGCTGTGCCTCGAGCGCATCCGCCCGGACGTGGCGAAGATCGACATGGCACTCACGCAGGGCATCCAGCACTCCGACGGCCGCCGCAAGCTGGTCGCCGCACTGGTCGACCTCGCGCACGAGCAGGGCGCCAAGGTCGTCGCCGAGGGCATCGAGCGCGTCGACGAGTACGAGACCATGCTCGAGCTCGGGGTCGATCTCGGCCAGGGCTTCTACTTCGGTCAGCCGACCGAGCGGCCGATGGCCGTCGACGCCCGGCTCTTCGCGAAGCGCTCCTGACGCGCACGCCCAGCGTCAAGATATCGTCTGATATCTTGATATCTATGACGGACCGCAGACCCCTCTACGTGCGCCTGCCCGAGACCGAGGCGCTGCGCCTCGACGAGGCCGCGCACCGCCTCAAGCGCTCCAAGCAGGACCTCGTCGCCAGCCTCATCACCGCCTACGGCGACCCCGACACGCTCCGCCGTGTGACGGTCGAGACCACCGACGACCGCATGACCGTCGGGCACGCCGAGTTCCGCCCGTTCACGCCGCCCGACGTGCTGACCGTCGACCAGCTCGCGGCGTGGCTGCAGACCGAGCCCGAGACGATCGCGCAGCTCGCGGACGACGGCGAGATCCCCGGCCGCAAGCTCGGCGACGAGTGGCGCTTCGCCCGCGAGGCCGTGCTGGACTGGCTCGCGCGCCGCTAGATTCCAAGGTCGTGGCCTCTGAGCGCGACCTCTTCGCCAACTTCGAGCGCATGCGGCGGCAGATGGACGAGCTGTTCGACCGCCGGCTCGCCACCCAGCGCCGCGGCGGGTTCTCGCCCGAGGTCGACGTGTACTACGCCGACAACCCGCCGCGGGCGGTCGTTCGCGCCGACCTCGCGGGCATCGACCCGAACGAGATCGAGCTCAAGATCAGCGGCCGCGAGCTGACCCTCTCCGGCCAGCGCCGCCCCCAGAGAGGCGAGGAGCGCGTCTACCAGCAGATCGAGATCGAGCACGGTCCGTTCCAGCGCGTCGTCGCGCTCGGTGTCGACGTCGACTCCGACGCCGCGCAGGCCAGCTACGAGGACGGGATCCTCACGGTCGAGCTGCCGGTGTCGCAGCCCGCGCCGAGCCGCAGCGTCCCGATCCAGCGCAGCGAGGACACGTGATCGACGTCATCGGCGACGACGGCGACCCGGCGCCGGCGGAAGTCGCCCTGCCCGGCGAGCTGCCCGTCCTCCCGCTCCGCGACTCGGTCACCTACCCCGACACGCTGACGCCGCTGGCGATCGGCCAGGAGCGCAGCGTGCAGCTCGTCAACGACGTGCTGACCGGGAACCGCATGCTCGTGATGGTCGCCAGCCGCGAGCCCGAGGAGGAGACACCCGGGCCGGAGCAGCTGTACGACGTCGGCGTCGCCGGCATGGTCGCGCGCATGCTCAAGGTGCCGGACGGCTCCCTGCGGATCCTCGTCCAGGGCGGCCAGCGCGTGCGGATCGAGAGCTGGGAGAAGGAGAAGCCCTACATCACCGCCCGCGTCTCCGAGCTCCCGGACGTGGTCGAGGAAGGCCCCGAGCTGACCGCGCTGATGCGCAACGTGCAGCAGACCTTCAGCCAGATCATCGAGGACGTCCCGTATCTGCCCGAGGAGCTGCAGATGGCGGTGGCCAACCTCGACGACCCGTCGGCACTCAGCCACCTGATCGCCGGCGCGCTGCGGATCAAGACCGAGGACCGCCAGGCGCTGCTCGAGGAGGTCGACGTCGCCCGCCGCCTCATGCGCCTGTCGGAGATCCTCGCGCGCGAGCTCGACATCGTCGCGATCGGCTCCAAGATCCAGGACCAGGTCAACGCCGAGATGGAGAAGGGCCAGCGCGAGTGGGTCCTGCGCCAGCAGCTCAAGGCGATCCAGGAGGAGCTCGGCGAGCAGGACCCGGCCGAAGCCGAGGTCGACGAGCTGCGCGAGCAGCTCGCCGCGCTCGAGCTGCCCGACCGCGTCCGCTCGCAGGTCGACCGCGAGGTCTCGCGACTGGAGAAGATCCCGCAGGCGGCCGCCGAGCACGGCGTCATCCGCGGCTACCTCGAGTGGATGGCCGCGCTCCCGTGGGGCAAGGGCACCGACGACAACCTCGACCTCAAGCACGCGCGCGAGGTCCTCGACGAGGACCACTACGACATCGAGAAGGTCAAGGACCGCATCCTCGAGTTCCTCGCGGTGCGCAAGCTCAAGCCGGACGCCCGCGGCTCGATCCTCTGCTTCGCCGGCCCGCCCGGGGTCGGGAAAACCTCGCTCGGCCAGTCGATCGCCCGCGCGCTGGGCCGCAAGTTCGAGCGCATCAGCGTCGGCGGCGTGCGCGACGAGTCGGAGATCCGCGGCCACCGCCGCACCTACATCGGCGCGATGCCCGGCACGATCATCCGCGCGCTGCGCGACGCCGAGTCGCACAACCCGGTGTTCATGATCGACGAGATCGACAAGATGGGTGCCGACTACCGCGGCGATCCGGCGAGCGCGATGCTCGAGGTGCTCGACCCCGAGCAGAACTCGACGTTCCGCGACCACTACCTCGACGTGCCGTTCGACCTCAGCCGCGTGATGTTCATCTGCACGGCGAACGACATGGACCGCGTGCCCGGCCCGCTGCGCGACCGCATGGAGGTCATCGCGCTCGCCGGCTACACCGAGGAGGAGAAGCTCCAGATCGCCAAGCGCTACCTCGTGCCGCGCCAGATCGGGCGGAACGGGCTCAAGCGCTCGCAGGTCGGCTTCAGCGACACCGGCCTGAAGGAGCTGATCGCGTCTTACACGCGCGAGGCGGGCGTCCGCAACCTCGAGCGCGAGATCGGCTCGGTGTGCCGCAAGGTCGCCGTGCAGGTGGCCAAGGGCACGCTCGAGCGCAAGCTGTCGGTCACGGCGCCGAAGGTGCGCGAGCTGCTCGGCCGCCCGCGCTTCCTGCCCGACGTGCGGCGCCGCACGAAGGAGCCCGGCGTCGCCACCGGCCTGGCGTGGACGCCGGTCGGTGGAGACGTCCTGTTCATCGAGGCGAGCGCGATGCCGGGCAAGGGCAAGCTGACGATCACGGGCCAGCTCGGCGACGTGATGCGCGAGTCGGCCGAGGCGGCGCTGTCGTACGTACGCGGACACGCCGACCTGCCGGACGACTGGTTCGCCAACCACGACGTGCACGTGCACGTGCCCGCCGGAGCGATCCCCAAGGACGGGCCGAGCGCCGGCATCACGATGGCGACGGCGCTGATGTCGCTCGTCACCAAGCGTCCGGTCCGTGACGATGTGGCGATGACCGGCGAGCTCACGCTGACCGGCCAGGTGCTGCCGATCGGCGGCCTGAAGGAGAAGGCGCTGGCGGCTCAGCGGGCCGGTATCAACCGCGTGCTCGCGCCCCGCCGCAACGAGGGTGATCTCGAGGACATCCCCGAGCACCTGCGCAAGGACATCGACTTCGTATGGGTCGGTGAGGTCGAGGAGGTCTTCGACGCCGCGCTCAGCGACGGGCGCAGGCGTCGTTGACGCCCTCCCATCCCGGGTATGCTCGTCTCAAATAGCCCCGGAGAGGTGGTATGGCAAGCAAGAAACAGAAGGCCCAGAAGGCGGCGATGCAGGCTCGAGCGAATCCGTACCTGCGGCGGATCGCCGAGGACGAGGATCTGCGTCAGAACGTGTATGACGCGTACGAGTCCGTCCGTAAGGCCTACAGCCGCCTCAGCAACGGCAAGTCGCCGACGAAGCAGATCTTCGACGACAAGAAGTTCCAGAAAGAGGTCAAGAAGGCCGCGTCCAACGTGCGCGACGCGAGCGTCGCGCTGCATGAGGCGCCCAAGAAGAGCGGCGGTGGCCTGAGCCTCAAGCGCGTCCTGCTGGTCGGCGCCGTCGGCACCGGCGTCGCGCTCGCGGTCAGCGAGGGCCTGCGCAAGAAGGTGCTCGACACGTTGTTCGGCGCCGAGGAGGAGTTCGAGTACACCTCGAACACCGGCAGCGCCTCGTCACCACAGACGACAGCGTCGACGAACTGAGAACGGGCGCCGCAAGGCGCCCTTTTCAGTCGATCTCGCTGGCGCCGACGGCGGCCTCGGCCTCCGGGAGCCGGTAGGCGCGCGCGACCACGAGCCCGTCCACCCCGGTCTCGCCCGGCTCGATCGGCAGCCCTTCGCGCGTGAGGTTCACCCCGACCGCCTCGAGGTCGGAGAACGTCACGCCCTCGTCGTAGGCGGCGGTGAGCCGAAGCGCCGCCGGCGTCGGCACGAGGTCGATGCACTCGCGCGTCGTCGCGGGCGTGGTGCGCGTCTCGCCGAGGATGCTGTTGACGTAACAGACGCGGGGCGGCTCGGACCCACGCGCGACGCGCAGGAGCGGCTTGTGCAGGACGGGGTACTCGTCGATCGCGTAGGCGGGCAGCGCCTGCACGTAGAAGAACGGCAGCACGATCGTCGGGAGGAGCGCGGCGTACGCGACGGTGCCGAGGGTGCGCCGCCCGCGCGAGCGCAGGAACGCGCCGAGGCAGATCAAGACCGTCGGCAGCAGGAAGATCGCCAGCGCTCCGAGCTGGGCCGGTGAGCCCGCGTCGCTGCACAGCTCACGCCGCGGCGACCATGGCCACAGCTCCGCGTTGTCGTCCTCGTCCAGGCACTCGGCGAACAGCGCCGCGATCACGGCGATCAGCACGACGAACGTGATCGCGCCGGTCGTCAGCCCGGTCCACACGGCACGCTTCGTGGACCCTCCGATCGCGCGGATCACCCCGCCGGCGATCAGGGCGCTGATCGGCACGACCAGGAACAGGATCATGCGCCGCTCAGTTGTCGGGCAGCAGCGGGATGTCCCACCACAGGACGGCCAAGCCGGCGGCGGCGATCGCCAGCCCGGTGGCGAACGCGACCAGAATGCGCTGCGTCGTCGTCGTCTCAGCCGCCTTCTGCTGGGCCTTGGCCGCCTGCTCGAGCGACTTGTCGAGCAGCCGCTCGGCCCACATGAACTCCATCGACAGCATCGCCAGGCCGATCGGGATCAGCACGAACGCCGGCCCTGGGGTCACGAGCATGACGAGCCCGGCGGCGAGCACGACCGAGCCGGTGACGCCGAAGAGGAAGCGGAACAGCAGGTGGCGCTCCCGGTGCGTCGCGCGACGCAGCTCGAGGCGCTGGATCATCTTCGGGCGCGGGCGCCTCTCGCCTTCCATCGCAAATGAGTGTGCCAAACCGAACCGAAAACCGGACAACCCTTCAGTAGCTTCGATTGCATGACCGATGATGCGATCGTCGTCGAGGGACTCCACAAGTCGTACGGGTCCGTGAAGGCGCTGGGAGGCGTTGACTTCGCGGCCAGGAGCGGCAGCGTGCTGGGCCTGCTCGGGCCCAACGGGGCGGGCAAAACCACCGCGGTGCGGATCCTCGCCACGCTGCTCGAGCCCGACGCGGGCCACGCGCGCGTGGCCGGATTCGACGTCGTCAAGGAGGCCGCCGCGCTGCGGGCGAGAATCGGCCTCGCGGGCCAGTACGCGGCCGTCGACGAGAACCTGACCGGGGTCGAGAACCTCGAGATGGTCGGCCGGCTCTACCACCTCGGGAAGGACCGCTCACGCCAGCGGGCCCATGACCTGCTGGAGCGATTCGACCTCACGGATGCCGCCAAGCGGCCCGCCAAGACCTACTCGGGCGGCATGCGGAGGCGACTCGATCTTGCCGCCGCGCTGGTGGCCCAGCCGCCGGTGCTGTTCCTCGACGAACCCACGACCGGACTCGATCCCCGCAGCCGCATCGGCATGTGGGAGACGATCGAGGCGCGCGTGCAGGCCGGCACCACGGTGCTGCTCACGACCCAGTACCTCGACGAGGCCGACCGCCTCGCCGACCAGATCGTGGTGGTCGACCACGGGCTCGTGATCGCCGAGGGCACCTCGGACGAGCTGAAAGCCCAGATCGGCGGCGAGCGCGTGGAGATCGTGCTCGAGGATGCCGCCGACGGCGACGCCGCGATCGCGGCGCTCGGGCCGCTGTGCATCGACCGCCCGAGCGCGGAGGGCACCGTCGTGCGCGCGCCCGTGAGCCGCCGCCACGGCCTGATTCCCGACATCGTGCGCGCGCTCGACGACGCGGACGTGGGGCTCGACGACATCTCGATCCAGCGCCCGACGCTCGACGACGTGTTCCTCTCGCTCACGGGCCACGCCGCCGAGGAAGAGCCCGAGCAGGAGGAGGTGGCCGCATGAGCTCGCTCGCGCTGACGGTCGAGGACACCCTGGTCCTCGCCCGCCGCAATCTGATGCGGATCCCGCGCCAGCCCGACCTGCTAATCGCCTACACGATCCAGCCGGTCATGTTCGTGCTGCTGTTCGTGTACGTGTTCGGCGGCGCGATCTCGACGCCGGGTTTCGACTACGTCGACTTCCTGATGCCGGGCATCATCGTCCAGTCGATCGCGTTCGGCGGCTTCGTGACCGCGCTCGGCTTGTCCGAGGACGTCAAGAAGGGCCTGATCGACCGCTTCCGCTCGCTGCCGATGTCGCGCGCGGCGGTGCTGATGGGGCGTACGTCCTCCGACGTGCTGCTGAACTGCCTGTCGCTCGTCGTGCTGCTGACGGTCGGCTTCATCGCCGGCTTCAACTTCATCGACGCCACGGCTGGTGAGATCGCCCTCGGGCTCGTCTTGCTGCTGGCGATGGGCTATGCGTTCTCGTGGGTGTTCGCGCTCGTCGGGCTGTTCTCGGACACGCCTGAGACCGCGAACTCGATCGGCTTCACGCTGATCTTCCCGCTCACGTTCGCGTCCGCGATCTTCGTGCCGGCCGAATCGATGCCGGACGGGCTGCGGCAGTTCGCCGAGGCCAACCCGTTCACGACCTGGTCCGACGCGGTCCGGTCGTTGTGGTTGAACACGCCGGCCAACAGCGACGTCTGGATGTCGTTCGTCTGGATCGCGGTGCTCATCGCGGTGTTCGCGCCGCTCGCCGTCAAGCGCTACCGGACGGTCGCCGCGAGCTGACGGAAGCGCACCGCGGCGCTCACGCGGCCGGCCGGCCGGCGGAAGCGGATCTTCACCAGGCGCCCGGTGGGCGCCTGGACGGTCCGCCGCGCCACCCGCCGGCCGTCTGAGCGCAGCGTGATCGTGAGCCGACCCGGCTGCGGCGCGCAGGCTGTGACGATCGCCGCGCGGCGGCGCAGGCGGACCCGTACGCGGTTGCGGCACGCGGCGGCGGTCGTCCAGACGGGCTGGCGCCCCGGCAGCACGCGCCGCTTGCCGACGTAGATGCGGCCGTCGCGCTCGTACGCGATCCGCCGCCCGTCGGGTGACCATGACGGTTGCGCGCCGGTGGCAGCCGTGCGGACCTCCGCCCCGTTCTTGTAGACGACGATCGGCCCCGTGCCGGTTTCGGCGGTCGATCGCACGACGGCGACGCGACCCTCATGGAAGGCCGGGTTGAAGAGATCGCGGGTGGGGTCGCGGGCGAGGTCGCGCTCGCAGGCGAAGTCGAGGTCGGAGGGGAGGAGGCAGATCCCGAGCGGGAACGGCGCCGTGTCTCCCGCGTCGGTGCGCGTCAGCCGGTCGCCCAGCCACGCCGCGTCGACGACCGCGCGGGCCACCGCGTCGCGCCCGCCGCCGCCGGCGCCCATGACGAACAGGTACGGCACGAAACCGAACACGCCGGGGCTGCCGGGTGGGCTGCCGGGTGGCGCCGGCGCGTTCTCGCCCAGCAGCTCCACGGTCGCCACCCGCGAGCCGTCGGGCGCGATCTCGGCGATCACCGCGGTCCCGCCGCGCGGCAGGTCGCCGGTGAGCGAGCGGCCGCGGCCGTCGAGCACGCGCGTGAACGTCGAGCGCACGACGCCGAGCCGCGACCCGTCGCGCGACGCGGACACCCACGTGTACGTCCCGCCGTCGTGCGTCAGGCGCCGTTTGGCCGAGCCGTCGGGCGCCGCGCGGCAGATGTCGGTGCCGCAGCGATAGATGAGCGCGTCCGCCGCAGCGTCGGCGGCGAGCAGCGCCCAGGCGACCAGCGCGGCGACAGCGATCCGGGCCACGGCGGGTAATACGCAGGAGGCTAGAGTCAGGCTCATGGAGGCCTCCGCCCGCATCGTCGACGCGATGCGCCAGTCCGTCGCCGAGCGCGGCACGGCCGGGTCCACGTTCGACCAGGTGGCGCGCGAGGCGGGCGTCTCGCGCGGGCTCCTGCACTACCACTTCGGCACAAAGGAGCGGCTGATCGCCGAGGTCGTGCGGCGTGACGCCGAGATCCGGCTCGAGCATCTCGGCCGCGAGCTGGCGGGAGCGCAGACCGTCGACGACGTCATCGCCGTGCTGCTGCACTCGCTCGAGGACCTCGTGGAGCGCGACCCGGGCTTCGTGGCGCTGCGGTTCGAGCTGTTCACCTCCGGCCGGCGCAATCCCGAGATCGCCGCCGAGTTCGCGGCGCTCCAGCGGGCGACGCGCACGCAGGTGGCCGAGCTGCTCGCCGCCAAGGAGCGCGAGGGTGTCGTGCAGCTGGCCGACGCTCCCGAGGCCGTCGCCGCGGTGCTGCTCTCGCTCGCCGACGGCCTCGCGCTGAGCCTGCTCGGCGAGCCCGAGCACGGCCATCGCGCCACGTTGGGAGCCGCGACGGCGGCCGCCCGGGCGTTGTTCTCAGAACCTTAGGGAACCGAATTAGGGATATCCCTGATGCGCGGCTGCGGGCCGTCGGAGAGGGTCCCGCCCATGGAGAATCTCCGTCGTATAGCCGCACTCGCGGTCGGCGCGCTGCTGATCCCAGCCGCTGCCGCGCAGGGCGCGACGAAGGACATGTTCGCCGGCACCCCGCCAAAGGGGCTGCTGAAGGGCGTGCCCGGGTTCGCGACCGACAACGCCTTCTATCCGAAGCGCGTGACCATCCACAAGGGCGATCGCGTGAGCTTCCAGATCGTCGGGTTCCACAACGTCTACCTTCCGAAGAAGGGCGAGGCGGTGCCCGCGCTGTTCGCGCTCGATCCCAGCAACCCCGTCGCAGGCGTCAAGGACGAGGCCGGGGCCGACTTCTGGTTCAACGGCCAGCCGAGCGTCGGGATCAATCCGAGCGTCGCGGGCCCGACCGGCGGGAAGACGTACGACGGCAGTGAAGCCGTCGGCACCGGTCTTCCGCTCGCTGGTCCGCCGAAGCCGCTGAAGGTCAAGTTCCCGAAGAAGGGCACCTACACGGTGCTGTGCTCGCTGCATCCGGGCATGACGGGCAAGGTCGTGGTGAAGGGCAAGAAGGCCCACATCGCGTCCAAGAAGCAGGACAGGAAGCGGATCAAGAAGCAGGCCAAGGCGGCCTCGAAGCTGGCGAAGAAGCTCGTCGCCGGCCAGGGCGTGCCCAGCGGCCTCACCGTCAAGGCCGGTAACGACAAGAAGGGCGTCGCCACGCTCGCCTTCTTCCCCGCGAAGAAGACGGTGAAGGTCGGCCAATCGGTCAACTTCACGATGTCCAACAAGTCGACCGAGGCCCACAACGTTGCGTTCGGTCCCGAGGCCTATGCGGCTGAGCTCGCGCAGGCGTTCATCGGACCGGCCGGTCTGGACCCGCGCACGGTCTATCCGAGCGAGCCGTTCGGATCGCCGCTCGCGGTCAACGGGACGAGCCACGGCAACGGCTACGTGAACACCGGCCTGCTCGACGACGACAAGGCGACGCCGATGCCCAAGAGCACGTCGGTGTCGTTCTCGAAGCCGGGGACGTATCCGTACTACTGCATCGTCCACGGGGCCGAGATGAAGGGCTCGATCACGGTCACGCAATGAGGTTCCGTGTCACCACCATCACCGCTCCCGTCGCCATCGTGGCGACGGGAGCGGCGCTCCTCTTCTCCGGTACGGCCGAGGCCCGCACCTCCAAGGTGCAGATCTCGTCCAACTTCTACGCCCCGTTCAAGCTGACCGTGAAGAAGAACGCCAAGGTCCGCTTCGTGTGGGACGACTTCAGCTTCGACGCTCACGACGTCAACGTGAAGAAGGGTCCGGTGAAGTTCCACTCGCCGCTGCAGGCGGGCGGGACCTGGACCACCAAGAAGCTCAAGAAGCCGGGCAAGTACTTCCTCTTCTGCTCCCAGCACGAAGAGATGACGATGACCTTGACGGTCAAGAAGAAGTGAACAGCCCGCGGGCGCGCCACAGCGCTCGCGGCGTTCCGTGCGGCCTGAGGCGTCCGGTGGCGACTGCGCGCCGCGGGTCGAGCCGGCCGGCCACCACGTCGACCCAGTCGTCGAACCGGCACCTGAGCTCGAGGTCGGGCGCGGGCGCGCGGCCCGCCGTCGCGGCCGTCGAGCCGTTGTCGAGCCGCACGTGCCACGGCTCGGCGTCCGCGAAGTCCCACTGCAGGACGAACGGACCATCGGGCGCGCGGCGCATGTCGACGTTGCGGCGGATGCTGTCGAACAGCACCGCCATCGCCTCGGGATTGCGCGCGGCCGGGCCGTTCTTCTGGCCGAGATAGCCGTAGCGCAGCATCGCCAAGCCACGCTCGGCGCGCCCACGCGCCGGCATGTCCATCGGCATGATCTGCGGGCCTGGGAGCGACTCGATCGGCAGGCCCGCGGCGCGGAACTTGGCCTCGAACGAGCGCGCGCCCTCCTCGTAGACCTGCTCGAGCGTGAAGCCGAAGCACTCGACGTAGCGGGTGTCCCAGTTCGGCGGGACGAACACGCCGAGCGACACGGGCGTGACCGCGCGCAGCTGCTCGGCGACGGCCTCGGGCACCTCGGGGTCCTCGGCCGCGAGGTCGCGCAGGAGCTTGACGCCGAAGCCGATGTGGCGCTGCTCGTCGAGCGAGACGCGGCGCATGCCCTCACGGAAGCCGGGGAGGACCCCGCGGGTCGCCAGATAGTCGGAGATGAAGTGCTGGCCGGGCTGCGCGAGCGTCGCCTCGACGACGAAGTGGTACATCGTCACGGCCTGGGCGAGCTTGGTGCGCGAGCGGTCGCGGCGTAGCTCGTCGACGACGCGGTCGAGCATCGCGAACGTCTTCACGAAGCCCCACGTGAGCTCCGGCCGCGTGGCCTCGAGCCCGCCCGCCACCGTCCCGTCGCCGACCTCGACGACCTCCTCCATGAAGCGCTTGAAGAACACCGCATGGCGCGCCTCGTCGACCTGCTGGGTCGCGAGGAAGTACTTCTGCTCCTCGCGCGGCGCGGCATCGATGAACGGCGACAGGTCGTCGGCCACGGCGTCCTCGCCGTGGAAGAACATCGCGTAGTTCCACAGCGCGGCGCGGCGCTCGAGGTCGGAGAACTTCTCCCGCCACTCGACCTTGTCGACGCTGAAGTCGATCGCGGTCGCACGCCAGTTGCTGTGCTCCCAGCGCTCGTACAGATCCTCGTACGAGATCTGGTCAGCGGCGACCATGTAACGGAAGCTACAGAACGTTCCCGTTCACCGTGTGACGTCTGTCACACGGTCCACGAGCTCGCTGACAGGCACCCGCTCCTGCGTCAGCGTGTCGCGCTCGCGCAGCGTCACCGTGTCGTCCTCCAGCGTCTGGTGGTCGACCGTGACGGCGAGTGGCGTGCCGATCTCGTCCTGGCGCCGGTAGCGCTTGCCGATGTGCCCGCCCGAGTCGTACTCGGCCGAGACCTGCCGGCGCAGCTCGTGGTAGATCTCGGTGGCCTTCTCGGGGTGCCCGTCCTTGCGCAGCAGCGGTAGCACCGCAACCTTGACCGGCGCGACCTTCGGGCTGAGCCGCAGGACGGTGCGCTTCTCGCCGCCGATCTCGTCCTCGTCGTAGGCGTCGCACAGCAGCGCGAGCATCGTGCGGCCGACGCCGGCGGCCGGCTCGATCACGTGCGGGATGTAGCGTTCGCGCGTTTCCGGATCGAAGTACTCGAGCTTCTCGCCGGAGTACTCGGCGTGCTGCTTGAGGTCGAAGTCGCCGCGGTTGGCGATGCCCTCGAGCTCCGACCAGCCGATCGGATACAGGTACTCGATGTCGGAGGTCGCCGACGAGTAGTGGCTCAGCTCGTCGGGTCCGTGCGCGCGCAGCTTCAGCCGCTCGGGGTCGATCCCGAGGGAGACGTACCAGTCCATGCGCGCCTGCATCCAGTACTCGTGCCACTTCTCGGCCTCGGCGGGCGGCACGAAGAACTCCATCTCCATCTGCTCGAACTCGAGCGTGCGGAAGATGAAGTTGCCGGGCGTGATCTCGTTGCGGAACGACTTGCCGACCTGGGCGATGCCGAACGGCGGCTTGCGGCGCGCGTACTGCAGCGTGGTCTTGAAGTCGAGGAAGATGCCCTGCGCCGTCTCCGGCCGCAGGTAGACGGTCGAGCCGGCCTCCTTCACGGGGCCGATCGTCGTCTCGAACATCAGGTTGAACGCGCGCGGCTCGCTCAGCTCGCCGCCGCACACCGGGCACACCAGCTCGCCCTCCGGCTGCGCCTCGCGCAGGTGGTCCTCGCGGAAGCGCTGCTTGCACTTGCCGAGGCACTGCACGAGCGGGTCGGTGAAGCCGGCGAGGTGGCCGGAGGCCTCCCACGTGCGCGGGTGCTGGATGATCGCCGAGTCGAGCGCGACCACGTCGTCGCGCTCCTGGATCATCGCTCTCCACCAGGCGTTGATCACGTTGTTCTTGAGCAGAACGCCGTAGTGCCCGTAGTCGTAGGTGTTGGCGATGCCGCCGTAGATCTCCGACGCGGGGAAGATCAAACCCCGCCGCTTGCAGAGAGCGACGACCTCGTCCATGGACTTTGCGGGCATGGCCTCCAGCCTATACTCGGCCGCCGCGATGCCGATCTACGAGTACCGCTGTGAGAACGGGCACCTGTTCGAGGTGATGCAGAAGATCACCGAGGATCCCGTGACCACCTGCGAGGAGTGCGGAGCCCCGGTGCAGCGCGTGTTCCACCCCATCGCTGTGCACTTCAAGGGATCGGGTTTCTACAACACGGATTACGGCACCGCGCGGCGCAAGCGCGAGACCGAGAAGTCGGCCAAAGAGGGCGCCGACAAGCACGACGCGAAGGCGAAGGAGTCCAAGAGCGACAAGTCTGACTCCAAGCCGTCGACGACGTCCCCCAGCAGCTCGGACTAGGCCTATTCTCCGCCCATGGCGGGCAGCTCACCGGCGAGGACGTGCCGCCCGGATACGGGAGCGCGCTGACCGCGGGCGGGCTCGCAGTGCTCGAGCGCCATTAGGGCCCCTTATAGGCCCCAACCGCAATCGTCATTTCCGCTGGGGGCGATCCGCTGGCACACTGGCCGTCATGACGCCTCGCCAGATCGGTCTGCTCGCGGCCTTGGCCGCGATCTGGGGCGGCTCGTACCTGCTGATCAAGTACGCGCTCGAGGACCTCAGCGCGCCGATGATCGTCTGGGGGCGCACCGCGCTCGCGTCGATTGTGCTCCTGATCGCCCTGCGCGGCTCCGTCCGCGGCGCGTTCGCCGACATCCGGCGGCGGCCCGGGTGGGCGGTCGTGCTGGGGACCGTGTCCGTCGCCGCGCCGTTCATGCTGATCACGTTCGGCGAGCACGAGGTGCCGTCCGGGCTGACCGCCGTGCTGATCTCGCCGGCCGCGCTGTTCGTGGCGCTGTTCGCGCCGTTCATCGATCCCTCGGAGCGGATCGACCGCCGCCAGGCGATCGGCCTGTTCACAGGCCTCCTGGGCGTGGCGATCGTCGTCGGAGTCGAGTCGATCAGCACGCTGGGCCAGTTCCTCGGCGCGCTGGCGATGATCGGCGCCGCCGCCTTCTACGCGCTCGGCGGCTTCGTCGTCAAGGGCCGCTACGGGCGCCTGACGTCGATGCAGACATCGTTCGTCTCGCTGTCCGTCGCGTCGCTGATCACGCTGCCCGTCGCCCTCGCCACGGCGCCGTCCGAGACGCCCGGCCTCGGCGCCGTGAGCTCACTGCTCGCGCTTGGGGCGGTTGGGACGGCGCTCGCGTTCGTGATCTTCTACAAGCTGATCGCGGAGGTCGGCGCGGGCCGTGCCTCGCTCGTCAGCTACCTCGCTCCGGGCGTGGCGCTGTTCTACGGAGCGATCTTCCGCGACGAGGCGATCACCGTCGCGGCGGTGGGCGGACTCGTACTGATTCTCGGCGGCGTCGCGCTCGCGTCCCGGCGCTCTCGTGATCCCGAGCCTGTAGCGTCCGCGGTCCATGGACCTGACGCTGTCGCCTGCCGAGCGGGAGTTTCGTGACGACATCCGGGGCTGGCTGGAGGCCAACCACCCCGGACCTGAGCCCGACGGCGATCATGAGTTGTTCGAGTTCCGCCGGGCCTGGCAGAAGCAGCTCAATGAGCGCGGCTGGGCCGGCCTGAGCTGGCCGACCGAGTACGGCGGCGCCGGCGCGACGCTGGTCGAGCAGGCGATCTTCTTCGAGGAGGTCGCGCGCGCCGGGACGCCGCCGATGGCCAACGTCCTCGGCCTCGCGATGGGCGGCCCGACGGTGATCATGCACGGCACCGAGGAGCAGAAGCAGCGCTTCCTGCCGCCGATCCTGTCGGCCGACGAGATCTGGTGCCAGGGCTTCTCCGAGCCGGGCTCGGGGTCCGACCTCGCGTCGCTGAAGACCCGCGCCCGCCGCAACGGCAGCGAGTGGGTCGTGACAGGCCAGAAGGTCTGGACGACGTACGCGCACGAGGCGAAGTGGTGCATGCTCGTCGCCCGCACCGATCCCGACGCGTCCAAGCACCGCGGCCTCACCTACTTCCTGATGGACATGGAGCAGGACGGCGTCGAGGTCCGCCCGCTCGTGCAGATCACCGGCGAGGCCGAGTTCAACGAGCTGTTCATCGAGGAGGCCCGGATCCCCGACGAGAACATCGTCGGCGGCGAGGGCCAGGGCTGGCCGGTGGCGATCACGACGCTGATGCACGAGCGTGCCGGGCTGGCGTTCGCGCTGCAGGTGCAGGTCCACATCCTGCTGCGGGAGCTGCAGGAGCAGATCCGCGAAGCGGGCCTGGCCGACGATCCGGTCATCCGCCAGCGGTTCGCGCAGCTGTACGTCGAGTCGCAGGTGCTGCGCCTGAACGCCTACCGCGGGCTGACCGCGACGATGAAGCGGGGCGCGCCCGGGCCTGAGGGCTCGCTCGGCAAGTGGCACTGGGCGGAGGTCAACCAGGGGATCAGCGAGCTGGCGATGGACGTCCTCGGCTCGCGCGCCGTGGTCAACGACGGCCCGTGGCCGTACCGCTTCCTGCGCTCGCGCGCGAACTCGATCGAGGGCGGGACGACCGAGATCCTCAAGAACATCGTGGCCGAGCGCGTCCTGGGGTTGCCCCGCGCATGAACTTCGATCTCTCCGACGACCAGCGCACGATCAAGACGACCGCGCGCGAGCTTTCCAGCACATTGGGATCCTAAGCTTAGAATTCCACGTGGACAAGTTGTCGCG
>JADMIO010828318.1_pt1 | contig 20707 bp, 20 predicted proteins | sample 8958161 | NCBI WGS metagenome assembly JADMIO01 (sample SAMN16585339, study PRJNA669376) | soil metagenome | isolation source: Crop rotation soil | place: USA: Cullars Rotation, Alabama | collected 2011 | reverse complement strand
GGCCGCGCCGACGCCGGTCGCCACGCCCACCGTGGCCCTGCCGCCGAGCGAGGCCGCCCCCGCATCGCTGCCCAGCATGAACAGCGCACCGGCGGCGCCTTCACCGTCCGCCGTGAACGAACTGCCGTGGCCGTGGCTGGCCGGCGGCGCGGCGGCACTGGTCGCCGTGATCGTCGCCGCCGCGCTTCTGCTGCGCGGGCGCAAGCACACCGCAGAAGAGGGCGCTTACGAGGAGTACGCAGAGCCCGTCGCCTCGGCGCCCGAACCGGCCACGCCCGCCGCGTTCCCGCGCGAGCAGGCGCCGACGCCCTTGCCCGAACCCGCACTATCGCTGGCCGATGTCCCCCCACCGGCATCGGCGCCGATCACCGCCGCGCCGCGCGGCAGGCTGGGGGAGACGCTCGGCGTGGCGCTCGCCGCCCGCCGGCTCAGCGCGACGCTGATGAACACCGCGCTGACCTATGAGCTGACCGTGACCAACACCGGGCTCGAGCCGATCGGGCCGATCGCGGTCAGCGGCGACATGATCGGCGCGCACAGCTCGATCCCTCCCAAGGTCCTGCTCGAAACCGCCGCCGACGGCGAGCCGCAGCACCGCGTGCCGCTACTCGCCCCGGGTGAAAGCGCCGTCATGTCGGGCGAGCTGCGCCTGCCGCTCGCCTCGATCACCCCGATCCGCCACGGCGCCGCCACGCTGTTCGTGCCGCTCGCCCGGTTCCGCCTGCTGGTCTTTCGCGAGGGCAAGCCGCCGCTGTCGGCGAACCACGCCTTCGTCATCGGCGAGGAGCCGCAGACCCCGGGCGCCGCGCTCAAGCCGTTCAGGCTGGATCTAGGCCCACGGTTGTATTCGGGCATCACCCAGCGCGAACTCGCCCTGCCGACTTGAAGGCCCGTCTGGACGCAAGCGCTGCGGCTGGATAAGCCCTGCTGCATTGCAGCGAGGAGGAGCGCGCAACAATGGACAGCCTGGTCACGACCGAGTGGCTCGCCGCCGAAATCGGCGCCAGCGACCTGCGCATCGTCGACGCCAGCCGCCACATGGCCGACACCGGCCGCGTGGCGAGCGCGGAGTACGAAGCCGCGCACATTCCCGGCGCGGTGTTCATGGACCTGGGCGAGCTGATCGATCCCGCCGCCGCGGTCGAGAACACCCTGCCCTCGGCCACGAAATTCGCGAGCCGGATGCAGACTTTGGGCCTTGGCGACGGCAGCCGGATCGTACTCTACGACGACAGCGCGATCCATTCGGCAGCGCGGGCCTGGTACATGCTCAAGCTGTTCGGCGCGCACAACGTGGCGATCCTCGACGGCGGCTTGGCCAAGTGGAAGGCCGAAGGCCGCCCCCTCGCCTCGGGCCGCGAAAGCCTGCGTCACCGGCACTTCACCGTCTGGCAGGACGACAAGCAGGTCCGCTCCAAGGCGCAGATCCTGGAAAACCTGGGTACCCATGTCGAACAGGTGATCGACGCCCGCGGCGCGCCGCGCTTCACCGGCGCCGAGGCCGAACCGCGCGCGGGCATGGCCTCGGGCCACATCCCCGGCTCGCGCAACGTGCATTATGCGGCGCTGTTCAACCCCGACGGCACCTTCAAGGACAAGGCCGGCATCCGCGCCGCCTTCGAGGATGCCGGGATCGACCTCGACCAGCCGATCATCACCACCTGCGGCTCGGGCATGACCGCCTGCGTCCTCGCCTTCGGGCTGGAGCTGCTGGGGAAGCACGACGTGGCGCTCTACGACGGCTCCTGGGCGGAATGGGGCGCGGACGAAAGCACCCCGAAGGCGGTCGGCGTCGAGGCCTGAGCCCGGCGAAAGGTCCCAATGGTCGCACTCGTCATGGGGGGCTACTGAAGGCTGCATTCGCGGCGGACCGATCAGGGCACTCAGTCGGCGCGGGCCGCAAGATCCAGGACTTTCCATCGCGGGATGTGAACCACAGGCGGCGGCCTGTAGGAAAATGGTTTCACACGAAGCCCCGAAGAAGCGAAGAAGATAAGGGATTCGCGCAGAGACACGGAGACGCAGAGGGGCTGCGGCTGCGGCGATGCCGCTTTCAAACCGCGATGGTAAACTGACGGCTTTCGGCAAGGCAGCAGGCCGGCGGGCGCTCCCGACATCTCTGCGCCTCTGCGCGAACGATCTTCCTTCCTTCTTCGCGCCTTCGCGGCTTCGCGTGAGTCCCAAAAGCCGCTAACATCGGCAAATGGCCAAGACCGACGATACCCAAACCCTTGCCACCCAACTCGTCACTAGCGGCCGCAGCGCCGCCTGGCCGGTGGTCAATCCACCCGTCTGGCGCGGCTCGACGCATCTTTACGAGAACATGGCCGCGCTGGCCGAAGGCCCCCGGCACAACGAGGACGGCCGGTTCTACTACGGCCGCCGCGGCGCGCCGACGCAGTGGGCGCTGGCCGAGGCGCTGACCGCGCTGGAGCCCGGGGCGGCGGGCACGATGCTCTACCCCTCGGGCGTGGCCGCGATCGCCGCGACGCTGCTCACCGTGCTGAAACCCGGCGACGTCCTGCTGATGACCGACAACGCCTATGATCCCAGCCGCGCGCTCGGGCGCGGGCTGCTCAAGGAATACGGGATCGAGACAAGGTTCTTCGTCGCGACCGACCTCGCCGGGTTCGAGGCGGCGATCTGCGAGCGCAGCCGCGCGGTGCTGCTCGAGGCGCCCGGCAGCCTGACGATGGAGATGCAGGACCTGCCCGCGATGGCCCGCATCGCGCGCGAACACGGCCTGGTCTCGATCATCGACAATACCTGGGCCAGTCCGCTCGGCTTCCAGGCGCACCGGGCCGGGATCGACATCTCGGTCATGTCGCTGACCAAGCACGTCGGCGGCCACAGCGACCTGATGATGGGCAGCGCGAGCGCCGGCGAGGAATGGTACGGCAAGCTGCGCCGCCGCGCCCAGGCGCTGGGCCAGGTGGTCTCGCCCGACGACGCAAGTCTGGCGCTCAGGGGCCTCAGAACACTAGGAATTCGCCTGGAGCGGGAAACCGCCTCGGCGCTCGAAGTGTCGCGCTGGCTGGCGGCGCGCAGCGAGGTCGCCGCAGTGCTCAACCCCTGCCTGCCCGGCGATCCCGGCCACGCCCTGTGGCGCCGCGACTTCACCGGCGGCTGCGGGCTGTTCTCCTTCATCCTCAAGGCCGATGCTGCCGCGCGAGCCCGCTTCGTCGATGCGCTGGGCCTGTTCGGCATCGGCTATTCGTGGGGCGGGTTCGAGAGCCTGGTCGTGCCGGTCGACCCCGCGCCGATCCGTGCCGTCACCCCCTGGCCGCCCGCCGGAATCGATCCCGCGCACAAGTACGGCCTGCGGCTGTCGATCGGGCTGGAAGACCCGGCGGACCTGATCGCCGACCTGGAACGCGGGTTCGCGGCGATGCGGGGTTAAGTCCATCCTCCCAACCCTCTATCCTCCCAACCCAAACCCGTCCGTCCTGAGCTTGTCGAAGGACCGCTTTTCACTTGCGAACTTGCGCTTGGCCCGAAGAACAAGAACGATGCTTCGACAAGCTCAGCATGGACGGGTTTGTGGGAAAGAAGGTTGGGAATGAGGCGGGCGCATATGCTGGAACACCAGGCATGACCTTCGAACAACACCTCGCCCGCATCGGCGCGACGCTGAACCAGATCGGGTTCGACGTCGGGAAATACCGCATCTCGGTCTATACCGGGCTCACCGCGATCGTGGTGATCGTCGGCATGATCGTGATCGCCCGGGTCGGCTCGAAGATTGCCCGGCGCACCTTCGCGCGGCTGACCGGACTCGATCCCGGACAGCAGGTGCTGGGCGAAAAGCTCGTCTCGATCGCGATTTGGCTGATCGCCTTCTTCGTCGGCGTGGACCTGCTCGGCATCGACCTGACCGCGCTGGCGGTGTTCTCGGGCGCCTTCGGCCTCGCGGTCGGCTTCGGCTTGCAGAAGACCTTCGGCAACCTGATCGCCGGGATCATTCTGCTGATGGACCGCTCGATCAAGCCGGGCGACGTGATCGCGGTGAATGACGGGGTCGCCAACACGGTCGGCCAGGTCAAGAAGATCGGGCTGCGCGCGGTTTCGGTGACGACACGGGACAAGAAGGAATACCTCATCCCGAATGAGAACCTGATGATCAATCAGGTTGAAAACTGGTCCTATTCCAGCCGCGAGGTCCGCGTCCGCGTGGCCCTGATGGTCGCCCCCGGCACCGACCTCGACCTCGCCGAAAGCGTGATGCTGCAAGCCGCCCGCGAGGCGAGCCGCGTCCTCGTCCACCCCGCCCCGACCGCCTGGATCACCGAGTTCACCGGCATCGGCGTCGCCTACGAAATCCGCATCTGGATCAACGATCCGGAAGAGGGTTTGGCGAACGTGCGGAGCGACGTGCTCAAGCGGTGCTGGAAGCTGTTCCAGGAGAACGGGATTACGCTGCCGAATGCGAACCAGCGCGAGGTGGGACTGCGGGATTTGGCGGCGATCCGGGAGATGGTCGAGGGGTTGGGGCGTTAGTTCAGGCGTACAAAGCGAGTGGGACCCCGGATCAAGCCCGGGGTGACGTAGTCAGGAAGTGGCACATCTCCAGATCGTCACCCCGGACTTGATCCGGGGTCCCACTGCCTTCTGAGACCTATCCGACAAGAAATCCGTAGAGGTCATTCCACTCAGGATTGGCCTTCTCGATCAGCGCAAACTTCCATTCCCGGCGCCAGCGTTTGATCCGCTTTTCGTGCGCGATGCAGTCCTCAATCGTCTCGCCGCGCTCGGCCCAAACAAGCAGGTGCAAGCCATAGCGCGCGCAGAAGTCGGAACCGGTCCCGTCGCGATGCTGGAAAATTCGCTGTGGCAAGTTCGCGGTGACGCCGACGTACATCGTGCCGCGATAGATATCGGCCATGATGTATACCCAGCCGCCCCGTCGCTCCCGGTCCATCGGTCGAGCTGAAAGGAAGTGGGACCCCGGGTCAAGCCCGGGGTGACGGGAATGGGTGCTGGGGTGCCGGAGATGGTTTGGGATCGAGCTGAAGATCTCCTCCTTCATCCGCCTAACGCGGCTGACTTAGCCAAATCTCAACCATCCCCCGCTAAGCCGTCCCACGATGGGGGCACAACGGTTTATCGCCTTGGACGGGCTGCGCGGCGTGGCGGCGATCTGCGTCGCGGTGTCGCATGCGCGACTGGCGGCGGTGCACGGCTATCTGGCGGTCGACCTGTTCTTCATCATCTCGGGTTTCGTGATCGCCAATTCCTATGAAGGGCGGCTCCAGCGCGGCGAGCTTTCGGCCGGTGCCTTCATGCGGGTTCGCACGCGGCGGCTCTATCCGATGCTGTTCCTCGGCGCGGTGCTGGGCGTGGCGGCCTTCATGCTGGGCGTTTCGGATTTCCGCCCGAAGGACGACACCGATCTCGCGCTGGCGGTTGTCTCGCAATTCGCGGTCATTCCGTTCCTGTCGTCGGCCATCCCCTATTTCGCCTTCAACAACCCGCCCTGGTCGATCACCTGGGAATACCTGGTCAACTTCGCCCATGCCCTGGGCGCGAAGCAGCTCGGCAACCGGACCTTGCTCGTCATCGTGGCCGCCAGCGCCCTGGGGCTTGTCGCGACCTCGCAGCTGGCCAACGGGCTGATGGGCGGATGCATGAAGGAGAGCGCCTGGCTCGCCCTGCCGCGGGCGACCTTCGGATACTTTCTCGGCATCTACCTGCGCCGCACCATGCCGCGCTGGGCGCCGCACGTACCGAGCGTGCCCCTGGCGATCCCCGCGCTGAGCTTCATCGTGCTGGTCAACGTGCCGCCCAGCCTGGTGCCGACCGGCTCGGCCTGGGGGCTGTACGATTCCTTCGCGGTCATCGCGCTGTTCGGGCCGCTGGTGATGCTGACCGCCCGCGCCACCGGCGGGTGGATCGCGGCGGCGCTGGGGACGGTCTCTTATCCGCTCTACGTGATCAACGAGCCCGTGGTCTTCGCGCTGCACCACGGCGGCTACAGCATCGCCGCGCAGAGCCTGGCCCTGGTCGCGCTGGTGCTGGCCGCCTGGGCGATCGGGAACTGGGTGGACGAGCCGCTGAATCGGTGGCGCCGTCATGGCCGGGCGCAATCGTCTGGCGCACCAGCCCTGGCTGCAACCTAGGCCCCACCTAAAGCTCTCCTACCCCCCCGAAAACGCAATCTCGCTGGCCCTTTGCGCGGCGCATCGCCATGTGGCGCTCATGGAAAATTCGCCCAGCCCACACGGGACGGCTCCGGCCCCCGGAACGGTCCATCTGGTCGGCGCCGGTCCCGGCGATCCCGACCTGCTGACCGTGCGCGCGGCGCGGCTGATTTCGCGGGCCAAGGTCGTGGTCCATGACGGGCTGGTCGATCCGGCGATCCTGGCGCTGGCGCACCCCGCCGCGCTGCTGGTGTCGGTCGCCAAGCAGCGTTCGCGCCACACGATGCGGCAGGACGAGATCAACGCCCTGCTCGTCCGCACCGCGCTGGCCGGCGACGATGTCGTGCGGCTGAAGGGCGGCGATCCGTTCATCTTCGGCCGCGGCGGCGAGGAGGCCGAGGCCTGCCGCGCCGCCGGGGTTCCGGTCGAGGTCGTGCCCGGGATCAGCGCCGCGATCGGCGCCGCCGCGTCTGCGCAGATCCCGCTGACCCACCGCGCTTCCGCCTCGATCGTCTCGTTCGTGGCGGGCCAGTGCAAGGGGCTGACCGAGCAGGACTGGTCGGGCCTCGCCGGCACGGGCCGCACGCTGGTAATCTACATGGGCGTCGCCACGGCTGAAGCCATCGCCGAAAAGCTGATGGCCGACGGCCTCTCGCCGCAGGTGCCCGTCGCGGTGATCGAGAACGCCACGCGCGCCGCCATGCGCGTGCTGCGCGGGCCACTGGCGGGGCTGCCGGGCCTGATCACCGACAACCGGGTAAAAAGCCCGGCGCTTATCGTCATCGGCGAAGTCACCGCCGAACACAGGGAACAGGAACTGCGCGAGATCGCGCTGGAGGGAATAAAGTGAAGATACTCACGGCCAATGACCTGAGGACCGGCGCAGTCGTCTGGTGGGACGGCTCCGGCTGGTCGCGCCAGGTCAACGACGCGCTCGACGTGGCCGACCACGGCACCGAGATCGCCGCGCGCGAACTGGCGGCGCAGCACGTGGTCGACGCCCAGGTGATCGACGGCGAAGTGACCGCGGACGGCGTCCGCCCCGCCCACATCAAGGACCGCATCCGCGCCCTCGGCCCGACCGTCCGCCCCGACCTGACCCTCAAGCCCGCCGATCCCGCGGCGCTCAACTGGGTGATCTGAGATGTACAAGTACGACAGCTACGACCAGGAAATGGTCGACACCCGCGTCGCCGAATTCCGCGACCAGACCCGCCGCCGCCTGGAAGGAACGCTGGCCGAGGAAAACTTCCGTCCGCTGCGCCTGCAGAACGGGCTCTACCTCCAGCTCCACGCCTACATGCTGCGCGTCGCGGTGCCCTATGGCACGCTGAACTCGGCGCAGATGCGCGTGCTGGGCGACATCGCCGACAAGTACGACCGCGGCTATGGCCACTTCACCACCCGCCAGAACATCCAGTACAACTGGATCAAGCTGGAAGAGGCGCCCGACATCCTGGCCGACCTCGCCAAGGTGGAGATGCACGCCATCCAGACCAGCGGCAACTGCATCCGCAACATCAGTTCCGACCAGTACGCCGGCGCCGCCAAGGACGAGCTGATCGACCCGCGCCCCTATGCCGAGCTGCTGCGCCAGTGGTCGAGCTTCCACCCGGAATTCCTCCACCTGCCGCGCAAGTTCAAGATCGCGGTGATCGCCTCGAAGACCGACCGCGCGGCGATGCGCCTGCACGACATCGGCATCGAGATCGTGAAGAACCCAAATCCTGAAAATGGGGCGGGCGAGATCGGCTGCGCCTTCTACGTCGGCGGCGGCATGGGCCGCACCCCGATGATCGCGCCGCTGATCCGCGACTTCGTGCCGCTCGACCAGCTCATCACCTATTCGGAGGCCTGCCTGCGGGTCTACAACCGCTACGGCCGCCGCGACAACAAGTACAAGGCGCGGATCAAGATCCTCGTCCACGAGCTGGGCAAGGACGAGTACGCCCGCCAGGTCGAGGAAGAGTTCGCCCACCTGCTCGGTCAGGGCATCGAGCCGCCGATCGCCGAGCTGGAGCGGATCGTGCCCTACTTCGCCGACCCGGCCTTCGACGCCGCGGCTTCGGACGATCTCGACCTGTCCGATCCCGACTTCGCCCTGTGGGTGAAGGCGAACACCGTCGCGCACAAGGCCAAGGGCTATGTCATCGCGGTGGTCAGCCTGAAGCCGGTCGGCGGCATCCCGGGCGACGCCAGCGCCGACCAGATCCGCCTGATGGCCGACCTGGCGAAGGACTATTCCTTCGACGAGCTGCGCGTCACCCACGCCCAGAACATCGTCTTCCCGCACGTGAAGAAGAGCGACCTCTACACGCTGTGGCAGAAGCTCGACGCGGCCGACCTCTCGACCGCGAACCTGGACAGCATCGGCGACATCATCGCCTGCCCCGGCCTCGACTATTGCAGCCTGGCGAACGCGCGCTCGATCCCGGTCGCGCAGAAGATCTCCGAGCGCTTCGCGCCGAAGCAGGAGCAGCTGGGCGAGCTCAAGCTCAAGATCTCGGGCTGCATCAACGCCTGCGGCCACCACCACGCGGGCCACATCGGCATCCTCGGCGTCGACCGGAAGGGCACGGAGAACTACCAGCTCCTGCTCGGCGGCAGCGAGGGCGCGGATACCTCGCTCGGCCAGATCACCGGCCCGGGCTTCTCGGAAGACGGGATCGTCGATGCGATCGAGACCGCCACCGAGGTCTATCTGAAGAACAAGCAGGGCGAGGAGCGCTTCCTCGATACCTACCGCCGCATCGGCATGGCCCCGTTCAAGGAAGCTATTTATGGTTGAGACCCAGTTCCGCTTCCGCAACGACGAGCCGGTCGCCGACCCCGCGGTCACGGTCGACAGCTTCGGCGACCAGACCAATGCCGCCGCCGTCCGCATCGAGCCGGGCGACGACGCGCGCGACCTGCTGCCGTTCCTCGACCGGCTGCGCCTGGTCGAAGTGAACTTCCCCAGCTTCGGCGACGGGCGCGGCTATTCCTCGGCCCGCATCCTGCGCGAGGCGGGCTATACCGGCGAGGTCCGCGCGGTCGGCGCGGTCTTCGTCGACCAGCTGTCGCACCTGCGCCGCTGCGGCTTCGACAGCTTCGCGCCCGAGCATCCGCTCGACCCGACCGACGCCGAGAACGCCTTCAACCGCTGGCCGGACGTCTACCAGGCAACTGGAGACGGCCGCCCCGCCATCTGGGCCAAACGCCATGGAACTGCTGAAAGTGCCTGAACCCGCCCGCTCTGATCGGGCCAATTCCGACCGGGTGCGCGATGTGATCGATACCGGTCCTCGGTTTACCGAGGCCGACGCGCTGCGCCTGAACCAGATGTTCCGCGGAACCTCCACCAAGGACATGCTCCGCATCGTCCTGACCGAAGGCCTGGCCGGCGACGTCGCCGTGGTCTCCAGCTTCGGCGCCGAGAGCGCCGTGCTGCTGCACATGGTCGCCGAGGCCGCGCCGCAGACGCCGGTGCTGTTCCTCGACACCGGCAAGCACTTCCCCGAGACGCTGGCCTACCGCGACCTGCTGGCCGAGCGGCTGGGGCTGAACCTGATCAACCTGACGCCCGACGCCGAGGTGCTGGCCAAGAAGGACGAGACCGGCCTGCGCTGGTCCTACGATCCCGACGGCTGCTGCGAGATCCGCAAGGTGATCCCGCTGGCCAAGGCGATGGCGGGCTATGACGCCTCGATCACCGGCCGCAAGGGCTTCCAGTCCGCGACCCGGGCGGGCCTGCCGCGCTTCGAGCTGGATCGCAGCGACGAACAGGGCCGCCTGAAGATCAACCCGCTGGCCGATTGGAGCGCCGAGGACCTGGCGCACTACTTCGAAAAGCACGACCTGCCGGCGCACCCGCTGGTGGCCGAAGGCTACCCCTCGATCGGCTGCTCGCCCTGCACCACCAAGGTCGCCGAGGGCGAGGACGCCCGCTCGGGCCGCTGGAAGGGCTGGGACAAGACCGAATGCGGCATCCACGTGCCGCTGACTCCGGAAGGCGACCTGCCGCCGGACTACGATCCGGTGTTCTGAACCAGGATCCTCCCCATCGACTTGCGATGGGGAGGTGGCATTCACGCAGTGAATGACGGAGGGGTCAGTAGCGCGGCCGCCCCTCCACCACCATGGCTGCGCCGTGGCGGTCCCCCTCCCCATCGCAAGTCGATGGGGAGGATCTCAGAGAGCACTACTGCCCCCCGAAGCCGCCGAAGCCGCCGCCGCCCATCATCCGCTGCATCATCTGCTCGCGGAATGCATCGCGTTCAGCCTTGGTCAGCTTGCCGTCGTGGTTGGCGTCCTGCTGTTCGAAGCGGGCGACCTGCGCGGCGACATAGGCCGCCTTGTCCTGCGGCGCGGCAGCAGCGCCGCCACGGCCACGGCCACCACCGCCGAAGCCGCCTCCACCGCCCGGTCCGCCCCGGCCGGCGAAGCCTGACCGCCGTTCCTCGATCGTCAGCGAGCCGTCGTGATTGGTATCGAGCTGGTCGAAGCGCGTCGCCGCCTGGGCCTCGACCTCGGCCCGGCCGACCGTGGCGTCGCCATAGGGATCCGGCGGCGGGCCGCCTTGGGCCAGAGCGCCAGTGGAAAGGGTTACGGCGGCAATCGTTCCGAGAAGCGTGATCGTTTTCATGGGCTCGCTCTTTCGCTCGCGCGGCGCGTTTCAGCCGCCTCACTCTCAGCCGCGCATGGGCTACTGCGGAGAACCTGTCTGGTCGATGTATGACGGCATGGCTTTTTCGTCTCGGCTCGGGCAACACCGCGGCATGGACGCACCGCACCGCAGTCGGATCACCCTTGAGGACGGCGGCTTCATCGCCCTGGTCCTCATCGTCACCCTCGCCTTCGCCTGGCTGCTGACCCCCTATTTCGGGGCGATCCTGTGGGGCGTGGTGGTCGCGATCCTGTTCACCCCGCTCTACCGGCGGCTGACGATCCGCTTCGGCGGGCGGCAGAACCTGGCGGCAGCGGCGACGCTGCTGGTGATCCTGCTACTGGTGATCCTGCCCTCGCTGTTTGTCGCCGCCAGCCTGGTCCAGGAGGCAGCCGATCTCTACGCCCGCCTCCGCTCGGGCCAGATCGACCTGGCGCAGATGTTCCAGCGGATGCACGACGCGCTGCCGCAGTGGGCGCAGGGGATCCTCGACCGCTACGGCCTGACCGATCTCGACGCGGCGCGCGGCCGGCTGGGCGAGATGCTCGGCGCCGGGCTCAATTCGATCGCGGCCCAGGCGCTGGTCTTCGGCCAGGGCGCGCTGAACTTCGTCGCGGCGCTGGGCGTCATGCTCTACCTCACCTATTTCCTGATCCGCGACGGGCGCCAATTGAACCGCCAGATCAGCAGCCGCGTGCCGCTGCGCCCGGACATTCGCGACAAGCTGATCGAACATTTCGCCGTCGTGGTCCGCGCGACGATGAAGGGCACCGTGGTCGTCGCGATCGTCCAGGGCGTGCTCGGCGGGGTGATCTTCTGGGCGCTGGGGATCGAGGGCGCGCTGCTGTGGGGGGTGCTGATGGGCTTCTTCTCGCTGGTCCCGGCGGTCGGCACGGCGATCGTCTGGGTGCCGATCGCGGCCTACCTGCTGATGACCGGGCAGGTCTGGCAAGGCGCGGTGCTGGTCGGCGCCGGGATCCTGGTGATCGGCATGGTCGACAACGTCCTGCGCCCGATTCTGGTCGGCAACGACACGCGGATGCCCGACTTCGTGATCCTGATCGCCACCCTGGCCGGGCTCGAACTGTTCGGGCTCAACGGCTTCATCATCGGCCCGGTCATCGCCGCGCTGTTCATCGCGGTGTGGAAGAGCGTGGGCGAGACGCCCGATGCCCTGGCCGACGAGGCCTGACCTCTTCCCTCACCGTTAACCCCGTCCGTCCTGAGCTTGTCGAAGGACTGTTCTTCTTGCGGCACACGCCGCGCCCGAAGTGAAAAGCGGTCCTTCGACAAGCTCAGGACGGACGGGGTTTGGGGGACGCGGTTCGCTTGGGCAAATTGCTGACCACGATCCCCGCCAGGATCAGCCCCATTCCCGCGAAGTGGAAGCCCAGCAGCGGCTCGCCCAGCAAGGCGGCCGCCAGCAGCGCGCCGAGCAGCGGCATCAGCGTGATCGCCTGCCCCGCCCGGCCCGCGCCGAGATCAGTCACGGCGGCATTGTAGAGGCCATAGGCGATGGCCGAGGGAAACAGCGCAACATAGGCCATCGACCCCAGCGCCAGCGGCCCCCAGACGATCCGCTCGCCCTGCTGCCATTCGTGCGCGGCCAGCGGCGCCATGGCGAGCGCGGCGATGGCGAAGGTGATCACCAGGAAGCTGAGCGGATGGACGACGGGCCGCCGCTTGAGCAGGCTGGTGTAGAGCGACCAGGCCAGCACCGCCGTCAATACCAGCAACTCGCCGGTGCCGAAACCGAGGTGCAGCAGCGCTTCGGGAACGCCGCGGGTGACGATCGCCACCACGCCGAGCGTCGAGATGAGCACGCCCAGGACCTGCAGGCCGCTCGCCCGCACGCCGAAGATCGCCCGATCGAAGGCCAGGACCAACGCGGGGATCGCCGCCTGGAGCAGCAGGGCGTTGCTTGCCGTGGTGTGGCGCAGGCCCGAATAGAGCAGCCCGTTGAAGGCCGCGACGCCGACCAGGCCGAGCGTCAGGACGATCTTCCAGCGCCGCAGCAGGACCGCACGGTCGGCGCGAACGTGGCGCCAGGCGAAAGGCAGGACCACGGCGAGCGCGCCGATCCAGCGGACGAAGGCCAGGGTGAACGGCGGCACGTCGTCGCGCACCGCGCGGCCGACGATCGAATTGCCCGACCAAAGCAGCATGACCAGCGCCAGCGCCGCGAAGGACAGCCACAGGCGCCTTGCAGCGGCCGGTGCCGACGGCGTCACAGCCAGCCGGCCTCGCGGTACCACTGCGCCGTGGCGCGCAGGCCCGAGCGGGTATCGACCTTGGGCCGCCACAGGGCCTGCGGCGGGCGGCGGCCGTGGCTGACCACCCAGTCGGGGTGCGACATGTAGCCGGCGCGGTCGAGCGTCAGCTTGGCCTTGGCCCCGCGCAGCGCGCCGTCGGCCTTGGCTGCCCATTCGAGCGCCTTGGGCGACAGGCCGATGACCTTGGGCCGACGCCCCACGGCATGACCAATGGCGGCGGCGAGTTCGCGGTGCGCCCAGCCACCGGTGCGGCCATCATCGGGCTCGAACAGCTTGTGGGTTACGGCTTCGCCGCCGGGGATCAGGGCAAGCAGGAGCCGCGCCAGGTCCTGGACGTGGATCACCGACTGGTGCCCTTCGCGGGGCATCGGCATCACGCCCCACTTGGCCGAGCGAAACAGCTCGAAGACGTCCTTGTCGCGCGGGCCGTAGATCGTCGGCGGGCGGACGATCGTCCAGTCGAGGCCCGAGGCGCGGACCAGCTTCTCAGCGCGGGCCTTCGAGGCGCCATAGGCCGACAGCCCCGGCTCGCGCGCGGACAGCGAGGAAACGAAGACGAAACGCGGCACCCCGGCCTTCAGCGCGGCCTCGATCGCCGCCATCGTCCCGGCAACGTTGCTCGCCTCGAATTCGGCCGGGTGGACCGCGGTGGTCAGCCCCGCGACATGGATCACCGCCTCGGTGCCGCGGCACAGCCGGCTCAGCGCCTTGGGATTGAGCAGGTCGCCCGCATACCACGACACGCCCTTGCGATCGGCCTGCGGCTGGCGGGCCAGCGCCTGGACGGGAATGCCTTGCTCTTCGGCAAGGTCGAGCAGGCACTGGCCGACGAACCCGGTGGCCCCGGTAACCGCAATAGTCATAGCAGGACGAGCTGATCGCGGTGGACGATCGCAGCGCGCGGCTCATAGCCCAGCAGCGCGGCATGCTCGTTGGAATGATGTCCGAGGATAACGGCGCATTCAGCCGCATCGTATTCGGCCAGGCCATGGGCCAGCGTGGCCCCCGCGCCGTCGCGGATCGCGATGGCATCGCCGCGCTGGAACGCGCCTTCGACCGCGGTGACGCCCTTGGCGAGCAGGCTCGACCCGCCGGCCAGCGCCTTGGCCGCCCCGGCGTCGACCACCAGCGCACCTTTCAGCCGCAGCCGCCCGCCGAGCCAGGCCTTGCGCGCGCCGGCCTTTCTGCGCGGGAGAAAGAGCGTGCCGACGCCCTGCTCGATCACCCGGGCGACCGGCGCCTCGGGCATGCCGTTGCCGATGACCAGGGCGATGCCCGCCAGTTCGGCGATCTCGGCGGCCTGGAGCTTGGAGGTCATGCCGCCCGAGCCCATTCCGCTGGCGCTTTCGCCCGTCGCCATCGCATGGATTTCCGCTGTCACGCCCTTGACCACCGGCAGGAGTTTCGCCGCCGGATTGGCGGGGTTGCGGTCGTAGAGGCCGTCGACGTCGGACAGCAACAGCACCGCGCTGGCCCGAGCCGCCTGCGCGACGCGCGCGGCGAGGCGGTCGTTGTCGCCGAAGCGGATTTCCTGCGTGGCGACGGAATCGTTCTCGTTGATCACCGGCACCGCCCCGGCATCGAGCAGCCGGGTCAGCGTGGCTGTGGCGTTGAGATAACGGCGACGGTCTTCGAGGTCCTCCAGCGTCAGCAGGATCTGCGCGGCGGTGATGCCATGCCGGCCAAGCAGTTCGGCCCAGAGCCCCGACAGCGCGATCTGACCCACTGCCGCCGCGGCCTGGGCATCGGCCAGGCTGCCCCGCCCGCCTTTCGCCAGGCCCAAGGTCGCCGCGCCGAGCGCGATCGAGCCCGAGGAGACAACGATCACGTCCTGGCCGCGCGCGCGGGCAGCGGCGATCTCGGCCACCAGAGCCTCGATCCATTCGCGGCGCAAGCCCTGCTTGCCGACCAGCAGCGACGAGCCGACCTTGATCACCAGCCGGGGGCAGGCGGCCTTGTCGGCGAGGTCGGAAAGCTGGGTGATGGGCATGGTCGGCGGCTTAGCGGGAGACTGTCACAATTTGAACCAGTTTAATCCCGTCAAAGCGGCGACCAGGGCTTGTCGTCGGCTTCCTCGCGCTCGCCTTCTGGACGTTCGGTGACGGTGGCGGCGGGCAGGTGATCGAGCACGGCGTCGAGCAGCTTGTCCATGCCCTTCCCTGTCGCGCCGGAGATCGGGAAGATCTTCTTCGCGCCGGCGGCCTTGAGCTCCTTGGTGAAGGCCTTGACCAGTTCGGTATCGACCAGGTCGATCTTGTTGAGCGCGATCAGGCGAGGCTTGTCTTCCAGTCCCTCGCCATAAGCCTCCAGCTCTTCCTCGACGATCGCCAGCGCCTCGGCCGGGTCGGTGCCCTGGATGTCGATCAGGTGGATCAGCACGCGGCAGCGCTCGATGTGGCCGAGGAAGCGGTCGCCCACCCCGGCGCCATCGGCGGCGCCGGCGATCAGGCCGGGAATGTCGGCCAGCACGAATTCGCGGTTGCGGTGCTGGACCACGCCAAGCTGCGGGCGCAACGTGGTGAAGGCATAGTCGCCGACCTTGGCCTTGGTGTTCGAGATCTGGTTGATGAAGGTCGACTTGCCGGCGTTGGGCAGCCCGACCAGGCCCGCGTCGGCCAGCAGCTTGAGCCGCAGCCAGACGTACATCTCTTCGGCGGGCATGCCGGGCTGGTGCTGGCGCGGGGCGCGGTTGGTGCTGGTCTTGTAACTGGCGTTGCCGCGCCCGCCGATCCCGCCCTCCAGCAGGACCACGCGCTGGCCCGCCTCGGTCAGGTCGGCGAGGATCGTCTCGCCGTCGTCGTCGATCACCTGGGTGCCGAGCGGAACCTTGATGACGAGATCGGGCGCGCTGGCCCCGGTGCGGTTCTGCCCCGAGCCGCCGCCGCCGCGCTTGGCCTTGAAGTGCTGGGTATAGCGGAAGTCGATCAGCGTATTGAGGCCGGGCACCGCCTCGAACACGATGTCGCCGCCCTTTCCGCCGTTGCCGCCGTTGGGCCCGCCGTATTCGACGTACTTCTCCCGCCGAAAGCTGACCGCGCCCGGCCCGCCGGCGCCCGAGCGAATGAAGATCTTGGCCTGGTCGAGAAAGTGCATGAGATATCGTTAGCCGGTTCTGGTGCGAATGTCGCGCGCGGGCTTCGACAAGCTCAGCCTGAGCGGGCGGGGGTGGACCAGTGCCTTGAAAATCGCCTCAGCCCGAGCCGAAAATGGTGCCTTTCGAGAACCGGCGCGCAGCGACCATCAAGGTCGTGAGCACCGGAAGCGCAGAAAGGTGCCGTTTGCAGGCCGGGATGTGGCGATTTTCAAGGCACTGGTGGAGCCGAGGGGGATCGAACCCCTGACCTCGTCATTGCGAACGACGCGCTCTCCCATCTGAGCTACGGCCCCGTTCCAGTGCATGTCCGGAAGCAGCCGAAACCGCCCGGAGAGCGGGCCTCTTAGCGAAGAGACCCGATCCGCGAAAGAGCAAAGTTGCCCCTGGCGAGGATTACTGCCCGGCGACCGAGGGGCCGTAGGAGATCGCCGGAACCGCGCCCGCGGCGACGGCGGGAGCCGTACCCGGCAGGCCCGCGGCCGTCGGGCGCGGCGCATAGCGAGCGTCCCAGTTGGCGGCATCGATGCGGTACTGTTCGTAGGCGCGGAAGAAGGCTTCGAACACCTGTTCCAGCTTGGGCAGCTCGGTCGTGCTGAAGGCCGAGAGCTGCGCCGGGGTGATCAGCTGGGCCTCGCGGCTCATCGCCAAGCTGGCGTCGCAGAAGGCGCGCAGCGTCACCGGGTTGGCGAAGTAGTTGTAGACCTGGGTCATGTAGGCTTCGCGGGGGCGGACGAAGGCGGCGCCGTGCTTGGCGCGAAATTCGGTGTCGACGCCCTTGTTGGCGGTCTGCAGCCCCTTGGCGTGCTTCTTGAGGAAGGCGCGGTAGCCGACGACGATCTCGGCGTGTTCGGGCCGCAGGCAGTTGAGCGCGGCAACGTTGTAGGCCGAGCGGAAGTTCCACAGCGTCTGCGTGGTGCTGAGATGCGCGTTGACGGTGCTGCGCACCCCGTCGGGGCCGAGCGGCGGGATGACCATGTTGGCGGGAGCGCCGATCGGCGGATAGGGCCGCGGCGGAATAACCACGACCGGCGGCGCGACCGGCGGCGGCGGCAGGACGACGGCGACCGGCTTCTTGCTGCCGCAGCCGGCCAGCAGGCTTGCCCCGAGGACGGCGGCCAGGCTGCCGCCAAGGATCTTGCTCGAGAATTTCATGTCGTACCCGTCCTGTTGTCGGCCAGCGGCGAACCCATCGCGGGCCCGCACTCTCTCCATCACGCCGTCACATTAACCACTTCTGACGGACAAGAAAATGCCCGGCGCGACGAATCGCACCGGGCACATTTCATTTCGTCCTGAACGGCTTAGCGGCGGTCGCCGAGAAGCTGCAGCAGGAAGGTGAACATGTTGATGAAGTCGAGGTAGAGCGACAGCGCGCCCATCACGACCGCCTTGCCGGCGAACTCGGTCCCGGCGAGGTACTGGTATTCGTTCTTCAGGCGCTGGGTATCATAGGCGGTGAGCCCCGCGAAGATCAGCACGCCGAGGATCGAGACCGCCAAGGCCAGGGTGCTCGACTGCAGGAAGATGTTGATGACCATCGCGATCAGGATGCCGATCACGCCCATGATCAGGAACGAGCCGAAGCCCGACAGGTCCTTCTTGGTGGTATAGCCCACCAGGCTGAGGCCCGCAAAGGCGCCCGCCGTGGCGAAGAAGGTCGAGGCGATCGAGGGGCCGGTGTAGACCAGGAAGATCGACGAGAGCGACAGGCCCATCGCGACGCTGAACAGCCAGAACAGCAGCTGGAGCGTGCCGGTCTTCATCTTGTTGACGCCGAAGCTCATCGCGAAGACGAAGCCGAGCGGCGCGAGCGCGATCACCCAGCGCAGCGGCGTGACCATGACCTGTTGGGCCAGGCCCGAACTGGCGAAGAGCAGCGCGACGATGCCCGAGAGCAGCACGCCCGAGGCCATGTAGTTGTAGATCGAGAGCATGTGGCGGCGCAGGCCGGCATCGGTGCGCACGCCGGTGGTGCCATCCAAGCTCGGGGACGCGCCGAAGCCCGTCCGGGGCTGAGGGTCGTTCCAGTTGGCCATTGTGACAGTAACTCCATAGCCGCCTCCAAGAGCGGAAGCGTTACCCGGGAATATCGGGCGGAAGCGTTAAGGTTTCAAGCGAAACCGGACGAGCCCATTTGTGTCAAAATGTTGCGGGCTCGACGCAAGATCATCTTTGATCGAAACAATGCTCGTCATCCCCGCGAAGGCGGGGATCCATCTCCCGAGAATGAGCGTGGGGCGAGGTCTGGAGATGGGTTCCCGCCTTCGCGGGAATGACGACACAGTTAAAGCCCTACCGCGCCGCGGCGGCCATCTCGGCGCTGCGATCGGCGGCGGCCTTGAGCGTCGCCTCGGCAAGCTTCAGGATCGCATCGTCGGCGTCGAGCACCTTGAGCCCCGCCTCGGTCGTGCCGCCGGGGCTGGCGACACGGCGGGCCAGCTCGCCGGGGCCGTGGGGCGAGGCGGCGGCCAATGCGGCGGCGCCTTCCACCGTCGCCAGGGCCAGACGATCGGCCTGGGCGCGGTCGAGGCCGAGCGCTGCGGCGCCTGCGGCCAGGGCATCGATGAAGCGATAGACGAAGGCCGGGCCCGAGCCGGCGAGCGCGGTGACGAGGTCGAACTGCGCCTCGGCAGCAAGCCATTCGGGCGCGCCGAGCGGCTGCATCAGCGCGGTGACTTGCGCCTTCTCGCCTTCACCCAGTCCTTGCGCGAACAGCGCTACCGGCGACTTGCCGATTGCCGCGGCCAGGTTCGGCATGATCCGCACCAGCCCCTTGGCGGCAGGGAACCGCGCGGCCAGGCTGGCGAGTTCGACCCCCGCAAGGATCGAGAGCAGCACCGTGGCCTCGCCCACCAGCGCGGTCAGCCGCGGGGCGACGTCGCCGAGCAGTTGCGGCTTCACCCCCAGTAGGATCGCGTCGAACGGCCCTTCGGGTAGTTCGCGCAGCAGGGTCACGCCGGCGGGCGCCTCGGCCAGCAGCGGATCGACCACGGTGAAGCGCTCCGGCGCGATCCCGCCAGCCAGCCAGCCGGCCAGCATCGCCCCACCCATGTTGCCGCAACCGACGATCAGGATTTTGTCGAACATGGTCTGCATTCGCTCCGCTGGATATGGGTGACAGATCGGGGGTGTGTCACCCTAATTCCGCCCATCCAATCCTAGTTTTTCAGTACCTTGCACCGAAGGTGACGGGTGACACCGATCCTACAGAATGTCTCCGTCCGCCCGGCGGAACCGCTCGATCCTCGGTCATGGCAGGCTTTGTCGATGTAGGAAAACGATACCGTAATCCGCGCATTACTCTAAATTCAAACCGTCCGCCCTGAGCTTGTCGAAGGGCCGCCTTTTACTTTTTAGCGCGACGCTCGCCGCAAGAACAAGAACGGCCCTTCGACAAGCTCAGGGCGGACGGGGAAACAGAATTCAGGCCTGGAAACTCAAGCCTCGCCTTGGGCGTCCACCAGCGCGCTCGCCAGCGCCTCGGCCGGGCTCTTGTCGCCCCACAGGATGAACTGGAAGGCCGGGTAGAAGCGGTCGCATTCCTCGACCGCCGCCTCGACCGCAGTCTGGGCCTGGTCGATCGAGAGCAGGCCGTCGTCGCCGAGCATGAAGCCGTGGCGGTAGAGCAGCACCCCGCCGTTCGACCAGACGTCGAAGTGGCCGATCCAGAGCTGCTCGTTGATCAGGGCCAGCACCTCGAACATCGCCAGGCGCTTGTCGTCGGGCACGCGGATGTCGGGCAGGCAGAGCAGCTGGAGCACGTGGTCCTCGTGCCGCCAGATGCCGCGGATCTGGTAGTTGGCCCAGGATCCCTGGACCTCGGTGGTGATCTCGTCGTCGGCGACGAACTCGTAGGGCCAGCCGCGCGCCTCGAACAGGGCGGCGAGCATGTCGACGGGGGCAGCGTCCTCCTGCCGTTCGCCGTCTCGCGGGTCCGTTCTCATGCCCCTAGTTCCATTGCGCGATCCATTATCCATGTCCTGCAGCGTGGGTGCCTTGCCGCGGGGCGCAGAGACAATGGAGCGCTTCGTCACAGCCGGGCAAAACTCGACAAGCCTGTTCACAAGGTGTGGAAAAGGGCGGGAGAACCCTTAGCCCCATCACTTGTAGCGCGATCACTTGCCGACCGGCAGGGCATCGACGATCTGGCCTGCCGGGCTGGTCCACAGAAAGGCGCCGTCCACGTCGGCCCGGCGCAATTGCGTCACGAAGGCGTTCGCGGCGGCCTCGGTCTCGAACGGGCCGGTCAGCAGGCGGTTGGTCTGGCCCCAGGCGGTGACGAAGGGCTTGCGATTGCGGAACACGGCCGCGTCGTCCTTGACCATGCGGCGCCAGTCGAAGCCCAGCGCGGGCTTGCCCCGCCCGGTGGCGACCTGGACCCAGATCCGGCTGGGATGGGCCGGCGCGGCGGGCTTCGCTGCAGCGGGACGCGGCGGGGCGATCCGGCGGACATCGACTGCGCCGGGTGCGGGAGCGCTACTCGCGGCGGGGCGATCGAAATCACCGAAGGCATCGGCCATGCTCCGCCGGGGCGGCGGGACGGACCGGGCAGGGAAAG
>JADMIO010945819.1_pt1 | contig 20709 bp, 19 predicted proteins | sample 8958161 | NCBI WGS metagenome assembly JADMIO01 (sample SAMN16585339, study PRJNA669376) | soil metagenome | isolation source: Crop rotation soil | place: USA: Cullars Rotation, Alabama | collected 2011 | reverse complement strand
GGCGCAACGTGCCCTTTCCGAGACGACTCATGGATCGGTCGACGGTTGCTCGCAAAAGTCGTCAATCGAAATTGTGAATGCCTCGCTCGCCGCCGGCGCGCGTGCGACAGACCGCGTCGCCGGGCGCAACGACATGCGCCAGCGGCTGCTCGTAGCGGAGTCCACGTCAGCTGCGCCGTCAGGCGGCGCGGCCAGTACTGCTCGTCGACTCTCGCGCCGTCGGTCATCTTCTCAGCGGAGGAAGGACCATCACGCAGACGGACGCTCAAGCCGCCAGATCATGTCGGCGCCATCGCGCTCGATTCGCTGAGTGAAATTGTCGAAAGGTCTGTCGAGCGCTGGAATCGCGGACCCGAGCATGCCGGGTGAGGAACCCGGCAAGAAATCGAGCGAGCGAGGCTCGGCGCCGACGACCTTCAGCGCTCTCTCATCGAGAGCACAGCGGCGCCGCGCACCTGACCGTGCTTCAGTCGCTCCAGCGCGACGTTCGCTTGGTCGAGCGGGAAGACATCGGCGCTCGTGCGGATCGGAATCTTGGCCGCGAGGTCGAGCAGCTCGCGCGCGTCTTCACGCGTGAAGTTTGCGACGCTGCGCAGGCTCCTTTCCCACCAGAGGTCGTCGTACGAGAACGCCGGGATGCCATCGAGGTGGATGGCGTTGATGGCGACCGTCCCTCCTCGGTCGAGCGCCGAGAGAGCCGCGATGACGACGCTGCCGACAGGCGCGAACGTCACCGCAGCGTCGAGCTTCACGGGCGGCCGCTGTTCGTATCCGCCGGCCCATTCCGCACCGAGCGAGCGAGCTCGCTCGCGCTCGGACTCCGAACGCGTGCACACGAAGACACGACAGCCCCAGTGGATTGCCACCTGGAGCGCGAGCAGCGCGGAAGCGCCGAAGCCGTAGAGCCCGAGGCACTGCCCCGGCTTGATGCCGCTGATCTTCAGCGATCGGTAGCCGATCACACCGCCGCAGAGGAGAGGTGCTGCCGCGAGATCGTCGAAGGCATCAGGCAAGTGGAGCGCGAACGACGCGTCCACCACGATCTCGGTCGCGTAGCCACCATCGCGATCCCAACCTGTGAAGCGCGTACTCTCGCAGAGGTTCTCGCGACCCTCGCGGCAACGCGCGCACGTGCCGCACGTGCTTGCCAGCCATGCGACGCCGGCGCGATCGCCTTCACGCCAGCCGGTCACGTCTCTGCCGCATGCGATGACGCGTCCGACGACTTGATGTCCCGGGACGATGGGAAGACGTCGAGCGACGAGATCGCCCTCGCAGATCTGGAGGTCGGTCCGACAGATCCCGCACGCTGCCACACGGAGAAGGAGCTCATGGGGGGCAGGATGCAGCGATGGAACAACGACACGCTCGAGCGGGTGGCGCTCGACGGGCGCAGGCTTCGAGAGGGTCAGCGCGATCATTCGCTCGCTCCTCGTTTGCGAGGAGCAAGACTCACTCCACCGTCGGTTCGCAGACGGATTCCTGACGGCATGTGCCCATCGCGTCGGCCCTCATGACGTCGTCATCCTTGAGCTGACATCCGAGGCCGTCGGCGCATTGAATGCCGGCGACGCCGCCGCACGGCGATCCATCCGCGGACAAGATCTGCTTCTCCTTGTCATCGAACGGTCGATGGGGCTTCGCGACGCACGTGAGGCCACGTCCGCACTGTCTCACGGCTCGGTCCCCGATCGCGCAGGGCTCGCCTTCCAACCCTTCCGCTACCGGCGCAGGCGCAACCGGCGCGACCGGCGGCTCGGGACATCCCGCGATCGCGAGCAGGCAGACAAAGAGCGGCACGCGCATCGGATCCAATACTAACGAACCAAGGACGATCAGCGAAAACGAACCAAGGACGGTCCGTCCACACACGAGTCGTAGAGCGTCAGCGAGACGATCGACGTCCTCCTCGGCACGAGCCAGGAGACGTCGCGGAACTCGAGGCCCACCGCGCAAACGACGATGCGCCGTCTTCGCGCGACCTCCTCGAGGCGCTGGAGGACGCGCGACAGCATCTCGCCGTTGAACGGGGCGTAGAGGAAGAAGATCGACCCATCGAGCTCCGCATCGACGGCATTCGCGTGGACGAACGAGACGTCCACGAGCGCGAGCGCGGCGCAGCGCGCGGTCGCGCTGCGAACGAGGTGCTCCTGGATCTCCACGCCGTGCGCGCGCGCGCCGGAGAGCAGATGGGCGAGGATGAGCACGCGACCAAGTCCTGAACCGAGGTCGACGAGGTGGTCGTCGGGCCGAACCGGCACCTCGCGCACCATCGTCATGATCTCCTCTACGCCGCTCGGCAAGTACGGCACCGATCCGCGCGGGAGATTCGGGACATCGGGCGGGGGCGCGTCGATCCCGAGCAGCTCGTCGGTGAAGGCGTCGCGATCGAAGAAGGGTATCGAGAGGAGGAGCTCGAAGAGGACCGCACCGCGCAGCGCGCCGGATTCGATCGCTTCGCGCGCCTCGCGCGCTCGCTCCCGCAGCGAATCGTCCACAGTGGCGCGAGGCTATCACGGCGCAAACGGCCCAATGCATGCCCGACCGTTGCGAGCGGAGGCCTCTCTCCTCTTGTCAACGCCGCCAGTTGCGCAGAGACCTGCTCAACTTCTCGAGCCGTGCTGAGTGAGCCAATCGCGCTCGGCGGTCGGCGCGAACGACTTGGGCGCACCCGTTCGCCAATTCGCGCAAGTGAGCAAACCCGGCGCGAACGCGCGGCTTTTCCGCGCTCGCACGCGCGCGTCACGCGTTCTTTCACCACGCGACGCCGTCGAAGCGGGGGCTTCGACGCCGGCACGGGCCCTGCTTGGCGCCGCAGCATGATCGTCTCGACCATCCCGCTCGCATCGCGCGCCGTCCTTGCAGACCGCCGATGCCGTGAAGGTGGCGTCCGTGAATGCTCCGCGTCCGAACGAGATCACGTTCGGACGCGACAACAAGGACCGCCTCACCGAGGTTCCGATCACGAAGGGCCGCCTCGACAAACCGAAGGTGCTCCTCTCGGTGAAGCTCGAGGATCTGACGACGTCGGAAGATCTCCTCCTGCGAGGCGAGCTCACGCTCAGCACGTGCGGAGGCAAGGACATCAGCGGCGACGCGAGCGACGGCGAGAAGAACCCCTGCTCGATCCCGGAGCTGAAGCGAAGTCCCTACGGCTACTCGCCTCACTTCGGCGCGTACATCGTGCTCGGGAGCTCCGCGGACGACACGGATGGTCCGAAGCTCTCGTCGATGCACGACACCTCGTGCAGCGGTCGCGAGCATCACTGCACCATCGCCATCCCGCAGCAGCGCACCAAGAGCCCGGTCGCGGCGAAGGGGAAGTACGCGAACCTCGTCGTGGCGGCAGACGATCCTGCCGCCCGCAGCTTCGACCTCATGATCGTGGAACGAGATCATGCCGTCCTCGCGGTGACGCGCGTGGCCAACGGCGCGGGAGGTGCCGTCGCGCAGAAGAGCTCGAAGGATTCGCTCGCGAAGGGCAACATCGACATCGACCGAGAAGAGGGCGACGGCGGACCGCTCGGTGTGGACCCCAAAGTCCATCATGAGATCTACCAAGTGAAGCTCGAGGGCCTCCGGCCTGGAGACATCATCGATGCCGACGCGAAGCTCGTCGCGAAGGTGCACGGTGGCCCTGCCGCTTGCGACGCGTACATGTCGCAAGAGATCGTCGTCACCAGCACTCCCAACGCGACCGGCAAGAAGAAGCCCGGTGACGAGTGGTTGACCCAAGTGAACGGCAAGAACTGCACGGATCACGGCGGCGAGTGCACCTACCGAAAGTCAGGCGCCGTTCAGCTCGGTCGCGACGCTCCGGCGACGATGTTCGTGACGCTCGTCGCGACGGCAGGACGCACGTGCGTTCCGCCCGGCTATGTCTGGGAGGTCGGAAACGGAGGCTCGCTCGACGTGAGCGTACGCAGGTGACGCTCACTTCGCGGGGCTGAGGAGCGGGCGATCCAGTGCGCGTCGCGCGTGTGCGCCGGAATGTTCGGCGTGCGACGAGTGCTGACGAGACATGAGAGCTCTACGCTGGCGTCACTCGAGATGGATGGTCGCTCTCGTCGCCCTGATGCTCCCGAGCCTCGAGGCGTTCGCGCAAGCGCCGCCCAACGCGAAGGTCCTCGAGTCGAGGCTGTGGGCGCCGTGCTGCTACGCGGGAACGCTCGATACGCACGAGTCCGATCTCGCCCACAACCTGCGGATCGAGATCGAGGATCGAATCGCGCACGGCGAGAGCGTCGAAGCCATCCAGTCCGATTTCGTGGACCGCTTCGGAGAAAAGGTCCTCGCTGCGCGAAGCGATGCGCCCGCTCGCACGACGGGAGCTCTCGTCATTGCGCTGATGGTTCTCTGCGCGGCCGGGCTCGGCATCATGCTGCGGCGCTGGACCCGCAGAACGACGACAGAGCCTCTCGCCACCGAGGGCACGTCGCAGCCGACCGCGCGCGACGAGCTCGACCTCCGTATCGATGCGGAGCTCGCCGATCTCGATCGGTGATCGCTGCGTCGTCTACGTGCCCGTCTCGCCGTCGTGTTTTTCGCGCGCGTGCTTCTTGCGGCACTTCTTCAGATGGAGCGCGACGCCGCAGAGTCGACAGCGCTCGCCTTCGGCGATCGTGAGCAGCTTCTTTTCGCACACCGCGCACGGCTTGCCCGTGAACGGACGGTCAGGCGCTTCGCCTTCGAAGAACTCGACAGCGCCGGCGGACGCGGCATACCAGGTGTGTTGCCGCACCGACGCGTGCACGATCGGAGCGACGAGCGCAACGACACCGGCGAACGTCGCCGGCGTCGTGAGGTCGAGCGCCACGAAGAAGACCGCGAGCGCGATGCACGCGACGGCGATCATCGCGCACTTGGAGATCGTCGCGCGGATGAACGCGCGCGACGCCTCGGCGTTTCGCCGTCCGCATCCCGGACACGGAACGAGGAGGAGCATGAGCTCCGCATGCGCGATGGCCTCCGCCGAAGCGTCCGACGCGGCCCGATCGCGGGCGCCGCTCTGGTTCAGGAAGAACGGGCTCTCCGCGCTTGCCGTGCCGAGCGCGCGCGCGCGTGCGCCCTTCTTCAGACCGCAGAACGCGCACTCGAAGAATCCGTCGTGCTTTTCGGCGACGGTGGCGGTGTGCGTCGAACCGAAGTAGCCCACCGCGCGAAGATACCGTCAGCTGACGAACCTGCGGACAATTCAGCAGAGCGTCTTGGCGAGCGGCGTGCCGGCCGCACGCGCCAGGCGGCTGGCCGCGATCTCCTGCACGGTCGCACGGAGGCCCGGAGTCTGCTCGAGCAGCTCGAGAAAATGCGAGCGCGGGAGCGTGAGCAGAAGACAGTCCGAGACGGCAACGATGGTCGCCGTCCGCGGGCTGTCGTTCAGCAGGGCCAGCTCACCGAACTGATCGCCGTCGGCGAGCCGCCCTAGCTCGGCGGATTTGCCGGCCTCGCGCGACTGGTGGACGCTCACCGTTCCGCGGACGATCACGTAGAAGAGCGCGCCGGCCTCGCCTTCACGGATGATCGTCTGCCCCGCTGCCACGCGCTCGCAGACGAAGCGGCGCGAGAGCGTCGTGAGCTGCGCTTCATCGAGGGGCGCGAGAAGCGCGATGCCGCGGAGTCGCGCGACCGTGACCTCGGCGCTCTGCCCGTCGTCCGTGACGACGAAGCCCTGCTGCTTCTTCCAGAGATCGGCGTAGACGCGTTCTGCCGCGAGGAGCTCTGGATGCGTCCCTTTTTCGACGAGGCGCCCGTCGACGAGCACGAAGATGCAATCTGCACGGGTCGTGGTCGAGAGCCGATGCGTGATCGCGATCGTCGTCCTTCCCTCGCGAGCCTTCTCGAGCGTCTCGTTGATCGAAGCCTCGCTCGCGGGGTCGAGCGCAGACGTCGCCTCGTCGAGGAGCAGGATCTTCGGATCGCGAACGAGCGCGCGCGCGACCGCTACGCGCTGTCGCTGGCCGCCCGAGAGTTTTCCTCCGCGCTCGCCCACCTTCGTCTCGTAGCGATCGGGCATCGCCTCGACGACGGAATGGATCTCGGCCGCGCGGGCGGCCGCCTCGACGTCAGCGTCCGATGCGGTGGCGCTCCCGAGCAGAACGTTCTCGCGAATGCTGGTGTCGAAGAGGAAGCTGTCCTGGAGCACGAACCCGAGGCGCTTGCGCAACGTCGAAGACGAGATCGTGCGGGCATCGATGCCGTCGAAGGTCACCTTCCCCTCGCGCGGATCCTCGAAGCGAGCGATGAGATTCATGACCGTGCTCTTGCCCGAGCCGCTCGGACCGACGAAGGCCACGTGCTGCCCGCGCCGGATCTCGAACGACACGTTGAAGAGCACGAGGCGCTTGTCGTAGGCGAACGTCACGTTCTCGAAACGAATCGCGTCCGAGAGCTCCGTCGGTGCGTCGCGGTCGCCCTCCTCGCACGTATCAGGCGCTTCGCCGAGGAGCTCGTCGATGCGGCGCGCCGAGCCGGACGCCGACACGACGAGCGGAGTCGCGCGGCCGAGGACGACGAGCGACCAGCCGAGGTTCCAGAAGATCGTGACGAAGGACACGAGCACGCCGACGGTGATGCTCCCGCGATACGCCATGACCGCGCCCGCAATGACCACCAGGACCTGGAGAGCATAGATCGTCAGCACAGTGGTTCGCTCGACGAGGGCCCCGAGAAATCCGGCACGCGTCGAGCTGCGCGAGAGCGTCTTCACGTCACGACTCACCCAGCCGCGCGCGACGGGCTCGAGCCCGAGTGCCTTCACGATGCGCCTGCCACGGAGCGTCTCGTCGATCGTCGCGAGCAGGCCTGACTCCTGCGTCTTCTTCTCGTAGCTGGCGCGAGCGGCCCGCGGAGCGACGAGCCGCGGACCGATGAGCACGATCGGCCAGAGCGCGGCGCCAATCAACGCGAGCTTCCAGTCGAGCACGAAGAAGAGGAGGCTCGTTCCGACGACGACGTGCAGCGCGGGAAGAAGGACACCGCTGACGCCTGACGCGAGCGCGCTCTCGAGACCCGCGAGGTCGGTGGAGAAACGCGCAAGGATGTCGCCCGAAGGTCGCGACTCGAAGAAGCGAAGCGAGAGCCGCTGGACATGATCGAAGACCGCGCTGCGGACGTCGGAGAGGACCGCGGTCGCCTCGCGCGCATAGAGATAGTCGCGCCAGGTGGAGAGCACCGCGGCAACGAGGAATCCCACGCCGAGGGCAACGGCGACCCGAACCAGCATGGCACCACGCCCGCCGGCAACCACGTCGTCGACGAGGAAGCGGTAGCTCAGCGTGAGCGCCCCGTCGAATGCCACCTCCGCGATCGTGAGCGGCACGAGCAGCGCGAGCTGAGGCGCGCGCGCGCGCAGGATCGCACCGACCCGCGGGGGACGGGATACGGTCACGCCGGCCTGCGGCATCGAACGATCAGGCGCTGGTTCGCGGCGACGTTCGAGAGATCGAACGGTCGACCGTCGAAGTTGCCGAGCACGTCGATCTGCTCGAATCCGGCGGCGGCGAGCAGGGCCTTCTCCTCCTCGAGCGCGATGTTCCGGAAGACGACGCGGACGACCACGCGCTTGGCTACATCGTCGCCGACGAGCCAGTCGATGAAGTCATAGCGGACGGTGAACGGCTCACCCGCCGCATCCATCGCGTTGCACAGCAGACGAACGGGCATGTTCGCGACGGGATCGAAGCCGGTGCGACGGACCTCCAGTTTCGAGCTGTCGGCCTTGCCGGCAAGCCAGCTCGGCATGTCGTCGAAGATGAACGTGCCACCGGGCTCGAGGTGTTCGAACACACAGCGAAAGGCCTGTCGCCGATCCTCGTCCGTGAGCAGATGCGCGACGGTCCCGTAAGGCACGATGGCGAGCGCGAACTTTCGCCCGAGGTTCATCGCGCGAACGTCGGCCTGCACGGCGCGGTACCGAGCGCCGAAGCCGGCGAGCTTCTCAGCGGCGTGCTCGAGCATCGCCGAGCTCACGTCGACACCGAGGACGTCGTGGCCCGCTCGGAGGAGCCGCTCCGCGAGGCGTCCAGTGCCGGTGCCGATCTCCAGCAGCGGCTCGCCGGAGCGGAGGCACGATCCCGCCGCGCGAACGTAGAGCTGCTCGTCGTCGAGGAGAGACGCGAAGAGCACATCGTAGACCCCGGCGTACTTCACGTACTCGTCGCCGGCCGCGTAGCCGCGCATGGGCCAGTCGACATCACTGGCCAGGACGGTCATCGGCCCACTTTACCGCGATCGCCAACGAGCGCTCAACCTGACCTGAGGGACAGAGGCATCGACTCTCACGACGCTACACGTCACGGCATTACGCCGTCGTAAGGATTTCCTTCACGCCTCCGCGTTGCGCCCGCCACGCACTCAGCTAAGGAGACTGCTCCGTCATCGCCGTCACCGAGGTCCGCCAGCCCTCATGCGCGCCGTTCTTTCATTCGTCGCCTCCTCTCTCGTCGCCGCGTGCGTGTGCGCGGCATGCGCGGAGAGCACTCCGCCCGGCGGCGCGATGCACGCCGGCGAGAGCGAGGAAGCGCCCGCGCCCGTCACTCCCCGCTCGGCCTCCTCTTCTCCTCCGCGGAGCCCCAAGAGCATCATCGGTGCATGCGCATGGGGCAACCTCACGTGCGCGCTCGAGAACAGCGGCGACGTCCTCTGTTGGGGGCGCATCGAAGGCGCCGGCGTCGCCACGCCACGACGCGTCGCTCAGGTGCCCGATGCCGTGAGCATCGATTGCGGCAGCAGCGATGTCTGGATCGTGCGGCGCACCGGCGACCTCGCGCACGTCGGCTTCCATGGACAGTCGCCGAGCTCGACGTCGCCGCCAGAGGCCGAGCTCCACGACGTCGTCGCGCTCCGTCATCTCGGCCCCGACGGAGTCTGCGCGCTCCGCCGCGATGGGCACGTCACATGTTGGGGCTGGCTCGACTTCAGCGACAAGAAGCCCACCGTGACCATCGCCGCCCTCGAAGGCGCCGCGCAGCTCGAATGCAGTCGGAGCACGTGCTGCGCAGTGCTGCGCGACGGCGCCGTTCGATGCTTCGGCAACAACGACAAATACCTCGGTGTCGATGGCGCGACCGCACGCCCACCTCCGATCGCGCTCGACCCCGCGCGCAGCGTCACCATCGCCGATCGCTACGCCTGCGCCGTGAGCCGCGACGGCGCGCGCAGCTGCTGGGGACACCCGAGCACCTTGCCGTCGTTCGGTGGCGACGCGCCCGCATCGCGCCTCGTGCGCATGGACGGCGACCTCTGCACCCTCGACGGAAGCGGAAAGCTCGCGTGCGAAGGCCGCACGCTCCCCACGAATCTCGGCGAAGGGATCGCCGACGTCATCGACGGCTACGGACACACCTGCGTGCTCAAGCAGAGCGGCGCGCTCGGTTGTTGGGGCTCCAACGAATACGGCGAGCTGGGCGACGGCATTCCGCTCGTGCGCTCCGCCCCCGCTCGCATCGACGGGCTCGACGACGTCACCGAGCTGAACGTCGCGCATACGAACGTCTGCGCGCGCAAGAAAGACGGCACCACCTGGTGTTGGGGCGACGGCCTCGGCCAACCGACGAAGCTCGCGGTCACCGGTCCCAGCATCCCCGCCCAATACGCTGCGGGATGCACGCATCAGCAGGGCAAGGTGCACTGCGTGCAGATGAACCTCGGCGGCAACGAGTGGCAGCCCGTCACCGCCGACCCTCTCGGCGGCCCGAAGGATCTGCAGAGCGCTGCCATCGATCGCGCGCCGAACCTCTACCTCGTCGATCGCGCAGGAGGCGTGAGCGCGTGGTTCAGCATGAACTACAACGGCATGGCTGCCCGCGCACAGGCGATGTCCGCTCCATCGAAGGTGCGCGGCCTCGTCCCCACAGGGCTCGGCGCATGCGCGCTGCTCGACGGCGGCCGCGTCGCTTGCTTCGAAGACGAACGACACGAGCACGACGAGAAGTTCCTCACGAAGACGCCCGCATCGCGCGCGTTCCGCGAGATCCCCAGCCTCGCGGGCGTGGTCCAGCTCGCCGGCGGCAGCTCGCATGCATGCGCACGCACGAGCGATGGACGCGTCCTGTGCTGGCATCTCAGCGGAACACGAGCCCCACGCGAAGTCGAAGGCGCGCGTGGTGCGACCGACATCGCATCGAACGACGCCGAGACCTGCGCGGTCGTGCACGACGAAATGATGTGCTGGACCGGAGGAGCTGCGCCCGTTCGCGTCGCGGGCTTGCCGCCGATCGTTCGCGCCGGTGCCGGACGCGAGTCTCGCTGCGGCCTCGCTCGCGACGGTCACGTCTGGTGCTCGGGCACGGACACGTACGGTGAGCTCGGAATGGGCCGCCAGCGCAGGGTGGCCGACCGCGTGATCGAGGTCGCAGGCGTCGGCCGCTGACGCACGCCTCCAAGTCGCATCGACGCCGCCTGGTCGCCGGCGTACACGAGCCGTCCGATGACGACGACGACCCTGACGGACGAAGACCTGATCGACATCGACGCGTACTGGCGCGCCGCGAACTACCTGACCGTCGGCCAGATCTATCTCCAAGACAATCCATTCCTCCGGGAGCCGCTGCAAGCGAAGCACGTCAAGCCGCGCCTCTTGGGCCACTGGGGAACGTCGCCGGGGCTGAGCCTCGTCTACGTGCACATGAATCGCGCGATCCGAGAGCGCGATCTCGACGCGATCTTCCTCGCCGGACCAGGACACGGCGGTCCGGCCGTGATCGCGAACGTGTACCTCGAGGGCACGTACTCCGAGATCTATCCGAACGTCTCGACCGATGTCGCCGGCGTGCGCGCGCTGTTCCGTCAGTTCTCGACGCCCGGCGGCGTTCCGAGTCACGTCAGTCCTCCCACGCCCGGATCAATCCACGAAGGTGGCGAGCTCGGGTACGTGCTCTCGCACGCGTTCGGTGCAGCGTTCGACAATCCGAACCTCGTGGTCGTCGCGGTCGTCGGTGACGGCGAAGCCGAGACCGGACCGCTCGAAGGCTCGTGGAAGGGCGTGAGCTTCCTCAATCCCGTGCACGACGGCGCCGTGCTCCCGATCTTGCATTTGAACGGCTACAAGATCGCCGGTCCGACGGTGCTCGGACGCACCTCCGACGAGGACATCCGAAGCCTATTTTCAGGGCACGGATACGACGTTCGCTTCGTCGAAGGCGACGACCCGATGACCGTCCATCGCGCGTTCGCCGCCGCGCTCGACGCCAGCCTCGACGACATCGCGCGCATCCAGAAGACCGCGCGCGCTCATGGCGTGACGAAGGAGCGACCGCATTGGCCGCTCATCGTTCTCCGCACGCCGAAGGGATGGACCGGACCGAAGCAGGTCGACGGCATTCCGATCGAAGGAACATTTCGCGCGCATCAAGTGCCGCTCTCGGGCGTGCGATCGAACCCCGCGCACCTCACGATGCTCGAGACCTGGATGAAGAGCTACCAACCCGAGAAGCTCTTCGACGAGCGCGGTCATCTCGTGCCGCGCCTCGCACGGCTCGCGCCGAAGGGCGATCGTCGCCTGGGAGCGAACCCGCATGCCAACGGCGGCGGCCGCTTCAGGGGCCTCGAGCTCCCGGCGGTCGTCGACTACGCGATCGAAGTTCGCAATCCCGGGAGCGAGCACCACGAGTCGACGCGCAAGCTCGGCGAGCTATGCCGCGATCTCTACGTGAAGAACCGAACGACGTTCCGCCTCTTCTGTCCGGACGAGACCACGTCGAACCGGCTCGGCGCCGTATTCGAAGTGGAGAAGCGCTGTCTCGTGGAGCGCACGCTCGAGAACGACGACCACGTCTCGCCTTCCGGTCGCGTGATGGAGGTCCTCAGCGAGCACAACTGCGAGGGTTGGCTCGAGGGCTATCTGCTCACCGGTCGTCACGGGCTCTTCGCGACGTACGAGGCCTTCGCGCTGATCGTCGCATCGATGACGACGCAGCATGCGAAGTGGCTCGACGCATGCACCGAGCTGCCGTGGCGAACGCCCATCCCCTCGTTGAACATCCTCCTCACGTCGACGTGCTGGCGAAACGATCACAACGGGTTCAGCCACCAGGGTCCGGGCTTCATGGACACGATCCTGTCGAAGAAGGGCACGGTCGCGCGCATCTACCTGCCGCCGGACGCGAACTGCCTCTTGCAGGTCGCCGATCATTGCTTCCGCAGCAGGAACTACGTGAACCTCGTCATCATCGACAAGCAGCCGCAGCTCCAGTGGCTCGACATCGACTCCGCGCGTGCGCACTGCGCGGCGGGCGCTTCGGTCTGGCAATGGGCGTCGAACGACGACGGACAACAGCCCGACGTGATCCTGGCTTGCGCCGGCGACATCGCGACACTCGAGACGATCGCCGCCGCATGGTGGCTACGCAAGAAGGCACCCGGCTTGCGCGTACGCGTAGTGAACGTCGTCGATCTGATGGCGCTGTTCTCTCCTTCGCAGCACCCCCATGGGATGACGCACGAGCGCTTCGCCGAGCTCTTCACGAGCGAGACGCACGTCGTGTTCGCATTCCACGGGTATCCGGGCGCCGTGCACCAAGTGCTCCACGGTCGGCCGGCCGCCGATCGCTTCCACGTGCGCGGCTATCGCGAAGAGGGCACGACGACGACACCGTTCGACATGGTGGTCCTCAACGAGACGAGCCGGTTCCACCTCGTGATCGAGGCGCTGCGGCGGGCCAAGCGTCTGCCGGAGCACGCGGACCTCCTCATCGACGAGTGCAAGGACATGCTGAAGAAGCACGCCGTGTACGTGCGCGAGCACTTCGAGGACATGCCGGAGATCGCGCAGTGGACGTGGACCACGAAGTAAGTGTCGAACGCATGGATCGCGAGTGACCCGCCGCGCGTCCCGCGTGGATCGGCGCCGCATCGTCGGATCCGTACCTGCCAGATGGAGCAAGGGACCGACCGTGGCGACGGAGATCACCGACGCGGATCACCCCTGAAAACAAGGCAAACGCGCGCACCCTCGCGTGGCACTCGCGATGCATCTCTTCGCTCCGGCAAGGAGAACAGTGATGCACATCGATCTTGGATACGGCCACGTGTTTCGCGGCACGCCGATGGAGATCATCGCGCAGATGAAGGCCGCAGCAGACGGCCTCGACGAGCTGGATCTCGGTGAGTACATCGATTGGGTCGTCGAGCGCGCAGCTGCCCACGAGGGGGTGCTCCTCTTCGTCGTATCGGGCTCGCTGCATGCGCGCGCAGAGAGCCTGATCCGCGAGATGGTCGCAGCGCACTTCGCGCGGGACCTCGACGACGACCAGCTCGGCGACGACGACCGCTCGACCGCGCGGTGGGTGGCCGCGCAGGAGATCGCTTCCTTGCCCGCTTAGTCCTCCGGCGTCTGCATCGGTCCAGAGGCCGACGAGTCTCCACCGCCTCCGCCTCCGCCCGACGACGCCGCGGAGTAGGTGCCACGGATCGCAGGTGGATGCTTCAAGTTCGGAGCACCGAGAGTGCCGCCGTTCACGCCGATGGCCTCGTCGAGCTCACCGTCGTGGAGCGAGACGCGGTCCGCCTCTTCGTCGCCGACCTTCGCGCAGAACGCGCCGACGACGCCGCCGATGACGGCGCCGGCAGCTGCACCGCCAGGTCCGGCGATCGAGCCGAGGGCCGCACCGGCGACGGCACCGCCCGCAGCACCGCCGGCTTCGTGGATGAGATGATCTTTCTTGATGGCCTTCTTGCTGCTCATGCTGCCCACGCACGCAGCTCGCGTGCCGTGCACCAGGGTGCCTATTTTTCGCGCGCTTCAGCGTGTGTCGGCGCGAGCCTTGCGCGCGAACGAACGGTCTGCGCGAGACCTCGAGCGGAGTCGTCGCTGCCTCGAATCGATTTCACGTGGCATGTCGCTTGCGACGATCAGGAGCGCGGAGGCCTCTCATGATGACGACCGCTCCACTCTCGACCGAGAATCGCGCGCTGCGCTCTGCGCTCAACCGTTGCATCGAAGCCGCGACCGACGCTCAGAAGGGCTACGCGACGGCCGCGGCGGACGTGCGGGACGTCGATCTCAAGACCATCCTCCAGCTGCGCTCCGACGAGCCTGCGGAGTTCGTGATCGCCCTGCAGCGCGCCGTGACGGAGCTCGGAGGCTGGCCCGCCAACAACGGGTCCGTCGAAGGCATGCTGCATCGTGCGTGGATCGAGACGCGCCTCGCGCTCGAGGGCCGCGCTGACGCCACCGTCCTCATCGAGTGCCGGCGTGGCGAGCGTCGATGCCTCGCGGCGTACGAGACGCTCGTCTGGCTGTCCGGCTCCAATGCGTATCTCCCGCACAGCCTGCGCGCGTTGATTGCCAAGCAGCACGCCGCGGTCCGCGCATCGCTCCACGACATCGGGAATCGGCTGGCGGGCACGTCCTGACCGCGCGGCTCACCCGAAGCGCGGCTGTCCCGTCGACTCGACGACCTCACGCCAGAGATCGCCCGCGGGGTCGAGGCGCTTCGAGTGCGCGAGCACGAGCTCGAGCGCGACATGGGTGAAGCACCGATGCCAGCGACCGACCATCATGTCCGTCTTGCCTGCCATCGCCGCATGGACGGCATTGCGTGCGAGCGCGTCGCAGAAGACGGCATCCTCGCTGCTGGCACGCGTGGCGCGCACCATGTAGCTCGGGTCGATGTACTTCAGCGTGAGCGGCAGCTTGCGGCGCGCGAAGTGCAGCTCGATCGCCTCCTTCAGAACGCGACCGACATCGTGATCGAGCGACGGGAAGTGGACGTTGCCCGATGCGTCGAGCGAAGGCGGCCCGGCACCTTCGAGCAGCGCAGACGCGCAGCCCTCGGCGACGACCACGACCGCGTGTCCGCGGCGCACCACGCGCTCCTCGAGCCACGCGAGAAAGCCACCGTCGCCTCGTAGGTCGAGGGGCAGCTCCGGAACGAGGCACGCATTGACGTCGTGACTCGCCAGCGTTGCGTGGGCCGCAATGAAGCCGGCGTTGCGGCCCATCAGCTTCACGAGCCCGACGCCGTTCACGACGCTGCGCGCCTCTGCGTGAGCCGCGTCGATCGCGAGGCACGCTGTGGCGACCGCCGATTCGAAGCCGAACGTCTTGTCGACGAACGGGATGTCGTTGTCGATCGTCTTGGGGATGCCCACGATGCCGATCGAGAGTCCGCGGCGCACGACCTCTTCGTGTACCGCGTGCGCCGCGCGCATCGTGCCGTCGCCGCCGATCACGAGCAGGACGTCGACGTTCAGTCGCGCGAGCGTGTCGACGATCTTCGATGGCTCCCTCGGTCCTCTCGAGGTCCCGAGCACCGTGCCTGCGCGCGCGTGGATGTCGCGCATCGACATGGGATCGAGCACGATCGGCTCGTAGCCGCAGGTCGCATCGAGGCCCGCAAAGCCGTAGCGGAAGCCGAGAATGCGCTCCACACCATAGCCGTGGTGAAGCTCCATGACGACGGAGCGGATGACGTCGTTGATGCCGGGGCAGATGCCGCCGGCGCTGACGATCCCAACGGTGATCTGCTTTGGCTCGAAGAAGATCTGCGCGCGCGGCCCGGCCTTCTCGAAACCGCGTGGCTCGCCGGGCACTCGGCGTCGGGGCACCTCGATGTCGCGAAGGATGAGGGAGCCATCCGCGACGAACGCCGCTCGACTCGCCAACCGAAGCGGCGAAGCGATCGTGGCAGGGCCCAACGTCGAGACGTGCGCGGTCGTGCTCATGAGCGCTCAGTACCGATCGAACGCAGCCGGGTGCTGCGACGACTGCCCGACCATGGCGCGAATGAAGTCGAGCGCAGAGACCATCCCCACCGCGATGCCGTGCTCGTCGACGACGACGAGGTGATGGAGGTTGAGCTCGCAAATCGCCCGCGCTCCGTCCTCGACGGAAGCGTCGCTGCGAATGGTCCTGACCGGCGCGCTCGGCGAAATGTGCCCGTCGTCGCGCGCCAGATCGCGCAGCGACACGACACCGACAGGACGATGCGCACTGTCGAGCACGGGCACGCAAGTGACACCGAACTTCAAGATCTGCGACCGCGCGAGCGACAAACGGTCGCCCTCTTCGATGTAGAGGAGCTTCGGGTTCATGAGATCGGCGACGGTGGTCATCGTTTTCTGTCTCACGCAAACGGCGCGCCACCTCGCAAGCGCGGGAATTCGAAGGACAGCGCCTGAGCCCGCGCAAGATCGGCGTGCTCGTGCAGAAGATGCGCGTCCGCCGCCGCGGCATGCGTGCTGCACGTGCGGGCTCATCCTCATGCAGCTTCCTCTCCTCGGTGCGTCACCGGTACAGGCGGCGCGTCCCGCAGGTGGACCGCTCGCGGCGAAGGCATTCCGACCCTTCTTTCTCGCTGCAGGAGCGTTTGCGGCCGCGCTCGTGCCGATCTGGCTCCTGGCGCTCGCGGGCGTCGTGAGGCCCGATGCCTATCTCGACGCGACCTACTGGCACGCGCACGAGATGGTCTTCGGTTACGCCGCAGCCGTCATCGCGGGGTTCTTGCTCACGGCAGCCGGCAACTGGACGGCGCGCGAGACGCTGACGGGAGGTCCGCTCGTCGCCGCCGTGGCGCTGTGGACGAGCGCACGCATCCTGCTCGTGATTCCGGGTGTCTCGCACGGACTGACGGCAGTGGTCGACCTCGCGTTCTTACCCGCGGTGGCGATCGCCGTGGCACGACCCATCGCCGCGAGCCGCAACCGGCGCAACTACGTCATGGTGGCGATGCTCGCGGCCCTGTGGGTCGCCAATCTCACGGTGCACCTCGACGTGCTCGGCATTCTGCCGGGATGGCGCCGGCGGGGCGCGCTCATCGGCGTCGACATCGTCGTGCTCCTCGTCGTCGTGCTCGCCGGACGCATCTTCCCGATGTTCACGCGCAACGCGACCGGGCTCGAGTCGATCCGCTCGCATCCGCGCCTCGACATCGCAGCCATCGCGGCGATGGCCCTCGTGACGATCGCGGACGCCGCGATGCCGGCTACGGCGCTGACCGCCTGTTTCGCAGCGTTGGCGGCATGCCTCGCGGTTGCGCGCGCCATCCACTGGGTAACGCGTCACGTATGGCGCGATCCGCTCCTGTGGATCCTGCACGTGAGCTACGCGTGGGTGCCCGTCGGGCTGGCGCTGCGCGCGATTGCGTATTTCACTCCCGTCTTGTCAGCATCGCTGGCGACGCACGCGCTCACCGTGGGCGCGATCGGCGGCGTGACGATGGGAATGATGGCGCGAGTCTCTCTCGGTCACACCGGTCGCAAGCTGGTGGCAGGGAGACCGATGGCGCTGGCCTTCGCGCTCGTGACGGCCGCCGCCCTCGTGCGCGTCGTCTCTCCGCTCCTCGATCTTCGTGTCTACCGCACGGCGGTCTACGCGGCCGGCGCGCTGTGGACGGTCGCATTCGCGATCTTCGTCGTGGTCCTCGCGCCGATCCTCACGAGCCCGCGCGTCGACGGCAAACCAGGCTGATCGGCACGCGTTGCATCTCGATGCATGGATTGCGCGACCGAGAAGCCGGCGCGGCTCGTTCAGGCGGGCGCATCGAAGGCACGTGCCATGCAGCGGAGCTCGGCGATGTATCCGCGAAACAACCGCCTGTCCGCCGCCTCGATCTCGCTCCTCGCGAGCACGCTCGCCATCGCCGCCTGCGCGACCGCGCCTCCTCCGAAAGCGGCGAGCGAGGTCGGCACGACGACGACGAACATGAGCACGCCCGCTCCGACGCCGGAGGTCACCGCGAGCTCCGTGTCGTTCTGCGATCTCGTCTGCGAGCGCGCGCGCCTCGAGCCGCGCACCACGGACGGCCCCGACTATCACGAGAAGGCGACGGCGAACGCCAACAGCGTGCTCGAGGCGATGCACGACGATCTCCTCGCTTGCTACAAGAAGCGCGTCGCCGTGAATCCGAACGCGCACGGCTTCATCACGGTCGACATCGTCATCGATCAAGACGGACGCGTGCGCAACGTCGAGACCACCGGCGGCGCCGTCCTCGGTGACGGCACCATGGGCTGCATCGTGAAGCGCATCAGGCGCGCCGAGTTCGATCCTCCGCATGGCGGCGGCACCCTTCGCATCCACGTCCCCTTCAGCTTGCGGCGCGTCGAACCTGGCGACCAGTCGCTCTAACGGCAGCGGAGAAGCACCATGACGAACATCAGCAGCAGCAGGGTCCGCGATTACATGACGCCGTCCGTCGTCTCCGTGACGGACGAGGCTTCGCTCGAGGACGTGGCCAAGACGTTGGACGGCCTCGACGTCTCGTGCGTGCTCGTCACCACGCCAGCGGGTGCCCCCGTCGGAGTCGTATCGCTCACGGACCTCGCTCGCGTCTCGCGCGTGGAGGGAGGCACGCTCGACCCTCTGAAGCTCATGCCGCCGCACCGACGCGCGAAGGACGTCATGCGGTCGCCCGTGCTCACGGTGGCCGAGGACGCCCCGCTCGGCGAGGCCGCGTCGAAGATGCTCGAGCATCACGTGCACCGGCTCTTCGTGCGCCGCGACGATCGCATCGTGGGCGTGTTCAGTACGCGCGACGTGCTGCGCGTCGCGTTCCTGCGACGCATCGAGACGCCGTTGTCGGCCGTGATGACGACACCCGTGGAGACGGTCCTCCTCGGCGACTCCATCGACGACGCGATCGCGAAGCTCGAGGAGACCAATCGACGCGGCCTCGTCGTTCTAGACGGAGGATTTCCCATCGGCATCTTCGCGCAGATGGAGGCGATCCGCGGACGTTCCCTCACGGCGTCGCTTCGCCAAAATCCCGTCGAGGAGATCATGAGCTACCAGTCGATCACGCTCGAGGCTGCGACGCCGTTGTATCGCGCCGCCGCGCAGGCGATCGCGACGCGCGTACGCCGCATCCTCGTCGTCAAAGGACGCAAGCTGGTCGGAATCGTCTCCGGTTACGACCTCGCGCGCGTCCTCGTCTGAGGGCAACGAAAAGGGGGCTCGCCATGCGCAAGTACAGCATCGACACGACCGTCCGCGTGCGGATGCTCCACCGCGCGGGGGCCCTCGCCAAGCTCGCGACGGCCATCGGAGAAGCCGGCGGACTCCTCGGAGAGATCTCGATCGTAGGCTACGGCGAGCATGACACCGTCCGCGATCTCGTCGTCGAGACGGCAGACGACGGGCACACCGCACGCATGCTGTCCGCGATACGCGCCCTCGAAGAGCTCGAGATCATCGAGGTCAGAGACACGGTCTTCGAGCGGCACAAGGGCGGAAAGATCCAGCAAACGAGCCGCGTCGAGCTGAAGGACGTCACCGACCTTCGGTACATCTACACGCCCGGCGTGGCGCGAGTGTCACGCGCGATCCAGAAGAACCCGGAGCTCGCGTGGGAGCTCACGGGGATCGGCAACTCCGTCGGCATCTTCACGAACGGGACGCGCGTGCTCGGCCTCGGCGACGTCGGACCGCTCGCGAGCCTGCCCGTCATGGAGGGCAAGGCGGTGCTGTACGGCAAGCTCGCCGGCGTGAGCGCGACGCCGATCCTCGTCGACACCAAGGACGCCATGGAGTTCGTCGAGACGGTGGTTCGCCTTGCCAAGACCTTCGGCGGCATCCATCTCGAGGACATTCGCATCCCGGAGTGCTTCGTGATCGAGCGCGAGCTGAAGCGACGCCTGCAGAAGCCGGTCATGCACGACGATCAGCACGGCACGGCGACCGTGGCCCTCGCGGCGATCCTGAACGCATGCAAAGCGACGGGCGTCGACCCGAAGCGGTCACGCCTCGGCCAGATCGGACTCGGCGCGGCAGGTAGCGCGATCGCGCGACTCGCGCTCGCGTATGGAGTCCGAGACGTCCTCGTGACGGATCTTTCGAAGGACGCGATCGCGACGCTCGAGGCCGAAGGTGCGAAGGGCCGCACGCTCGAACAGCTCCTCGGCGAGGCGGACATCGTCGTCGCGACGACCGGCAAGCCGGGCCTCATCATGCCGTCGCAGATTCGGCGCGGTCAGGTGATCTTCGCGCTCTCGAATCCCGAGCCCGAGATCACGCCCGCAGCGGCCCTCGAAGCAGGCGCTGCATTCGCTGCCGACGGACGCACGGTGAACAACGCGCTCGCGTTCCCGGGACTCTTCCGCGGCGCGCTCTCGGTGCGGAGCGCTTCGATCACGACGGAGATGCTCATCGCAGCGGCCGAGACGCTCGCCGCGTGCGCGACGAACGGCGACGTCACGCCGAATCCACTCGATCCCGCGGTGCACGAGGCGGTGTGGAAGAGCGTCGCCGCGAAGGCCACGCAGCTCGGGCTCGCCGGCACGGCGAAGCTGTGATCGTTCGCGCGCTCAACACCCTGCGAATTTGCAGTACTGCTTGCGCGTCGCCGCCATGCTGTACGACGGCTGGCCGTATCGCCCCGGCGGCAGTGATGCCCATTCGTACGAGATGCGGTTCATCGTGTTCGCGAACTCGGTCGCGGTCATCGCGCGTGCCGTGGGCACGTTCGAGCCGCGACGCGAGACGAGCTTCATGCCGCCCTTGTCTTGATTCGCGGGACCGAAGTTGCCGTAGCCGAGGCCATTCCACGTCGTCGTGAGGAACTGGTAGCGACCCGCCGCGGTCGAGCAATAGCCACCCGCGCAGATGCGGAGGTTCGGGTGATGCGCGCAGCTCGAGAACGAGTGATACGCGAACGTGATGTTGTAGCCGTCTTGGCCGTGGCCTCGCGTGCCTTCGGTGAAGGCGATGGTATCGAGCAGCGCGCGATGCTTCGCGGGAACGGCGCCGGCGGCGAGCGATGACGCACACGAGCC
>JADMIO011602911.1_pt1 | contig 20713 bp, 17 predicted proteins | sample 8958161 | NCBI WGS metagenome assembly JADMIO01 (sample SAMN16585339, study PRJNA669376) | soil metagenome | isolation source: Crop rotation soil | place: USA: Cullars Rotation, Alabama | collected 2011 | reverse complement strand
CCGCCACAATAATCAACGGCTGTTTGCGCGCCATATAGGTTTCCATCGCTTCCCACATGCGCATCACTTTGCCTTCTGGCTCAACGCGTGCATACGAACCTTGTTTGACGGTGCCATCTTCATTGCGAACCATTTCGTTAAATAACTTCGGATTCGCGAAAGTCGCGCGCATTGCAGTCAGGTGATCACCACGGTGCGTGGCGTAGCTGTTGAAGTCTTCTTCTGGTAGACCCATTTTGTGCAGATATTCACCCGCAGCACTGTTCATCATAATCGCATTCGATGGTGACAAATGGTCAGTAGTAATGTTGTCTGGGAGCACTGCCAGCGCGCGCATACCTGTCAGCGTACGTGGGTTAGCCGCTAACGCACCCATACCTGTCGTATCCCAATACGGCGGACGACGGATATAAGTCGACATTGGACGCCAATCGTATAGTGGGCTTGCGGCTTCTTCAATTTTTCCAAGATCAAACATTGGAATGTAGACTTTACGGAACTGTTCAGGCTTGACGCTCTTCGCAACTAGCGCGTCAATTTCTTCATCTGATGGCCAGATGTCTTTGAGGCGGATTTCATTGCCATCTTTGTCCAGACCCAACACGTCTTTTTCGATGTCAAAACGAATCGTTCCTGCAATCGCATACGCCACAACCAGCGGAGGAGATGCTAAGAAGGCTTGTTTTGCATACGGATGAATACGACCGTCAAAATTGCGGTTACCCGATAAAACCGCAGTCGCGTACAGGTCACGATCAATGATTTCTTGTTGAATCACTGGATCAAGCGCACCGCTCATGCCGTTACAAGTCGTACAAGCAAACGCGACGATACCAAAACCGAGTTTTTCCAAATCAGACAGTACGCCAGCTTCTTCTAAGTAAAGCGCAGCCGCTTTAGAACCTGGTGCAAACGATGATTTGACCCACGGTTTACGGGTCAGACCCAACTCAAGGGCTTTGCGTGCGACCAAACCAGCCGCGACGGTATTACGTGGATTAGAGGTGTTGGTACATGAGGTAATCGCTGCAATGATGACCGCGCCATCAGGCATCAAACCTTCAGCTTCTTGCGCGCGTGCAGCAGCAAGATTGCCTGCAATGCCTTTCGCCGCTAAGTCAGCTGTGGCAACGCGTGCGTGTGGATTCGATGGCCCAGCCATGTTACGACCCACGGTAGACAAGTCAAATGACAGTACGCGTGGATAGACGGCTTTGGTCATTTCCGATGCCCAGAGGCCTGTTAGTCGTGCATAGTTTTCGACCAATGCAATCTGTTCTTCTTCACGACCTGTGAGGCGTAAGTAGTCGATGGTCTGTTGATCAATGTAGAACATTGCTGCAGTTGCACCGTATTCTGGGGTCATGTTGGAGATGGTTGCACGGTCACCGACAGTCATGCTGTCCGCGCCTTCGCCAAAGAATTCAATATATGCACCGACAACACGTTCTTTACGCAAGAACTCAGTCAATGCCAGCACGATATCAGTCGCCGTAGTGCCAGCTTTACGTTTACCTTTCAGCTCTACGCCGATGATATCGGGCAGACGCATCATTGACGCGCGACCGAGCATCACGGTTTCAGCTTCCAAACCACCCACACCCACCGCGATCACACCTAACGCATCCACGTGTGGGGTATGACTGTCCGTACCCACGCACGTATCAGGGAAGGCAAGACCATCACGATTTTGGATCACTGGAGACATTTTCTCCAAGTTGATCTGATGCATGATGCCGTTACCCGCAGGAATCACGTCAACATTTTTAAAAGCAGTTTTTGTCCACTCAATGAAATGAAAACGGTCTTCGTTACGACGGTCTTCAATCGCACGGTTTTTCACAAACGCATCAGGATCAAAGCCACCGCATTCCACTGACAAGGAGTGATCAACGATCAATTGAGTTGGGACGACTGGATTTACTTTAGACGGATCGCCGCCCATGTCTGCAATCGCATCACGCAGACCAGCCAAATCAACCAGCGCGGTTTGACCCAAAATGTCATGACAAACGACGCGTGCTGGATACCATGGAAAGTCCAAATCTTGCTTGCGTTCGATCAGCTGTTTTAGCGAGTCAGTTAATGTCTCAGGTGCACAGCGACGAACCAATTGTTCTGCAAGCACTTTAGAGGTGTAAGGTAATCCATCGTAGCTGCCTGGTTGAATCGCTTCAACCGCAGCGCGTGTATCGAAGTAGTCTAACTCAGTGCCTGCAAGGCGTTTGCGGTATTCTGTATTCATGGCGATATGGCTCAATCGAGGGTTGCTTTTCAAAGTTGTCGTATTGTACTCCTCCAAAATACCATTTCCCAAATCGTTTATAATTCAATTGGATATGTTTAAGATTGGCGATTTTTAGAGCTTTTCTTTCAAATAAATTGTTAATTTTTACTATTTTTGCGATTTATTGACAAAAATAAGATAAATTGGTGGCTGTATGATTAGTTTTTACTGCCATCGAATATTGGAAGGCGGAAAATGAGTCATAGTGAATTGCTTTTTCTTGAGCGTTTAAACACAGAGCAGCCGTTAATTCCCAAAAAATGTCTATAGTTTCATCATAGATCAATTATTTTTTTATGAAGCTCCAAAATAACTAATTTAACAATGATATGCGCGTCAAATGTTTTATAGGATCGAAGAAATGCAGCCAACGGAACGGCAAAGTACAGGTCGGTTTCATTTAATGAGTGAAGATTTGAACCGCGAGTTCCGAGTACATCGCGTGTTGTATGCATGCTGCCTCGTGCTTGTCTGTGTGAATATTCCGTGGGGCCTCTATAATATCCTGCATGAACAATGGATACAGTTAGTGATCAGATTTATGATGATCACTGGCGGTGTGGCGGCATTTTTTTTGGTGCGTCAGGGCAAAATCCTCAGTACATTCATCCTTCTTGCAACGCTATCATTTGTCGTTTTTTGTATTTTAAGCATTATCTTCGATGTACCGACGGTGGACACGCCGCGAACGGTTCATATTTTCTTTTTGTTGATTGGTATTGGCTGCTTCATTGGTTTTAAAGACGAGCATTATGTCTTAGCGTATGGTTTTCCGCTGAGTTGCTTCATTGCTTATGGTTTTTTTGCAAGCAGTCTTTGGGGGATTGTCACGCCCTATGCGATGAGTGCGAGTGAGCGTGTCTTTGGCGCGTGGGTCAATAACATCATTGCGCTGAGTCTGATCTATGTGCTTTTTCATGTGATGCAGTCTAATGCAAAGCAATCGAATGCCATGGAGATTGAGCTTCGCCGTGCGTTAGCCAACAATCAATTTAAGCTTTATTACCAGCCGCAAACGGATGAAGCGGATCAAGTGATTGGTGTTGAGGCATTAATTCGATGGCATCATCCAACGGAAGGACTGATTTCACCCGATGAATTTATTCCTTTAGCCGAAGAAATTGGTCTTATCCGCCCCATGGGACACTGGGTGTTAGGCACGGCGTGTGCGCAATTGGTTAAATGGTCACAGAAGCCAGAAACTGCGAAACTGTCTTTATCGATTAATGTCAGTGCGCAAGAATTCAATCAAGAAGATTATGTTGCCCAAGTCTTGTCAGTGCTTGAACGTTCAGGTGCAAAGCCATCATTACTGAAACTGGAATTAACCGAAAGTATGTTGGTCAATGATGTTGATGACATTATTACCAAAATGACCGAGCTTAAAGCAGCAGGGGTGCGTATCTCACTGGATGATTTTGGCACAGGCTATTCATCATTGAGTTATCTCAAGAAACTTCCGTTGGATCAACTGAAAGTCGATCAATCATTTGTGCGTGAGATGCTCTCAAGCTCACAAGATGAGGCGATAGTCCGTACGGTCGTTTCTCTCGCACAGAACATGGATTTAGATGTGATTGCTGAGGGCGTAGAAACCGAGGAGCAGCGGCAATTTCTACAAAGTATTGGCTGTTTCACGATACAGGGTTATTTGATTACACGGCCTTTACGCATTGCTGATTTTAATGAATTCCTCAGTAAGCGAATGCTTCTGAAATCGGGTAATAATGACGTGGAACTGCAAAAAGTATGATGTGAGAGCGATTTCACATTTTATGATGACTTAAATGCTCACTCTTCTGGTTATTCGAAAGAGAAGTTTCGGATTGTGTTGCATACGTTGAATGATTCCATGATGTAAAAAACGATCATTCAAATGGAAAGTCTTCAGATAATGCTTTTTTAAGTTTTTCTTTCCAATAACCTGCCAATTTTCATGTTTCGTGCGATTTTTTTCACAAAATAAGATAAATTGGCGGTCAGCCTGATTATTTTTTAGCTATTTAAAATAGTCTGGTTGGTGCGGTGCGCGCATTTGCGCGGCATGCATTTGAAAAAGGATTGAAGTGATGCAGCCAACGGATGGGCATAAAACAAGTCGATTTTCATTAATGAGTCGAGATTTGAACCGTGAGTTTCGTGTGCATCGCGTATTGTATGCGTGCAGCTTTGTGCTTGTTGGTGTGAATACTCCATGGGTGGCCTATACTTTAGTCAATCAGCAGTGGTTATTGGGAGGACTCAGATTTCTTCTGATCGTTACTGGTGTCGTGGTCTTTATTTTGTTACGCAAGCATCAGGCACGCAACGCGTTCATTGTCTTGGCAGTTTCTTTATTCATTATCTTCTGTATTGGCGCTGCTATTTTTGATGTGCCTACCGCGTCCACCCCACGGACGATGCATATTTACTTTTTATTGATCGGAATTTGTTGTTTTATCGGCTTTAGAGAAGAGCGTTATGTGTTGTCATATGGCTTTCCATTGGTGTGCTTTGTCGCCTATGTTTTTTTTGCCAGCAGCCAATGGGGAATTCACACATCGTATGCGTTGAGCGCCAATGAGCGGGTCGTCGCTGCTTGGATGACGAGCATCATTGGAATGAGTGTCCTTTTTGTCATTTTTCATGTGATGCAATCTAATCCGAGACAATCTAGTGCGATGGAGAACGACCTGTGTCAGGCGTTAGCCCGCAATCAATTTATACTACACTATCAGCCACAAGCTGATGAAAATGGTCAAATTATGGGTGCCGAAGCTTTAATTCGATGGCATCATCCGATAAGAGGGTTCATTTCACCAGACGAGTTTATCCCACTCGCTGAGCAAATTGGATTGATCGGTTCTATGGGGCATTGGGTGCTGGAAACAGCATGCGCTCAGTTGGTCAGTTGGTCACAAAAAACAGAAACAGCCCTGCTTTCTTTATCCGTGAATGTCAGTGCACAAGAATTTAAGCAAGAAGACTATGTATCACAGGTATTGTCGGTGATTGAGCGTTCGGGTGCTAATCCGTCATTATTGAAACTTGAGTTGACTGAAAGTATGCTGGTCAATGATGTCGATGACATTATTTCCAAAATGACTCAGCTCAAGGCCGCAGGGGTTCGCATCTCACTCGATGATTTTGGAACGGGATATTCTTCGCTCACTTATCTGAGAAAACTTCCTCTGGACCAACTAAAAGTCGATCAATCGTTTATCCGTGAGATGTTATCCAGTCCACAAGATGAAGCCATTGTCCGCACCGTTGTATCACTTGCTCAGAATATGGAGTTAGATGTGATTGCGGAAGGCGTTGAAAGCGAGGAGCAGCGCCAATTTTTAGAAAGCATAGGTTGTGCTTCGATTCAGGGTTATTTGCTCAGTCGCCCTTTGCGAATTTATGATTTTAATGTGTTTATCAGTCGGAAAATGACGCAAATATCAGATCATGTTGGCTTGGAATTGCAGGAGTCGTGATGATTTATCGGCGTGCAGCGCTCTTTATTTCATGCGATAAAAAATATCATTTCTGAGTCGTTCCACAAGTTCTTTGTTAGGCCCTGCCACAGCAATATAAACGAAAGACTGATCATTCATCGGGACACATTTCACGGCGATACGGCTGGAATCATAATTGCCGTAAACATAGGTGTCGTTTTGTACAATAGACGACATGCCTAACGTTGAGAGGACAGAATAGCCTTTACTCGCACAGGCGCTGGCTTGCATGCTGAGCTGTAAATGACTTGACCAAAGTTGTGGTGGTGCTGAAGACGCGTTTGACACTGACGTCGAAAGTTGCTGTGGCGTAGAAGTAGTCGGCTGTGATGTTGTTTTTGGAGTGAAGGATGAAGTAGTACTCTGGGTTAATATTGTTCGCTTAAACTGCTTGAGTGCGGCGAGTCGCGCGATGGCATCAGTGGTGTATTGGGGGCTAAATGCGCCTGAATTAATATCCTTTTCGAATTCGGATAAGATTGATGAGGCAGTATCATTGATGAGTCGAGTGGCTCTTTTGAAGGTCTCCTTCTGCTCGGCAGAGAAGTTTTTTGTTGTGTCTGGGTCTTTAAAAAATTGGTTCATTAAGATGAGTATTTTATAAACAACATCTACTTGATCGATCCACTCACGATCATAGGTATTCGGGTAAATTCTAAATGCGGTACCGTATTGAGATCCGATGGGTCCGATTTTCTTGATAAGTGCAGATAGTTTTTGAGCAGAATGGTCATATTTTAATGCGTCATTGATTATGGGTTCAATGCGATCAGGATTGAAAAGATTCTTCAATAAGTAGCCATTTTGATCACGATATTGAATGAGATGTTTAGGTGTTTTACGTTGAGCCGCGTTGTATTTATCGAGGTCTGAACTAAATTGATTCAATTCTGATTCGGCATATACAGCGGAAACGGACATCATGACAATAAGGGCAGTTGCGATTTTTTTCATGGAATTAGAAACCTATTCATTATTAGTGTTATACGAATGATATTAACATGCGATTGAAGATTTTCGATTGATTCGATTTTTCGTTACCCATAAAAAAGCCCCCTTAACGGAGGCTTTTTTTAAATCTTTAGCAATTAACCGCGTGCGGCAATCGGCGTCACTTTGCGCAGTTCTGGACCTGTATATTCCGCGCTTGGGCGAATAATACGGTTGTCCGCACGTTGTTCCATGACGTGTGCAGCCCAACCCGTCAAACGGCTGATCACGAAAATTGGTGTGAACAATTTGGTAGGAATACCCATGAAATGGTATGCCGATGCATGGAAAAAGTCTGCATTACAGAACAGTTTCTTCTCGCGCCACATCACTTCTTCACAGCGAACAGAAACAGGGTAGAGCACAGTATCACCCACATCCGCAGCCAATTTCTCTGACCACAGTTTGATGATGCCATTACGTGGATCGTTGTCTTTGTAGATCGCGTGACCGAAGCCCATGATCTTGTCTTTACGCGCCAGCATGCCCATCATTTCTTGTTCAGCTTGATCTGGGCTAGTGAACTTTTCAATCATGTCCATCGCCGCTTCGTTCGCGCCGCCATGCAGTGGGCCACGCAGTGAACCAATCGCGGCTGTGACGCAAGAATGCATATCAGACAAAGTTGAAGCACAAACGCGTGCCGTAAAGGTCGATGCATTGAATTCGTGCTCTGCGTACAGAATGAGTGATACGTTCATGGTTTGTGCATGCAGAGCTTTTGGCTTTTCGCCATTCAGCAAATGCAAGAAATGTGAGCCAATGCTGTCGTCATCGGTTTCAGTTTCAATGCGTACGCCGTCGTGGCTGAAACGATACCAATAAGTAATGATCGATGGGAATGCTGCGAGCAAACGATCCGTTGCATCTTGTTGCTGTGCAAAACTGAGCTCAGTTTCAAGGTTACCGAGCATCGATGCGCCAGTACGCATGACATCCATCGGATGCGCTTCTTTTGGAATGTTTTCCAAAACGGTTTTCAGTGCTTGTGGCAAACCGCGTAGGGTTTTCAACTTCGCTTTGTACGCTGCAAGTTGTGCAGAGGTTGGGAGTTCACCAAAGAAAATCAAATACGCGACTTCTTCAAATTCGCAGTGTTCTGCCAAATCACGCACGTCATAGCCGCGATAAGTCAGACCTGCGCCTTCTTTACCGACGGTTGATAATGCAGTTTTGCCTGCAACTTGTCCGCGTAAGCCTGCGCCGGATAATACTTTTGCTTCTGCCATTTTATTCATTCCTATGTGTTAAATGATTAAGATCAAAAGCAAAATCCCTCCCAACCTCCCTTTTACTAAGGGAGGAGCTTTTCTCCCTTCTTTTACAGAAAGTTGTTGTCGTGGTAACCACAACAGAAAAATCCCCCCTTTGAAAAAGGGGGTTAGGGGGATTTTGCTTTTATTTATTTCTCTGACTTAAACAATGCATCCAATTTATCTTCGTATGAATGATAATCCAAGAATTGATACAGTTCTTTGCGTTGTTGCATCAGGTCAAGCACATTCACTTGAGTACCTTCTTTGCGCACCGCTTCAAATACTGCGAGTGCTGCTTTCTGCATGGCGCGTGTGCCTGATAATGGGTAAAGCACCATCGCAATGTCTTGTTCGCGAAGTTGTTCAACGGTGTAATACGGTGTATCGCCAAACTCGGTGATATTGGCAAGGACAGGCACTTTCACCGCATCACATACTTTTTTGTACATGGTAATGTCAGTCATGGCTTCAGCGAAAATTGCATCTGCACCAGCTTCAACGAATGCACAAGCACGATCAATCACGCCTTGTAGGCCCTCCGCTTGCAGCGAATCAGTACGTGCCATGATGACGAAATCAGAATCGGTTTTTGCATCGACAGCGGCTTTCACGCGGTCAACCATTTCTTGTTTGGTCACGATTTCTTTGTTTGGACGATGACCACAACGTTTTTGCGCGACTTGATCTTCGATGTGCACAGCAGCAACACCTGCACGAATCATTTCTTTCACGGTACGACCGATGTTGAATGCGCCGCCCCAACCTGTATCGATATCAACCAACAGTGGTGTATCGACGACGCTGGTAATACGACGTGCATCGATCAAGACATCTTCGAGCGAGGTAATGCCCAAATCAGGTAAACCGTAAGAGTAATTGGCAACGCCAGCACCCGATAAATAAATCGCTTTATAACCGACTTGGGTTGCCATCATGGCGGCATAGGCATTCACTGTACCCATGATTTGTAATGGTTTTTCAGCCGCCAGTGCCTCTCTGAAACGTTTACCTGCACTGTTTGTAGACATCAAATCACTCCTCGAGAATGTATCCTAGTTGTTGGATCTCAAGCAGACTAGGATTGTGTAAGCATAAAATTGTGCCGATATTCTAACGAATTCTGGCGGTATGCGTGCGAAAATTTGCCACTCAGCAAAAGTATACAATGGCAATTGTGCTTTATAGTTACGAAAAAAGCCCATCAACGATGAGCTTTTTTGCCTCTATGACCTGTTATTAACGCGGTGCAAAAGGAATTTTGACAGCTAAGTAGCCATTACCACTGCGTTGATAATATTGGTTGTGCGAGTAGTAATAGGTTTGGTTATGTACTTTGACAATGCGATAACGATGAGGCAAGTTTTTAATCCATCCGCGTTTCAGTGAGGCTTTGTAATGCGGATGGTCTTTGTACCATTTTTTGTCGTGAACAGAGAGCGCCTTATAGGGCGCTTTTTTTGATGTGTTTGGTTGAGGCTGTGGTTGAGGAATGGCTTGCGCAAACTGCCAAGTACTGGCACACAAACCCACGATAGCAAACATTCGTAGACCCATTTTCAGTAACAACTGACTTGGCTTTTTCACAATCCACACCTCAAGATTTTCAATTCTGAATCCAGTCTATCTCATTGCAAGGAATGAGTTAAGACGCAGCTTTTGCATTTGCAGCTTTAAAAGCAGCCCGACGCTCATCTTGACTAATCTGGCCGTTATGGTCTGTATCAATTTCATTAAAATGTTCAGCCAAACGCGGTGCATTGGCCTGTGCTTCGCTCAAACTGATTTGTCCATCGTTGTTCGTATCCACTTTCTTAAAAAAATCACCGCGTGGACCTTTGTGGTGATGGCGATGGTCATGTCCAAACCAACGATGCCAGATGTTGTGCCAAAAGCCATGGTGTTGTGGTTTGAATGCGAGCCATTCTGTTAATGTCAGTTGCCCATCATGGTCAGTATCGGCTTTCTGGAACGCTTCGGTACGCTCTTTGATTGAACGCTCCTGCCATTTAGCTTTACGCGCTTCGAAGGATGCATTTAGTTCATCTTGACTGAGCAGTCCATCATGGTTGCTATCGATTTCAGCAAAATGTTTCGCAAGGCGTGGCGCATAAGATTCGGCTTCAGCTTTACTGATTTTTCCATCGTGATTTGAGTCCACTTTCTGTAACCATTCAACTAAATTTTTTCCCCCATGATCAGGACGTTGTCCCTCTTTCGGACCATGATGTTGTGGTTTGAATGCCAGCCATTCTGTTAAATTCACCTTTCCATCGTGGTTGGCGTCAGCTTGCTGGAATGCTTCAGTGCGATGCTCTGTACGTTCTTGTTGGCGCTGTGCATGTCTTTCAGCCCGTTGTTCGGGAGTCAGTTGTTCACGGGTATGTGGTACAGCCGCTGTGATTGGTACGGCACTGCTTGTCGTTTGGGTTTCTCCAGCCCAAGTCGCCAGCGACGTTCCGCCTAGGCTAACGATCAGTGCAACCATGAGCGAATGTTTGAAGCTCGGTTGTTTAATTAAGTGGCTGTGGATCTTTTGATTTTTTGGAAAATTACTCATGGACTGACTCCGTACCTATTTTCAACGAACTGTTAATGAACTGGGAATAGAGCCAAGGTATTCCTTAAATGTCGGTAGAGTTTGTAGGAAGTGTGAAGAAAATAAGGAGCTGTGTACGATTGCGTGAGGGCATGTAATTCAATGTGTTTTTCATCCAATTCGGGCAACCAAAAAGGTAGCCCATACAGATTTTGGTTTTTGATAAATGGTCTACAAAGGACCACATAAGGTGTGAACATTATAGGTGCTTGCTTGCCCTTGTTTCTGGTCAATGCCTTTGTTTTGCAAATAACGTAATGCCTGTGAGAACATATAGTCATTGGCGGTGGCATATGTTTTTGCCAATATGGGTGGCGGCAATACTTGTTTGCGCTGATTCATGGTTGTCAAAATTTCTGTGCGTTGTTTGACGCGTTCTTTACGAATTTTTTCCAATGGATTGTTCGGATCGATTCCTTCATATTTAGGGTGTGTGATGTCTACTTCATGAAAATTAAGGACGTCGTCGGGGTCCCCATTTTTGCGTTCATTGACAAAGTAGTCGGGTGTAACGCCATAACCGTTGATAGGACAGCCTGATGGCGTGAAATAATTCGCGGTTGTGAGACGCAGCCCTGTATTGTTGATGACGGGTGATATCGCTTGTACCGATCCTTTACCAAACGTGGTTTCGCCAATAATCGTTGCACGCTTGAGGTCTTGTAACGCGCCACTGACCAGTTCGGGAGCAGAAACAGTGTTGTGATGAACCAGTACAACCATGGGAATGGTTTTAAATATTTCAGGTAAGTTGGTCAGAGGGTCAACGGTGACGCCATCTTTTGTATTTGCCGCAGTTTTGTAGTCGTCGAGCGTGGTGTAAAGATAACGTTCACTTTCGGTTGAGTTGCCTTTGGTGAGTACCGCTTTTTGTTTGCCTTGAACAAAGATGGAGACAATACCAACTGCAGCTGACAACGAGCCGCCGCCATTGTTTCGCAGATCCAAAACCAGCCCTTTTAAGTTAGGTTCAGTTTTAGCCAGATCTTGCAGCGCAGCGACGGTTTTTGCGACGACATTTTCATCAAAGGAAGAAATGCGCACCCAGCCATAAGTGGGCGCTACGATACGATGGTAAACAGTTTCAGAGTTGATTTTGGAACGTGTAATGTTGAAATAGGTTTTCTGCATTTTGGGCATGCGTTGTACGGTGAGCTTGACCACCGTATTCGGTAGTCCTGCAATTTTGTCGGTCATTTCTTTGAAGGCTTTACCTCTAAAACTCTCGCCGTCGGCTTCGACAATTAAGTCATTCGGATGAATATTGGCTTTTTCTGCGGGACTATTATCGAGGACTTGATAAACTCGTAAACCATCGCCTTCTTCTCCAACTACGACGCCAATGCCTACATAGCCTTCGGCACGCCATGTTTTCCACATATCCGCATATTCGGTCTTGTCCATGTATTGTCCGTGAGTGAGCGTGTCAACCGTCCGTTTAATGCCTTGGTTGAGAAACTCATGGATATCGATGGGCGTGTATGAATCTTTTTTAATCTTTTCGACCACGTCTTTGAGTTGGCAAATTTCTGCTTCCCAGTCAGGAGGACATGGACTTGCAGCGTAGACGTTTGCGCCATAGAGACAGACTGTGAGTGATGCAAGTTTGATGGTTTGCATGATGACGCGAGTGAGGTGTAGGCGGTGTTCTTTAGTCATTTGAGTGGTCATTTGCATTTGGTCTTTCAACTATTCTCGATGATTTTCGATGATCACGCAGGTGGATTATGTTCACAATCAAGTCTGTGAACAATACACAGGTCAAAGGAGCAATTTATTAAGATTGTCCAAAGCAAATATCAATATTTCCCCTGAACAGGGCGACTACCAAGCTTCGCCCCTAAAGGTTTTTATTACAACTCAAGTTTATAGCCGACGCCATAAATCGAACGGATGACATCTTCGGGTGAAATAGCAGTCATTTTCCGGCGTAAGTTTTTGATATGACTATCAATGGTTCGATCAGTAATAATACGTTGATCGTCATAGACATGATTGATCAATTGATCGCGCTGAAACACACGACCTGGCGCATCCGCTAAGGTTTTCAACAGGCGAAATTCAGCTGGAGTTAGCTCAAGCAGTTGATTGTGATAGCGCGCTTCAAAGCGAGATTCATCCAATTGCAAATTGTTTAATGCAGTGCTGGAGGTACTCACGCCTTCTTCTGCATGTGGAACACGTCGCAAAATCACTTTAATCCGCGCCATGACTTCACGTGGGCTAAACGGTTTGCAAATATAATCATCCGCACCAATTTCCAGTCCAATTAGGCGATCAATTTCTTCAACGCGTGCTGTGATCATAATGATCGGTACATTACTGATTTTACGAATATCTTTGCAGACATCTAAGCCATCACGACCGGGGAGCATTAAATCAAGTAAGACCAAATCGGGTTGCTCGTGCACAGGGCGATCAGCATAGTATTTTGCGACTTCACGGCCATCCGCGATCCATGCGGTGGCGTAGTTATTTGCGGCAAGATAATCCAGTAAGACTTGCGCTAGTTTTGGCTCATCTTCAATCACGAGCACTAATAGTTTTGAATCAATCATGGTTTATCCCTATTCGGTTTTTCTTGAGTATTGATGGGTAATACGATGTCAATTTGTACACCACCCAGCGGTGAATGTTGTGCGTGAATTTTGCCACCATGCGCTTGGACGATGGTTTGGCAGAGAGGTAAACCTAAGCCTGCGCCACCCGTTGCGCGATTGCGTGAACTTTCCACGCGATATAAGCGTTCAAAAATTTTAGGTAATTCAGCATCTGAAACCCCTGGTGTGGAGTCTAGTAGGCTGATGAGCACTTCTTTTTGATTAGCCGTTACATTGAGTTTTACAATGCCGTTGGCATCGGTATAACGCAAGGTATTTTCCATTAAGTTTTTGAAAAGCTGCGTTAATCTTCGCTCATCGGCATGCAGGATGATTGCTGGTTTAGGTAATGACAATGTGAATTGATGGTGCTTTGATTCCATGCGTTCTTGAAACATATGCACAACATGGGTAATGCAGTTGTTCAAATTAACCGATGCCATGTTGTAGCGTAGTCCGCCAACATCAGATAGAGAAATTTGATATAAATCATCAATCAATTGGCTTAAGGCTTGAGCTTCAGTTTGCAATGAAATGATCGCTGCTGCATCAGGTTTGCGAATCCCATCTTGGATTGCTTCCAATTCGCCTTTCAAAATCGCCAATGGTGTACGTAGTTCATGTGAAATATCGGCAACAAAATCACGGCGCATAATTTCATTGCGCTGTAAGGTGGCGGCGAGTTGATTAAAGTCCTTCGCAAGTTGTCCGAGTTCATCTTGTTGCGGAACTTGGGTGCGGGTTTCATAGTGCCCTGCAATCAATTGTTGAGTGGCTTCGGCGAGCCTGCGAACAGGGGCAAGAAAAAGCCTTGCTAGCAATGATGCAGCCAAAATCGCGAGTAATGTCGCTGCCACCATGATGTAAATGCTGGACTGTTTCTGCTGTGCGAGAAAGTTTTGCTCCCCTTGAGTCACGCGGCGTTGACGTGGGGATACCGCAATCCAGCCCACTGTTTTTTCTTTGACTTGAATTGGGAAGCGTAAGGCTGTGGTCGCAATGTTTGTATTTCCTGCGATGACCAGACCTGCTTCGTCTAATAAACTCCAATGTGAGAAACGGCGTGGTCTGGAGGCTTGATCTCGCAATTCTCGATTTGTTCTTGGACTGCGATCGTTAGCGTCATTGTCCGAATCAAATTTTTTATTAGAGAGTTCACGTTTGAGTTGTTCCGCGCTAAATTCGCGTCGTCCAATATCAGGACGAATCATGTCGCGCCAAAACTGCGGGTTGAGGCGAATAAAATCCCAATTACCTTTGTCATCATATAAATCAGCAAGCGTCGTTGCCATCGCTTGTGCGCGTTGGCTGTCTTGCTGTGCGCTATAGGCTGTAAAACTATGCCGTAAACTCCACGACATTGCGCCACCCATCGCGAGAATCACAAGTGCGCTGATGCCCAAAATTGAAATGAACAATTTTGTGGTGATGGAAATTTTTCGCGGGAATTTCAAACCTCGCACTGTCACAAGCACATACTCATCTGCAGATTTATGTTGAAGAGCAACCTGATTTTTATCAATTCGCTGCGATTGATTATGCCATCATTTTTATCCGATGTTGGAGATGTTCAGTAGGTGAATCATTACAAACGATGAGCCATAAAAAAGCCGCAATTTAGCGGCTTTTTATTTGCAGTGTTAATTATGCTTTTTTGCAGGTCGTTTTTTTGGAACCCATGCCCAGATCATTTCGCATTCGACAGGACTTTGACCTGTTGCATCGGTGATCACGCATTGCACGATGGTTTCGCCTTTTTCGGTTGAAGCGATGAGTTCACGTTGTGCTTGCGTGAGGGTTGCCGTAGCGATCAGATCACCTTTCGCTAGTTTTTTATATTCCATTTTCAATGATTTAATCAGCACCATGGAGTTATTTGGCATATTCATACCAACGACAAAACCTGTCGCTGTCTCGGCAATGAGAGCAATTGCCACCGCATGCACACCTTTAATATGGTTTTGCATTGGACGACGGTTTTTGATGCTACAAATGACTTTATCTGCGGTCACTAAATCGTAGCTCACGCCTGCAGTACCGACCATTGGAACGACAGTACCGAAGGTTTTAGACAATACTTTAGCGCGGATGGCTTGTGGCAGATATTCAGCTGCGGCTGCGACCTTAGCGATGGTGTTCTTTGATTGACCTTTGCTCATGTTCTTTCTTCCGTTCAATGAATTGTTCAATAAATGGGTGGTGTTCTAAGGGAGCTGTGGAGAACTCCCTTGATAACGTTAGTCTTTAAAGTTGTTGAACTGCAAAGGCAAACCAAATTGTTGTTCTTTCAAATAAGCCATGACTTGTTGCAAGGTGTCACGTTTTTTGTCAGTGACGCGAATTTTGTCGCCTTGAATCGAAGCTTGAACTTTAATGCCGCTGTCTTTAATGGCTTTATTAATTTTTTTTGCGGTATCTGAGTCAAGTCCGTCTTTCAGCTTGATGGTTTGGGTAATGAATTTACCTGAAGCTGCCATGTCTTGTGCATCAAGACTTTGAATATCGACTTTGCGCTTGGTCATGTGATTTTCGAGCATCGCAAGGACGTTTTCGACTTGTAAGTCGCTTTCGCCTTTGATTTTAATTTCTTTGGCTTTTTCATTCAGCTCGATGCTGATTTCCTTGCCGCGAAAGTCAAAGCGAGTTTGGATTTCTTTTTGGGTGTTTTGTACTGCGTGATTCAATTCAAACAGTTCTAATTCTGAGACAATATCAAGTGATGGCATGGTTTAATCTCTACAATGGTGTTTTACAGATGCCGCATTATAGCAAATTGTGTTCAGCAATGATGTGTGTGAAAGTGATGAGACGTGTACGCCGTGCTCACATCAATATTTAGTTTTAATCAAGGGATCCATCATGATTCGTGAATTAGCCATTACCGCTTTTCCAAGTATCCAAGAAAAAGCGCCAAATGCCCAAGTGTGGGATGTGCGCGATGCCAAATCGTTTGCCGAAGGACATATTGCGGGCGCGGTGAATAAACCGATTGAGCATTTGGATGCTTCAGTTTTAGTGAATATTCCAGAAGGCGAGCCAGTCTATGTGTTGTGCGGCGGCGGTACGAAAGCTGGCCGTGCGATTGCTTTACTTGAATCGATTGATCCAACTCGTGAATATGTCGAACTCAAAGGTGGCACACGTGGCGCGCGCAATGCAGGTTTTCCCATTGTTGTTGGTGAATGATTGTCGATAGAGTCGAAGCATCATGAGTGAAGCAACGATACCTGCGCAACGCAAGATCATTCATATTGATATGGATGCGTTTTATGCGTCGGTTGAGCAGCGTGATGATGTGAGTTTGCGGGGTAAACCTGTCGTTGTGGCGTGGAAAGGCGAGCGCTCGGTCGTTTGCGCGGCATCTTATGAAGCGCGTAAATATGGCATTCGTTCAGCCATGTCGGCGATTCGTGCCGAGCGTTTATGCCCCGATGCGATTTTTGTACCGCCAGATTTTGTTCGTTATAAAGCCGCCTCCAAGCAAATGCGCGAGATTTTTCAGCGGCATACCGATTTGATTGAGCCATTGTCGCTGGATGAGGCGTATTTGGATGTGACCGAACCAAAGTTGGATTTAGGTTCGGCAACGGCGATTGCTGAATGTATTCGCTCGCAGATACGCGAAGAGATTCATCTCACCGCATCGGCTGGCGTTGCGCCGAATAAGTTACTCGCAAAAATCGCGTCGGATTGGCATAAACCCGATGGTTTATTTGTCATTCGTCCGAGTCAGGTCGAAGCGTTTTTGATGCCATTACCTGTGGGCAAAATTCATGGTGTCGGTAAAGTCATGCAAGCCAAATTGACTGCTCTGGGTATCGAAACGGTAGGCGATTTGCGGCTACGTGAATTAATTGAGTTGGAGCAACGCTTCGGTCGCTTTGGTAAAAGGCTTTATGAATGCGCGCGTGGCATTGATAATCGTGCGGTTCAGCCGAATCAACGGGTGAAGTCGATTTCGTCAGAAGATACATTTAGAAGTGATGTGCCATTGTCTTCTTTAGATGATGCGATTCGCCAGCTTGCCGAGAAAACCTGGAATGCGACACGGAAGACCACTCGAATTGGTCGCACAGTGGTTTTAAAATTGAAAACATCTGACTTTCAAATTTTGACACGTAGTTATACGCCGCATCATTTGATTAGTTCGGTGGAGGAGTTCGTCGAAATAGCGATGGTTTTACGTGATCGCATTGAGCTACCTGAGACGACACGTTATAGATTGGTCGGTGTAGGATTGAGTGGTTTTGTTGAACCTGATGAAGTGGTGAGGCAGGGTGAGTTGTTTGTGTTCTAAAACTAAAATAAAAGATATTCCTGTATGATGACCTCCATTATTTCGCTTTTCAGTTTGTCACCAAATTCATGCTCATTTTAAAACTTACTCTTGTTCCGATGATTATTGGGTTGATCGCCCTCATTGGTCGATATTACGGTGCTAAAGTTGCTGGGTTGTTGTCTGGACTACCAGTGATTGGCGGTCCGATTATCTATTTTCTGTATGTAGAGCAAGGCGCAGCGTTTGCAGATGAGGCAACTATCGCGACAGTCGGTGGCGTAGTCGCATTGTCTTCATTTTGCTTTTCTTATGCATGGCTGACGACACGGTTCAATTGGTTATCGTCACTGTTGATCGCCTTTTGCATTTACTTCGTATTAGCCAGTGTTTTTGTCTATTTAGATTTGAATATATGGACTTATTTCTTACTTTCTCTAGCAACACTTCTTACGCAAATTTATTGTTCGCCAAAACATCAAGAGTCGGTGAACCTGACTGCGGCTTCAAATGTTGAAATCGCGACGCGGATGTTGTGTGCAGCAGGACTAGTGATTTTCGTGACGTATTTTGCAAGACTACTTGGCGCAGCGTTCAGCGGTGTGTTAACGGCATTTCCAATTGCGGCTACTGTGATTGCGGTGTTTTCTTATAAAAATCACTCAAAATTTCACGCGATGGATGCCTTACGGTCGTTAAAATTCGGGCTACTTAGTTTATTGTTCTTCTTTTTCACGTTGTCAGTATTGATTCCTCAAGTTGGTTTCAATAGCGCTTTTATTGTTTCGATTATCGTAGCATTGTGGGTTCAGCTTTGCATTTGGATATATAGGAAATTGGCAGTTGTGAAGCTGTCGCGGGCTTAAGTTAATTTAAATTGATTTAGCTCACCAAAATTGAAGATTTTTTGGATTTTAGTTTTAAATATTTGGTCTTGGAGTAGTTTCTATGAAAGTTAGTTCGTCGATGCGTTTGGTAGGTATTAGTTTATTAGTTGCGAGTTTATGCGTTGCGTGTGGCAAGCGTGAAAATGTTGAAAAAGTCATGCGAGAAGATGCAAAGCGCGGCAGTTCGACTCCAGCGCCAATTCGCCCAGCGGCTATCGTTGGTCTATATGAAGGTGTGCTGCCGACTGAAGATGTGCAAACGAACAGTAAAACGGTGATTGATCTGCATTCCGATGCAACATTTACATGGAATAAAACTTATATCCGTCCGAATCTGAGTGAAAAAGACGGGAAGCAACCAGAGGCGAATGGCAGCTGGATTGTGAACGAAAATCAGACGCTGATTCAACTGCAAGTGGATAGTGCTGTGCCTGGGAATATTACCTGCTTTGCAGTTCATGCAGACTCGATCGTTAAATATCAGTCATCATGTCAGCCGATTGATCCAGTGCATCCTGAAAAATATACGTTAAAAAAGTTGGTTTCGAATAAGGTGGCCTCTTAATTTTGTAGAGTGTATCCGTAAATGATACCGTTACACTCAAAATCGTGAGTTAGGCAAAGCAAGGAAAGCAAAAATGACTGATCTTAGAATTGAAGATGCAACACCAGAAGAAATTTCAACGTTACAGCAGGATCAGCGATTTATGGAAATGGCGATTAAAAGAGCCGCCGCCGCCAGAAGCAAAGCCAGAGAAGATGCAAGACTAGCTTTGGAAGAGCATTTAGAAAAAAAGAAACGTGAAGGTAAGTTTAGGCTTTAATAAAGCCATAGAACACTGAGATTGTCGAAGTGTAGTTGACGTATCACCGCGCATTTCGACAGGCTCAATGGGCTATATAGCTTATAAAAAAACCGCACAATCTGACGATCAGTGCGGTTTTTTCGTTTCAACCAACGCTTAAGCCGTTGCTGATTTCTTCTTCATTTGATCAAAGAAGTCATCGTTGGTTTTGGTGTCTTTCATGCGATCAAGCAAGAATTCAATCGCTTGTAGCTCATCCATAGGATGCAACAACTTACGTAGAATCCAGACTTTACGCAGAGTATCTTCATCCATCAGACGTTCTTCACGGCGTGTGCCTGATTTCTTGATGTTCATTGCCGGGAATACGCGTTTTTCAGCGATACGGCGCTCAAGGTTAATTTCCTGATTACCCGTACCTTTAAACTCTTCAAAAATGACTTCATCCATTTTCGAACCAGTTTCGATCAGTGCAGTACCGATAATGGTCAGTGAACCGCCTTCTTCGATATTACGTGCCGCACCGAAGAAACGTTTTGGACGTTCAAGCGCGTGTGCATCCACACCACCGGTCAATACTTTGCCTGACGATGGAATTACGGTGTTGTAAGCACGAGCCAAACGGGTAATCGAGTCGAGCAGAATGACCACGTCTTTTTTATGTTCAACGAGGCGTTTTGCTTTTTCAATCACCATTTCTGCAACTTGAACGTGACGTGCTGGTGGCTCATCGAATGTCGATGCAACCACTTCGCCGCGCACCGTACGCTGCATTTCGGTGACTTCTTCTGGGCGCTCATCGATCAGTAAAACAATCAGATATGCTTCTGGATTATTACGCGTAATCGACTGTGCAAGTGTTTGCAACAGCATGGTTTTACCCGCTTTTGGCGGTGCAACCACGATTGAACGTTGACCTTTACCAATCGGTGCCATCAAGTCGATGACACGACCTGTGAGGTCTTCAGTCGTACCATTACCGAGTTCCATGATCATTTGTTCAGTTGGGAACAAAGGCGTCAGGTTTTCAAATAGGATTTTATTCCGTGCGTTTTCTGGAGAATCGTAGTTAATCGTATTTACTTTCAATAAGGCAAAATAACGCTCGCCTTCTTTTGGTGGGCGAATAGTGCCGTTAATCGTATCGCCAGTGCGCAGATTGAAACGGCGAATTTGGCTTGGGCTGACGTAAATGTCGTCTGGTCCTGCGAGGTAAGAACCTTCAGCAGAGCGGAGGAAGCCGAAGCCGTCGCCGAGAATTTCGAGTACGCCGTCGCCGAAAATCTCATCGCCGTTCATGGCGTGACGTTTCAGCAAGGCAAAAATAATGTCTTGTTTGCGATTTCTCGCCATATTTTCTAAACCAATTTGTTCAGCAATATTAACGAGGGCGCTGATTGGCTTTTTCTTAAGTTCGGTAAGATTCATAGAGCAGGATTCGTGGACAGAAGTCGGAGGGAGGTGGAGAGAAACAACATCTTTCCAGCACAGTGGGATCCGAAGCTTGGAATTCACGTGACTTGAAGTCGCGGC
>JADMIO012727065.1_pt1 | contig 20714 bp, 18 predicted proteins | sample 8958161 | NCBI WGS metagenome assembly JADMIO01 (sample SAMN16585339, study PRJNA669376) | soil metagenome | isolation source: Crop rotation soil | place: USA: Cullars Rotation, Alabama | collected 2011 | reverse complement strand
CACTCCGCGCGGGCGACATCGCGCTCTGTACGCGCGCGCGCAACGCGACGGGCGCCGCGGCCGCGAGCCGCGGGCCGCAATCGCGCAACAGGCGGCGGCAGAGCGATTCATCGTCGGCCGCGCGGCGGCAGGACGGGCACCGGTCGAGATGCGCGGCGACCTCGGCGAGCTCGGCGGCGGCGAGCTCGCCGTCGACGAACGGGGTGATCCGCGTCTCGAGATCCTGGCAATTCATCGTCTGTCCTTCGTCCGGTCCAGGGTTCGAGCCAACAGGCGGCGCCCTCGGGAGATCCGGGACATCACGGTGCCCACTGGCACGGCGAGCATCCCTGCTATTTCGACGTACGAAAACCCTTCGACGTCCCTGAGCCACACGGCTTCCCGGAACTGCTCGGGCAGCGCGTCGAGCGCCGCGCGCACCTCGGCGTCGGCCGCCCGGCGCACCAGCGTGTCTTCAGCCGTCTCCTGCTGAGCCGGGACGACGGCCGCGGCCTTGTCGGCGGTTTCGGAGTCGACCTCGACCGGGCTCGTTTTGGCGCGGCGCCGGTCGTTCAGGAAGTGGTTATGGAGGATCGTGAAGAGCCAGGCCCGCAGGTTCGTCCCCGGCTTGAAGCTCGCGGACGACTTGAACGCCTTGAGATAAGTGTCCTGAACGAGGTCCTCGGCGTCGGCGCGATTGCGGGTCAGCCGAAGCGCGGCGCCATAGAGACCGTCGATCCAGCCCAGCGCCTCACGTTGCACACTGTTATCAAACACCAGAGCCGCCGTTTTATTCCCTCAAAGCAGTATATGTCGCCTGTATTTACCGCGCGTGTCCTCGGCAGACGACGGTGCCGGGAGGCACATTCTTTGCTGGTAAGATGCCCGACAGTAGCTCGTCACCGAGGTGATTCCTATGCAAATGCGCTCCCTGCGCATGCTTCCCCTGCTCGCGGCTCTTTTCCTCTTTGCCGGCGCCGATCTGATGCCGGCACTCGCATACGGCCAGACGCCGTTCGTGCCGTATTACGGCAAGAACCGGGTGAAATACGACAAGTTCAACTGGTCGATCTACACCACCGACCACTTCGAGATTTTTTATTACCCCGAGACCGAGCCGCACCTGCAGAGGATCGCCGGCTACGCGGAGAGCGCGTACCAGCACGTGAGCTCCGAGCTCAAGCACGATCTCGCGTTCCGCATCCCGCTCATGATCTTCAAGACGCAGAGCGAATTCCAGCAGCAGAACATCTCGGGCGACGAGCTGCCGGAAGGCGTGCTCGCGTTTGCCGAGCCCGGCCGCGACCGCATGGTCCTGCCGATCGACGAGCCGCCCGATCAGCTGTACCACACGATCACGCACGAGCTCACGCACGTCTTCGAGTTCGACATCATCCCGCGCGGGCTCGTGTCGAACGGCCTGCCGCTCTGGGTCGACGAAGGTCTCTCCGACTTCATGGCCGGCGGCTGGAATCCGATCGACCTCATGCAGGTGCGCGACGCGGCGCTCTCCGACAACGTGCCGAAGATGAGCGAGATCGAGTACGAGCCGCTCGGCGGCCGCCTGCCGTACTCGATGGGACACGCGACGTTCGAATTCATTCAGTCGCGCTGGGGCATGGAAGGCGTGCGCCAGTTCCTGTTCTCGCTGAGAAAGAGCGTGATCGGCGGCGGCGACAGCGCCTACGAAGAGGCCCTCAAGCTCAAGCCCGATGAGTTCGACGAAGCGTTCGAGCGCTATCTCAAGGATCGGTTCAAGCCGTTCCGCGACAAGGAGCGCGCGTCGGATTACGGCAAGAATCTCGCGCCCAAGCGCGACAAGACGCCGTTCGTGTCGGTGGCGTCGATCGAGCCCTCGCCCACCGGCGATCTCATCGCGGCCGTGGCGGGCAACCGCAAGGACTACGAGCTCGACATCATCCTCGTGTCGACCAAGGACGGCCAGTTCGTCGGCAATCTGACGAAAGGCTTCGACCAGAGCCGCGGCTTCGAATACATCGCGACGTCGGGCGGGCTGCGCGGCAATCTCGTGCCGTGGATCAGCTGGTCGCCGGTCGGCGACATGGTCGCGTATTTCGCGCGCACCGAAAAGCGCAAGACGCTCTACATTCAGAACGTCGTCAACGGCAAAACGGTCTACAAGTTCGAGCTCAAGACCGTCGACATGCCGGAGTCGCCGTCGTTCAGCCCCGACGGCAAACGCCTCGCGTTTTCGGCGCTCGACAAGGCCGTCGGCGACATCTACGTGATCGATCTGGCCACCGGCGCGCTCACCAACGTGACGAAAGATCCGTTTGCCGATTACGCGCCGACGTTCGCGCCCGACGGCAAGTCGCTCGTCTACACGGCGCGCATCAGCGGCAGCGACAAGCTGTTCACGCTCGACCTCGGAACGGGAACGAAGAAGCAGCTGACGTTCGGCACCCACGACGACACGGGCGCGAAGTTCATGGACGCCAACACGCTCCTCTTCACGTCGACCGCCGTCGATCCGAACAAGCCGGTCACGCCCGACGTGGCGAGAAACGGCATGGTCCCGAATCTGTGGACGCTCGATCTCAAATCCGGCCAGCTCAGCCAGTGGACGGACGCGGCGACGGGCATCGTCTCGGCCATTCCGATCCGGCAGGGCAACCAGCAGAAGATGGCGTTCATCTCCTACGAAAAAGGGATCAACGGCATTCACATCCTCGACCGGCCGAAGGCGCTCGCCACGGCGCAGACGTCCGACTTCGGCGCGCCCGGCCCGATCATGGACTTCCAGGCGCCGCTCAGCCACACGCTCGTGCGCAAGAACATCCGTCCGAAGCACGCGTTCGAGAAGCTGTCGCTCGACACGCGCCCCGGCATCAACGTCGGCGTGACGAGCGGCGGCAACTTCTACGGCGGCACGGACCTCACGTTCACCGACGTGCTCGGCGACAAGCAGGTCAACTTCTACGCGTCGTCCCTGTCGACCTATCGCACGTTCGCGGCCGGGTACACCAACATCGAGCGGCGGTTCCAGTACGCCCTGCAGGCGTACTCGCAGGAGTCGTTCTTCTACTCGAACGCGGTGACGCAGGCGCTGTACGATCCGGCGCTCGCGCCGTTCGTCGATCGGGACCTGTCGATCGGGTCGCGTTCGACGAAGGGCATGACGGGATACGGGATCTACCCGTTCAACCGGTACGCGCGCGTCGAAGTGAGCGGCGGATATTTCCATATTTCCGAGAAGTTCCAGGACGAGACGCTCGGACAGCTGGCGGCCGATTATCAACAGCAGCAGTACGGCACGCAGCTCTTCCGCAACGGCAACATGCTGCCGATCGGCGTGGGCCTCACGCGCGAGACGACCGTCTTCCGTGAGTTCGGGCCGATCGCCGGCAGCACCCAGCGCGTCGAGTTCACCGTCGCGCCGAAATTCGGTTCGTTCCTCTCGCGGCAGACGATCGACGGCGAGGCGCGCCGCTATCTGCGCCTCGGCACGACGGGTCTACTCGCGCTGCGGTACCGCGGCTTCAAGAGCTGGGGCGAGAACCCGGACTTCACGTACTTCGGCGGCAACGCGGACCTGCACGGCTACAACTATCTGAGCTTCGTCGGCCAGAAGGCGTTCTACGCGAACGCGCAGCTTCGCTTCCCGATCATCGAAGCGATGCTCACCCCGCTCGGTCAGATGGGCGGCGTGCGCGGCACGTTCTTCTTCGACATCGGCGGCGCGGGCCTCAACGGCGCGCCGTTCACGATCGCGACGAACAAGGATCTGACCTACACGCCGTCGGTGAACTTCACGTTCAACCCGATCACCGGCGCGGCGACGCTCATCAACGGCGACCCGCAGACGATCACCGGCCTGCGCCTCGTCGACGCGCGCGCGTCGTACGGTCTCGGCTTCGAAACCTTCGTCCTCGGCTACCCGATGCACTTCGACTGGTCGTGGAGGACGCTCTTCAACAAACAGTGGGAAGACGCGCTGTTTGCGCTGAACGGCGGATCCCAGGTGTTCCGGAACAGGAAGTTCACGTTCTGGATTGGGTACGATTGGTAGATCCTTGCTAGGGCAAAGGGCAGAGGGCAAAGATCAGAGGTAGAGGAAGCAGGCCAAAGGCCAGGTCAGAAGTCTGAGGTTTTGTAGGCGCGGACCTTCAGGTCCGCGCGCAAGATGGGTTGCAGTTTCTGCCATCGTCGTCCGTCCGGCGAATGGCAGGAATTGCAACCCTTTCCTGTTTTACGAGCGCGCGCTCTGAGCGGCGCCTCTGGCCCTCTTCTTGCTGACTCGCGGGCCATGGCTGAACGTGTTCGGCAGGACCTGTGTGCTCGGGCGTTGCGCTTCTCCATCGCCGTGATGGCATTCCACCGCGTCGCTTCGGCGAAAGGACCGACGTTCGCGCACGCGGCGATGCAGTTGTACCGATCGGCCACCGGCATCGGCGCAAATCTCGAGGAAGGCCAGGTCTCGAAGACGCGCGGCGACATGGCGGCCAAGTATGCCATCGCGCTTCGTGAAGCTCGTGAGGCTCGCTATTGGCTTCGACTGATCGCGGAGGAACCCACGCTGGCGCAAGAGGCGAAGGCGCTCGCCGGAGAAGCCGGCGAGTTCGTCGCGATGTTGACGGTTTCCGTCCGCAAGCTCCGGGCGGAGCGGGGGGTGGGATAGTTGATAGGGCAAAGGGCAGAGGGCAAAGATCAGAGGTAAAGGAAAAAGGAAAGAGGCCAGGTTAAAGGGCTGAGGTACCTCTGCTCTGGCCTCTTTCCTCAGTCCTTTACCTCTGCCCTCTGCCCTTTGCCCTCTGCCCTATCATGTAGAGACGATGCCCCTGCCCGCGAAGCGCCCGGCCGATTCTTACACCGAGATGACTGAAGTCGTCCTGCCAAACGACGCGAACCCGCTTGGGTTCATCTTGGGCGGGCGCGTGATGCATCTCATCGACATCGCCGGCGCCATGGCGTGCCATCGTCACACACGCAGCCTTCTCGTCACCGCAGCGGTCGATGGATTGCAATTCCTGCACCCCATCCGCGTTGGCGACATGATCAACCTGCAGGCGACCGTCACCGCGGCTTACAAGACATCCCTCGAAGTCGAAGTAAAAGTGTTCTCGGAAGAAACGTTGACGGGCGTTCGGCGAATGACGAGCCTCGCGTACCTGACATTTGTCACGACCGGCGCGGGCGGGCAGCGCGCGGAAATCCCGGGCTTGATTCTCGACACACCGGAACAAAAGTTGAAAGCTGCGGAAGCCGATGCGCGCCGCGGCGCGAGAATTGCGGCGAAGATGCAGTTGAAGGCATCAGCGGGAGAACTCGGCTGAGGCCTTCTGACCTCGGCCCTTTTCCCTGGCCTCTTTCCTGTTTCCTCTACCTCTGATCTCTGCCCTTTGCCCTCTGCCCTATCAGAGCGTCCTAAGCCTCACCCGCCTCACCGAGTGATCCGGCCCCTTCTCGAGGACTAGCCTCGCGCGCTCGCGCGTCGGCTGGATATTCTCCCGAAGATTCACTCCGTTGATTTCGCGCCAGATGCCGCGGGCGGTCTCGAGCGCCTGCGCGTCGTCGAGCGACGCGTAGCGGTGGAAATACGATCGCGGATCCTTGAAGACCGTCTCGCGGAGCATCTGGAAGCGGTCGATGTACCAACGCTCGATGTCGGACTCGTCGGCGTCGATGTAGATGGAAAAATCGAAGAAATCCGACACGAACACGCGCGGGCTCTTCGGCGCCGAAAACGACGCGCCCTCGCCGGTCTGCAGCATGTTCAGGCCTTCGACGATGACGATGTCGGGGTGGCCGACGACCTGGAACTCGTCGGGCACGATGTCGTACGACTGGTGGGAGTAGACCGGAACTTTCGCAGCTTCGCCCGCTTTGATGTCCTGCATGAATTGCACGAGCTTGCGGACGTCGTAACTGGCCGGGAAGCCTTTGCGGGTCATCAGCCCGCGTGACTCGAGCACGGCGTTCGGAAACAGAAACCCGTCGGTGGTGACCAGATCGACGTGCGGATGATTCGGCCAGTGCGCGAGCAGCGCGCGCAGCACGCGCGAGAAGGTGCTCTTGCCGACCGCGACGCTGCCGGCGACGCCGATCACGTACGGCAGCGGATTGGGCTTCGTGCCGAGGAAGGTGTCGGTGGCGCGGTGGAGCGCCTGCGTCGCCGAGACGTGCAGGTTCAGCAGCCGCGAGAGCGGCAGGTAGATCGCTTCGACTTCGGAGAGAGAGACGCGTTCGTTGAGACCCTGGAGTTCGGCGAGGTCGCTTTCCGACAGGGTCAGCGGAGTGTTGGCGCGCAGGCGCGCCCACTCAGCTCGCTCGAACTCCAACTACTTGCCGTAGTGCTCGGAGTTGACCGCGATGAAGCTCTTCCACTTTTCCGGAACTTCGTCGAGCGCGAAGATCGCCTCGACCGGGCAGGCCGGCACGCACGCGCCGCAGTCGATGCATTCATCGGGGTGGATGAACAGCTGCTTGGCGGCTTCGAACGCCGCTTCGTCCTTGCGCGGGTGGATGCAATCGACAGGACAAACGTCCACACACGCCGTGTCCTTGGTGCCGATGCAGGGTTCCGTAATGACGTAAGCCACAGGGTCTCCTCAGAAAACTCCCGGACATTGTATCCCATGACTACAATGGGCTTCATGCAGTCCATCTGGCATCCACGCCGCGCGCTGGCTCTTCTTGCGCTCGCTGCTGCCGCCGCCTGCGGCAGCAAGGGATCCTCCTCGACCGCGCCCACGCTCGTCACGGCCGTGCAAACCACGACCATCACGATCACGTCGGCCGGTGTCAGCCCGAACAACATCGAAGTCGCCGTCGGCGCGCGCGTGCTGTTCATCAACAGCGATTCGCGGGCGCACAACATGGCCTCCGATCCGCACCCGGAACACACCGACTGCCCGGCGATCAACCTGATCGGCTTCCTGCAGGCCGGCCAGCAGCTCACGACCGGAAACCTGACGACCGCCCGCACGTGCAAGTATCACGATCACGACGATCCGGACAACGCGAAGCTCAAAGGGCAAATCACTATCAAGTAAACCGGTGCACGGGTGCACAGGTGCGCGGGTGCGCGGGTGCACGGGTGCGCGGGTGCGCGGGTGCGCGGGTGCACGGGTGCACGGGTGCACCTGCTCACCTGCTCACCTGCTCACCCGCTCACCCGCTCACCTGCTCACCTGCTCACCTGAGTCAGCGGAATCCCCGGTCTTGCGGCGAATGCAGTCGCCTTCGCCGCGTGGTCGGGGAACGCCGCGATGTATTCGGCAATCCAGCGCTCGCCGAATTGTTCCGGGGATATCGTGAGCCGCTCGCTATCGACAAGCGCCCAAACACTGCCGCCGAACCCAGCGCCGAACGCGCTGGCCGCAAACGCGCCGTGCTGACGCGCGAGCGTGACGAGGAAATTGGTCTCGGGAATCTGGTTTTTCAAAAGCCGATCCGCGTCTCCGTGTGAGTCGGCGGCCAGCCGGCCGACGGCCTCCGCGTCTCCGCGTGAGAATGCTTGAACCGCCTCGCCGACGCGCGAAATCTCATTCGAGAAATGCGTCAGGCGGATGTGAAGATCTTCCCGCGCCCAACCGTCGACGAGCTTCGCATCGATCAGCGCGTGCAGCCGCGTCACCACACCCGCGTCCGCCGCGATCGCGCTCGTCAGCGATTCGAGCGGCCCCGCGTGTTCGCGCCATAAATCGATCAGCGCGCGAACGCTGAGCGAGGCGCGGTTATAGAGCGCCTGCGCGCGGCCGGCTTTTTCGGCCGCGACGCCGCTCGAAGCAAACACGAACACCCACGATTCCGGCAGCGACACGTCCGCGATGTGGCGCACGGGCATGTAGGTGAACGCCGACAGATGACCGGGCCGGCTGCAGAGAATCGCCGTCTGATCTTCGCTGCCGCCGAAGGTGCCGACGCCGCCGTCGCCCGGAAACGGACCGAACGTCAGGCCATTTTCGAGACACGCGAAATAACCGCCGAGGTCGGCTCGTGATGGGATCGCGGCGGCGAAATCGGGCCGGCGGTCGACGCCGGCCAGGGTGACGAGCGCGTTCGCGACGCCGACGACAAGCGCGCTGGAGCTGCTCATTCCTGAGGCGCGCGGAAGGTCGCTGCCGAGCGCGAGATCGGCGCCGATCGGGGCGCCCGGAAAGTCCCGCACAAGCCGCCGCGCCAGGATGTTGACGTATCGCCGCCAGCCAAACACCTCCGCGGGCGTCGTCTCGCCGGTCGCGAGATTCACTTCGAAAACCGACTGGTCTCCCGAGTCGAGCACGCGCACGATCCCGTCGTCTCTCCGCCGGCCGGCGATCAGAAACCCGCGCGAGAGCGCGCCGACAAGCGAAGGACCACCGCCGTAGTCGGTGTGCTTGCCGAAGACCTCCACTCGCCCCGGTACGAACCACCAAATTGTGGGATTGATAATTGTGGGATTGATAATTTGTTGGTCCAGAGACGCGAGAACGCGCGACGCCAGATCCGCTTTGACTGTGAGTACGTTGTCGCGCGTGAGCTCGATCACGTCGCGACTCCGAGCCGGCGCTCGACATCGGCGATGTCCGACCGGCTGGATAGGTCGAGCACCGGGCCTCGCGCCGGCACCACGCGGAAAGCGGTGCCGCGCGACATGGCCAGCGTCGCGGCAGCCGGCAGCTCGAGCTCGCCGCGCGGCGACGGTGCGACGTCACGGCACGCGTGAAAAATGCTGACGTCGAATCTCCACAAGTTCATGCCCACCATGACCGGCGGCGCGATGGCGGCGATCTCGCCGGCCGCCGGCTTTTCGATGATGCGGCGGAGGTAACCGCGCGCGTCGGCCTCGAGCGCCGCAAACGCCGTGATCCGATCGGCCGGAATATTGCTCGTGGCAATGAGATCGTCGCGATCGAATCCGGCGACTGCCGGGCCGTCAACGCTCGCCATCGCTTCCAGGACGTCGATTGGATACAGGTTGTCGCCGTTCAGCACCAGGAACGGGCGGTCTCCCGCCCAGGGCTCGGCGCGCCAGACGGCGTCGGCGGTGCCGAGGGGCTCCTGCTGGACCGCTTGATGGAATGGCCACGAGTCGCTCGGATTCGGCCCGACGACGACGCACACATCAGAAATACCGGCGCATTCGAGCCGCTCGAGCTGGTGCTCGATCAGCGGCCGGCCGGCGACCGGCATGAACGCCTTCACGCCGCGCTCGGCGGCCTTCGCCTGGTCGTTCGTCAGGCCTGCGTTGCCGCCGGCCTTCATCCGCGTGCCGGCGCCGGCCGCCAGGATGAGCGCGCTCCGCGCTCGTCCTTCATTGAGCGCTGACCGCGCTCTCGTCACGCGTGCACGATCTCCCACGGCGGCGTCGTCTTCCACTTTCCGCGAGTGAAATCGGGGAACGCCATCGGCTGCCCCTTCTTCGACACCGACTGCACGCTGAGACCAACGACGGCGCTGATCGCGGCCGCGTCGTACACGTTGAAGTCCGTCGGCTTGCCCTCGTTGAGGCACTTGATCAGCCGCCAGTCTTCGATGAAATCCATGCCGCCGTGGCCGGCGCCCGCGGCCTTCGCCGCGATCTCCTTCCAGATGGGATGCTCGTATTTCGCCATCCAGTCGGTGATCTGATCCCACTGATCGGCCTTCGCGCTCTTGCCCTCGATGTACACGCGATTCGGATAGCCCATGAACAGCCCTTTCGTGCCCTGCACGAGGTTGATGCGGCTGTACGGGCGCGGCAGATTCGTGCTGTGCTGCACGACGATCGTCTTGCCGCTTTGCATCTTGATGAGCGACGTATTGATGTCGCCCGACGAATAGACTTCCTTCTGCTTCGGCGAGTCCGCGGCGACATGTTCCCTGCGCCAATCCGCGAGGCCGCGCGCCGGGCCGCTCATCGACACCATGTAGTCGAAGCGGTCGCCGCGATTGTTGTCGAGACAATTGGCGATCGGGCCGAGGCCGTGCGTCGGATACGTGTTGCCGTTGATCTTCGTGTCCCAGGCGCGGCGCCACAGCCCCTCGCTGCGATCCTCGAATTTGATCGAGCGGAGATCGTGGAGGTACGCCCCTTCCGCGTGAATGACTTCCCCGAAGAGACCCTGCGACACCATGTTGTAGACCATCATTTCGGGACGGTCATAGTTGCAGTTCTCCTGCAGCACGCAATGCTTCTGATACTTCTCCGCGGCTTCAACGATCGCCCAGCAATCGTCGACGGACATCGCCGCCGGAACCTCGGTGGCGGCGTGCTTGCCGTTCTTCATCGCCGCGAGCATCACGGGCACGTGCCATTCCCACGGCGTCGCCGTGTAAACGAGATCGAGATCTTCTTTCTCGCACAGGTTCTCGAAATCGCGCGGCCCGTTGGCGTAGACCTTCGGCGCGGGATGTCCGGCGCCGGCAATGACCTTCGACGCGATCTCGATGCGCTTTGGATCGATATCGCAGATCGCCGTGACGCGGCAGCCAGGAATCTGGACGAGGTTGCTGACGTGGCTCGTGCCCTGGAGACCCACGCCGACAAAGCCGATGCGCACCGTCGGAATGGGCGCCACGGCAAACGGCCACTTGGCGTATTCCGCCGGGGCGGCGGACTCGGCGGCGGCCTCGACCCGTTTCGATGCGGCGACGGCGCCGGCCACTGCGGCCGCGCCGCTCACTTTCAGGAAGTCGCGACGATCAATAGTCATATACGCCCTTTCCCACTTTCTTGCCGAGACGGCCGGCCTTCACGTATTGCGCGAGGAGCGGACACGGACGGTATTTCTCGCCCATGCTCTTGTGCAGATATTCCAGGATGCTGAGCCGCGTGTCGAGCCCGACCAGATCGACGAGCTCGAAGGGGCCCATCGGATGGTTGAGGCCCAGCTTGAGCGCCTTGTCGATGTCGCGGGCAGAAGCCACGCCTTCCATCAGCATGAAAAACGCCTCGTTGCCGATCGTCGCGTTCACGCGCGTCGTGATGAAGCCCGGCGCCTCGCGGACGAGCACCGTCTCCTTGCCCATCTTCTTCGAGACGAGCTCGATCGCCTCGAGCGTGGCGTCGCTCGATTCGAGCGCGCGCACGATCTCGATCAGCTTCATTTTGTGGACGGGATTGAAAAAGTGCATTCCGCCCACGCGCGACGGATTCGACAGCGTGCCGGCGATCTCCGTAATGCTCAGTGCCGACGTATTCGTGGCCACGACGGCTGAAGCGGGAGCGTGATGCTGGATCTCCGAGAAAAGTTTGATCTTGAGGTCGACCTTTTCGGGCGCGGCTTCGATGATGAAGTCCGTGCCCTCGAGCGCGGTTTTGACATCCGGCGTGACCGACAGCCGCGCCATCGCGGGATCGACGTCGGCGGCCGGCAACTTCCCGAGCTCGACGCTTTTCTTCAGAATGGATTCGATCTGTCCGCGCGCCTTCGCCAATTGCGCATCCGAAACGTCGTACATCGTCGTCTCGTAACCCGCCGAGATCGCGGCGTGGGCGATCCCATGCCCCATCGTGCCCGCACCTAAAACCGAAATGACCTTCATGTCTTCATGCCTTCATGGTGGAGAGCTCTTCGAGCGTTTCGACCGCACGATCAATTTCTTCGTCGGTCGAATAGAAATGCGGCGCGATGCGGATGCCGGCGTCGGGGCGGTGGTCGATGATCACGCCGCGCTTGATGAGCTCGGCGGCGATGGCGGCGCCGTTCGGCGCGTCGATGACCACCGAGCCGCCGCGTTCCGTATCGGCCGCCGGTGTATTGAGCGACCAGCCGCGCCGCGCGGCCGCGTCCATCAGCTTCCTCGTCAGCCGCAGCGATTTTTCGCGGATCGCCGGGACGCCGATCGTGCCGACGATCTTGTAGCCGGCGCGCGCGGAATAGATCGACGGCACATTCGGGGTGCCGCTCTGGAAACGCTCGATCCCGCTCGCGTATTTGATGGGGCCCGTCTCGAACGCAAACGGCGCCGCGTGCCCCGCCCATCCGACATTCGCCGGCTCGAGCTCGGCGATGAGATCGGGCCGGACATACAGGTAGCCCGCCCCGGGGCCGCCGCAGAGCCACTTCACCGAGCCGCCGACGGCGAAGTCCGCGCCAAGGCCCGCAAGGTCGAGCGGGACCGTGCCCGCCGCCTGATAGATGTCGAGAATGACCCGCGCGCCCACGCGGTGCGCCTTTTCGATGACGGGTTTGACGTCCTGCAGGCACGCGCTGCGAAACAGCACGAGCGAAATCGGCACGAGCACCGTGCGGCCGTCGATGGCGTCGACCAGCCGGTCGATCGGCGCCGTGATCCGGTTGTCTGATTTCACATACACGGTCTCCGCGCCCTGCTTGCGAAAACCTTCGAACAGATAGTGATTCGTCGGGAAATCGAGATCCTGCAGAACGATCTTGTTCCGCGATCCGGAAAAGTTCACGCACGACGCCGCGATCAGCTGCGCGACCGTCGCGTTCTGGTGCATGGTGATCGTGTCGCGCGCGACGCCGAGAATCGGCGCCAGGAGATTTCCGCTTTCGCGCCCGATCTCCCACCAGCCTTCGGACCACGCCCTTACACCTCGCTGATCCCACTGATCAGCGAACCTGGTCAGCTCGGCCCGCACACCGCGCGGCATCGCGCCGAGCGAATGGCTGACGAGGTACGTACAGGTGTCGAGAATCGGAAATTCGGAACGCCACGCCAGAAGCGGATCTGTCATCGGGCGTAAAGATCGTATGCCTTCAGGCCTTCGCGGTGAAGATCTTGTTTGCGTTCCCCGCAAGAATGGCGGCCTTGGTCTCGTCTTTGATCGGCAAGGCGAGGAACTGGTCGACGTTCTGCCGCATCGACGGAACGCCTGGGCTCGGCCAATCGGTCCCCCACACGGTCTTCGACGCGATCTCCTCGATCCGCGGGAACCATTCGAGCAGCCGCTGCGGCGGGATGCCCGACACTTCCAGGAACACGTTTGGATGACGACGGACCACGAAGAACGCCTCGTTCATCCAGAGCGGCCGCCCGCCGTGCGCGAGCAGAATTTTCAATTTCGGAAAATCCACCGCCACATCGTCCACATCCATCGGGTTGCCGAGCCGGCTGCGCGCGCCTGGAAAAATCGACGTGCCCGTGTGAATGGTCACCGGCAGCCCCGCGTCCATCGCGACCTGATACAGCCCGGCCAGATGCGGCATCGGCCCCAGATACGCGTTGGCCTCGAACTGCTGATGAGGCGGATGCACTTTGAAGGCTCTGACGCCCTTGTCGACGAGCTTGAGCGCTTCCTCCGCGACGTTCTCGGTAAATCCGGGATGCACCGACCCAAACGCGAGCAGCCGATCGGGCGCGGCCGACGCGTATTTCAGCATCCAGTCGTTGCATTCCTCCGTGAACCCCATCAGATCCGGGCTGACGTAGTTGATCAGCCCGACCTTCTCGATGCCGTCGGCGTCCATCTGCGCCAGCAGCAGTTTCGGATCGTCGGCGAGCGCTTCGAGCCGCGCGCGATCCTTCTTGCCCTTCCAGAACGTCTCGCGGACGTCCGGCTTCATCATGTGGAAGGGCTGGATGTGGATGTGGGCGTCGACGACGGAAAAAGGCATAAGTCAGAAGGCAGAAGGCAGAAGTCAGCCGAGATCCACCCACACGCTTTTCAACTGCGTGTAGTAGTCGAGCGCGTGCATGCCCATTTCGCGTCCGAAGCCCGACTGTTTGTAGCCGCCGAATGACACGGCGGTGTCGTACACGTTGTAGGTGTTCACCCACACCGTGCCGGCTTTGAGCTTCGACGCGACGTAGTGCGCCTTCTTCACGTCTTTGGTCCACAGCCCGGCAGCGAGCCCGTACACGGTGCCGTTGGCTTTCGCGATCGCGTCTTCGACGTCGGCGAACTCGATGCATGCGAGCACCGGCCCGAAGATTTCCTCTTTCGCGATCGTCATGTCGGTCGTGACGTTGCCGAAGACGGTCGGCTGCAGGAAATAACCCTTGCCCGTTCCGATGTCGGCGCGTTCGCCGCCGGCGGCGAGCGTCGCGCCTTCCTTCTTGGCCGTCTCGATGTAGCCGAGCACGCGCTCGAAGTGCGACTTCGACGACAGCGCGCCGAAGCGCGTCTTCGGATCCATCGGATCGCCGACGCTCATCTTCTTCGCGCGCGCCGCGAGCTTCTCCATGAACTGGTCCTTGATCGACGCTTCGACCAGCAGCCGCGATCCGGCGGCGCACACTTCGCCTTTGCCGTAGAAAATGCCGACGGTGGCGCCGCGCACGGCGGCCTCGATGTCGGCGTCGGCAAACACGATGTTCGGCGACTTGCCGCCCAGCTCGAGCGTGACGTGCTTGATCGTCTCCGCCGCGCTCCGCATGATGCCTTTGCCGGTCGACGTGTCGCCCGTGAACGCGATCTTGTCGATGCCGGGGTGTTCGACGATCGCCTGGCCGGTGGAGCTGCCGCTGCCGGTGACGATGTTCAACACGCCGGGAGGAAATCCAACTTCTAACGCGAGGCGGCCCAGTTCGAGCGCCGTGAGCGGCGTCTGGCTCGCCGGCTTCAAGATAACGGTGTTCCCCATCGCGAGCGCCGGCGCGACTTTCCACACCGCGAGCATCAACGGAAAGTTCCACGGGACAATAGCGGCTACGACCCCGAGAGGCTCTCGCCGGGTATAAACAAGCGCGTTGCCTTTCACCGGCACCGTTTCGCCGTGCACCTTGTCGGCCCAGCCGGCGTAGTACTGCAGACATTCGACCGACGCCGGAATCTCTATCTGCCGAGATTCGAAGATCGGCTTGCCGTTGTGCAGCGTCTCGAGCTTCGCGATCTCGTCGGCCTGCTCCATGAGCTTTTCGCCGAGCTTCCAGAGGAGCCGGCCGCGCTCGCGCGCCGGCACCTTCGCCCACGCGCCTTCGAACGCCGCTCTCGCGGACTGCACGGCCGCATCGACATCGTCCTTCGTCGCGTTCGCGACCTCGGCGATGACTTCTTCAGTCGCCGGATTGACGACCGGGATCGGCTTGCCGCCGCCGTCGCGCCATTCGCCGTTGATGAGGAGCTGCTTTTTGCCCAGGATCATCTATTTTCCTTTGAACTCCGGCTTGCGTTTCTCGAGGTTCGCCGCGATGCCTTCCTTCGCGTCGCTGCTCTCGAACAGCAGCTGCTGCATCTCGCGCTCCATGGCGAGCCCTTCGCCGAATCCGGCTTCGAGGCCCGACTGCAGCGCACGTTTGATACGGCCGACGGCGCGGCTGGCTTTATTTGGCGGCACGAATTGCGCGGCGTAGTCCAGAACGGCGTCGCGGAACGATTTGCCTTTCAGCTGTTCGTCGTCCCACACGTCGTTTACAAGGCCCGCGGCCTTTGCCTCGTCCATCGACATCAGCGCGCCGTGGATCATCAGCTCCATCGCTTTTGATTTGCCGACGAGCCGGCCGAGCCGCTGCGTGCCGCCGGTACCCGGCAGCACGCCGAGCGCGACTTCGGGCAGCCCGATCTTGCCGGCGTTTTTTCTTGCGATGCGGATATCGGCGGCCATCGCGACTTCGAGACCGCCGCCGACGGTGTGGCCGTTGAGCGCGGCGATGACGAGCTTCGGCGTCTGCTCGAGCCGGTTCAGCGTCTCGTTCGCATGCAGGCAGAAGTAGTACTTGAACTCCGGATCGGCGTCCTTGAGCATGCCGATATTCGCCCCGGCGCAGAAGAACTTCTCGCCCGCGCCGATCAGCACGATCACGTGCACGTCGGGGTTCATCCGCGCGTCGAGGATCGCGCGGTCCAGCTCCTGCATCATCTCGTAGGAGTACGTGTTGGCCGGCGGGTCCGAAAGGGTCAGCTCTGCGATGCCGCGTGAAACTTCGCTCTTGATCTTCACGCTTCTGTTCTCACGTATTCGAAATCGATCGGACGCCCTTTGATCCCGCGCGCCGGCGGCGCGATGTAATTGGCGAACTTGCCCGGCTCGTAGATCGGCGCGTTCATGATGGAAAGAAGATACGCCTTGTCGGCCGGCGTCGGCAGCCACTCGTGCTTCCGCCGCAGCCAGTCTTCCTTCGTCAGGTAGTGGCCGTCCGGATCGAAATGCACGTCCGCGTACTGACCGATACCCCGATTGAACTTCCGATCCGGCAGCTTCAGGCGATCGGAGATGCCGTGCTTCTCGAGGATCTTGTTCCACCGGACCACGCCGCCGAGGCAGTCGTCGACGTACCAGTCGCGCAGCACTTCGTTCATGGCGTTGCGCATGGGCACGTCGATCATCTTCACTTCGCCGTTCTCGACGGCTTCCAGCTTGTAGATGTCTTCGAGCACCCGATGTTCGGACCACTTGTCTTCTTCGGCGCGGCCCTTCAGCCCGTTCGCAAAGTACGCGGCGGCGTTGGTCGAGATCTCGTTGCCGTGAAGATCCAGGCTCAGCGAGAACCACAGATTGATATGGCGCTGGATCATCTCGAGGTCGATGCCGCCGAACTTGCGCACGTCACCGGAGAATCCCGCTTCTTCGCTGCGCATCAGCTCGGCCGTGCGCTGGACGATGCGCGAGATGCCGGTGTCGCCGACGAACATGTGGTGCGCTTCCTCGGTCAGCATGAACCGCGTCGTGCGCGCGAGCGGATCGAGCGAGCTCTCGGAGAGCGACAGCAGCTGCGACTTGCCGTCGCGGTCCGTGAACATCGTGAACATGAAGAAGTCGAGCCACGTGTCGATCGGCTCGTTGAACGCGTCCAAGATGCGCGGCTTGTCGCGGTTGCCGCTCTGGCGCGCGAGGAGATCCTCCGCTTCATCGCGGCCGTCGCGGCCGAAGTAGGAGTGCAGCAGGTAGACCATCGCCCACAGATGGCGTCCTTCTTCGACGTTCACCTGAAACAGATTGCGCAGGTCGTAGAGGCTCGGGCATCGGTGACCGAGCCAGCGCTGCTGCTCGACGCTCGCGGGCTCGGTGTCGCCCTGCGTGACGATCAGGCGGCGGAGCTGGTTGCGGAATTCGCCGGGAACTTCCTGCCACACCGGCTGGCCGTAGAAATCGCCGAAGCCGATCGTGCGGTTGATAACAGGATCCGCCAGAAAGATGCCCCAGCGGTATTCCGGGAGTTTCACGTACTCGAAATGCGCCCAGCCGGCGGCGTCGACGCTGATCGCCGTGCGCACGTAGACCTGGTGGTAATTCTGGAACCCCTGCGGGCCCATGTCTTTCCACCACTGAATGTAGGCCGGCTGCCAATGCTCGAGCGCCCGCTGCAGCCGCTTGTTGAGATGCAGGTCGACGTTGTTCGGAATCTTCTCTGCCGAAATCATCGCGTTACGTTCTCCCGAAATCGAATTCCGCCCGGTCCGACGTCCCGTACGACGTCAGCGCGCCCTTCGGACCGACGGCGTTCGGCCGCTGGAAGATCCAGTTCTGCCACGCCGTCAACCGGCCGAATATTTTCGTTTCCATCGTCTCTGGACCGACGAAGCGCAAGTTCGCTTCCATGCCCGTCAACGCGTCCGGCGAGAGTGTCGTCCGGCTTTCAATCGCCATACGCACTTCGTCGTCCCAGTCGATCGAGTCCGGCGCCACGGTCACGAGCGCCGCGTCATTCGCTTCGGCCGGATCGAAGGGCCCGTCATGCGCCAGCGCCTCTTTGACTTTTTCCGGCTCGCCGTAGAAGCGCGCCTCGAGGCGCGTGAGCCCGTTGCTCATCGGATATTTTCCGGCGTTCATCGGCGACAGCTGAATCCGATTCGTCTGATCGTCATCGTCCAGCATGTACGACCGGTCCGCGGCGAGCGCGAGCTCGAAGAACGTGCCGGCGAATGCGTTGCCGGGCTCGATGATGGCGAAGAAGCTGCGTGCGGAAAGATCGACGCGCTTCAGCGCGCGCTTGATGAAGTGGATGGTCTCCCGCACGAACCAGTTCGATTCGTTCGCGAGGAGCACCGCGTCGGCATCCATCACGAGCGCCGGGTCGCCTTCGGCTTTGAGCACGACCGTTCCGACTTCGGGCTCGTTCACTCGCAGCCGCAGAATCGCGTCATCGAGCTCGCGGAACACCCGCAGCGGCCAGAACTGGTCGCCCGCTTTCACGATCGCGTCAGCGTCCTGTTCGACTTTCTGTTGCGGCGCGCGGACGATGATGGTCGCGATGCGTTTCGCGCGATCGACTTGATACGACACCGACGAGTACTCGACGCTGCCGTCGTCCGACACCTTCGCGTTGAGGGGGTTCAGCGCCACGCCCGGGCCCGAGGCGGGACGGTCGGATTGCTTCGCCAGCTCGAGCGCGCGCTGCCGGACCGCGTCCTTGAACTTGCTCGCCGGGTAGACCGCGTCGACGAGACGCCATTCGACCGCGCGCTTCCCTTTCACACCTTCGGCGAGTGTGCCGAAGATGTCGGCGAGATCGCGCCGCACTTTTCTCTTGTCGACCACGCGGGTCAATCCGCCCGTACCCGGCAGAACCGCGAGCAGCGCCGTTTCCGGCAGGCTCACCGCGGAGTTCGAGTCGTCGACGAGCACGATCTCGTCGCACGCGAGCGCCAGCTCGTAGCCGCCGCCGGCGCAGATGCCGTTGAGCGCGGCGAGGAACTTGATGCCCGAGTTCGCGCTCGCATCTTCGATGCCGAGCCGCGTCTCGTTCGTGAACTTACAGAAGTTAACTTTCCAGGCGTGCGTCGAGCCGCGCAGCATGAAGATGTTGGCGCCGGCGCAGAAGATGCGCTCCTTGAGGCTCGTGATGACGACCGTATGCGTTTCGGGATGCTCGAATCGCAGCCGCTGAATCGCGTCGGCGAGCTCGATGTCCACGCCGAGGTCGTACGAATTCAACTTCAACTTGTATTCGGCCGACAGCCCGGCGTCTTCCTGGACGTCCATCGAAAGGGTTGCGACGGGGCCGTCGAACGTCAGCTTCCAGTGCCGGTACTTCGACGGATGCGTTTCGAAAGACAGAGGTCCGATCTTGGATGTAGCTGTCGCCATGGGATTCAAAAAGCGTAATATAGTGCGCACCTCGATCGCAATACGCGATATACTGCGTTGCGGCGGTGTTGGGAACCACACCGCCCTACGGAAACGGTCGAATGGATTCAGCCACACTGTTACTCGAGGCATTGGGACAACGCGCACGGGCGTTGCGGCAGTCGCGCGGTTTGACGCTGAAAGCGCTCGCGAAAGAGTCGGGCCTCTCCTCGCGTTTCCTCATGGATGTCGAATCGGGCCGCGCGAATATCTCGGTGCGCCGGCTCGCGCATCTGGCCGAAGCGCTGAACACGACGCCCGCGGAGCTCGTCTCGCCCGCCGCCGATCAACCCAGACAACAGCGTCCGATTGCGCTCCTCGGGCTGCGCGGAGCCGGAAAAACGACAGTCGGCCGCCGGCTCGCGAAGCGCATGCACGTCCCGTTCGTCGAGCTCGACCGGCGCATCGAAGAGCGCGCGGGTCTTGCGCTCGGCGAAATCTTCTCGCTGCACGGCGAGGACTATTACCGCAAGATCGAGCAGCAAGTGCTCGCCGAGCTGCTCGCCGATCCAGCGCCGATGGTCATCGCGGTCGGCGGCGGGCTCGTCACCTCGAACGAGGCCTTCGCCCTCCTCCGCCAGCAGGCGACGACGATCTGGCTCCGCGCCCGACCCGCCGACTACTGGAATCGCGTCGTCAAACAGGGCGACCGCCGCCCGATGCGCCAGCATCCGCAGGCCAAGGAAGCGCTGCTTCGTCTCGTCGCCGAGCGCGAGGGCCTCTACGCCCGCTCGGACGTGACCGTCGATACTACGGGCCTGTCTGTCAGCGACGCCGTCGAGCGCGTCGCGGCGCGTCTCGCGTCGTAACTTCCTCTGCTATCTGCGATAGGATTAGGCGGTTTTTCTCTCTGCCAGCGGCTGACGCCGCTTCGTGTATCGGAGGCGTGTCCCCATGCGTAATTCGTTCTTCCGGACTCTCGTGTTCACCGCGGGACTCGCGGCCATTGCGTTCCCGCTCTGGTCGAGTGTTTCCGCCGAGCAGCAGCAGGCGCCCGCGGCGCCGGCTCCGCTCATCAACCAGCCGGAGAGCCCGGCGCTTCGCGGGTTCAAGTGGCGGCCGATCGGGCCGGTCGGCCAGGGCGTTCGCGTCGACGACTTCGCGGTCGATGAGAAGAATCCGTCGACCTTCTACGTCGGCTTCGCCGTCGCCGGCGTCATCAAGACGGTGAACAACGGCACGACGTTCACGTCGATCTTCGACACCTACGGCGCGTCATCGATCGCCGACATCGCGCTCGCGCCGTCCGATCCGAACATTCTGTACGTCGCGACCGGCGAAGCGAACAACCGGCAGACGACGTCGTACGGCGACGGGCTCTACAAGAGCACGGACGCCGGCAAGACGTTCACGAACGTCGGCTTCAAGAATTCGCAGTCGCTCGGCCGCGTGATCATTCACCCGCGCGATCCGAACATCGCGTGGATCGCCGTCGGCGGACATCTCTACGGCGGCAATCCGGAGCGCGGCGTCTTCATGACGACCGACGGCGGCAAGACGTGGACGAAGACGCTCTACGTCGACGAATACACGAGCGCGACCGAGATCGTGATCGACCCGTCGAACCCGCTGAACCTGTGGGCGGCGATGTATCAGCGCCAGCGCACCGCGTGGGGCTTCAACGGCGGCGGCCCGGGCAGCGGCATCTACAACAGCATCGACGGCGGCAAGAAGTGGACGAAGGTCAGCGCGCCGGGGCTGCCGAAAGGCACGCTCGGACGCATCGCGCTCGACTTCTGCAAATCGCAGCCGAACGTGATGTACGCGCAGATCGAAGCCGGTCTCGACAAGGCGCCGCCGCCGGTGCCCGGTCCGCCGGCGCCGGCGCCGGGAAAG
>JADMIO010972842.1_pt1 | contig 20715 bp, 15 predicted proteins | sample 8958161 | NCBI WGS metagenome assembly JADMIO01 (sample SAMN16585339, study PRJNA669376) | soil metagenome | isolation source: Crop rotation soil | place: USA: Cullars Rotation, Alabama | collected 2011 | reverse complement strand
GCAGCGGCAGCAGATCGTCTTTGATGTTGATCTTCGAACGCTTCTCGATGTCAGTGAAAGGAGATTCGGGTTCGACCTCTTTATCGACAACTAACTTCGCGCTGCTGGTAATGAGTTCAGGTTTTGGACGTGGCTTCGCGAGCTGCGCGTAGATCTCCGGGAGATCGAGCGACATTGTTGCCAGTAGCTCGGTATCGGCCGGGAAGACGTTTGGTGCATCCAGCGCGACGGGTGGTCCCGAAATCAACATTGAGAGAAACGGGATGGCATCCGCTTTTTCCCCAGCCTGGTTAATAAGCAATGCGCGAAGATCGAACGAGTCACCTTCGTATGAAAGTGCGAAGCCAATGCCGTCCGGCCACTTAATCTCGCCACGATCGAACGCAGAAACGATACTGAAGAGTGTGGGCCCAAACGGTTCGGGCGAGGCGACGGCTTCTTCCTTAGCCTCCCCCGTAACGGGTGTCGGACCAGGCATCTCCTCCTCTTCAGAGCCAGGCTCCGGCTCTGGTTCGGGCTCGGGGGGGTCTTCTTCTTTCTTCGACGCCGCTTCAGCCTCCATCTGCTTTTGCGCTTCTATTCTTTGTTGCTCCGCACGTTTGCGGCTCTCTTCTTCCTGTTTTTCAATCGTCTTCGTGTCCCAGTAAACAAATAATGGTTCGGAGTTGAAGCGGTTATGCGCCAGGCGGAAGTTGACATTTTCAGTAAAAGGCTTGCTTCCGGCGGGCTTCAGTTGCTTCATGGTCCAAACTTTGGGCGTGAGCACGACGAGCGTTCCAAAGCGTTTTAAGTAGAAGTTCGGAGCGGGAGGTTTTGGCTTTTCAGCTCCTTCAGGACGAGACGACTTCTCGGCGGACGTCTCAGGCACAGGCGTTGGCAGTACCTTCGGAAGAAAGTCGTTCAAAGTTGCCGTAAACTTCGTCGCTTCCTCAGCAGTTGCAAAGTCGATCGCGACAATCACATCCGGAAGATTTGTGGCGTTGTCGTTGGGCCACATCGCCATCAGCAGGCGTGAAGTCATCATCTCTTCCGAGTGTGCGTTCAACCACTTCAGAACGGCCCTGAACTCTTTTGGTGGACCAGCTAGCTGCAACACGGGCTCGAGCAGATCGTTGAGCGCGCTCGAGCGAATGAACTGTCCGACGCCTCTGACCTCGCCGTAAAGAATGTAGGAATCGGGGACGAGCGTCTCGAACGTGGGCGCGGGAGTTGGTGCAGCGACAGGTTTGGGTTGAGGCTTGGGAGTTGTTTGCCGCTTTTGTTGTGCGTTTGCGGTGACGACGAAAGTGATGAGGAGCAGGAAAACGACCAGGATCGGGCGCGTGATTGCTTTCATGGGAGTCAAGCCTTTAGTTCAGATTTTTGTGTCTTTTGTGGCTCCGCTACTCTTTGCCAAACTTTATTCTCACCCTCGCTGCGGATCAGTTGCTTCACGAGGTTGTACGCGGCCGCGTAAGCGTGGCGCATGTCTGTCGCCGACTTAGCAGATGCGAGCGCCTGCTCGACAGTTGGCGGCGACAGCGAATTTATCTGCGGCTGGTTGTCAACGAGTCTTCCTTCACCGGCGAAGTAAACTGCCATCCCTTCGGTGAGCCACCGAGGCGTTTGTCCGTTGCCGAGCGCGTCAATTAGTACATGAACGAGTTCGTGGCGCAAGGTTGTTTCAAGAATTCGTCGTTGTTTGAGAAGCTTCAGCGGTTGCAGCTCCACAGTGTTGTGCCTCGTTGCTGCCGCGGCCCACGGCGGCATACCGGTGCGGCCTACGAAGTCGCCAGTCGTCTCGTTAATGACGATCTCCAGATCGGGAAAGCGTGGTTGAAGTCCCGCCGCTGATACACGTCGCAATAGATCACTGCGAGTTGACTCAAGCAAACTGAGCACTGATTCGAGATCTCGAGTCTCAATCGTTCGCGGATGAACGATGCGAAAGTGCGAAGTTCCTCGTGTCGCCGTCTCACTTCGGTATTCGTTCAGGCTCGTGCCGGGAAAGTAGTGCGCGAGAATTTGCTGATACGACTGTCCGCGTTGAGCCATCACATGCGAGCCTTCCTGGCAAAGGCCGAGACCGTGGCCAAAGCCACCACCGCGAAATACAAATTGCGATCCAGATCGCGAAACGTTGAAGCGCGAGCTTTTCAAAACGTTCCACCCGAGTGCGCGACCGACGATCAGCTTGAATTCCCAGCCGCTAATCTGCTTTTGCCGGTCCCCGGCGATCTCGATCAGCTCGGCGCGTCCGGTTTGATCGTAGTGTGCCACCGTCAACTCGCGAATGTTTTGACCGACATCTGTCCGTGAATCGCTGCGCAATGCGTGTGCGAGTTGAACTGAATCGATCGCGTCGGTCCAGCGATAATGCGGCCCGGTGTTGCAGTAGTCGTCGCGAACGCCACGGAGGTATGCGGGCGCCTCGTCACCCCAGAGTGATTTCAGATTCGCAGTTGTGCCGCCGCATGAAGCGCTGAAGTACGCGTCGATGATTTGATTCTTGTCGTCGCGGAGCACGATTCCGGCAGTTTGTCTGACGGCGTCCGCCAAAGCAGGTCGAGAAATGTTTGACTCGAAGCGCTGGCAGTGTGTGGTGCTACAGAAGTCGTAACCCTGGTCTTTATGGCGTCCGAGATTTTTGAGCGCGTACGTGCGGGCTGCAATTGCGAGCGCCTTGAGTGCTTCAGGCTGGTCTTCAACGCTGGCCTCGTTGGCGACGACGTGAAGAACGTAATCTTCCAGAGGCATTTTTCGCGTGACGTTTTCCGAAACCTGATGCACGGAGACGTAAGTCGTCGCATCCTCTTTGGGATCGCGCGCGCCCGCGAACTCCTCGAAGATCGGTCGAGCGAGTTCCGCTGCGTCAGCGCCGTGTGAATTCTTCAGATAAACAACGACGACGAGTTGTGCATTCCCCGCATCGGGCAGCGCGTTAGGTTTGAAAGCGATGCCTGCGAACCAGCCTTGCGAACGAAAGCCACCGAGTTGAGTTGAAGTTCCGGTCTTGCCGATGATGTAACCGGGAAGGGAATCGAGGTCTGCTTTTGCGGCCGTGCCGAACGAGACAGCGCCGCGCATTCCCTCGAGCAGGACCGCTCGCTCTTTGTCGTCGATGTTTAGCTGAGCACGAACTTTGCGGATGCCATCATAGTTTGGTTTGAGCAGTGCGCCGCCGTTGAAGAGTGCCGCGTACGCGGTTGCCATCTGCACAGGCGTGACCTGGAGGAATGGGCCTTCGCCGAGAGCGCTCTGCGGTTGCCAGCGGCCGCGCGCCAGCACACCTCCGGCCTCCTGACTGTCGATCCCGGTTGACTTCCCGAAGCCGAAGTCGCCGAGCATGTTTGCGAACTTCTCTTCGTCGAGGTGTTCACCTGTGGTTGCGAAGAAGTAGTTGCACGAGTAAGCGACTGCTTCCGCGGTGTTGAAGGCGGGCAATTTTGGCGGATGCACGCAGGCGTCGACCACGTCTTCGCGTTTGTACTTGCCGGGGCAACGGATGCGCGTGTTTTCGGTGAGCAAACCTGCGCGCAGAGCGGCGAGCGCTGTGAATGGCTTGATTGCGGAGCCTGGCGGAAACACGGATTTGAATGCGAGATCCTGATTGACCACCGCGCGTATGCGTCCGGTCTGCGGATCGATTACGACGACTGCGCCCTCGCGTCCCGCTAGTGCGGTTTCAGCGACCGCTTGCAAATCAGCGGTCTCATCCTTTGCAGGTTCAGGTGGGTGAGTTGGCTTCGCTGGAGCGTTGCGAAGGTTGCTTGAAATAGCGATTGTCAGACAAACAGCGACGCCGATTGCGAAAGCGATCCGAAACATGATCTGGAAAGATTTAGGCATCTTCTGTTTGGCGGTTGAGGATCGAGATGGCACCGACGGTTGTTACCCAGCCGAGCAGGATCAGGATCGAACTCACCGCCATCCTCACGATCAGCACCGAGAGCTCGAGCCACGCCCGTTCACTCGAGACGCCGATGTGCAGCACGACGTAAGGCACAACCGCAAAGATCAGAAATCCACACGCGTAAACAAACATCGATTGCGGCGCGAACGCCTTGCCCAACACACCACGCAGTCTCTTCGCGAGCGACTTCACTCCGCCGTTGGTTGTGGCGATCCAGATCTGGATTGCGAGCATGGGAGCGACGACACCGATCAGGAGGTATCGCACTGTGGTCGCGAGAGTGAGGTGCGACTGAACTTTGTTGAGCCCATGCACCGCCAGGAGCGTGACAGCGATTACAGGGAGGCTGACGACGATCAGTTTCAGACAATCAATCGCGATCTGTTTAATTCGAACGACTGGACCATCGGCGTAAGTCACGCTGACAGCCTGCAACACAAAGAACAGCGCGGGAGCGGCAATAACGACCACCAGCGTCAACAGCAACTGGGAGATCGTCGCTTCACGTGTACTAGCAAACACGAAGACAGCGATCAGCAGTCCAGCCCAGGACAAAAGCAAAATTAACAAAGGTCGCGGGCTCTTAAACAACAGCCGCACCGCCGAAAACATCGCTCTAAAAGACTTTGTGTACATTCTTCTCCTTATGTGCCTCACCGGCGATCGATGAACGTAAACCGATGGTTCGCAGTGTTCGCATGCGTCTCCGGCTGGTACATCAGCTCAGCACGCGCCGGCGCAACCACAAACTCACCCGGTATCTGCACTCGTATCGCATACTGGAACGTCACATCTCCATCGAAATGATCGAGGAAGTAAACCGTTCTCCGATCGCGAAACTCACGCGAGCTGTACCAGTCGCTCCAACCGGTCTGCGTCGAACTGAGATCGAGATTCCCGACCGCCTCGAGCTGTTCAGCTCCTGACGGAATCGGATCTTCAATCATCATGTGCCGGCCCTCTTTCCCGGTGACATGCAACTTCACGACGATCACATCCCCTGAATGAATCTCCCCGTCCAGCGGCTCCGTGGCCCATTTCAGGTTGTAGCCCACCGTCTCAACCTTCAGCCGCAAGTACTCGCGCGTGACGTTTAAGTTCCCCGAACTTTGCGCCGCCACGTCCTGATCGTTTGTGTAGTAGTCGACTGAGGTCGAGAAGTAGAGCGTTCCTTTACCGCGTTTCACGACTCGAATCTGATTAGTCTCTCCGATCGCACCACCCTTGCGATTGACGACGAAAGTCTGCGCGCCATTCGCATCGGCCACATGCTCGGTGACGACAGTCTCGCCATTCACATAAACTTCCAGATCGTACGCAGGACTGAGCTCACGACTCACCTTTACGTACTCAATGAGCCCGAAGATCGCGAACGCAGTATCTTTGGTTGAATTCCAGTACGAACCATTTTGACGATCGGTAACGAGCCAGCGCGCAGCCTGAGCGAGCAGCGGGCTGTCAGGCTTGATCCGCGTGAGCGCTTTCAGCGATAGCGCCGTGCCCTCAGTTTGATCGTAAGTGTCGAAATCGAGACGCGGCGTACGCTTCGACTCCCAGTGCGCCGTCATCTGATCGACACGAGCGGAGCGCTCGATTTCCGCCGCGACTTCCTGTGCACGTTGGTCCATCTTTGAGAGCGACAACGTCAACGCGAGCAGTGCACGGCCGTACGGCTCGAGCTTCTCGCGTTCGGCAAAGAGTTTCTCGACGTATCGTGAATCAGCGCCGCCACTCTCCGTCAGCGCATAAACCATGAATGCTCGTGTATCCGGATCCTTGCTCGTGTCCTGAGTGTCGAGCATGGCTTGCAGCCGCTCACGACCACGCGCGAGATTTCCTTCATCGATCTCGTAGCCCGCTTGTTTCGCGAGTGTCAGCCCGTCGATCACGTACGCAGTCATAAACGGATCGCTGTTGTCGTTTTTCCACCAGCCCCAGCCGCCATCTTCGTGCTGGTACGAGTAGAGACGATTTCGTCCGCGCTCCACTTTCTTCTTCAAGTCGTTCGAATTCCGAATCGAGGCAGATTTGAACTCTTTCAGCGTCTGCGAAACGATGATGTTGGGCAGGAAACTCGACATCGTTTGCTCGGTGCAGCCGTACGGATAACTCGTCAGGTAATCGAGTGCGCCGAAGAGCGTTCCCGCGATCGACGGCGTGGCTTCAATGCGTAGCTTGCGCGAGTTCAGGTCCGTATTAGCGGGCAGGTTGATCGTAAACTCCTGCTGCGCATTCTCATCGGTGCTGGTCCAGCGCTGAGATTTGACTTCGTGCAGACCACGCGGGACAACGTCGAGCGCGAGCTCAACAGCATCCGATTCCGTGTTGGTCAAAGCCTTCGCGAGTAGCGTGACTTCACCTGTTTGCGGCGCCGAGATCTGCCAGTCGATGCGATGTTCGCCCTGCTTTGGAATCGTCACCGTTTGCTGCGCGGAACTGAGCAGTTGCGCGCCGGAAACCGAAAGCGAGATCTGTGTCGACTTGTCTGCCTTCAAATAGTTGTGAACGATGCCGGAGAGCGTGACGGTGTCGCCCTGCGTGAAGAACCGCGGCGTTTCCAAACGCATGATTACGTCTTTGCGCGAGATGACGGTTTGTCGCGCGGCGCCGACTTTCGTGTCGGCCGTAATGCCGCGTACGGTCGCGCGCCACGTTGTGAGGTTGTCGGGCAATTTAACTTTTACGGTGGCGCGTCCGTCGCTTCCGGTCACGACGTTCGGTTGCCAGAAAGCAGTGTCTTTGAAATCCTTGCGGATCGTGGGTTGGGCGAGCTCACCTTCGTTCTTAAAATCAGCGAGCTGGTACGAAGGCTTCGTGCTCGCGAGGTCCATAGGTTTATCACCCGCGAAGCCGCGGAACGAATACGACACAGACAGGTGCGTCTCGACGGAGTTGTAACGCATTCCGTAAAACTGCTTGCGAATGTTGGAGGTGTAATCAGGCGACACGCTGTAGATTGCTTCATCAACCACGCCGAGACTGACTTCGGCATTAGGCACGGGCGCACCATCAGCATCGCGCGCGAGGATCGTGTATGAAGCGGTTTCGCGCGGCTTGTACTCCTCCTTGTTCGAGATGATTTCGAGATTCAGGATCTTGTCACGCGCCGGAACTACGAGGCGCTTGTCGCTCGTGTACATGTCGCCGTCCCTAATAAATGTCACACTGAGAAAAACGTTGGGCGCATAGTGCTTCTCAACCGGAACGTCGAGGACGACTGTCTTTCCCGTCGCGTTCACCTTCCATGCCGACAGCACGTTGTCGCGTTCCACCGTGACGAGAAGATTCGCGTGCTCTTCGGGCAGGATCGCGAGCACGTGCGCGGTCTCGCCGGGCTGATATGACTTCTTGTCAGCCACCAGTTTGATCGAGCCCGTGTTCTCGTTGTAGTAAGGTGAATCCATCCACTGGTAGTCAGAGCTGACGACCCAGAGATAACCGCCGAGAGATACAAATTCCTTCTCGTTCTCGTGGACCACCGTTTTGATTGTGATGCTCCCCGGTGTTGTTATCTGGTAGTTATAGATTGCTTCGCCTTGCTGGTCGGTGTTGATTTCGGCAGAGCTGAGTTCGTTTTCACGGAGCGTGTACTCCGGCGTTTCCTCAGTTCCAGTGTTAACCGTCTGCGACAAAACAAACTTGAGTGAGAGTTTCGCGGGCACGGGTCGACCTTCGTAATCCGTCGTCTTCACTGAAATGCGCGCAGTGTCGCCTTTGCTGAAGACATACCGGTCCGGCAAGGCGCTGGCGACGACGCTGCCGCGTGTTGCGACCAGAGTAGCGCTGCCGGCGATCGTACGGCGCGAGGAGTCTGTTACCTGTGCTTCGAGGCGATATTGATAGTCAGCGACATCGTTCTCCCCGTTTGCAGGAACATCAAACTCGATATCGAGATTGCCAGAGGCGTCGAGTTTGCCGTCGCCTTCCTTCACAAAATCGTTGTAATAGTTTCCATAAGCTGAATACTGGTCTTCATCCTGCTCGTCTTCATCAGTTTCTTCGCTCTCACCGAAATACGGGTAATAACGAGAGCGATAGATGTAGTACTTGACCTCGGCGCCCACGAGCGGCGCGCCGAAGAAGTAGTGAGCATCGACATTGAACTTCGTCTTGTTGCCGGCCGGAACAAATCGGTTTGGTGTGGTGATGTTGATCTTGTATTCAGGCTTCTTGTATTCCGCAACGTCGAAATTGCCGGTCGAGCTGCCTTCTTCAGTCTCTGCTTCGATACGATAAGTTCCGAGTGGCGCTTCTTCGGCGAGCGTAAACTCGCCGTTGAAGGTTCCGTTTTTCGAGAGCGGCAATTCCTGTTCGGAAACCTTCGCGTTATCGCCGTCATAAACAGTCACGGTTACCGTGTTCTCTTTAATGACCCGGTACTGTCGCCGCTCGTCGATGCCACGGAGAATTCCCTTGAAGAAGACTTTGTGATTGGGCCGGTAGATCGGACGATCCGTGTAGATGTAGCCCTGGACCGATTCACTCTCGTCTTCATCGCCAAGACCGCGGAAGTAGAACGACTCGAGATCGGAGATCGCGAAGTTGTCGTGATCTGAAGCGAGGATCACGAAGTTTGAATTGTTTGGTTCTTCTGCGTCCGCATCCGCTTCGTCCTGCGGCGATGTAATCTTTGTGCGAAAGATACCGTCGCTGTTTGTGCGTCCACTCGCGATCGTGTTTTTCGACTTCACGATCTCCACACGTGCGTCCGCGCGCGGCTCGCCGGTTTTACGATCAACTGCGTAGACCAGCAGCTCGCCGTTCGGCGATGCTTTCTCAACCATCGCGAGATCAGTAACGACCACAACCGTGTAGGCGCGCAAATCGCCGCCGACTGCCTCGACCAGGTACACACCGGGCTCACGTTTGCCGAGCGGAATCATTCTTCGGTCGTATTCGCTTGTGAATGCCGGCAAAGGCTCACGCCAACTCGTCACTAACTGATTCGGATTCAACAGCGGTACGCGCGCGTAATCGGCAACGTTGAGAGGCACGCGCTGCGGGCTTACATCTGTCCGAAACTTGTGATTGAAAGTCACGCGTGTGTTCTTTTTCAACTGCCCGCGGAAGTAGTTGCGAATGCCGGAATAAACTGCTGTCTTGACCGCACGCACACGTTCGAGCAACGACGGCTTGTGAGAAACACTCGGCACGACCTCGTCCTTTTCGTCTTCGCCCATCTGATGTGGATTGCTGAGCTGCGCGAAGAACTTCTGTGGATCGTTTACGCGATAGACGCGGAAGTCGAGACTCTCGATCCCGCGATGGTCCAGCCAGAGACGCGCGTTCTCGGAGGTCGCGTACGTTCTGTTCGTCGAGAGCGAAAAGAATGGCTTGTTTGCTGGCGAAGTCTCTTCAGTAGCAGGAACGACTTGCGAATTCTCGATGACAGCACTGCGTGTGCGCTGGTCAGCGACAAACAAAGCCGCGGCGATGATCGCGGCATAAACGAGTATCGAAGACAAGATCCTGAACTGACGACGTAGATCGAAGCGTGACACGGTCATTTCTCCGGCGGAAGTTGCTGGCTGAGAATCTTCAAACGATAGAAGCCCAGGAAGTTTGGATTGGTTGAAAGCGGGCGCCAGCGCTTGTCCGGGTGCTGGTCCAACACTGCGAGCCGAACTTTTTTGACGGTCCCGGCATCGCTTGGGGAAGCTCCGGTGTGATAGACCACCCAGTCGTGCGTGCCTTCACTAGCGACGCGTGGCTCGCCGAGAAAAATCATCACGTGAAAGGGATACTTCTGGACCCACGGCTGGTGGAAGAACAGCAGGTCGCCGGGTTTCGCCTGGTCGCGATCGCGGCCTACAAAATCGACGTTGTACATCTTGAGTGTTTGCGCGTCCGCGAATTCTGAAAAGCGACCGTCGGAAACGTCTGTAGGCGTGTACGTGCCGGGCGCGGTGCGAAAGAATTTTCCGTTGAGTGTTGCGGCGATGTTTGGAGTCAGGTCTGGCGCAACTGGATCGTAGTTTTCACCCATGCGCTGAAACCAGAGACGATCGTGCGGGCGCAGTGCTTCGCGAAAGGCAAAGCGGACGAGACCGGCGCAGTCGCGTTGATCGACATTCCATTGATCGCTGAGGTTGTAAAACTGCATCTCCGCGACCCAGGTAAACCAGCGGCGAAAGTTCTCGCGATCGTTGAAAGTCCTGAACTCAGCGCTGTCTGGTAGGCCATCGTGGTCCAGATCGGCGTTCAGTTCAGGTTCGGATCGTTTCACGCTGGGTTCAGGAGCCGGTGCGCCTGTCGAGCGGATGAGCGAGAAGTAGGAGAGGATGAGGAAGGCTGGTATCAATGTTAGGAGGGCCAGCCCGGATTTTTTGGATTTAGCGAGTCCAAACATGGGCGGCATTATGTTGTCGGGCTGCTGTTTGGAACACGCGTTTGCTATCAGTGTGAGGTCAGGTTAGCCCGCATGTTGGAATCGATTTGCACGGTGACGACAGGTGTGGGAATCCACACCGTTTTTTTTGAGCCTTTGCGTCTTTGCGTGGGAAATCTTCGTGAGCGCTGCAGAGGAATTCTCGCGCAAAGGCGCAAAGGCGCAAAGGAAGACGCAAAGAAAAGCTGCGCAAGGTTTCGGCATAAAAATGTAACGTGGCGTGGCCCAACAATCTCGGAAAAAGACTGTTGCAAATTCCAGCGCTCGCGGGTAGATTGATTTGGTTGCTTACAAGGTAGTGGTGCTCTCCCGATCACGGGAGAACCTGCCTTCACTCAATGCGGGGGAGGATCAAACTGTGCCGACCGGAACTTGCCCGGAATGTGATGCTGATGTCCACGTCGATCTGGACACGGACAAGGGCGAAATCGTTAGTTGTGAAGAATGTGGAACGGAACTTGAGGTCGTGGGCCTCGATCCTGTCGAATTGGATATCGTAGAAGAAGAAAGTTACGACGAAGACGAGGACGAAGACGAATACTGAAGAACGAGATGCAGCAGCATTCAGCAGGGTCACGCAACAACTGAGGTTTTTCCTGCTCCTGCTGTCTGTTCCTGCTCTCGGTTTTCACTACCTGCTAGCTGCTCGATACTCAGAGCGGCTCTGTCTCAGAGTTAAGCCTCGCGGTCCCTCGACCCTGATCGTGTGCACCTGACCATCTCGCCTCTTTTCTTCAGGCGGATAAAACGCCAGCACGTATGCGGAACTGACTTCCTCCGCGAGTGCGCGAAACAACGGCGCATAGTCCTTCTCGTTCGCGTAAACATTTCGACCGCCAGTCGATTCCGCTAACCCGCTGACGTCGAGCGGCGTCGGTAACGGATCCTGCGCTGACGACGCCATCACGCGCGAGTACGACGGGAGCGTGACAACGAACACGCTTACGTCCGCGGCGTTCGCCCGTTCGATCACTGTTTGCGGTGCGACTGTGTCGCCCACTGGAAAACCATCAGTCACCACGAGCACCGTGCGCTTCATTAAACGCTTCTCACGCGTCCGCGGCGCGCTTCGCACGAGTGATCGGATCGCATCGTCAACCGCGTCATAGGTGTGCGTCGACAAGCCATCAGGCGCATCATGTGAAAGTCGTTCGAGTGCTTCGTCCAGCTTGCCCGGATCGGAAGTAAACTTCTGGATCGTCTTCACGCGCATGCCGAACGTCATCACCGAATACACGACTGGATGACTCGATAACTGATTCGAAAATGACTGGAGCGCGTTGCGCAGACGGATGATCTCCTCGGTCGTCATACTACCCGAAACGTCGAGCGCAAAAACGATTGCGAGTGGTCGTGCTTCACCTTCCCGTTTCTCGATCTGAAAAAATGAGATGTCCTGCTGGTTACCGTCAGAATAGACTTTGAAGTCCTGCTGTCGCAGGTTGCGAATGGGACGTCCCTCAGCGTCGATGGCTGTCACATCGACTGACACGAGATCGGTGTCGAACCGCAGTATGTCTTCAGGTTCCTGCTCTTTCGGGAAGACTTTGCGCGGTCGCTGACTTTGGTTTGCGGGATCCTGGTTTTGGGGCACACCGGGTGCGGCTAGTGCGAACAGCAGAAGGAGAGGAAGGGATAGTTGCGCTATAAAAGCCGCCGATCTTTTTGGCATTAATACTCTTTCTCGGGCGCCGTTCTGGGGATTATACGGGCGCGACCTGCGGAAGCAAACGGTGATATCATCCCGAGCGTCGGTGGTGTCTTAAATTGATCGATTTACTCTGCGCTTCTCAGCGTATCTCAGCGTTCTCTGCGTTAAACGGCAACTCAAACGCAGAGCGCGCCGAGATACGCTGAGAAGCGCAGAGAAGATTTCAAATTAAGACACCATCCGAGCGTCTTAATTCCGTATATCTGGAGCTATTACGTGAAGGATCGTCTATGAGATTCAAGAAAAGTCTGTTCGTTATCGCGATCTTGCTGGTCGGTTCGAGTGCCGCAATTGCGCAGGACAAATCGCTGGGCGCCATCAAAGGGAAAGTGCGTGTGGAAACCGGAACGCCTGCGGGTGTGACTGTTGTCGTGCGGCACGGAGAGAGCGAAGTAACGCGCTCGACGACCAACAAAGATGGAGATTTTCTTGTTTCGAAGTTGAAACCCGGGACTTACGGTCTCACGTTTCGCAAGCCGGGATTGAGCATCGGTTCCATCGAGGATGTAGAAGTCAAAGCAGGGAAGACTCGGTCGCTCGGAGATCGTCTCATACTGACTATTGACGAAGGTTCGATCGCGTTTCTCAGTGGCAGCGTGTTCAATGCCGAAGACCGCAGCGTACCGAATGCTAAAGTGGAGTTGTTGCGGATACTCGAAGACGGAACGACAAAGAAGATCGATGGACGGATCACGACTGAGACTGGGTCGTTCAAGTTTCGACTTTCACCTGAAGCGGCGAAGTATCGGGTGAGCGTCAAGGCTGAGGGTGCGGAGCCGGTGACGAAGGATGTGGAGATTGATGGCGCCGCTGTTTACCGCGTTGCACTGAATTTGCCCGCGAAACCTAAACCGTAGCGTATGTCGGATATGGAAGAGCAGCGTGAAGAATTCCTAACCGCAAAGCAGCTCGCCGCGTTTCTGCAAGTCAGCGAATCGACTGTCCGTCGACTCGCTGCAAAGCGACGCATTCCGTCAGTTCGTCTTACGCCACGCATCATCCGCTTTCATCTCGACGCTGTTCGCGAAGCTCTCGAGGTTCCTCGTTATCGCATTCGTCACGGTGAGTACACCGAACCCGTTGATGATGCGCAGATGTCGTTCGACGAATTTTTTCTCAGTTAGCGTTTGTTTCCACGCTGCGGATTGAACTCAATCCATTTGTCGTTCTGTTTGATATAGATCCGCGGCTGCTGGATTCTGAATCCCTTACTAAACCCCGGATTCGCTGCCAGAACCTTTTTCACAGTTGACTGATCGCCAGTAGCCACGCGCCACTTGCCGTCCTCGCGCAGTAGATACTGCTGGACCACGATCTTTCCTTCAGCCTGGATTGGAGTCGTCACTCGTCCATAAAGCACTGTATCGACCACCGCGAGGTTACCCATGACCTTCGTCGCGCCGATGTCCATGCGATCGAGCTGGTAAAAGTCCTGCGCGCGTTGAAGCGCACTGACGAAACGTTCGCGCGACATTCGATTCCGCGCGGAGCCCGGCAGGAGATCGTAGAGACTGTCGTAGTTGTGGGCCTTGAGCTGGTCGAAAACAGTCTGGACCGTGGCGCGAACATCTGACTGGTCTGACGCCTTTGCGACGGTGCCAGAAAAAAGAATCAAAACTAAAATCGCAATACTAAGGACCTGTCTCTTCATCCTTATCCTCTTGGTTCTCTTCTTCTCGGCTGGCGAGTGACTCTCGCAGTTGCCATCGATAATTAAGAATCCAGCACACTGCCCCAGCCGCCGCTGCTACAAACGCTTTCTCGAAGTCACCGCGAAACACAAACACCACTGCGGCCGCGCCGCCCACACCCGCCAAGATCATCCACAACGTCTTCACTTCACATTCACCGGCACAGTTACAGGGAGTGCGCCAGGCGCGTAACAAACCTTCTCGTCACATGCCTGGACGCGCAATGTCGCGGAAAGGTTGTGTTTGCCCGGCTTCGCGTTTTTGTCGGCGAGGAGCCGGATTTTCAGGTTCGTCTCTCCTTCGTAAACTTTGAGCGGTGTTTCCGAAAAGGAAAAGTTTCTGATCAGCGGATCAGGGTAAGTGATGAACTCGACCGAGATGCCTTCCTGTGGTTTGAGTTCGATCTCCGTTGCCTTTAGGTACGACTGGCTCGGCGGGTTCGCGTTGACGTGATAGCCGCTTTGGATCTGCAGGCGCACGGGTGCATCGGCAGACTCACCCGGTGCGAGCGTGATCTCCTGCGGCATTGCTTTTACTACGTCAACCGAGTTGATACGTGGTGGCTCGTTCTCCGCCGTGTTCGTGGGAGCCTTGGCACACGCCGTTATTAGTAAACACAAAAGCAGCAGCGGTAAGCGGTGTTTCATGCAGTCAGTTTACAGGATTATCTTGTGAATCCTGTCAAAAACTGACTTAGTCCGTTGCGGGCGTCGCGAGTGCCTGCGCCAATCGCATCCTCTTTGCACGCCGAATCAGATACCGGAGTGCCAGTCCCATCGGCAGAAAAACAAACAGACAAACCGGCGCCATCATGATCAGGAAACGAGCAAAGAACAAAACCATATCGGACGCGAGGCTAATGCTATCCGAAACAGCATCACGCAAGCTGTGCCCGAATCCAGATTGGGTGACGGAGATCACTGGTTTGGGCGTCTGAATGTTCACGTTGATCGTCGACAGACTCGATCGATTTTCGAGAAAGCGCTTGCGACCTTCCAGCTTCTCGATCTCGGTTCGGACTTCGGCGATCTGTCGCTGCACTTCGAGTGCGTCTTCGATCTTGTGCGCCTGGCGCATGATCTCCAGAAACTGGACCTCGAGTGCTTTCTGAGTCTTGATTCGCGCTTCGAGATCGATAAAGTCTTCCGTAACGTCCTGGCTGGTCACTTGTTCTGCGGGCGTGTTGCCGGCCAGTTTCCTGATCTCATCAAACGCGCTGCCAAACTGATTTGATGGGACTCGGACCACGAGTTTGATATCGAGCGTACGCAGCGCCGGATCGTTGCTCTCGCGCTGTTTTGCTTCCGAAGTGACGACGAACCCGCCGTGCCCTTCGGCGATGGAAGTGACGCGGTGTTGCGCGTCTGTAGTTGAAGGAACTTCGATGGTGATATCGGCGTTGCGGATGATCTTACGGTCGGCAGCCTCGGCCGTTGACTCGGCTTTATCGACGTCATTGAGCGAGACTTTTTCGCTTTCCACGCCGCCGGTTCGCGCCGGTGCATTCACTGCCTGTTCCGCGACAAAATTTTCGGACTTTGCCTGCGGCTGCGTTGGCGCTGCGTCCTTCTGTGAAGAGACGCTAGCCATTCGCTCAGAAGAGGTACACGACAACGAAAGACTCAACAGAGCAAGCAAGAGAATCATTGTACATTTCATGATTGGCCTCCATGCAGTATCGGGATAACAACGTTTGAACGTCAGATACGCCCAACACTTGCACGCTCTTTTGGCACGGGCCAACGTGAGTTTCCACAGTCCGGTAGGTGGGGACCCGTCAGGAAAACTTCAATTCTGTAAATCGTGTCATCCTGTCAAAAACTCACGTTGAAGTTTGACAAGATGAGAGGATTACAAAATGAACAGAATCCCTTTGTGCTTTTGTCGCTACTCTTCTTCCTTGCCATCGTGGCCGTCGGGTTTTTTGATGCCGAACTTTTCCAGCCGGTATTGGAGGGTGCGGAAGGTTAGGCCGAGGAGTTTGGCCGCCTTAGTAATGTTGTAGTCGGTCTGCTCCATCGCCTGTGTAATCAGGTTGCGCTCGACGTCCTCGAAATTGATCCCTTCGGCCGGCAGCTTGAATGAGCCTTCGGATGCTGGTCCCACGTCCTGCCGTACTTCGGTCGGCAAATCCTCAGTCGTGATGAGGTCGCCTTCACTCAGTAATATCGCGCGTTCAATCGCCGACTCCAACTGCCTCACATTTCCGGGCCAACTGTACTCGTTCATCAACTTCTTCGTCTCGGGAGTTAAACCTGCGATAAGCCGTGACGTGTTCTTCGTGTGCTTCTTCAGAAAGAAATCAATCAGAACCGGAATGTCTTCGCGTCGCTCGCGCAACGGCGGCACGTCGATCGACAACACGTTGATTCGATAGTAAAGATCGTCTCGGAAACGGCCATCAGCCACCATCGCGCGGAGGTCGCGATTCGTGGCCGCGATCACGCGCACGTCCACACTAAGCTCGTGTGTACCACCGACGCGCCGGATCTTTCGCTCCTGAAGCGCGCGCAGGAGTTTCGCCTGCATGCCGACGTCGAGCTCCCCAATCTCGTCGAGAAACAATGTCCCACGATCGGCGATCTCAAACAAACCTTTCTTCTCGGCATGAGCGCCCGTGAACGAACCTTTCTCGTGTCCGAACAACTCCGACTCCAGCAGGTTCTCATTAATCGCAGCGCAGTTGACCGCCTGAAACATCTCCGTCGCTCGCGGCGACTGGTTATGGACCGCACGAGCAATCAACTCTTTACCTGTACCCGATTCGCCACGCACGAGCACAGTCGAATTCGACCGCGCCACTTTCAAGATCATCTTCTTCACCGTCTCCATCTTCGGAGACGCCGAGATGATCTCAATGTCGATCGCGTCGAGACGATCGAGCGCGCGATTAATGGTCTCCAGCAACGCGGCTTTGTCATAAGGCTTTTCGAGATAGTCGAACGCGCCACGTCGCAATGCTTCTTTAGCCGACTCGATCGATCCGTGCGCGGTGAGCAGGATCACGATGATGGAAGAGTCGTAAGCGAGCAGTTGTTGCAGCAACTCGATGCCGTCCATGCCCGTCATCTTTAGATCTGTCAGCGCGAGATCGAAGCGGCGATCTTTCGCAAACTTGAGCGCGGCTTCGCCCGAGGCTGCTGTAGTTACGTCGTAGCCCTCTCCGCTCAGGATCATCTCGAGAATCTCTCTCTGAGATTTCTCGTCATCAACTACCAGAATATTCTTTCGTGGCATGTTTGTTCTCACTAGCCGGTAAAATTATCGTGAACGTGGTACCGCTTCCTTCCTTTGATGCAACACTGATGGTGCCGCCGTGATCGTCGATGGCTTTCTTCACGATCGCCAGCCCCAGCCCCGTGCCCGTTTCCTTCGTCGAAAAATACGGCTCGAAGATTTTGGAAATGTCGTCCGCTGCAATGCCTTCACCACTGTCTGTGATCTCAACCTTAACAGAGTTCGCTGCTGTGTTCGAAAGCTTGATCGAAATACTCCCGCCCGCGCCATTAATCGCTTCGACTGCATTGATAACAAGGTTCGTGAAAACCGAACGCAGCGACTCGCGATCGCCCATCACCGCCGGAAGCGCACTCTCCTGAAGGATCGTCGTCTCGATCCCGCATTCTTCAGCGCGGCCTTCGACGAGCCGCAACGCATCTTCTGCTTCCGCACGAATGTCGAGGCTCTGTAACTCGAGTTTTGATGGACGCGAATACTTTAGGAAGTCGCTGATGTGACGATTGATGCGCGCGACTTCAGTCTTCAATTGATCGGTTAAGCGAGCAAACGTCTCGCCTTTCTTCGGATCGTTTGGAGCAAACGATGAGCGCAGGTGATCGAGCGTGAGGTTAATGTAATTGAGCGGATTGCGAATCTCGTGCGCGATAGCGGCGGCGAGCCGTCCGACGACTGCGCCTTTCTCAGCCTGGTGTAGTTGCATCTCGAGCTCACGCGCGCGCGCGAGTTTTGCAGTCATCTCGTTGAAGGCAGCGGCGAGTGTGCCCATCTCGTCGAGACGATCGGCCGGAACCTGCACGTCGAAGTTGCCGCCTGCGACTTTACGCGCTGCTGTCGAGAGCTCTCGGATCGGGCGAGTGAACCGCCAGACAAAAAAGCCGGTGACGAGTGTAGTCACGAACAAAACGCCGAGCGTATAGAGCGCGGAGCGTGATGACTGTCGTTCCAATACGTTCGTGAGCGTGTGGGCCGAGTCGAGCACGACGATGATAAAGCGACGTCCCTTGTCAGTCTGAACCGGAAAATAGAAAGCGCCCGCTTCACCGAAGTCGACACTCGTCGAGGGCGGAATCCAGGCGGGAAGTTGCTCTTTCTCGTTTGTATACTGCACCGCGCTCCTGAGCGGTAACAGTTGAATGTCCTTGAACTGAACATAGGTCGTTTTGTCATCACGCTCGCGTGGATTGAACTCGGGAATGATGCTGTCGATGACGTTTCCATCGTTGTCGACGACCAGAATGTTTTTGACGCGGACGTTCTTATCGTTCAGGAGTGGCTCGCGCAGGCCGCCGACAATATCGTCGAGGTATTGATCGCTCTGGATGCTCTCGAGTCCGAGGGCGATGCCGGTCATGATTGCTTGTTCCTGCTCGATGATCATGCGGGCGTTGGCGCGGACCTGACGCAGGTTGAAGTAGTACTGGATACCGAGTGTCAGACCGAGCATGAGGGCCAGCAGCAGAAGCAGCCGGGCGCGAAAGCTTTGTACCGGGGCAAGAAATTTCATGCGAAACTAAGAGGGCCTAATCAGCATCAGACGTTGTTCAACCTGGGAAACGCGGCGCATTAAGCGTTTATCTTCATTTTAAGGTCTGTCAAAAAATTCACTGGCCGTTGGAAACAGTTTTGGAACGTTATTGGGCGTTAAGCACGTGCTGTTCCAGCGAATTATGTAAAATCGATTACTTTTTGATTGCCCCCAACTTTAAGATGATGTTATATTTGCAACGGTCTCAAATCAATGTCCCCAGAGACCGCCCGTTAGGGAAACTCTTCCCGCCCTCAAGTTGCAGCAGAAGGTTTGATCGAAATACGAAAAGAGGCGTTTTTTGAAAGAGCTCGGCACTGCAAGCAGGATTACCGTTTTAAGATTTTCATTAACCTAGATTGAGAGGTACTGGGCCTGATGACTCTGCATTTCGATTCCCCTAGATCGCGCCGGCTGGTTTTCGTTGCATTCATCTTAATTTGTCTGGTTTTTTCCGGTACAGCGTTCGGGAGAAAGAAAAGCTCCGCGGGACGAGGTGCCCGCAATCAGAAGAGTAGAAAAGCGTCTGCCAGAAGCCGCTCCACGTCACGGCGTGGAGGACGACAGGTTGCGCGCGCTTCGCGTCGCAGCCGCGGTGGACGACTTTCCGCGCGTGAAGTGCGAAGGCAGTCAGCACGCGAACAGGCCGCAGCCGTTCGAGCGATGGAGAAACACCTTCGTCGTCCGTTAACGAAGCGTGAACGTGCGGCGGCGCTACGTCAGGTCGCGTCGCGCAATCGTCGTGCATTGCTTGAAGCTCGTCGTCGTGCGGAAGCTGCGCGTCGCGCTGCGATTGCTCGACAGATGGCAATTGATAAGGCCATGCGCGATGAGGTTCAGGCTTACATCGCAAAGGACGACGTGAGTGGTGAGGATCCGGAAGTCCGTCGTGTGGCTATCAACGCGCTCGGTAATCACGCGGGCACAGTAGTTGTGATGGATCCGATGACGGGTCGCGTTTATTCCATGGTTAACCAGGAATGGGCGCTGCGTCGCGGCTTCAAACCCTGCTCGACAATCAAACTCGTGACCGGTGTGGCCGGACTTTCTGAGAATGCGATTCCGCTTATCGACACTGTTGGTGATGGCTATCGCCTCGATCTGACTTCTGCTTTGGCTCACTCGGATAACGGGTTCTTCCAGCAAGTCGGAACGAAGATCGGCTCAGAGAAGATGATCACTTATGCTCGTGAGCTTGGTCTCGGAGAAAAGACCGGCATCAACGTGCCGTTTGAATTTCCGGGCAAGTTGCCGGAAGTGAAACCAGATGTGCTTGAAAGACGCATGTTTTCACATGCCGACGGTTTTGAAGTGACGCCGCTACAACTCGGAACGCTCGTTTCCGCGATGGCAAATGGCGGCAAGCTGCTCACTCCGCAAATCGCGCACAGCGCCAAAGAAGCGAACAAGATGGGTGTGAAAGTGCGACGCCAGTTGCCGATCACCCATGAGGTCTGGCAGCGCATGGTTCCGGGAATGGTGGGCGCTGTCAACTACGGCACGGCCCGCAAGTCGTATGATCCGACACAAACTGTCGTCGGCAAGACTGGAACCTGTATCGGTCAGGGCGGTTGGGTTGGATCGTTTACTTCGTACGCTCCGCTTGCGAATCCACGACTCGCAGTGGTTGTAATCGCGCAGGGAACTGATGGTCGCCGTCATTTCCCAGTCTCCGTAGCCGGAGAGATTTATCGCCAACTCAATCACCGCTTCGGAACTGCAATCAATCTTCAGGTTGCCTCAACACTTGACGACGAAGAGAAAGAAGTAGCTGATCAGGAAGCTGCGGCTGAAAACGGTGACGCGGATGCCACCGCTACGGAAACAAACGGAGAGACGACTACCGCAACAACTACTCCCGCAACGACGAACCCGGTTGCGCCGCCTGCTGCCAAACAAGCCACACCTGAACCAAAGAACACGGTGAAGCGTGTGCTTATGCCGCTTGAAAAGAAACCCGTTGAGACGCCAAAGACCAACAGCAAAACAACCACGACGACTCAACCGCCCGCGACTGTCGCGCCGGCTGAGCAACGACCCAGGCGAATTAATCCCTGACGAAAACCCTTGATCTACCCCTTTGATTGCGCCGGAGTTTTCCTCCGGCGCAATTTTTTGTGATCTTTTTCTGCCATGGGCGTGCAACGCCTTGACACATTTAATCGAGTTGCAGGAAGATTGCGGGCGTTCTATTTACCCAGGTTCTAAGCACCAAGAGTGCGTCCCCTTGTCTTAACAAAGATCGGCAACCGGTCTTTGTGTCACTCG
>JADMIO011475820.1_pt1 | contig 20724 bp, 5 predicted proteins | sample 8958161 | NCBI WGS metagenome assembly JADMIO01 (sample SAMN16585339, study PRJNA669376) | soil metagenome | isolation source: Crop rotation soil | place: USA: Cullars Rotation, Alabama | collected 2011 | reverse complement strand
CGCGACAACTTGTCCACGTGGAATTCTAAGCTTAGGATCCCAATGTGCTGGAAAGCAGGAGGGCAAGCCCGAGAGCTACTACTTCCCGCCGCAGCACAACAACACCGGAAACAATTTTCCGTACACCTTCATGGGCCTGACGCCCGGAACCACCAAATCCCAGGTTCGCAAATGCATCGAGGATTGGAACAAAGGCGACAACGGCATCCTCGATCTCTCCCAAGCCTACCGCCTCAAGCCCGGCAGCGGCTGGCTGATCGGCCCGTCGATCCTGCACGCCCCTGGCTCGCTCTGCACGTACGAGCCGCAATGGGGGTCCGATGTTTTCGGCATGTATCAATCCCTGGTCGAAGGCCGGGCCGTCCCCTGGTCGCTGCTGGTGAAAGATATGCCTGCCGAGAAGCACAAAGACCTCGATTTCATAGTCGACCAGCTCGACTGGGCCGCCAACGTCGATCCGCACTTCAAGGAAAACCATTACCTTGAACCGATCCTCGACAAGGGAAGCGAGAAAGAGGGCTTCCTCGACAAATGGATCGTCTACGGCAAAGTCCGCGGCGAACAGCTCTTCTCGGCCAAGGAATTGACCGCCTTTCCCGGCTCGAAAGTGACTATCAAGGACAACGGCGCTAACTCCATCATCGTCGTCCAGGGCGAAGGCAAAATAAACGCCCTGCGCCTCAACTGCCCCAAGATGATCGGCTTCACTGAACTGACCGAAGACGAAGTCTTCGTCACCGAATCCGCCGCCAAGGCCGGCATCACCTACGAAAACACCTCCGCCACCGAGCCGCTGGTGATCCTGCGATACTTCGGCCCGGAGGTGAACCCGCAGGCGCCGGTGTTGGCGTACAAGGGGGATGTGAAGCTGTAGGTCCGGCGGTTCCGGAGGTTGTCAACATGCCTTCCACTCTCGAGTACTCCACGCTCGCGCAACGGCGGCCTCCGCGTTGGCGGCGGATAGTGGTGCTAAGTATGGCAGTTTGCGCGGCGGCGCTCGGTTACGCCTATCGTGACGAAATTATTCTGGAATGTCGTTGGCTCTATTATCAACAGAAATGGGCGAACTGCGTCATACCTGCGGAGCATGTTGTATGCGACACTGATTCCCTGATCACGCTGGCCAAGCAAAATGATGGCACCATCATTACCTCGATCCGATCAGACCTGCTTTCACGGGATTTGAAGTTTCCTGACTTCGATGCGGACGCCCGCGCTACCTTATTTCTGCACGAATTGACCAGCACGAAGGGAAACCGCCGAATCGTTTGCATCAACGTCCAACATTTCGATTTTGCTTATTCGGACCACACATCCCGGAACGTAGCTTTAATTGTCAACATTCTAGAGACTGGCTGGACTGCGCCAAAAAAATGGCCCATCACTTCGCACTGGTACTTCGACTGCCCTGCATCAGTCCGTTTGCGGTTATTCGCCGCTCAGGTAGATCCTGCGGATGCTTCGCATTTGAGTTTTCGGTATGAGTGGGGTGGCCCCTCCGGCATTGCCGGTACGATCGACGCATATTTGCAGGATGATGACACGATCCGCTTCGCTCCGGATCGGGGCGCGGGAGACGGTCCCAATCCATTTGACGGATGGAAGCCGATTCTTGCACCGTCTTCCCGTCCCGAAACCCGAGCGATCAAACGCTGAGCAGTCTTGATTCCTACAGCAGCCCCTTCGTAACATACACCGCATGACCAACCACGACCTCCTACGCCGGTTGCATGATGTTCCGTTTCGGCCGTTCCGAATCCGCCTCTCTAACGCCACCCTCATTGAAGTCCGGGAACCGGGATCGATCATCGTCGGGCGTTCCAGCGCTGTCATTCCTGTAAAGACTGTGGTGGATGATCGCGGCTTCCGCATCGCCGAAGACTGGCGCACGATTGCTCTCAGTCACATGGTCGAGTTCTCCGATTTAGACCTTGACACGCCTCCCAAGCGGAAGAAGAACGCCGGATGAAGGTATGGACAATTACCTCGACACCAAGAGGCACCCTATAGCGGGCTTCTTGGCCTCCTAAGCCGCACCTTAATTCACCCCCGCATGCCTCAGCCGCAGCAGATTCGTCAGATGCCGCGCCTCCGGATCGCCGCTGAGTTTGAGGGACTGCAGCGCGCGCAGGGCTTCCTCCACTCGCACCGTTGAGCGGAACGCCTCAAACGGCAACAGATTATGCAGGATAAACGCCGTCACCAGCGGATCGCTGGGCATGCGCTGCACCGGTGCCTGCGGCCAAAGCCCATCCTCGCGCTGCAGAGCGGCCAGATGCTCCATGCCGCGGTGTACGGCCAGGCCGTCTCCCTTACAGATCAGCAGCGCCCGCAGACATAGGGCCGTCACCAACGGTGACCCGAACGAACCATCCGGCTGCTGAGACAGCAGCACCCTACGCAAAAAATGCACGGCCAAGGGGTGCCCTGGCTGGGAAATCTCATCCAGCCGGATCAAACCCAGCGCCGCAGCCGCCACGGGGCCCTCCAGCTCCCGCAGCAGCCGCGGCGATCCCTCCGCGCGCATCTCCATGCACAGACTGGAGATATCCGCATACCGATGCTGATTCCAAAGCCGATCAAGCTGACGTGGTGTAAACATTTGCCAAGCTCCTTTCCCCATTGGCTCGTGTACGTTCGCGCGTACATCCTCTCGCGTCCGGCCCGCTTTTATCCCGTCCAACAGCTCCTACAATTCTGCAAAAAACCCTCCGGCAACCCCTTGCAATTTCGGGTTCCGTATGGTTAATTAGTACCAAACTTGGACGGCCAAGTCAACCAGAAAGTTAGAAAAAAGTTCGATTATATTTTGTTAGGGTATACCCGAAACATTCTGGACAATCCGCCCGCTCCAGCTATTTTTAGACGGCACGGCGGGGTTCGTCGGTTGGATCGTACGCCTTCAGTCCCATGCGCTCCTTGTCCGGCCCCGGGCTTCGCGCGGGGAAAGTTCGATGAAGTTGGATGTTGACGCCGATGCGCGCTCCAGTCGCGCGGGCAGGCGGGAGACTACGTGGGAACAAGCACTACGATCGTGCGGATGCTTCGCGCCCTGGCTGGGCGATTCGCCCGCGGTTCAGCTCTGGGGCACGCCGCATCTCCCAAGGCACGCCACCGGCTACTTCGTCGATCCGACGTCTCGCTCCTCCGCGCTGTCGCCGCCGTTGCCGATCCTGTCGCGGCGCTCGAGCGCCGGGTGCTGCTCAGTTCCGCAGAAGCGTCGCCTTATTTGCCTCCGCAGCATTTTCTCTTCGCCGCCGACACAACGCTGGCCGGTCCGGCCGTCGGGCCGGCGCGGCAGATCGCCCTCAATTTCATTTCCGCCCACGCGCAGGACTTGGGCCTGGCCGCCAGCGATATCGGCGATCCGGCCATCACCGATCAATACACCGATTCTGATACCGGCGTCACCCACATCTACCTGCGGCAGCGGGTAGGGGGGATCGAAGTAGCCAACAGCAATCTCAACGTCAATCTGCTTTCCAATGGAAGCGTGCTGAGCGTGGGAGGCGGGTTCATGGCACTTTCCGCTTCCACCACCGTGCAGGCGGCGGCAGCGAATACCATGCTCAGCTCCGGCCAAGCACTCGCATACGCGGCGGTCTATCTGGGCTTGGGCGCGGCCGGCAGCGGTACCGTTTCCGTAGCGTCAGCGAGCGGTGACAACAACACCAGCCAAGTACTCTCGCTCGATCCCATCAACCCGAAAATCCAATATGTCGCTACGCCGGAAGGCCTAAAGCTCGGCTGGCAGTTCATTCTGCGCACCCCCGATGGGAATCACTGGTACGACACCACGGCCGATGCCTACACCGGCGCTGAGCTGCAAACTTACGATTGGGTCGATTCGGCGACCTACAACGTGTATCCGATTCCGGTTGAGACCCCCGCCGATGGCTCGCGGGCGCTGGTGGTCGACCCGGCCAACCCGACCGCATCGCCCTTCAGCTGGCACGACACCAACGGCGTCGCCGGCGCGGAATTCACCGATACGCGCGGCAACAACGTCTTCGCGCAAGAGGATGCCGACGCCAATAACACCGGCGGCGTCCGCCCCGATGGCGGCGCGGGGCTGGTGTTTGATAATCCCCTCGACCTTTCGCAAGCTCCCTCTGCCTATCGCAGCGCGGCGACCACCAACCTTTTCTATTGGGTGAACCTCAACCACGACATTCATTACATGTACGGGTTCAACGAAGTCACTGGCAATTTTCAGCAGATGAACTACAGCGGCCAGGGGCTGGGCAACGACGCCGTGCAGGCTGACGCGCAGGATGGCGCCGGAACCAACAACGCCAATTTTTCCTCCCCGCCGGATGGCTCGCCCGGCCGGATGCAGATGTACATCTTCACCTCTCCCAATCCCGATCGCGATGGTGATCTGGAGAGCATGATCATCACCCATGAGTATGGCCACGGCGTCTCCAACCGCCTGACCGGCGGCCCGGCCAACGCCAACGCCCTCAGCGCCGTCCAGAGCGCCGGCATGGGTGAAGGCTGGAGCGACTGGTGGGGTCTGATGTTCACGCAGAAGCCGACGGACACAAAGACCGCCTCCTATCCGGTGGGAACCTATGTCTCAAATGGCACGGCCGGCATTCGGCGTTATCCGTATGCGTACAACATGACGGTCGATCCGCTGACCATCAGCAACTACAACTCCGATTCCTCCCACGAAGTGCACAACACCGGCGAAATCTGGTGCACCGTGCTCTGGGATTTGAACTGGCTGCTGATCGATAAATACGGCTATAGCTCGAACATTAGCCAGGGTTATGATCCCAATGTCGCGGGTAAGAACGGCGGCAACAATCTGGCGCTGCAGCTCGTCATGGATGCGTTAAAGCTGCAGCCGGCCAATCCATCGTTCCTGCAGGCTCGCGATGCGATCCTGCAGGCCGACCAGGTGCGCACCGGCGGGGCCAACAAGCTGCCGATCTGGACAGCGTTCGCCCGTCGCGGCATGGGCGCCAGCTTTATCGACTCCAGCAGCAGCGCCACATCCCTCACGGCCGCGTTCGACCTGCCCGCGGGCGTCCTAAAGCCGAAAGTGGCCTCCAGCAGCCCCGCCGGCATCGTTTCCTCCGCGCCTTCGTTTGTCGATTTCACCTTCAGCAAGTCGATGAACCCAACGTCGTTCAGCGTGGCGGATGATGTCTCCTCGTTCCTTTCTCCCACGGGGACGAACCTGAAGGGGCAGATCAGCGGGGCGTCTTGGCTCAATAGCAATACTACGCTGCGCCTCTCGTTTCCCACGCTCAGCACCCAAGGCTCGTACCAGATGACCATCGGCCCGGATATCCGGGCTGCCGATGACGATTCGCAAATGGATCAAAACGGCGACGGCACGGCCGGGCAGGCGGGGGTCGATCAGTATACGGTTTCGTTTTTGTACGATGCGACCGTCCAGACCAACGTGATCTACGTCGATGCCGCCGCCACCGGCCTGGGCACGGGGAGTAGTTGGGCCAATGCCTACAACAGCCTGTCGGCCGCGCTGACGGCGGCAGCGTCGGGGAAGGAAATCCATGTCGCCGATGGCACATATAAGCCGACGACGGGAACGGATCGCACTGCGACATTCCAACTGAAGAACGGCGTGACGATTTTAGGCGGCTACGCCGGATTCGGCGCGGCCAATCCGGATGCGCGCGACGTCGTGCAATTTGCCAGTATCCTCTCGGGCGACATCGGTGTTTCCGGGAGCAGCGCCGACAATAGCTATCGGGTCGTCACCGGCAGCGGGACCAACTCCACCGCAATTCTCGACGGCTTTACGATCACGGCCGGCAATGCCAATAGCAATTCAACCACCGGTGGTGGCTTGTACAATTCTTCGGGCAGCCCGACCATCAGCAATTGCATTTTCCTGAGAAACAACGCTATCAACGGGGGAGCGGTTTACAACAGCTCTTCCTCGCCGAAATTCACGAATTGTATCTTTGCCGGAAACACAGCCTCGTATGGCGGAGCAATGGACAATTCCAACACGTCCGCTCCCACCCTGATCAACTGCGTTATGGTCGGTAACATGGCCTCCAACGACGGCGGAGGGATTTATAACGAAACCAGCGGTTGCCCCACGGTGATTAACTGTACCGTGGTTGCCAACGTCGCCGGCGGCGAAGGCGGCGGCATGAGAGGCGTGGAACCTGCGCCTACGGTAAAGAACTCGGTCATCTGGGATAACTCGGCGACCTGGGGCAGTCAGATTTCCAGCGTGCCGCACATTGTCACCTATTCTGATCTGGAAGGGGGCTATCCTGGCGCTGGCAATATCGCCGCCGATCCTTTGTTCATCCGCAATCCTTCTCCCGGTGCGGACGGCGTGTGGGGGACGCCGGACGATGACTACGGAGATTTGCGTTTGTCACCCGACTCTCCGGCGGTCGACGCGGCCAACAATTCGAGCGTCCCGGCCGGCGTGGGCACCGATATTGGCGGCGCCATTCGCTTTCAGGATGTTCCGACGACACCTGACAGCGGCGCCGGATCGAAGCCGATCGTGGACATGGGAGCGTACGAAGCGACTCCCGCGCTGGCGGCCCACACAGGCGGGCCGTATTTTGTCGCGGCAGGTCAGTCGATCCAGCTCGCCGGCCGCGGCGCCAGCAGTACGGCGGGTGCGCTCAAGTACGAGTGGGAATGGAGCGGCGACGCGCTGTTTGACGATGCCACGGGCGCAAATCCGGTGTTTTCGAGCGCAGGGTTGCCAATCAACACTGTTTTAAACGTTTCCTTGCGCATCACTGATGCCGGGTCTCAAAGCGTTATCAGTGCGTCGACGCTCTTGAATATCGTTCCCGCGCTGATCTATGTCGATGGAAACGCGATCGCCGGCGCCAGAAATGGCACGAGTTGGACCGATGCATTTACCGATTTGAACGCGGCACTGGCAATCGCCCAGCCGGCGCAGCAGGTTCGCGTCGCCGATGGAACCTATAAGCCGACCAGTACCGCCGATCGCACGGCAACGTTCCGGGTGAAAAGCGGCGTTGCGGTCCTCGGAGGATATGCAGGCGGGGGGGCGGCCGATCCGGACTCTCGCGATTCCGCTGCGTTCCCGACGATCCTCTCCGGCGACATTGGAGCAATTGGTACCAGCAGCGACAATAGTTACCACGTGGTGACCACCAGCCTTGCGGATTCCTTGGCGCTGGTCGATGGTTTCACCATCACCGGTGGCAATGCCAACGGCGCTGCCCTCGTTGACAGTTCGGGCGGTGGGCTGATCAATTTCGGCGGCAGTCCGACAATATCCAATTGTATTTTCACGGGAAACTTCGCCGCGTGGGGAGGAGGATTGGCTTCCACGGACGGAATCGCAACCATATCAAACTGTGTGTTCCTGCGCAATTCTGCGACGCAGGGAGGCGGCATCTATACCAACGTCGTCCCATCGCCCCTGATCATCGGCTGCCGGGTCATCGGCAACACCGCATCGACGGGCGGCGGTGGCGTCTGGTTTGATTCCTCTTCAACCACCGTGGTCAACAGCGTCATCGCCGGAAATGCGGGCGGGGCGGTGCGCATCCGCTGGGACGCCTTCCCCGCGTTCGTCAATTGCACGATTACGGCAAATACTGTTTCGGGGGTCGTGAATGAATTCACCAGCAAACCCACATTTGTCAATTCCATCCTGTGGAACAACGCTGGTGCCCAGTCCAACAACGGATCCATCATTTCGTATTCCAACGTCCAAAACGGCTTCACCGGCACGGGCAATATCAACGTCGATCCGCTTTTCAAAAGAAATCCTTCGGCCGGGACAGATGGCGCCTGGGGAACCGCCGACGATGACTACGGCGATCTGCGCCTGCAAACCACGTCGCCGTCGGTTGACGCGGGGAACAATGCCGCCGTGCCGGGTGGGATTAGCACTGACTTTGCCGGCGGCCCGCGGTTTCTCGACGTCCCTTTCAAGGCCGACACGGGTCTGGGTGTTGCTCCTGTCGTGGATATGGGCGCGTACGAAGCGGCGGCGGTCGTGTCGGCGGACGCGGGCGGGCCATATTTTGTCCGCTTCGGCCAGACAACTGCTCTCCATGGCTCGGGCACAGGGAGCGTGGCGGGCGCGCTGCAGTTTGCGTGGGAATGGAGCGGCGATGGGGCTTTTGATGATGGCGCCGGCACGGATCCGGTTTTCAACGCAGCCGGGATTCCGTTGGGGACCACGCTGACGGTATCACTGCGCGTGACCGATGCGGGCTCCAAAACGGCGGTCGCCTCCACCACTCTGCTGGTTGTGTCCGGCGTCATTTATGTCGACCTCAACGCCAGTGGCTCAAACAACGGCACAAGCTGGGCCAATGCCTACACCAGCCTGGCGGCCGCGCTCTCGACAGCACTTCCGGCCCAGGAAATCCATGTCGCAGACGGAACATACAAGCCCACCACTTCGACGGACCGCACCGCCACCTTCACCCTCAAGAGCAACGTCGCCGTCCTCGGCGGCTACGCCGGCATTGGCGCAGTCAATCCCGATGTGCGCGACCCCGCGCTCTTCCCGACCATCCTTTCCGGCGACATCGGCACGATTGGGAGCAATACCGACAACGCCTTCCACATCGTCACTGCCAGCGGGGTGAATTCCCTCGCCGTTCTCGATGGCTTCACCATCACCGCCGGAAACGCCAGCGGCAGCAGCGCGAATAACGTCGGCGCGGGCATTTATAACGTGGGTGGTAGCCCGACCATTTCCAACTGCTTCTTCACGGCCAATTCCGCCGCCTTCGCCGGCGCGGGAATTTACAATTCCGCCGGCGCAGCGCCGGCGATCAGCAACTGCCGCTTCACCGCGAATTCGGCCAACCTCGCCGGTACCACAGACGGCGGCGGGGCGGGCATTTACAACACGGCTGCGTCGCCCACGATTCTCAGTTGCAGCTTCATCGCTAATAAGGGCGGCTACCGTGGCGGGGCAGTGGTGAATCTCGCTTCGTCCCCGGCGATCATCACTAACTGCCAGTTTCTCGGCAATTCTATTTCGGGATCGGGGGCATCGGGAGGCGCTCTGCGCAATTCGTCGTCCAATGCGAAGATCACCAACTGTACGTTTGTGGGCAACATCGCCAGCAGCCTGGGGGGAGCGATCGATAACACATCTTCGTCGCCTGTCTTCACCAATTGCACTTTCGTCGCCAATTCCGCCGGCTCCGGCGGCGGAGCAATCAACAATTCCGGCTCGACTATTTCGGAGTTTGATAATTGCATCCTTTGGAACAACGGCGCTAGCAGCCAGATTTCCGGAAACGCGACGACCATCATCTACTCCGACGTACAGGGCGGTTTTACCGGAACCGGCAATCTTTACGTCGATCCTCAATTCACGCGCGATCCGGCTTCGGGCGCGGATGCCACCTGGGGCACGGGGGACGACGACTATGGAGATCTGACTCCGCGGCTCACCTCGCCCGTCATCGACGCCGGCAATAATTTCATCGTCCCCGCGGGCGTCACCACCGATCTCGCCGGCGCACCTCGGTTTGTCGACGTCTTCTCGCAAACCGATACCGGGAGGGACACAGCGCCGATCGTGGACATGGGCGCTTATGAGGCTTCTCCGGCTGTTTCCGCCAGTGCGGGCGGGCCTTATTTCGCACCCCTGGGCTCGGCCGTCCCGCTGCACGCCACAGGCACCGCCAGCGTGCCCGGCCCGCTGCAGTTTGCCTGGGAATGGACGGGCGATGGAGCTTTTGATGATGCGGCCGGGCCGGATCCCGTGTTCAACGCTGCCGGAATTGCGCCGGGCGCCTCCCTATCCGTCTCTCTGCGCGTCACCGATGCCGCGTCCAGGACGGCGGTGGCTTCCACAACGCTGCTGGTGAGTTCCGGAATCATTTATGTTGATGGCTTTGCAACCGGCTTAAACAACGGAACAAGCTGGACCAACGCCTACAACAGCCTTGCGCAAGCCCTTTCGACGGCGGTGTCCGGCCAGGAAATCCACGTGGCGGACGGGACGTATAAGCCCACCGTTTCCAACGATCGAACGGGGACCTTCCGGCTCAAGAGCGGAGTGTCGCTTTATGGGGGTTTCGCAGGGGCTGGGGCGGACAATCCTGACCTGCGAGATCTCGCGATATTCCCCAGCATTCTTTCCGGGGACATCGGAGCGGCCGGGACGACTGTCGACAACTGCTACCACGTCGTCACGGCCGGCGGCGTCAATTCCCTCTCGGTGCTCGACGGTTTCACCATCACCGCCGGCAACGCCGCCGGATCCAGCCCCAATGACGTCGGCGCCGGCATTTTTAACGTCGGCGGCAGCCCCACGATCACCAACTGCATAATCCGCAACAACACCGCCACTTTCGGGGGCGCAGGCATCTACAACTCGGCACTCGCTGCGCCCGCGATCGTCAACTGCACGTTTACGAAGAACGCCGCCAACTCCGCCGGCACCAGCGCCGGTGGAGGAGGGGGAATGTACAACACCGGCTCCTCGCCCATCGTTCTCAACTGCACCTTCCTCGCCAACACCGCCGGATACGACGGCGCGGGGATGACTAATATCGCCAACGCGAATCCGACCATCACCAACTGCCTTTTCCTGGGCAATTCGCAATCCAGTTGGGGGCCTGCCCTCAGCAACGAGCAATCCTCGCCGGTCGTGACCAATTGCATATTCGTCGGAAATGTGGCGACCCAGAGCGGCGGCGCCATCAACAATGCGTCCTCATCCCCGATCTTCACCAACTGCACCTTCGTCGCCAACAGCGCCCCTTCCGGAGGCGCAATCAACAACTCGGCGTTCAACGGCCCTAATGCAGCGCCGATGTTCACCAACTGCATCCTCTGGAACAACAGCCCGGCCGGCAGCCTGATTGTGGGCAACGGGTCGATCATCACGTATTCGGACATTCAGGCAGGGCTCGCCGGCACAGGGAATTTGAATGCCGATCCAAAATTCATGCGCTACCCCTCTCCCGGCGCTGACGGCGCCTGGGGCACGGCCGACGATGACTATGGGGATCTGCGGCTGCGGCTCAATTCTCCCATGATCGACGCCGGCAATAGTAATGCTCTCGCGGCCAACATTACCGTCGATTTAGGAAGCGCTGCCCGTTTTGACGATGTCGCCATCATTCCTGACAGCGGCGTGGGCGTCCGCCCCATCGTGGACATCGGCGCATACGAGGTCTCTTCGCTTCTCACCTCTACAGCCGCAAGAATCGTGAATTCTTCCATTCAGGAAGGCGACCTCCGCGGCGCGGGCGCCTTGAATCTCTCCTTCGCCTTCAGCAAGCCCATGCGGGCGGCAAACCTGGACACTGGAGATTTTTCTCTCAAAGGCAATTTGCTCAACGTCTTTTATACGCCCACGGTGTTTGCCTATGCGGAGGGGAACACGGTACTCAATTTCTCGTATGCGAATCTGCCCGAGGATCAATATACCCTGACGCTACTGAGCGATACCGGCCGATTTGCGGATGCCCAGGGAGACGATCTGGACGGCGAGCCGAATTTTCCCATTCCGCCCAATGCATCTGGAAATGGAGTGCCCGGCGGAAATTTTGCCGTCACGTTCTCGCTGGACAAGCTAGTTTCGCCGTTTCCCACTCCATTCACACAGCAGGGCCCGGGGGGCTCGCGGGTCTACGCCCGCACGGTTAACAGTGTGATCGGCGTGGCAGGGGATGTCGATTCTTTTACGCTCAATCTTGATCCCGGGCAGATTCTCACGCTGGTGGCCAGCCCGATTTCCACAACGCTTCGTCCTCGGATCTCTCTGTTTTCCCCGGAAGGGTCGCTGATAGGCGCCACCACGGCGGCGGCTGCCAATCAAAAGGCCGTCATCCTGACCATTCCTATTAATTTGGCGGGCGAATACTCCATCTCCCTGACAGGGGAATCCGACACGATCGGAGCATATTCGATCCAGGCGGTCCTGAACGCAACCGTCGAGGCCGAGGACAACAACGGGCCCGCCAATGACACCATCGCCACCGCGCAGGCGCTGGACACTGCGAGCATTTCGCTGGGCGCCGGCCCGTGGCTTGCCTCGGTTATGGGAAGAACCACTTCGCTGACCGGCCCGGACTATTATTCGTTATTCCTGCCTAAGGGGCATGTGGCGTTTGTCGCTCTCAACTCTTCCGCCGGCGCCAGTCCCGCCACCAGTCTTTACGACGCCGCGGGCAATTTACTTGTCAACGGAGTGCAGGGAATCAACCTGAATCGCTATATCGCCCGGTTCACCGCGCCTTCCAGCGGCGCATACTTCGTCAGGGTCACTGGGACAAGCTTGACGTACACACTCACCGTCTGCCAGGACACGGTGTTCGACCTGGAGAACAATAATGTCATCGCCGACTCGCAATTGATGAACGTCAATTCCGTTGCGACCGGAGAACTTACGGCCTCGACCGACTTCGACTATTACAAGTTCTTTCTGAGCGCCGGCCAGTCGATCCGGCTGAGCACCTATACGCTTGGGGACGGGCCCGGCGAGTTTGTCAATTCGCTCAATCCGAGGCTGAACTTGTATCTCTATCTCGGCTCACCCCAAGCTACTCTCGTGGCAGCGAACGATGATGGTGCAGCCGACGGTCGAAACGCTCTGCTGACCTATACGGCACCGGCCGATGGAATATATGCTGCCCAAATTTCAACAGGCGTCACGCGCGGCGAATATGTGTTGCGCTTCGAAAATGCCCTGGGGATTGATCTTCCGCCCGACGTCGCCGAAGGCGGCGGCTCTGCCATCGGCACGCTGAACACAACGACCATCTCGTCGAACGACCTGATCGTGGCCCTTTCCTCTTCCAACAGCCAGCGATTGAGCGTCCCCGCCACCGTCACAATCCCGGCCGGGCAACAGACGGTGAGTTTCCCCTTGACCGTCCTCGATAATGATCTTCTCGACGGCCCCGAGGCCATCAATCTCACCGCTAGCGCGACAGGGTATACCTATGCTTTCGGGACCGTCACTGTGCACGACAACGAAGCTGCCGCACTTACCCTAACTCTCCCCGCCTCCGCCACCGAAGGCGATGCGCCACTCTCCGGCACAGTCACTTCGTCGCTTCCCCCGACGCGCGATATTGCCATCCAATTGTCCTCCGACAAGACCTCCAAGCTGACCGTTCCTGCGACGGTAACCCTCAAAGCCGGCCAGACCAGCGCCAGCTTCCTCGCCACCGTGGTCGACAATACCGTGATTGATGGAACGCTTTCCGCAAAGGTGACCGCCAGCACAGAGAGCTGGACCAGCGGCAGCGCCACCGTCGCCGTGGCTGACAATGACGTGTTCATCACCGTTTCCCTCCCGGCCGGCGGTGGCTGGGAAGGCCAAACTCTTACCAACGCCGGCACAATCACCATCGGCGGGACTCTCAGTACAGCGCTCACGATCCAGCTCACCTCGCTCACGCCCGCCGCGCTTACGGTTCCGGCCTCGGTCACTATTCCCGCCGGGTCAACCACCGCCGCCTTCAATCTCACTCTGGTTAGTGATGGCGCAAAGGCCGGGAATCGCACTGCCTCCATGACTGCCAGCGCCACCGGTTTCACCTCCGGCACCAACAGCCTCATCGTGCACGACAGCGCCCTGGACCGCCTGGCGTTTGATCCCATCACCAGCCCGAAGACCGCCGGCGTGGGCTTCAGCGCTACGGCCCGGGCGTTCAATAGCGCCAATGAGGTAATCGTCAACTACGCATCCACCGGCACGCTCTCCGCGGCCGGGCAGGGGGGTCAGGGGGGTAGTTTGCCCGTGACTCCCGCTTCGCTCACGTTCAGCGCTGGGGTGGGCACGGCCACCCTCACCATCACCGCCCTCGATCCGGCCGCGGTCGTCACGCTGGTTTCCGGCGGATTGTCGGTGAGTTCCAACTCCTTCGCGCTGCAGGCCGGCACAGTGGCGTCCTTGCAATGGAGCACAATTTCCTCCCCGCAGAGTGTGCTGGTGCCATTTGCCGCTTCCATTGTCGCCAAAGATGCCAACGGCTTTACGGCAAATTTCAACGGCAACGTAGCCCTCTCGGGCTTGTCGGGCCCGGGGAGCGTGTCCCAGGCCATTGCCGGGGATGTGACATACACCAACAGTCTTAACAACGGCACATTTACACTGGGCTACGCCTTCACGCCTAACACCTCGTTCCCGATCAGCCACGTCCGCAGCTTTTTCGGGAGCAAGGTCACCATCTGGAGCAATACCGGTACGCTTCTTGCCACGCAGACGGTCTCCGGCCCGGCCGCGACGTGGACGGAAACGCCGCTGGCCACTCCGCTCACGCTGACCGCCGGCACGACGTACCGCATCGCCGTATATACGGCCGGATTACTCTACTACTGGCGGACGACCCGCCCGCCCAGCCCCTCCTTCGGAACCCTCGGCCAGAGCTACACCCGCTCAAGCGATGGATTTCCCAATACCGTTGCCAGCGGAACGGACTGGTTCTTGGTCGATCTCCGGGGCAACGCCGGCAGCGTGACTTCGGTTCCCATCAGCCCTTCCACGGCGACGTTTGTCAACGGCAACTGGACGGGGAACATCTCGGTCTCCGCCGCGGCGACGAGCGGCATGCTTCTCCGCGCTGACGATGGAGCGGGTCACGTGGCGAGCAGTAATACCTTCAACGTCCTTCTCAGGAATCTGTCGCTGGCCGCGCCCGCGGATGGCTCCGAGGGCGCTGGGCCCTACACAGCCACGGTCTCAACCAATGTCGCTTCCGCCAGCGACACGGTGGTAACGCTGAGTTCCTCCAACACCGGCCGGATTTCCGTCCCGCCATCGGTCACCATCCCCGCCGGGCAAACTTCGGCATCATTCAACTTCGCCGTGGTCGACAACACCTTCCTCGATGGCCCCCAGTCCGTGAACATCACCGCCAGCGCCGCCGGTTTCACCGATGCTTCGGCGACCGTCAATGTTCACGACAACGAGACGGCCGTCCTCACGGTCAATCTCCCCGCCACTGCGAAGGAAGGAGATCCGCCGCTGGCGGGCTCGGTGGTTTCCTCGCTCGCCCCCACCCGAGATCTCACGCTCCAATTGTCATCCGACAAGACATCCAAATTGACCGTACCCGCCACCATCACTCTCAAGGCCGGCCAAACCACCGCCAGCTTCGCCGCCACGCTCCTCAATAATTCGATCCTGGACGGCGCCATGAATGCAAAGGTCACCGCCAGCATGGAGAACTGGACCAGCGGCAGCGCCACCGTCGGCATCGCCGATGATGAAGCATTCATCACCATCTCGCTCCCGGCCGGAGGCTGGGAAGGCCAAACTCTCACCAACGCTGGCACCGTTGCGATTGGCGGAGCCAGCACCACCCCTGTAACGATCAATCTCACGTCCCTCAATCCGACAGCGCTGGCGCTCCCGCCCAACGTCACCATTCCCGCCGGCAGCACCTCGGCTACGTTCTCGTTCACGCTCCTCGATGACGCATTGAAGGCGGGGAACCGCACCGCCGCCATGACCGCTGCCGCCGCGGGTCTTACGGGTGGAAACGCGAGCCTGCTGGTTCATGATGGGTCGCTGGACCATCTGATGTTTGACCCGATCACCACTTCCCGCCCCGCGGGCGCGGCTTTCCCAGTCGTCGCCAGAGCCTTCAATATCGCCAATGAAGCAATTGTGACCTATAGCTCCGCGGGCACTCTCACTGCCGCAGGACAGGCGGGCGGCGCACTGCCGATCACCCCCACGGCGATCAATTTCGCGGCCGGCGTGGCTGCTGCCAATATCACCATCAGAGCCGCCGACCCCGCCGCTGCCATCACTATCGTCAGCGGGGGAGTCTCGGCTGTCTCCAACAGCTTCGCGCTGCAGCCCGGGCCGCTTGCGGCCTTCCAGTGGGGCACAATCCCCGCTGTCGGTCAGACAGTTCCCTTCCCGGCCACACTTTCCGCCCGTGATGCCAATGGAATTGAGGTAAATGTCAGCAGCAGCGTCGCGATTTCCGGATACATTCCGACCTCGACCTTAGTAATCTCCGAGGTCAGCCCAAATGCGTTCATTGAATTCGTGAATGCTTTCATCACCCCTTTGAACATCGGAGGCTGGCAGGTCTATCTCTATGATCTGACGGGCAACCCTCAGCCCGTCTGGACATTCCCCGCGGGGATTACGGTTCCCGTGGGCGGAGTCATTACGCTTCAAAAGAACGGCACAAGCCCGGGTGCATACCCCACATTCTTCACCGGCCGCGAAATCCAGATGGCGGGCGCGCGCACGGCAGTACTCCTGCGGGACAGCGGCGGGAACATCGTCGACTTCATGTGTGCCAACAGCACAACGGCCGCGTCCATTACCAACCCCACGATAATCCCCTCCTCGCAGTGGACCGGAAACCAGGTGACCAATAGCGGCACCAGCTATCACCGCATTGGTACGCAGGACCTCAACAACAACACGGACTGGACGAGCGGCGCCGCTACTCCGGGAGTGGCCCACTCCGCTCTGACCCTTCCCTTCCTCAGCGGCGTACAGCAGTTTTCCATTCAGCCCGCCTCCGTCACTCTTACCAATGGCCGCTGGAGCGGAAATCTCACCATCTCATCGCTGGCGTCTAACCTCTTTCTCCGCGCCGCTGACAGCTCCGGCCATATTGGTTTCAGCAATAGTTTCGACGTGATCGCCAATCCCGCACCGCAGGCGCCTGATCTGACAGCCGCCAGCGACACCGGCGCCTCGAGTTCCGACAACATCACCCGCCGCAACAACTCCTCCTCTGCCCGCGTCCTCCAGTTCACCGTAGGCGGCACGCCGGTGGGTTCCACCGTCACTCTCTACGCCGACGGCCAGTTGATCGGCTCGGCCGTGGCAACCAGCCTCACCACCACGATGCTCACCGACGGACTTACTGCTCTCTCCGAAGGCCCGCATCTCTTCACCGCGCGCGAAAAGCCGGCGGGCGGCACCGTGTCTACCGCGTCGCCGGGCCTTACGGTCTCCATTGATGCTACAGCGCCCGTCGTCGCCGTCACTTCGTCCACCAGTGAAAATCCCTCCCCGGCTCTGGAAGGCACGATCGATGATCCCGCGGCCTCGGTCCAGACCACCGTCGGCGACAACACCTATCCGGCCACGAGCGTCGGCGCAGGCAAATGGACTCTGGCCGCCGGCACCATCTCCCCGCCGCTGGCCGTAGGCACGTATGACATCACCGTCACCGCGACTGATATTGCCGGTAACAGCGCCGTGGATATCACCGTCAATGAACTGACGATCGTCCCCGCCCCCACGCCGCTGCCTCCGATCTATGTCGACGCGAACGCACCCGGCGCAGGCGATGGAGCTGCCTGGGCGACCGCGTATCGCAACCTCGCGGATGCCCTCGCGGCCGCGGCGGCGGGACAGGAAATCCGCGTCGCCGATGGAACGTATCGCCCATCTTCTTCCAACCGCGCTGCGTCGTTCCTGATTCCCACCGCCGTCGCTGTCTACGGCGGCTATGCTGGCTACGGCGCGTCGGTTCCGGACGATCGCGACAGCGCCCGTTACCCAGCCATTCTCAGTGGCGATATCGGCGCAGCGGGCATCGCGGCCGACAACAGCTTCCATGTCGTGCGCACCAGCGGGGCGGCGCCGTCCACGATTCTCGATGGCTTTACCATCACCGGCGGCAACGCCAGCGGCACAGGGAATGATGGCAGCGGCGGCGGCGTGTGGAACACCGGCGGCAGCCCGGCCATTCGCAATTGCATCTTCCAGGGCAATCTCGCTGCGGGCGGTGGGGGGGCGATGTTCAATAGCGCCGCCTCGCCGCTCGTGATCAATTGCGTCTTTGTGGGCAATGCCGCACCGGTGGGCGGCGGCATCTTGAATGCGGCCTCTTCGACGCCCCAGTTGGTCAACTGCACACTGGTGGAGAACCTTGGCGGCGCGGCTTTCGACAGCGATTCGGCCTCCACCATCACCAACAGCATCCTCTGGAGCTCGGCTTCACCCTCTGGACAATGGGCGGGTGCAAATTCCATCAACGCCGGCGTTCCAATTCCGCAGCCTGCGGTCACATATTGCATCGCTGCCGGCATTCCCGGTGCGGGAAACCTCGCTGTCCAGCCGCTGTTCCTGCGCGATCCCAACGCCGGTGCAGACAATGACTGGGGCACAGCGGATGACGACTATGGGGACCTGCGCCTGCGCCCGCATTCGCCCGGCGTCGACGCCGGGCTCAATTCCGCAGTCCCTGTCTGGAATACGCTCGACGCGGCCGGCAAAGCCCGCATCATCGATATCCCTCTCGCCAACGGCAGTGGTCCCGCCGTCGATCTGGGCGCGTATGAAACAACGCTCACCGTCTTCAACAAGGGCACGGCCGGCGACGATCAGTTTTACCTGCGACTTTCGTCGGACCGCACCGAACTGCAAATCTGGCCCGGTGCGTCGCCCACTGGGGCGCCGCTCAATTCCTATCCCATCGCCAGCCTGGGATTGCTGGAGGTGGTCGTGGGCGCTGGCGACGACACCATCTGGCTCGACATGACCAACGGCCTGCCCCCCAGCGGCATGCTGAGCCTCTCCTGTTCCGGCGGGCTTGATACGCTCATGCTCGTGGGCAGCAGCGCCGCTGACAGCGTGGATATGCAGGCGCTCAAAGTCACCATCAACTCCAGCATCATCAGCCTTTTCGGCCTCGATCTGCTGAAGTTCGCCGCACCGCCCGCCGGGCTGCTGCAGTTGACCTCGCTCTCGGCGTCGGGGGCCGTGGCGCTGCCCGATACCGCTTCGCTGTTCCAGGTCAGCGCGCTTTCCATCGACAGCGGAGGCCAGCTCGATCTGACCGGCAGCTCGCTCGATCTGCTGAACGCCGCGCCGTCAGATGTACAGCGAATCCAGCAGATGATCGTCGACGGTCGTCTGGTCAGCGGCGGTCCGCAAGCGCTGAGCTTCACGCGCACGCCGGTTGCTCTTGATAACCGCCGGATGCATCTGCGGCGCTTTGCTGGTTTGCCTATCAATAACGGCGTCGATTTCAATCAGGTGATCGTCACCCGCGCCTACCTGGGAGACGCCAACCTCGATGGCCAGGTGAATCAGAGCGATTACGTGAACATTTTCGCCAAGCTGGGCCGCTCCGGCGATTGGCTGGATGGCGATATGAATCACGACGGTCTGGTGACGCTGGACGACTTGGCGCTGGTGACTGCGAATCTCGGCGCGGGCGCTGGGCCTGGCGTGTGGCTTCTGGGCGATGGCGCGCCGGCTTCGCCCGCCAAATCGGCGCAAGCCGCCGGCCGGGCGCCCGCGCCGCTGGATTCCTCCGCGAACAAATCCAAGAAAAAGAAAGCCCACGGTAAGCACGGCGAGCACGATACGTATGATCCGCACGGCCCCGGCTCGCATCCCGCTTCTCGCCGGGCGCGCGGGTGAAACACGCGTCGGGCTGGAGCATAATTGGAGCAGGGGGTGAAACCTCATGGCCGCGCACTTGCCAACATCGCTTTCGGCGGATGCAGGAATCTACTGCCGCCGCTGCTCGTACGATCTTCGCGCCAGCAGCGGAAAATGCCCCGAATGCGGCCGAGCTGGAAGGGATGAAGAAACTTCATGTGCTGCATCTTGCGGGCACCCGTATCAGCGATGCAGGCGTTGCGCATCTGGAGGGGCTGAGCGAGCTGAAGTTCCTCTCGCTTTCGCATACCGCCATCACGGACGAAGGACTGGCGCACATCGGGAAGCTCGCGAAGCTGGAGCAATTGTCACTGTCGGGCGCAAGAATCACCGGCCATGGGCTTGCGCACCTCGCCGCGATCCCCGGCCTGCAAAGTCTTGACCTATCGGAAACGGGCTTGACGGATGACGCCGTGCCCGAACTGTTGAAGCTGAAATCTGTCAAGTCTCTGGGAATCACCTACACCAGGGATCTTTCGGACGATGGAGTCCGGGCCGTGCGGGCCGGGATGTCGTGGGCGCAAGTGGGGTCGAAGTGGCTGCCGGGCGATCCTATTCCGCGAATGGATCCGAAGTGAAATCCTGCAGAATATTTTCCCACCAAGGACACGAAGCAGACACGAAGAAGATCCAGATTGCTTCGATTTTGCTTGGATTTGAATTTTCCCCTTCGTGATTATTCGTCCACTTCGTGGAAGAGTATTAGGGGGCTACTTATACTGCTCGGGGAACGCCTGATCGAACTCCACTCCAAACCACTTCTGCCGGATCGGCTTGTGCAGCACGGCGATGTACTGATCCGCGTTGCGATATCCCCGCCCTTCGGCATGGCCATCCAGAAAGCCGAAATTCGCGAAGAAATCCCCCGCCGGCGCCGTGTAGATTTGCGCGCGGGAGGCGGAATGGTGCGTGCTCGCCCGGTCGTGGAAGAGGACCACCTGCGACATCGTCTGCCCCTCCGGCACGGCGCGGGTGATGCGCAGGCCGCTCACATTCCGGCTGGCCCAGTCGCGGAGCTTGAACTGCACCGCCACCGGCCCGCCCAGCACCGCCTGGTCATACAGTTCCTTCCCCGCGAGATAATTGTACTGCGGCATGAACTCATTGGGGCTGTTGGGGCTCCAATAGGGATCCGTCCCGGTGATGCGCATCGTGTCTTCCGGCGCGCTGGGGCAGCGCCAGACGCCGGGGCCGTACGAGGTCAGATACCTCTCCAGCAGGCCGCCGATGCTCGGCAGGATGTACTTGTCGTTATCAATGAGAGTCCACGCCACCTCGCCCTGATTTCGCGGGCAAAGTTGACTCTCCGCCGGCGAATCTTTCCAGCACAGTGGGATCCGAAGCTTGGAATTCACGTGACTTGAAGTCGCGGC
>JADMIO011614241.1_pt1 | contig 20726 bp, 26 predicted proteins | sample 8958161 | NCBI WGS metagenome assembly JADMIO01 (sample SAMN16585339, study PRJNA669376) | soil metagenome | isolation source: Crop rotation soil | place: USA: Cullars Rotation, Alabama | collected 2011 | reverse complement strand
GGCTGGCGGAAGAAGCGATCAAATTCAAAGAGGCCGCCAACGAGCAGCCGCCCGACAGCTTTGCCAGAGACCTTCTTTTGCGGCGCGCCCGGTAAGCCGGAACGGCCTCACACATCAACAGGCTACAGCCGCCGAAGGCAGTAGAGAGTTTACTGCAAAGGAAAGAAAAGTAAGACCCCACCGGCCAGCGCGGCCTACACGCTCCAAAAGAAACGGCCCCAGCCTCGGGGTGGGGGCGCTGGGGCCGTTCAGGCATTGAGATGTGAGTGTAACGCGTCCGGGGGTCTATTCCCCAGACATGCCGCTAACGGTATTCCCTGATCCTTGTTCCGGGCGGTGGGCACTTCTTTAAATATTAAAGGTTAGCGAGCGCGTGTTGCCCTAGTTTTCATTACCAGCGATTTTTCTCACCGGTGGGGGCGTCCAAAGCGGCCCCGGCGGGGGTGCTGCCGGCGGTACGTCGCTGGTCTTCACGGCTCATGGGTGTCGACGAAGTTGGGCTGTCTGTCCTCAAAGGAGCACGACGCGAAATCGCCGACCCCGCCATCGCGGCGCACAATCGCTCGCATTTCGAGCAGCTTTTGAGCCGTCGCTTGCGTTCAATCAGCCTCATACGCGCAGATCGTCGTCGTCATGCTTGATCAGATCGAAGGCGTACTCTCGGCCCCGACGTTTGCTCGGCAGTGTGTGGAAGTCCGGCGTTCCGTCATTGTTGGCGACTACCGCCTCAGCGTCGATCAGGAAAAACGATGCCAGTATGCGGCTGGCAGAAACGATCGGGGGAAACGGTCGGCGGCGGTGCCGCCGGCCTGTTCACCGGGATGGGAAATGCTGTGACCGGAGCGGGCAGTTTTGAGGGGCGTGGTTTGGCGTCGTCCGCCGGCCTGGAATATGCCGTACTTCTTCCGCTCTGCGTCACGGTCAGACTTGTCCTCACTCATAGCGTCATTTCACCCTTCGGCCTGAGCTCGCCAAGGCGGGCGAGTGTTTAGCAACCCCGAGGTGCAGGCAAGCGAGATTTTCCCCGCAATTCCTTGGTCAGGAAACAGCGGACTCCGCTGATTCATTTTTGCCTCAACCCTCCATCGGAGAGCAGCAAAAAACGCCCCAGCGAGTCTGCCCCGCCCGGGGCCTACGCTGGCGCAAATGTGCTCGCCGGCTGGCCACGCGAGATGTGCCCGGCGGCGCCTATTTCAAACTGGGGTCCTGAAATCCCCAGCATCGACCAACAATCGCTATGCCAAAGGCCCCCGTGACGTCGGCGGGCCATTTCTCGAATTTTCCCGGATTCCAAGGTCATTCTCAAGGATCGATTCAGGGCTTTAATCGTTAGGCGAACATGGGCACCAAGGCGATGACATGGCCGGTGTTGTTGGCCCTCGTTGGCGCACTCTCTGCTTGCGTGAGCTCCGAGCAGGGCACATCGAACTCTAAGATACGATCAGGCGCTCGCTGGGTCCAGGACCTCAACGAGCCGCCGCCAATCCGCGAGCCTGCGAGCGATGCCGCACGGCTGCGAGACGAGCTACGCGCTGCGCGGCGTTAGCCCGGCAAGCCAACTGGCGACCTCAATTCAGGCGCCTGCGGAGCTTCTTGACGATCTCCCGCAGGTTGTCGACGTACTCCGGCACGCTTTCTCTGCGCAGACGGCCACGAGGCTTCTATCGCGATTTTGCAAAACAATCGCGGCGTAGCCTGTGGCCAGGTACGAGTAGGGGGTGGGAGGCCCGCCGAGGTCTATTTCCGGATTGAATCGCCTTGGAACTCCAGTACCGGTTATTCCTCCATGTTTTATTGCGATGGTTGAAGGAACAGACGACCTGCGGGCGCGGAAATCTGGTCCTTCGAGTAGGGGACGACTCGCCGCATCGTGGCCAGTGCGCTGTCCGTTTGTGTACCATTATAAGAAACGTTTCTTAATCTTTCGATATGGAGAATTCCCTGCGAAATTAGGAACCCTGGCGTGGAGTTTGCGTTTTCCGAAAGCCCACCTTGGAATGGTCCTGGCAGAAGGAGATTGAACGATGAAGGGTCGATTGATAATGACAGCTGCGTTGGTAACTGCGTTTGCCGCGCCAGCACTTGCAGAAGAATTCTACGTTGTGCAGGATACTGCGACGAAGAAATGTACAATCATGGACAAAAAACCCACGGTGGCGACTGAGACGATCGTTAGTCCCTCCGGCACCATATACAAGACGCGCGCTGAAGCGGAAGCGGGCATGAAGACGGTGAAGGTCTGCAGTTCGAATTAGTTCCGCCCAGTGTACGTTCGCCTCGGCAATCGGCGGCCTCCTAGGCCGCCGAGTCCAGGCGCACGGAAAAGGCTTCAATCGGTATCCTCGTTGGGGCCGTTTCAATTGTGCGAGCGCACACAAACTAAATGTCGATCACGATGTCGCCTCCGGACGTAACCGGCTCCGGGTCTATTACCCTTCGCAGATAATTCTGATGGGCGGTGACAAATTTGAAGAGCCAACCCAGATGTAGTCGCGAGAACTCACAACGCCTCCGCGGAAAAAATCCGCACTTGCGCTCGACCGACGGACTAGCCGCCGGCACGATCGCGACGCGGATTGACGACCGCTGGTCTGCGATTTCGCCCTCAACTGAGACGGCAGAGAGCGTCCGAAACTAGGGCGTCTCAATTTCGATGTATGAGTGATGAATCCGGGTCGTTTGCTTGTTGCCATCAAAGTGCACTTGGACAGATCCTCCGCCGGAGGCGGGGTTTGGAATCTTGACCACAGTGCCGATCCGACTGGACGAGTTCTTATATCGTGATCTTCCGAGTTCGCTCAATTGTACACGATCGCCAACTTGGCCGCCGCCGATACAATTTTCCCCTCGCCGGACCATCGTCTTGACCTCCGCCCCGATTCACTTGATCTGGATCAAAGGCGTATGGTCAAGCTTCGAGGATCACCAACTGCCATCTGAGCCCGGTTCATTGCCGGCGACGCGAGGTCCTTGACCTTAATCCAATGAGGGCAGCGACCAGCCCGACATGGGCGGTTTTTGTGCTTAGATGCGATGCCCTCTAATCTCATCAAGCAGGCGTGCCCGAACGGGTCAGGCCGGATCGCGCGTTGCTCAGGAAGAGCCATGGCTTCCGCTTCCTTAATCAGGTCTTTGAGCCCAGCAGTAATAGCCACGCTCGCGCGGCGGCCTCGTGTTTCCTGCGGTGAGTGGGCTCGCGCTCTGCCAACGCCAGCTTCTCTGCGGCCTTCGCTCTGCATTAGGCAGCGGAAATAAACATAGATTTATCAGATCAGGTTTTGAGGGTGCTGTCTGAGCAATATTGACCCAGCGGGCGAACTACTGACGCGAGGCCTTCCATAGGTAAAGTTCAGCATTTTCGAGCTCAGCATTAGCTCCGAGACGTTGACATAGCAATTGCTCTATCGCAGTGCTAATGCGAGCCTCTCGATTAGAGATGGCGGACATCGAACAGTCCGCCACCTTGTTCTGATCAACAACGCCGCCGCGAGATATCACAGCTGACATAGTCAGTGGCTAACCGTTTGGTTATGCCTTCGGCAGCATGACACCGTCAATAACATGGATCACGTCGTTCGATTGCTTGACGTCCGCAATGGTTACGGTCGCCACATCACCCTTTTCGTCGGTCAAGGTGATCTTGTCACCTTTCATTGGCAGTGAGCATGCATCCGTCCACAGTCTTGACGGGATGTGCACCCTTATCGTCTGCAATCATCTTGCCGATCGCCGACGACATCGCATCCGCCGACACGACGTGGCATTTCAGGATTGTAGCGAGCTTTTCCTTATTCTCTGGTTTGAGCAGCGTGTCGACGGTGCCGGCCGGAAGCTTTGCGAACGCGTCGTTTGTCGGTGCAAATACGGTAAAGGGCCCTTTGCCTTTCAACGTATCAACCAGCCCTGCCACCTTTACAGCTGCGACGAGCGTGGTGTGATCCTTCGAGTTGACGGCATTGTCCACGATGTCCTTGTTTGGGTACATCGCAGCACCGCCAACCATCGGGTTTTCCGCGAACGCAACGTAGCGAAAAAGCCGAGGCTTAGAATGGATCAGCCCCGGTATTCTAAAAGACACACACGCGACAGCCCAGATAGTGATCTGTCTCCCGTCGGGCAACGTTTCTCTTAGGTGTACATCGGACTGGTGCGCAACGGAGAGAGAATTGAAACAGGTATCGATGGGAAATTGCTTCGCACACGCCGCGCGAGCAACACATGCGGGGGGCCGAGGCGGCGCATGAGGATTATTGCAGTCTATCTGGCGGTCGCGGTTCCGTTTGTGCTAATCGATTTGTTTTGGCTCAAGGTGATGGGCGAGCGGATGTACCGGCCGATCCTCGGAGAAATACTGAAGCCGGAGCCTCGGCTCTGGCCTGCGATGGTCTTTTATCTGCTCTATCCGCTTGGCCTGATCGGGTTCGCCGCCCTGCCGGCATTCCAGGACGGGAGCCCGATTAGAGCGCTGGTCCTCGGTTTTATGTTCGGCTGCTTCACTTATGGAACATACGACCTCACCAACCAAGCTACTTTGCGCAACTGGACGACTATTTTGACCGTCACGGATGTGCTTTGGGGTTCGGCACTTGCCGCATGTTGCGCCTACTCTGGTTATCTCGTGGCAAGCCGTCTATTGGAAACGCCGTGACGTTAAATTGTATAGGATCCGTGCTGAGCAAAATCGCCGGAAATGGACGATGACATCAATGATGCGCATTGCCGTCTTCATTGCTTGCGTGCTCGGTGGCGGCTTCCTGATCGGATATCTAAATGTACCCGGCAGTTGGTACGCCGGCCTCAACAAGCCTTGGTTCAATCCACCAAACTGGATCTTCGCGCCGGTCTGGGCGGTCATCTATCTTCTCATCGCGTTGGCTGGGTCGCGGACGTGGGAGCGTCATCGCCACGGAATAGCGATGCGGTTGTGGTTGCTCCAGATGGCGCTCAACTTCCTCTGGCCGCCGATTTTCTTTTCTGCCCATTTGCCTGGGTTTGCTCTGACTATCATTCTGGCGCTATTCGTCGTGATCCTGGCTTCTATCGCGCGCCAGTGGAGTTCGGACCGCATCTCCTCGGCACTTTTCGTGCCCTATGCCGCCTGGGTCGGATTTGCGTCGAGCTGAATCTATCTATCGTTCACCTGAACTGAGCGAGAGATCGCGCCGGTCGGATGCCGAATAACGACAATCGCTCACCGTCCGCCGTTCGGGCTGCTCTCAACCAGGCGCTTTCGGGCCTCGATAATAAGTTTGCGAACGGACAGGAAATTGATAGCCAGGCGATCCTTGTTGCCGTCGTCGACCAACAGCGTCCCCATTTCGTAAAGTTTACCGCTGGTGTCTTCGATGAGCGTCAGGAGTTCACCCAGATCGAGGTGGCTGAATTCGCCGTGAAGCAGATCTGAAATGTCTTCGGCAAGCGTGGTCATTTCCGTGACGTGGGCGCCGGTGACGCTCTTCGGCCCGGGAAACTTCCGGATATTATCACCATCCATGGCGGCCTCTTCGGGCTAGTTACGCGGTCAACGACAGCGCCGTGCCGGGTCCGGCTAGGAGACAGTCCGCCTTCACCGATTCCAACGTGCGGCGCAGCCAGGTCTTGACGGTGCTGACCGGAACCCCGAAGCGTTCGGCGAGTGCGTCTCGGCTTTCGCCCTCCAAATAGGCCAACGACAGCAGCCTTCGACGATCGTCGGGGAGCTTGCCGATGATTTCTGCCGCGATCGGCCGCGCGCGGGCGTAATCAAAATCATCATCTATTTGATCTGCAGGGTCCGCTATGGAAGCCGCGTGATCGAGATCAGTCGTCGGAATCCTGGCGGGCCGCAGGGCATCGATCGCCGTATTGCGAACAACGACGGCCATCCAGCTGATAGGGGAAGCCCGCTCCGGGTCGAACCTCGACGCATGGCGCCAGATCTTGAGATACGCATCCTGAAGAACGTCCTCGAGATCGCCAGGTTTCGTTCGCACCGAGAGCGCCGTCTTGCGCATCTTGTTGATCGTGAGGGCATGAAGTTCGGAAAATGCCCTGTCGTCGCCCAACGAAGCCCTTCGCATCAGGTTAGCGAGATGATCGCGGCCAATCGCCGCCGCCGTCCTTTCAGTTCCCATCGATTCGTCCCCGAAGCCGATTACCGCGCTGGAAACGAGCGGCGGTTGGCTTCGGATCACCATGGGGAAGGGTCGGGATCAATTATTCAGACGGATGGATGCGATATCGTCGCCCAGACCGAAGCACGGAAGAGCCACCGTCATCATAGGCGAACGAACGGACTGATTAGTCGGCCAAAAAAGCCATTCATGCGGAGGTCGCCCGTCATCGCCACCAGGCAAAGGCATGGCTCTTCGGCGCCGACCAAAGGCTGATGATCCAGCGTCTCGTCGCCGTAGTCGAAATCCCCCGGCCCGAACTTACCGCCAACGTGGCTGAAGCTGCCCTTCAGCACACAAGTCAACTCCACTCCGGTATGGGTGTGCTCCAACATGCGGGTGCCGGGGCCGGATTTGAGCAGAAACGCGCGTGACTTCCCGTTTCCTGGCAGTTCGATCGGACGCAAGCTAACGCCCGGCGCAAGGCGCCTGCGCCGCCCGATTCGATAGTGCCTGAGTATTTCGGGCAGCTCATCATCCTCGGCGTCATGATCGGGAGGATGCGGCGCTGCGGGCGGCGATTGCTCGATCTTCGCGATCACGGCCTCGAATGAACCTGATGACATAGATACCGGTTCTGCGGCCTCTACTGCCGCCCCGCCAATCGTCTCGACCGCGCGAACGAGGCGTCGGCACGCCGAACATTGCGACGTGTGGACCGCGACGACCAGATGTTCGCCTTCATCGAGCTTGCCGGCGGCAAGGGCCGCAAGGAGTTCTTCCGGGGGGTGGTGCGCAATTGTCATTGTAATTCTTCCAGCGAGTCCTTGAGGCGGGTCATCGCCAATCTGATTCTCGATTTTACGGTGCCCAGAGGGATACCAAGCGCCGCTGCGATTTCCGAATGCGGTCGGTCTTCAATAAACGACATCCGGATTGCCGTGGATTGCTCCTTTGACAGCCGGGAAATGGCGTCGGCGATCCGCACGGTGTCGTTGCGTTTGACAATTTGTGTCTCCTGCGAATCCGCAGGGTCCGCGAAATATTCGAGTTCCCCGTCCGGAACCATCAGGCCGGCGCGGGCCGACCGTCGAACGGCATCAATCCGCAGATTGCGCGCGATCGTGAAGATCCAGGCCGGCGCACCAGCGGAAGCCGGATCGAACTGTGCGGCCTTCCGCCACACCGCAAGCAGGGTATCCTGCGCGATCTCCTCAGCCTCCTCGCCGCTGGCGCCCGCCTTCAGCATCAGGCCTTTGACGCGCGGGGCAAAATGCTCGAACAGCAGTCTGAAGGCATCGCGGTCGGCATGCGCCGCGATGCGCCCGATCAAATCAGCCCACTCCACTTTTGCTTTGGGCCTTTCGTTGTCATAATTCCGAAATCGTATCTGGCGGAACGACCTTTCGATCGTCGGTCCTAAGGACTTCCTTACGACTTGGGAACCACGGGTCATAGCGCCTCGGCGGGAAGTCATTGACGGTAAACGCCCGCAGGACGGATTTGGATCACTCCCACCGCATGGGTGATTTGGTACCGTTGTTCTGAGTAAGGCCGCCGCTCGTGGGTGCGAAGCGGATGTCGACGGCTCGCCATCAGCAGGCCTCAAGGCGCTTTTCAGGTTTGATGGCCGCTCTGCTAATCGCTTGTGGGCTTAACTCCTCGGATACGGGCATCAGAAAGCACCTTTTAGCATGACTGATCGCCCCAAATTTAAAGAGAATTCCCAAGGACTGACTAAGGCCCATACGGCTGCATAATCCATTGTGCAGAGCCGTAATTTCCTCCTAGTACGAGGGTGCTGTAGCAGGACCGCCAGCTGGAAAGCCCATGACGGGCTGCCGCTCGCTGTCAATGGGAGTCGCACCGGTTGCCCATCCGAGGCAAGGCAAACTGGCGGCCACGGCGATCACGACCGCCCACTGGTCAGCCACACCCCTCCAGTCCGCATAAGGATGGAACCAGGAGCAGCTGTCAGGGTTGCATATAATTCAATTTGATCCGGGGGCTTCGTGAATTCGTCGAAGGACAGCTTGTTCTGGCCATTACGGCTGATTGCCATAGTCAGCATCGCACTGCCCGCGGCCGTCTTAGCATTTGCAATGTGGCAGAGTTGGCACGCAGTGCATGACTTAGCGAGGGAGCGCATCCAAAGTACTCTCGATGTGCTTCATGAACAAACTCTCAAATCCCTGCAGACCGTCGAGCGGACAATCTCGGAAACCAACGAAGTTCTGAGGGAAATGTCTGACGAGGCAATTCGGGATGCCCAGTCAGCGCTGCACCTGCGGCTTAAGCGCACGCAGCAGTCCTTGTCCCAAATAGAATCAATTTGGGCTTTCGACAAAAATGGCTTTCCGCTCGTATCTAGCACGATCCTTCCCGTCCCCCGAGACCTGAACAATTCCGACCGAAGCTATTTTCGCGCTCAGGTGAACACTTCCGCCATTTTCGTGAGCGAAGTTATACGCGCACGGGTCGGTACCCTTCGTTTTTTCGTGGTCAGCGGACGCCGTGCGAGTGAGCCAGCCGCGACCTTCAACGGCGTGATTGGCATTACGGTTTCGCCGGAACATTTTTCGGAATTTTATAGAAAGCTGTCTCGTGGCCGTGATGCATTCGGGCTAATGCGCTCGGATGGGACAGTCCTCGCCCGTTACCCAGAGGGACGTTTCGAAGACGTTCGCGGACCAAATGATCTTTCTCGCGCCATAGAGAGGGCTCCGGCCGCTGGACTGCTAGAAATGCAATCACCCCTTGATTCGCTTGATCGGCTTGTCGGTTATCAGAAGGTTCGCGGCTATGACATTTACGTAGTTGCTGGCGTCGAAAAAGCCGCTTTGATACAAGAATTCTGGCGGACAACACTGCTGCAATTGGCCATCGGCATTCCGATCGCTCTCAGTCTTTTTGCATTATCTCTTTACGCTTTGCGGCGCGCCGAGCGCTATCAGGATGAGGTGGTCCGCCGGGAGGCTGCGGAAGAGGCACTTAAGCAGGGTCAACGGCTTGAGGCGCTCGGTCAACTGACCGGCGGCGTGGCGCACGATTTTAATAATCTTCTCATGGTCATTCAAGGGAGCGCTCAAAGGATTAAGCGTACTCTGGCTGAAGACAAGCGCCTGACACGCTCGCTTCAAGCGATTGAAGAAGCAGTCAAACGAGGGAGCACACTGACGCGTCAATTGCTATCCTTCTCACGTCGGCAGCCCCAAGACGCGGTGGTTGTCGATCTTAAGTTCAGGCTTCCTCAAATTCAGGAGATGCTCCAAGCGAGTCTTCGCGGAGATATCGTGGTGCGGACTGAGATTGCACCTGACCTCGGGCGCGTCAAAATTGACCTAAATGAACTTGAGCTGGCCTTGCTCAATCTAGCTGTTAATGCGCGCGACGCCATGCCCAACGGCGGCCAACTTATAGTCGAGGCGCAGAACATTGACGAGGATCGGGCTCCCCCCCGGTTGTCTAGCGACTGCATTGCGATCGCCGTGCAAGACAGCGGATGCGGCATCCCGAACGAGATTCTCGATCGTGTCTTCGAACCATTTTTCACTACTAAAGAAGTGGGTAAGGGCACGGGATTGGGCTTATCCCAGGTCTACGGATTTGCGCACCAGTCGGGGGGCGCAGTGACCGTAGATAGCGCGCAAGGGCGTGGGACGCGTGTGACCATCTATCTTCCAAGGACTATTGAGGAAAGTATTTCGCCCAACTCTGTTGAAAGCAATGATGAACTGCGCTTTTGGGGACGAGTTCTGCTCGTGGAGGACAATCACGAGGTGTCGGAGGTAACGCGTGGTCTTCTTGAAGACCTTGGATTTACCGTCGAGTTGATCAACAATGCCGAGAGTGCGCTGAAGCACCTGCAGAGTTCTGATCGAGCTTATCGCTTCTTGCTTTCCGACATCGTTATGCCGGGCGCAATGAATGGGCTCGAATTGGCGAGAAGAATGCGCAGCCTGGAGGGCAACAAGCCGCCGATCATTCTCGCTACCGGCTATAGCGCTGAAGCACAATCCGCCTCAGATGAGGGATTCGTGCTCTTACGAAAGCCTTACGGCATGATAGAATTAAGAAAGGCTATTGCAGCGATTTTGGCGGATTTAACCTCTGCCAAAGATGTCGCTTGAATGAATCACTGCTACAGTATCTTGTGCCGAGCAATGATGCATCGTTGCACGATAGGTCAAGATCGAGGATCTCGCTAGATTGACCGATTGAAACTCGCCCCGCAAAGCGGCAGCTTCGCAATAGCCGACGACGCCGCCAATAGAGGCGAACGCACTATTCCAACTCAATCTGGGTTTGAACGGACCGGACAATCCGCTCAAACGCGGCCCTAGCCAGCCGATCCTCAGTGAGCCACTCCATTGTCCAATTCGGCCGACCCTCCAGCTTCTTGAACGTGGTGAATTCGTAAGCGCCCCCGGCGCTCGAAAGCGAAGCCTTAAGCGTGGGATGGTCGTGCACCAATGACCAGACCCTCGCTTCGATGTCGCGTCGGCCCGCCTTAACCGGATACAGTTCATATTTGGTCTGCAACTCGCTAGCGATCTTGTCGAGGCGCGCATAGCAAGCCACGGATACCTTGTTGTCCTTGCCGGCGATCCCGAAGCCCCAATTCGCGTCAGGGCGCGGCGTAGGACCAAATATGAAAAGATCATCCAACTCATCGCACTCTGGGTACCTGCCAGCCGACGCAAGCATCATCTGGCGTAATTCCTTTTCATTTTTGCGTTCCTTTACCACCTTCAACTCCCCGAGGGCAGTTTATCCAGCTTTCCCAAAGGCACATTTAAGTTCATGCCCGTGCTACTTTCAGAACATGTCCCTCCCAATGCGATTCGGATTATTGATCGGCTGTGCGTCTGGCAGGTGCGGCCTTTTGGGGGCCTACTTCGACGCTAGCGCTGTGAACGGCGCCGTTGCGTTCGAACCGAAGCTCGACCCGCGATCCCAAGGGGGTGAGGCCGATCAGATTGCGAAGCTGAGACGCGCTTCTGATCAGTGTGCCATCGACAGCCTTCACGATGTCGCCCTTCTGCAGCCCCGCCTTCTCAGCTGGCGAACCGCTGGCGATCTCGGCGACCTGTGCGCCCTGATAACCTTCCTTGCCGGCCAGATCGGTTCCAAGGTCGCGGATGGAAATGCCGACTTGGCCCCTGCGAACCTCGCCGTATTGAACAAGTTGCTCCATGACCCGGCGGGCCATGTTGATCGGCACCGCGAAGCCGATTCCTACGTTACCGCCACCCGGCGAAATGATCGCCGTATTGATCCCGACAAGCTGTCCCTTGAGGTTGATCAAGGCGCCGCCCGAGTTTCCGGGATTGATCGATGCATCGGTCTGGATGAAGTCCTCATAGCCTTGTTTGCCGAGACCGGTTCGTCCCAGCGCGCTGACAATTCCCGATGTCACGGTTTGCCCCAGGCCGAAAGGGTTTCCGATCGCGATCACGAAATCGCCGACCTCGATCCGGTCGCTGTCAGCGAGCGGAATGGCCTTGAGGGTGCCTCTCGGACCTTGCAGCTGAAGAACGGCAACGTCGGTTGCAGGATCACGCCCAACCAATTTTGCGTCGAACTTTCGTCCGTCCTTGGTCGTGACCTGAGCCTTGGAGATCTGCGCGACAACGTGATTGGCGGTAAGCACATAGCCGCGTTCGGCGTCGACGATCACGCCCGAGCCGGTTGCTTGGACTTCCTTTTCAAGCTGCTTGGGAAGATCAAAAAACTCCCGAAAGACGGGATCGCGATAGAGCGGATTGTCCTCCTTGACCCTCGCGTGCACCGAGATGTTGACCACCGAAGGAGTGGTTTCCTTGACCACTGGCGCAAGGGTCGGAATTTGGCCACTTCTGATGTCCGGCACCTGTGCGAGCGCTGGGGACGACGTGATAGACGCGCAAAGAAGTAAAGCCGCGACGAACCGTCGCTTTGTTACTGATGAGTTCTTCGACATGGCGAGTATACGAGTTTGTAGAGGTAGAATTTCCAACGTCCGGACGACGATCGCACGCCCAGACGTTGGAAAATGTCAGCCATTGCGATTGATTGCGATGCGGCGGACATTCTTCGCTTCGACGGATTTCGGCACGCTTATAGTTAGGACGCCGTTCTTGAACGCGGCCGAGACTTTGTCCTCGTCGACATCCTCCAGCGGTATACGGCGTTCGAAGCGGCCGTAGTATCGCTCGCTGAAACGACGTGCCTTGTCCTCCGATTCCGATTTTTTCTCGCCGGAGATCGAAAGAACGCCATTTGCGATTTCCAGGCTGACGTCTTTCTCGTCGAGGCCGGGCAGTTCGGCGGTGATGCGCACCTCTTTGTCCGTCTCATCGATGTCGATCTGGGGCCAGCCAAGCCCGCTTAGTCCCCGGGTCGATCCGAACGGCGCAGGATCGAACCCGCGGAATACGTCGTCGAACATGCGGTTCATCTCGCGATGCAACGTAAAAAACGGATTCACGTCGGCACCGCGCTGAATGCCAATCTCGCGTCCGCCGTTATTCCAGGGAATGAGGTCCTTGATACCCATGGTGTGTTTTCCTCGTTTCAACAGACCTCCGCAGCGAAGAGCCGCGGAAGTCTGTTCTTCGCTGATGTGAGCATTGCTTCGCGGTCAGGCCGCCTTGCCGTCGATCTGCCGGACGTTCGAAGGGGACGATCCGTCAATCGAAATCCGGCGCGGCTTCATGGCCTCGGGGACCTCGCGCACCAGTTCGATCTGCAGCAAACCGTTGTCGAACGCGGCTCCCTTGACCTGGACATAGTCCGCCAGATTGAACTGCCGCTTGAAGGGCCGCGACGAAATTCCCTGGTATAGGAACTCGCGCTGTTGCTTTTCCGACTTCCGGCCTTCGACCGTCAGCACGCTCTGTTCTGCGGTGATCGCGATTTCATCGGCCGAGAAGCCCGCCACCGCCAGCGAGATCTGGTAGCGGTCTTCGCTCAGGCGCTCGACGTTGCAGGGGGGATAGTTGTCCTCCGTGCCGGTCTGTTGCGCAGCGTCCACGAGGTCGAACAGGCGGTCAAAACCGATGGTCGACCGCCAAAGGGGAGCAAAGTCGTAGGTAGTCCTCATAGCCAAATCCTCCATTGAGCAAGATGGGTACGAGCAGGCGTCGGACACCTCCGGCGCCCGCTCCACCAGGCCCCCGAAGGGCGCCCGGACCGCTTATCGCGGCAGGCTAAAAATTAGAAAAAACCGCTCCGATTTCAAGAGGGCGATCAGGTTGATTTTCTATGCTGTCAGGGAATGGGAATCGGCCGATTTAGTCTTGGTCGCGGTCGCCCGGATTCTCGCGAAGAGAGATCAATCTCCGGCCAGGCACGCGAAGCCATGATTACCGCATGCCTGGCTTTCCACGCGCTCATTTTACCCAATATTTTCGCGTCCTGTTGGGCCGCGAGTGTTACCGGGTTTCTGTGCCAGACAAGCAAACGCGCGTACCACCGCCGGCACCAGCGGTAGTGTCGCTTCTGCACTCGCTTGCGATTTCCATTATCTGGTTGCCGTCCTGTTTGGATTTGATTCAGCATTCCACAGGCTATAGGCAGACGCCGAGTTTTTCGTAGCCGTCGGAGCGTTGAAGTTGGGTAGCCACAAGGTGTCAATTCCGTTCCCTTCGATTCCGATCCAAAGTTCATCCACGGCAACGTATCGAGATAGGGAATGGGCGGAAGCGGTAGCTTTTCCGGAAACGTTGACGCAGCTTGTCGTGCGCCGCCATTGTTCAGCGCACTCTCGCTCGCTTGACCGACTTGCGGAGCCACCAGGGCGCCCGCCAGCAAAAGTGCCAACAGTCTCCATCATGTTGTCCTCCGTTATGATTGGCGTTGGGCTCGTCCCTTTAGTCGCGGACATTCCCCACCGCTGGTCGCCGAACGCTCAACCAAAAGAAAGGTTCCTCTCCGAGGAATTGCAAAGGATCCGTCGGTCATGCCGCGTCGGCAACTTCACCTTGTTGCTAAGACAAGTCGGCGTTGGCGACGCCGACTGCATCCGCGGTCAACGCCGGCGAAGCCACATGACCTGTCTCAAACATCACAGCCTGCAAGGCGACAAGGACGGCGCCAGTCGCTGCGACTGTGTTTGCGATCACGAGAAAAACGACCGACGGAGTGAACATGGCGATCGTGATCCCTTGCGGACTTAGAGCCGCGCCTCCCACTGCCTCGTTTCTTTCGCGCGGGAAGAGGGCGGGCCGTCGGCCTCCCGCCGACTTGCCAGCATCGAAGTCTTTACCTTTTGAAAGGCTCGCTGCTCGATCTGGCGGATCCGTTCGCGGGATACCCCATGTTCCGCGGCAAGTTCTTCAAGCGTCGCCGACTGCTCGTTCAGCCAGCGCGCGGTGAAGATGTTACGTTCGCGAGGATTGAGGTTGGCGACTGCGTTAGCGAGGGCTTCACGTCGATGCTTGGCTTCCTGCTCCTCGGCCAACGTGATTTCACTGGTCGGCGCAGGATCGACAAGCCAGTCCAACGTTTGTCCGGTTTCATCCTCGTCGTGAATCGGCACATTCAGGGAAACATCACCACGCAGGCGGCGGTCAATGGTGACAACGTCTCGCTCAGCCACCTCGAGACGCTCTGCAATCAGCCTGACCTGTTCCGGACGCAGGTCGCCGTCCTGCAGCGCCGAGATCGCGCTTTTAGCCCTTCGCAGTTTGAAGAAAAGTTTCTTCTGGCTGGCGCTGGCGGCGATCTTGACCAGCGACCAAGACCGCAGGATGTACTCCTGGATAGTGGCTCTGATCCACCACATCGCATAGGTGGCAAGCCGCACGCCCCGGTCCGGGTCAAACCTTTTCACGGCCTGCATCAGGCCGATATTGCCTTCGGAGACGATTTCCGCGATCGGAAGGCCATAGCCGCGATAGCGCATCGCTATCTTGGCAACGAGCCTGAGATGGCTGGTGACCAGCTGGTAGGCAGCGTCGCGATCCCGATGCTCGCGCCACCGTCTTGCGTAGGCAAGTTCTTGCTCGGGCTCAAGCAACGGAAACTTGCGTATCTCGACGAGATATTTCGACAGCCCAGCGTCGACAGATGGAGCAGGTAGAGCGGCAATGTTAAACATCTTGTGTACCCCAATTTGAGTTAAGGAATTGGATCGTCTCAAGTGACCTTATTTGACCGGCTCGTCGAAGGGCGCCGCCCGTGGGACGCCGGCACAGCTGCAGCGGCCTAGGCCTGCGGAGTCGGTCGAACAACCAGCCTTCAGGCCGCTTCGCGTTCGATCTGCTGGACGTCGGATGCAGTCAGAGTGTCGATCGGGATCCGGCGCGGCTTCATGGCGTCTGGAATCTCTCGAACCAACTCGACCTGCAGCACGCCGTTGTCAAACCGTGCTCCCTCGACCCGGACGTGGGCGGCCAGAGCGAACTGCCGCTTGAACGGCCGCGACGAGATACCTTGATAGAGGAATTTCCGCTGTCCGTTATCGGCCTTGCGACCTTCGACGGTGAGCACGTTCTGCTCGGCTGTTATCGCGATCTCGTTAGGGGAGAAACCGGCCAGCGCCAGCGAAATCCGATACCGGTCGCTGGATAGGCGTTCTACGTTGCAGGGTGGGTAGTTTGCGTCGCCAGCGGCGTGCCGAGCCTTGTCGACCAGGTCTAAAAAGCGGTCGAATCCAATAGTTGACCGCCGCCACAAGGGGCTGATGTTGTAAGTCCTCATAGCCAAATCCTCCAAGGAGCAAGATGGGTACGAGCAGGCGTCGGACACCTCCGGCGCCCGTCTCCGCCGGGCCCCGAGGGCGCCCGGACCGCTTATCGCGGCTAGCAAAAAACTAGCAAATCGCCTTTTGGTTTCAAGGGGGAAGCCGGGAATTTTTGCCGGACTAATGGTTACCGAGGCCCGGCCAGCCTTCGTCAAAATGCTGTCTAGCCATGGTCTTGAAAGTCTCTGTTGTTTTTCTAAGTGGATTCTTGTCCTCAAAACGAAAGGAGTTGGGAGGAAGGACATGACGGATCTAAACCGACTTACGACGAGAATTTCTATGACCTGAACGCAATTTTGCATCCCGGTTCGGTCTTCGACCATCCTCGGGATGTCTTCGCTGACGCGACGCTCTCGAGAGCCGAGAAACGGGCGATCCTGGCATCATGGGCGTCCGATGCTGCCGCGGTGACTTCGTGCCCGAGCCTGCGGGCAATACCGGGGAGGAAAAGCGTCGTATCGATCGACGAAATCCTGGAAGCCCTTTCCAGTCTGGACCACTCGCCCCGAACGCCACCCGGCGGCAAACCGGCAAGGCTAAAGTCGACCGACCGGGTTGCGATGGCAGCTTGATCGACTGCGGTCCAACACGTTGTGTCAGATCGAGGAGAACGGACCAAGAGAGGAGGTGAGCAATGTCACTTAGAAGTCTTGAAATTGGAAAGCTGGTCGGGATGACAGGCTACCTTCTAAGCCTGATCTTCATCCTGGCTGTTGTCATGATGGGTGACCCCGCGCATTTGCAGTAGCGTTGATCACATTAGGCTAAAGCCGCACAACGGACGGCCGGGGAGAAAACAATGGATCAGTCTAACTTACCGCGACACATCGTCGAGCGCGTTGAACGACGCTGGGCAGCGGTTCTTTCACATCGGCCGACTCTACGACCTGAAAAGGACGGTGTGGCGACGAAGGATCCATCGTCTGATCCTGTGAAGCCAGCGCCACCGCCACAATGAAACCATTCAGCCAATGTCCAACGGCCAGCCTGGACAATTGGTTTGCAACAGCGAACCCCAGGAAGGGGCGCCGAGAGCACTGGCTTGATCTGTGATGATCGCGGCAATAGCGGCAATAAGCGTCGCGAACTCGAAATTACCGGGCCAATTACGGTGTTGTGCCACCCCCACGGGAGCCGGCCCCCAATCAACCGAAACGACAAGCAATAGCGGATTGCGGGGCCGGGTCTATTCCCCGGCCCCGCATCCTCATCGCTGGGCGCTAACCCGCGGCGGCGTCTGATGCATGAACCATAGCTTCAGGCCGGCCAGCACGGCGACGATCAGTCCAACGAAGACGTGGGCCCATTTCGCTGCAGTCTGAGCCGCGAAACTCAGAAACCAGGGCGACACCAGAACCCACAGGCCGAGCACGAGATTGATCCATTCCTCCCACTCGGCGACTTTCGTGAGCGCTGCGATCGCCACAACGCCGATGACGATGCCGCTCACCCACGCATTCGGCGCCGCAGCATGATCGGCAACAAATCCGAATATCCACGGCGTCAGGAACAAGAAAGCCGCGAGGATGAGATTGACGACATCAACACCTGATTCTTTCCATTTTTGCTCCATCATCTCGACCTTCCTGCGTTGCGTACATACTCTCGCCCAGCTAAGGGCATTTCCGGTCCAACGTGCACGGCCGCCGAACCGGTGTCCTTGCGCTTGATGACTACCAAGCCCCCGCGTTCATCCAGGTCGATCAGCGCGTCGATCACCTCATCCAGTCGTGCGGAATAAGGCTGCGCAAAAGCCCGCGTCTTGGCGCCATCGGTGCGGTACGCTTCGAGCGCCCAGCGGCGAAGAACCTCGCGTTTCTGCTCAGGCGAGAGTTGCGGATGGCGCACGACCCGCTCCGGTTCATCGAATGCCGCAGCCGGGTTGGTCAGCGCGCGGTCGAGATCGATTCCGTCGTTCTTCGTCCGGATACCGAGCGTTCGTTCTATCCATTCGAGCTTGCGGGTGGGTGGCCGGCGATCGTGGGCGGCCAGTTGATCCGGATCCCCCGATTTCGGCTGGTCCAACGTCGGGCCCTGCGCCCGGGGCGGTTCGGCAAGGCCTTGCACGACGAAGTTGATGCCCTGTCGCTTGGCATAGGCGATCGCGGCCTCGGCTGATGGAAAATCCAGTTCGACCCGGGAAAGGGCGTCCGTTCCGCCGGTCCATCCCATCAGGGGTTCGATGAAAGGGCCTGCGCGCTGCTCGAAACGGAGCTCCCAGCGCCGGGTGTTGGCTTTCCCGGAAGTCATCGCCGATCGTGCCGGCCGATAGATCATCGCTGTCGCATCCGCAGGGAAGGCGCGTCGAGCCAACGGCACGATCTCGCGGGGCGGGTTCTTGTCCGCGCCCCTGTCGTGTAGCGCGCCATCGATAAGGTCGAGGGGGTTGTCCGCGCTCGACCGCCGCGAGAGATTCGGGTCCTAGTTCTTCATAGCCACATCCTCTATCGAGAAACATGGATACAAGGGGATGCGGGGCGCCGCCGGCACCCTCCATTTGCATTGCGGGCCCACGAGGGGGCGCCTGCAAAAAAAATTAGGGAGCGCGCTTTGCGTGTCAAGTGGGGGAAACGCGCTCGCCGGGATTCCGCAGGACGAGGGGACGACGATCGCCTCGCGGGCCAGAGCCACCCCCTCTGGTGACGTCCGCCGGGGAGGTCCGCCGTTCGTGCCGGTTCGCCTCGTGGTCGATCTGGTTCAGCCCGTGCTGTGTCGCGCGCAAGGCCATTTTTTCGGATACCCCTTGAAGCGCAAAAATAACCCACCTAGGTCGAATACTTTAGCCATGGGACAATCGATGGCTGGGATTCCTTCACAAGTTCGACAATTCTCAGCGTTGGGAGAAGGACAATGAAATTCCGTCCGCTTCATGTCGGGTGGTCGTCAGGCGCGTCGAGGCCGAGGAGAAGACCGCCGGCGGCATCATCATCCCTGACACCGCCAAGGAGAAGCCGCAACAGGGCGAGGTCGTCGCCGTCGGACCCGGAGGAGGCGACGAGAGCGGCAAGCTCATTCCGATCGACGTCCAGGCTGGCCACCGCGTGCTGTTTGGGAGGTGGTCAGGCACCGAAGTCAAGATCGATGGCATCGAGTACCTGATCATGAAGGAAAACGACATCATGGGGTGCTGGTCGAGGCCGGCGCCAGTCGAAGGGCCGCTTGAACGCGTCCGCCGTGATCCGAAGAAAGGAAACTGTGTCGTTTAGGGAGCAAGACCATGCCTGCCAAGGAAGTCAAATTCTCGGGCGATGCCCGCGAGAAAATGCTGCGTGGCGTCGACACCCTCGCTAATGCCGTGAAGGTCACGCTTGGTCCGAAAGGACGAAACGTCGTGATCGAGAAGTCTTTCGGCGCGCCGCGCATCACCAAGGATGGTGTGACCGTCGCCAAGGAGATCGAGCTCGACGATAAGTTCGAGAACATGGGCGCCCAAATGGTGCGAGAGGTGGCCTCGAAGACGTCCGATCGGGTTGGCGACGGCACCACCACCGCGACCGTCCTTGCCCAGGCGATCGTGAAAGAGGGAGCGAAGGCGGTCGCCGCGGGAATGAACCCGATGGACCTCAAGCGCGGTATCGATCGCGCGATAGAGGTTCTAGTCAAAGATATCGAGAGGAATTCCAAGAAAATCACGTCGAACGACGAGGTCGCTCAGGTCGCCACCATTTCGGCGAACGGCGACGCCGAGATCGGCCGTTTCCTGGCTGACGCCATGAAGAAGGTCGGCAACGACGGCGTGATCACTGTCGAGGAGGCGAAGTCGCTGCAGACCGAGCTCGAAGTGGTGGAAGGGATGCAATTCGACCGTGGCTACATCTCACCCTACTTCGTCACCAACGCCGACAAGATGCGGGTCGAGTTCGAAGACCCGTACATCCTCATTTTTGAAAAGAAGCTATCGGGACTGCAGCCGCTTCTGCCATTGCTGGAGTCGGTCATGCAGTCGGGCAAACCGCTGCTCATTATTGCCGAGGACGTGGAGAGCGAGGCGCTTGCCACCCTCGTCGTGAACCGGCTGCGCGGCGGATTGAAAGTCGCGGCGGTGAAAGCCCCCGGCTTCGGTGATCGCCGCAAGGCGATGCTCCAGGACATCGCCATCCTTACCGGAGGTAACATGATCTCCGAGGATCTCGGGATCAAGCTGCAGAACGTCACCATCAACATGCTCGGCCGCGCCAAGAATGCGAGGGTCGAAAAGGAGAATACGACGATCGTCAACGGCGCCGGGAAGAAGGCCGATATTCAGGCGCGCATCGCCCAGCTCAAGACCGAGATCGAGGATACTACCTCCGATTACGATCGTGAGAAACTCCAGGAACGACTTGCCAAGCTCGCCGGCGGCGTCGCGGTGATCCGGGTGGGCGGCGCTACGGAGGTCGAGGTGAAGGAGCGCAAGGACCGCGTCGACGACGCGTTGCATGCGACCCGCGCGGCAGTCGAGGAGGGTATCTTGCCTGGTGGTGGCGTTCCCCTGCTTCGCGCCGTCAAGGCCCTGGACAAGGTGAAAGCGGAGAACGAGGACGAGCGCCACGGCATCGAGATCGTGAAGAAAGCGCTTTCGTGGCCGGCCCGACAGATCGCCATCAATGCGGGCGAGGACGGCTCGGTCGTGGTCGGCAAGATATTGGACAAGGAGACATACACCTTTGGATATGATGCCCAGACCGGCGAATTTGGTAACCTTATCTCAAAGGGCATCATCGACCCTACCAAGGTGGTGCGTACGGCGCTTCAGGATGCGGCTTCAGTGGCGGGCCTTCTGGTCACCACCGAGGCAATGGTCGCTGAGCTTCAGATGAAGAAGTCACCGCCGACTGCTGCTGGCATGGGCGCGGGTGACCTGGACCACTAGATTGCGACGGGTTTGGCGGAGTCCAATTTCCCGCCAAACTCGTCGATTGTGGCGG
>JADMIO011478705.1_pt1 | contig 20730 bp, 17 predicted proteins | sample 8958161 | NCBI WGS metagenome assembly JADMIO01 (sample SAMN16585339, study PRJNA669376) | soil metagenome | isolation source: Crop rotation soil | place: USA: Cullars Rotation, Alabama | collected 2011 | reverse complement strand
ACCGCCAGCACGCCTTCATATATGGCGGCCATCTTTGTGCCGTCGGGGGACCACACTGGCCCGCAGCCGCCGCGCGAGTCAATCGACAGCGTCGGCGACGGCGCGTACCAGCGGTCCTCATCGCCGATGCCATCACCTTCTTCTGCGTTCGTGGTGGTCGCACTGACGGATGCATCGGCCGGCATCGTCAGGATCTGATTGGTGCCCTCGCGGTAGCGTTTCGAGTACGGCGCCACCATCGCGATCGCAATGCGCTCTCCGTCGGGCGACCACGTGGGGATGCCGGGTCCGAAGAGCGAGCCATGCGCGCGCGTCACGGCGCCGGTCTCCAGGGTCAGGACCTGGATGTCTGCGCGGCGCCACATGGCGTCAACGCCAAAGAACGCGATGCGCGTGCCGTCAGGAGACCAGGTCGCCCCCATCGGCTGCGTCGTCAGGTTCGTGACCTGCCGACTGCGCCCCGTCTTCATCTCGCGAACCCACAACTGCAGGAACGAGCCACCTTTGTCGGAGGAGTAGACCAGCTGGCTGCCGTCGGGCGACCACGCGGGATCGGTATCGAGCGCGCGATCGTTGGTGAGGTTTTCAGGCGTGCCGCCGATCGGCATCACAAAGATGTCGCCCACCGCGGCAAAAGCGACCTTTGTGCCGTCTGGGGAGATGACGGGCCTCACGATCCCGAGTACCTGGCGCGGCGTGGCCGAGTCGAAGTCGCGCTTGCGGTGTGCGTAATTGGCTCGCGTGACCTGCAGGGTTGCCGTAAACGGCACGTTGCTCACCGCGCCGCCGGCGAGCGCCCGCTTGCGGATCTTGCCATCTGAGACGTAGAAGAAGTCGGTTTGCGAGGCCCACGACACGCGAAACGGAAACGCGTTTTCATCGCCGGTCAGCGCGCGGCCGGTCAGCTCGAGCCGGCTCTGCCCCGGCGAGGCCCCGTAGTAGACGATCTCACCCGATGGTCCCCACGACGGTGCGTCCACCGTCCCGGTCGCCGTGAAGACCTTGCGCTCGGTACCAGTGGATGCATTGACCGCCCACACAGAGTGGCGGGCGTCGCGCGTGGATGCGAACGCGATCTCCGCGTCGTCTGGCGACCAGCTCGGCATGAAGTCCTCGGCTGGATCCTTGGTGATCTGCCGAAGTTCGCCGGTGCGGAGCTCGTACGTCCAGATGTTGTAGTCGCTGCCGAGCGGATCGCCGCGGTCAGACGAAAATGCGATGCGCGTGCCGTCGTGCGACCAGGCAGGCTCGCGATCGTCGAAGGGGCCGAGCGTCAACTGGCGTTGATCGGATCCATCCGGCGCCATCGCCCACAGGCTGTAGCCACCGTCGCGATACGCGAAGTACGCGATGGTCTTGCCATCGGGCGACCAGGCCGGCTGCCGCGTGTCGCCGTAGACGTCGGTGATGCGCTTGGCCGCACCGCCGCTGACCGGAAGCGTCCAGATGCTGCCTTGCAGATCGATCGCGAGCGTTCGACCGTCTGGCGATACCGCCACCGACATCGATGTGCCCTCGCTGACCGTCACATCCGTTGGCGACGAGGTCGGCTCGGCGGCACGATCGCCGACACCGCTCAGTGCCACGCCAACACTGAACGCCGCCACCCACACCTTTCCCGACTTGGCTCTCTTCCGCATGCACACTCCACACGTTGACCGGCTTGTGCAGGCTGCGGGAGCAACATCGATTCCACAGATGGGACGTGAGAACGCGATGCCAGTTATTCCAATGAAATCGGGCAATCGCCACGTTCACGCGCCGGCGAGGCGTGTGTGTCGGCCTGCGAAAGGCACAACGCTGTTTGGCGTGAGACGCCGACCGACAGGAGTGTGGGGAGGGAGTTAAGCCACGACGTCGAGCGTTTCGGGAATCAATCGGCACCCCGTTCGATACGCTTCGCAGAAGGATTCAAGCCCGTGATTCCCGCCGTTGACGAGCCTGCGCGCGCCCGCCAGGTCATCCACGAGCAACGCCTCCTTGATGCGACGCTCACGAGCCTTGATGAAACTGGCGAGCAAACGCGCGGCGATCTGCGAGTCGTTGGCTCGTTCGGGACGGGCGACGAGATCGGGAACGCCGATCGCCTCGCCATGCCTACGGTAGTTTGCCTGCCCAGTGAGCTGAACGAAGCCTCTCCCGCGATAGCGCGCGCCGTCGGGCGGCCCGGAGTTCCCGAGATCGACACGGTAGTCGTACAAGTCGAAGGGATGCCCCTGCGGTGAGGTGTTGAACCGATGGAGTCCTTCGTCGATCGGCAGAAAGCCGGCACTCTCCGCGCGAATCGTGGCCAGCGACATCAGCACCATCGTCTTCTCGGTGAGCTTCGGCTCGATCAGTGCTGCCAGCACGGTTGGCAGGTACCGCTCGATGTTGCTCACCGGTGCGCCCGGGAACATCTCCGACACCACTTCCACTGACACGCCGCCAAGCACGCTTGGGATGATGGGCTCCTTGACGAGCGCCAACGCGAACGCCGTTCTTGGTCCGACGATGCCGTCGGCCAGCAGCCGCTCGCTTCGCTGAAACCCCAGCACTGCGGCCTGGGTGGCCGGACCGAAAATACCGTCCGTGATGCCCGGGCTGAATCCGCGGCTGCGCAGTGCATCTTGCAGCGCCTTGACATCGGAACCACTGCTGCCGATTCGGAGAACGGGCATGTCCTAACTTACGTCCATTTCGTGCACGCTGGCATCCGCCGTCGAACTTCGCTAGCATTGCCGACACGATGACCGTGTCTCTCAGAGGTATGGCGGTGCTGGCGGTGACGGCGGCGATCGCCGTGTCGGCGACGACAGTGGCCGTGGGCCAGGGCCAGCCCGCGGCGCCAGCGCAAGGCGGACGTGTACGGCTCACGCCTCCTCCGCAGCCAGACCCGCAGCCCGGACATCCCTCAGGCAAGCTGGTGATCTGGGGAGACACCGCCGACTTCACTCGGCCGGGGCCCGTGCTTCGCTGCTATGCCACCAGCCGTTTCAAGCGCGGACAGCGCGCCGGCTTCCGCATGACCGCGGTTGACGGAGGCACCGGCGAGGTCGAAAACTCCACCGAGCTCGTGGTGCACGTCACGCACGCCGGCAAGACGTACGACCTGCCCATGCGGTGGCGAGGCAAGGACTCGTACCCCGCCGACGAATACATACACGCGCCGATCGAAATGTGGACTGGTGTGTGGGAAGTGCCGGCGGACGCGCCCATCGGTGCAGCGAGCTACACCATCACTGCCAAGGACAAGTTCGGACGAACGGCCACGTTCAATCCGTTTCCGAACCACCTCTCGCAGCTAACGATCGTCGAATAGCTACTGCTGCTCCTGGTAGCGCTGCTGTACCAGCTCGGTGCCGTTACCGTCCTGCGTCTGGTTGCCTTGACGCGCTCTCCACGGCGTGAACGGGACGACCTCGACCACCGCGGCCGGCGCCTGAGACGATCCGACGCGCACCGCCACGGCAATCTCGTTCCTGACTGTCGTCAGTCCCTTGTAGACTCCGCGCGTGGGCGGGACGTCTGCGTAGTCGCGGCCCACTGCGACGCGGATGTGGCGGTCTTCCACGATCAGGTTATTGGTGGGATCGAAGCCGACCCACCCGAGTTGGGGGAGCAGCGCCTCGACCCAGGCGTGTGTGGCGCCATCGGCCGAGCGATCGGTGTTCAATGAGTCCCGAAACAGATAGCCGCTGACGTATCGCGCCGGCACACCGAGGGGACGAATGAGCGCGATGAAGATGTGCGCGAAGTCCTGGCACACGCCCCGCCGCTCTCCGAGCGCATCGTCAATCGGGGAGTCCACGCGCGTGCTCTGCGGCGCGTACTCGAACCGCTTGTACATCTCGCCCATGAGTCGGCGCAGCATGACGATGGGATCGTTCCCGCGGTCGAGCGCCACCTCACCCTTGAACTGGTCGAGCTTGGCTGTCGAGCGCGCGAACAGGCTGGGTGCGAGGTACTCCCAGTACACGCCGCCTTCGGTCATGGCATCGAGCTGCTTCCAGCCCGCGGGGCCGAGCCGGTACGGCAGCGGACGCACCGCATCGCAATCGACCAGTGCCTCCATGTTGACCGTCAGCAGCGCGTGCGTCCCGGGAATGTCGAAGTGATGGATGCAGTTGCCCTCGTGGTCCACATAGCTCACGACGCGGGACGCCGGCGACGTGGTCAACGTGAAGTTGAGACATCGCTGCGTGCCCTCGCTGCGCGGCTGCATGCGCACTTCCATCACCCCTTCGGTGACGGCGCTCTCATAGGTGAAGCGGGTGATGTGGCGGATGTTGTAGCGCATTACGCCGGCAGTGCCGTTTCAATCGAGTAGGAGACGTACGTCTGATAGAGCGCCGTGTGTATCTGGGCGCACTGGCGCGAGATGTCGGTCAGATATGCGTGCGGGTTGCTGTTGAGAATCTCGTCGACGTGCGCGTAGTCGAGCAGTGCGTGCAGGCGTCCGGCGAGCCGCTCTGCGTCACCCCCCGCGCGGCGTCCGCTGATGCGCGCGAGCGCGCGGAGCGCTGACTCCGCGGCGCCAGCGGCAAACCGGATTGAGCGCGGGAAATCGGCGTCGAGCAGCAGAAATTCCGTCACGCGTTCGGCACGCACGTCGGCCGTGTAGTGCCGGCAGTACGCCTCGAGCGCCGAGCAGGACCGCAGCAGCGCCACCAGATCGGTCTGATCGAGCGGTGCGCGCCGCTCCGAGGGGTCGGCGGCATGCTCGAGAAAGTGATCGACCAGCCGCGCCGTCGAGGCGGCACGCTCGAGGAACCGGCCCGCCTGCAGGTACTGCCATCCCTCGCCGTGGCCCATCGTGGCGTCGGTGATCCCCTGAAAGAGGTGCACGCCCTGGATGACGCTGCGCGAGACAAAGTGCGTACGAGCCGCGCGCGAACCGTCGCCGCGCACCTGCTTCAGGCGCAGGAAGAGGCCATTGAGCTGCTGCCACATGTCGGAGCTGATCTCTTCGCGCACCTGCCGGGCGTTCTCGCGGGCGGAGGTAATGCACCCGATGACCGAATTGCGATGGGACGGGTCGAAGAATGCGGCCTCCGAACAGGCCCCGCTCTCGTCGTAGACGAGGCCGAGGCTCTCGTAGAGTCGCTCGATGGCGCTCCCCTCACCGATGGCCACGCGGCCAAGCCCGAGATCGACCGCGACATCCACGAGCCGCGCCGTATGCTCGGCGCGTTCAAGATACCGGGAGACCCAGTAGAGCGAATCCGCGACACGTGACAGCAGCATGCGTCAGTCGAGCAGGACCCAGGTGTCCTTGCTGCCTCCGCCTTGTGAGGAGTTGACGACGAGCGAGCCTTTGCGCAGGGCGACGCGCGTCAGGCCGCCTGGCACGATGCGCACCTTGTCGCCGAAGAGGACGTACGGCCGCAGATCCACGTGCCGGGGCTCGATCTGGTCGTCCACGAAGCAGGCCGCGCGCGAGAGCGACAGCGTCGGCTGCGCGATGAAGTTGCGCGGCTCGGCAAGAATGCGGTCGCGAAACGCGTCGCGCTCCTTCGCCGTGCTGTGCGGACCAATCAGCATGCCGTAGCCACCCGACTCCCCCACCGCCTTCACCACCAGCTGGTCGAGATGCTCGAGTACGTACTTGCGATCGTCGGGCTTGTCGAGCAGATAGGTATCGACATTCGACAGAATCGGTTCCTCCGACAGGTAGAACTTGATGATGGCGGGAATGTACGCGTACAGCGCCTTGTCGTCGGCGACGCCCGTGCCGATCGCGTTCGAGAGCGCCACGTTGCCGGCCCGATAGACGTTCAACAACCCGGGCACACCCAGAAACGAATCTGCCCGGAACGCCAGCGGGTCGATGAAATCGTCATCGACGCGCCTGTAGATCACGTCCACCCGCTGCAGGCCGGAGGTCGTCCGCATGTACACGATGTTGTCGTGCACGAGCAGGTCGCGCCCTTCGACGAGCGGAACGCCCATCTCCCGCGCCAGAAACGCATGCTCGAAATAGGCGGAGTTGCCCACACCGGGGGTCAGCACGACAAAGGTGGGCTCGGATCGGCTCGCGGGCGCAAGCGCACGCAGGGTGGCCATCAACTCCTGGCCGTAGTGCGCGATCGGCTTCACGTTGTAGCGATTGAACAGCCTCGGGAAGACGCGCTTGGTGACCTCACGGTTGGCGAGCATGTAGGAGACGCCGCTCGGCACGCGCAGGTTGTCTTCCAGCACCACGAAGCGTCCGTCCTCGAGCCGCACGAGGTCGGTGCCCGAGATCGACACGTAGATGTCGCGATGCACCGAGACGCCCCGCATCTCGCGCCGGTAGTGCTTGCAACTGTAGACGAGGGCACGAGGCACGATGCCCTCGGCGAAGATCCGGCCCTCGTGGTAGACGTCCTTGAGAAAGAGGTTGATGGCCGTGAGGCGCTGCGCGAGCCCGCGCTCCAGCGTGGCCCATTCGCTGCTGGTGATGATGCGCGGCAGCAGGTCGAACGGAAAGATGCGCTCCGTGCCCTGGTCGTCACCGTAGACGGTGAACGTTATCCCCTGTGCGAGGAACGCCTTGTCAGCTTCGACCTGGCGCGCGCGAAGATCCTGCGGCGTCGCCGAGAGCAGTTCGTCGAGCAGCGCGCGGCAGTGAGCCCGCGGCTCTCCCGTCGCATCGAACATCTCGTCGAAGCAGGCGCCCAGCTCATAGCTCGAGAAGCGCGCGTCTCCGCGCGTCGCGGCCGCATCGGTGCCCGAACCCGGCGGTTCCGGCGACAGGTCTCGCGGCCAAGGGCCGCGCACAGTGGTCCCCACGATGGCTGATCAGAGTATCCCGATTAATCGATTCCGACAGGATTGTCCTAATCAGACAGCTAGACGACGGAAACGTTGCGTCCAGTGCGGATGATGGTTCGCCGCGGCGTCCACCGCAGAAAGCCCATATCCACGAGGGAATCCAGCACAAAGCGGCAATCATCCGCGCCCAGATTCCACAACCGCGACGCCTGCGCCATCGTCAGCTCCATTCCGGGCATCTCGATGAACTCGGATCGCACTCTCTCGACGATAGTAGGAAAGCTCATGCTAGTTTCCAGAGCAACCGGTCTGCCAGCTCGTTACATGTGCTGTCGCTGACGCTATCCGCCACGAAAACAGTGACTTACGAAGCGTTTCCAGCGCTGGTCACCTGATCGACATTTCTACATAAAAGTAGCGTCGTCATTTTCGTGTTACTTATTTGTATTAGTCAGCCAAACGGCGCTCATTTTTGCCTGAGAAATTCGCCGTTCGTCGGGGGCAACCTTCTTGCTCAACCGCGCAGACCCCTATGGCGACCCCTTCTCTGCTCCTGACCCTCGAGGAAATCGGCCAGCTTGTCTCCGGCAGCGACAACCCCTCGGAAACCCTTCACAACATCGTCCAGCTGATCTCGTCGCGATTCGAGACCGACGTGTGCTCCGTGTACCTGCTGGAGCCCGATCGGCTGACGCTCGTGCTGGCGGCGACCGTCGGTCTCAGGTCTGAGAGCGTGGGCCAGGTGCGCATGCGCATCCACGAGGGGCTCGCCGGACTGGTCGCCCAGGAGGTGCGCCCGCTCGTCGTGCCCAACTGCGAGCTGCATCCGCGCTTCAAGTACTTCAGAGAGTCTGGCGAGGATCCGTATCGCACGTTCCTCGGGGTGCCGGTCATCGACCGGGGTGTCCTGCAGGGTGTGCTCGTCGTCCAGACCGCGGAGCTCCGCACATTCGGCGAAGACGATGTGCGGATGCTGGCGATGGCGGGGCTCCAGCTCGCGCCCATCGTCAGCGAAGCGCGAACGCTGGGGCATTTCGTCGCGCCCGTCCACCAGCGGCTCGCCGCGCTCGCACAGAACCTGCGATGGACGTGGGACGAAGACTCCGTCAGCATCTTTCGCGATCTCGACCCGGTGCTGTGGCGCGACTGCGATCACAACCCGATTGCCCTGCTCAAGCAAACGCCGGTCGGCCAGCTCGAGGTGCGCGCGTCGGAGCTGGCGCTGCACGGCCGCATCAACCACGCCTTCCGCCGCATGCAGGAGTACCTGCAGTCGAAGCACACCTGGGGCGCGCGCCATGCCAGCGTGCTGGGAGCGCGGCCAGTCGCCTACTTTTCAGCGGAGTTCGGTCTCCACGAGTCGATCCCGATCTATTCGGGTGGACTCGGCATCCTTGCGGGCGACCACCTGAAGAGCTGTTCCGACCTCGGCATCCCGCTCGTCGGCGTCGGCCTCTACTACGACCAGGGGTATTTCCGGCAGCGCCTTGACGTGGACGGATGGCAGCAGGAGGAGTACATCGACGTCGACAACCGGCTTCTGCCGATGCAGCCGGCGCTCGCCCACGGTGTGCACGTCATGGTGGAGACGAGCGCGTGCGCATCCGGCAGGAACTGCTGCTTGGCGTCGGCGGCGTGAAGGCGCTGGCTGCGCTGGGCATTTCTCCCGGCGTCGTGCACCTCAATGAGGGGCACAGCGCGTTTGCCGTGCTGGAACTGACGCGGCAGCGCATGGAGACCGAAGGCATCGACTGCGCGCACGCGCTGGGACGCACCGCCTCGCACGTGGTGTTCACCACGCACACACCGGTGCCCGCCGGCCACGATCGCTTCTCGTCGCACCTGGTCGAGGAGCACCTCGGACCGCTGCGCGACTCGCTCGGCTTGTCGTACGACGGCTTCATGGGACTGGGCCGCGTCAACACGCACGATTCCAACGAGGGATTCTGCATGACGGTGCTCGCGCTGAAGTCCTCACGTCGTGCCAATGCCGTGTCGTCATTGCACGGCCGCGTCTCGCGCGCGATGTGGATGCCGCTCTATCCCGCGCTGCGTGATGACCACGTGCCAATCGGCCACATCACCAACGGGGTGCACGTATCGACCTGGCTTGCGCCGCAGATGCGCCAGGTCTACGCGCGCCATCTCGGTGTGGACTGGCCCGATCGCGTCAGCGATCCCGGCATCTGGGACGCCATCGAACGGGTGGACGACGGTGAGTTGTGGGAGGCGCATCAGACACTGAAGGCGCGCCTCATCGATTTCACGAGGCGGCGGGTGATCCGCCAGGCGCAGCGGCGGGGCGAGCCAGCGGCCGTCCTCACGGCGCTGCGCCGCGCGCTCAGCCCTGACGCGCTGACGATCGGCTTCGCGCGACGTTTCGCCACCTACAAACGGGCGAACCTGATGTTGCATGATCTGCAGGCGATTGCGACGCTGCTCAACGATCCCCAGCGGCCGGTGCAGCTGGTGTTCGCCGGCAAGGCGCATCCGAAGGACGGCCCCGGCAAGACGGTGCTGCGACAGATCGCGCAGCTCGCGCGCGACCCGGCATTTGCCGGCAAGATCATCTTCATCGAGGACTACGACATCGACGTGGGCCGGCACCTCGTGCAAGGCGTGGACGTCTGGTTGAACAACCCGCGGCGTCCACTTGAAGCGTGCGGCACCAGCGGTCAGAAGGTCGTGCTGAACGGCGCGCTCAACCTCTCAGTGCTCGATGGCTGGTGGGCCGAAGCGTACGACGGCCAGAACGGGTTCGCGATCGGGATGGGCGAAACGCACTCGAACACGGACGTGCACGACAGGCGCGACGCCAACTCCCTGTTGTCGGTTCTGACCAACGAGGTCGTGCCGATGTACTACGAACGCGACGGCGACGGCCTGCCGCGCGAATGGATCTCGCGCATCAAGCGCGCCATCCGCACCCTCGGCTGGCGCTTCAGCGCCGACCGTATGGTGATGGACTACGTGCAGAAGGCCTATATTCCCGCCGCGGGCGGGACGAGCAGCGAATCAGCCTTGCTGTGAGGTCGTGGGCGGCTTCGGGCCACTTCGGATACGTGAAGACGAAGCCGTGATCGAGGAGTCGTCCGGGGACCACCCGGCGGCTCTTCAGGATCAACTCGGTCTCGGTGCGCATGAAGAAGGCGCCGAACTCCAGCATCCAGTTCGCCGCGGGCAGTCCCATTGACGTGCCCCAGGCCTCGCGCAGCGCCCGCATGAAGGCGGCGTTCGGCAGCGGATTCGGCGACGCGATGTTGACCACGCCTGCCACCGAGTCGTGGGCGATCAGCCACAGGACCGCGTGGACGAAATCGTCCTCGTGCACCCACGAGACGAATTGCCGTCCATCCCCTGACGTGCCGCCAAGGCCTCGACGGACGAGGCCCAGGAGCGTATCGAACGCCCCACCTACATCCGGGCTCATCACGATCGCGGATCGAAGCGCCACTTTCCTGGTGTGAGGTGTGGACGCTTCGTTGAACGCGGTTTCCCACGCACGCGCGACATCGATGCTGAACCGCCAGCTGCTCGGCGCATCACGCTCCGCGCCGCCGATCACGCCTGACGCTTCGTCGTTGGCCGCATCGTAACGATGCGCGTAGATGGTGGCGGTGCTGGCCTGCAGCCACACGCGCGGCGGACGCCTGGCGCGGGCAATCGCCTCCCCAACGATGCGCGTCGAAAACACGCGCGACTCGAGGATGTCCTTGCGGTTGGCGGCGGTGTAGCGGCAGTTGACGCTTCGGCCGGCGAGATTGATAACCGCGTCGCATCCCTCCAGCTCGTTGGACCACTCACCCAGCGTCACGCCATCCCAACGACGTTCTCGCCACGGACGAGACCGGGGTGTGCGGCTCAACACGACGACATCGTGGCCGTCGGTATGAAGCGCCCGCGCCAGCAGCGTCCCGACCTGGCCCGACCCACCGGGAATCACGATCTTCATGGTTCACTCCTGCGGTCATCCTCGAGAAAGCGGCTTCGATGGGCTGGCGATGGCAACAGACACTGATCCCGCCGGCCGAACAGTTGATAGCGATGACGAGCGACCAGGTCGTAGAGACGATCGACGACCGAGCGGGGAAGGACGCGCAGCACAGTTGCCGCCCTCCAGGGCCATCCGATCGCGGCCATCACAAACAACGCCGCGCGCCCCTTCGCGAGCGGCACGGGTGTGGCCGTTCGGTAATTCACGACCACGTACATCGTCGTCAGGTCGCCGGCATCCGCCCCGAAGGGGGCCAGCGCGGCGTGTCCGGCGCGGCTTTGCAACGAGGCAAAGTGGAAGATGGCGCGCCGATCGGCCTTCAGCACGACCTGAACGAGGCCATCGCACAGACCGCAGACGCCGTCATAGAGCAGGAGATGCGGGCCGTCCGTGGCGATGGTGGGTTGCGGAGCGGATCCCGTCATGCTTTAATTACAGTGAACGTGTTCACTGAAAATGTCAAGACGCCCAGAAAACGTGGCCGGCCTGCTGGCAGGACAGCTGAAGGGGCCGCTGCAGAAAAGCGGATTTTCGACACCGCCATCACGCTGATTGGCGAGCGCGGCTACGAGGCAACGACCCTGCGAGAGGTCGCCGACCGGGCTGGCGTGAGCGTGGGCCTGCTCTACCGCTACTTCCCGAGCAAGCGGGCGATCGTCCTCGCGCTGTATGACAACCTCTCTGCCGAATACGCGCGGCAGGCGGCGGAGATGCCCCGCGGGAAATGGCGTGCCCGCTTCGTCTTTGCGCTCGAGACCGCGCTGCGCGTCCTCGGCCCGCACCGGATTCCCCTGAAGTCGTTGATTCCGGTCATGGTCAGCGACGACTCCGAGGGGTTGTTTGCACCGGCCACCGCGTTTTCACGGCGCCGGGTGCAGCTGGTGTTTCAGGATGCGGTCGTTCATGCCAGCGACGCGCCGCCGCGGCCGCTGGCCGAGGCGATCGGGCGCCTGCTCTATCTCATCCACCTCGCGGTGATCCTGTGGTGGCTGCTTGACAAGACTCCACGGCAGCGCGCGACCACGGCGCTGGTAGCCCTCCTGCAGCGCGTGCTTCCTTCAGCCTCGCTCACGCTTCGGCTCGCGCCCATCAGGGGCTTCGTCCAGTCTGCGGACGAACTGTTTCGAGAGGCGCTGTTTGACGACATGAAACCGGGCGGAAATGATCGTGTAAATGGATGACGAGGCGCTCATACGGAGCTTCGAGGCGGGTGACATGCCCGAGGGAGGGTTCCGCCACCCGGACCACGTGCGCGTGGCATGGTGGTACCTGCTCCGCTATCCCCTGCCCCAGGCGATCGCCATCTTCAGCGATCGGCTGCGCCGCTTTGCCGCGGCGCTGGGAAAGCCCGAGATGTACCACGAGACGATCACGATCGTCTTCGTGCTGCTGATCAGTGAACGGCTCGACGGCGCCGGGGCGGCATCCGCTCTGCCATGGACCGCCTTCGCCGAACGGCACGCCGATCTGCTGGCCTGGAATCCCTCGATTCTCGACCGCTACTACACACCCGAGACGCTCTGGTCCGAGCGCGCACGACGTACCTTCGTCATGCCCGACCGCCTCGCCTCCCAATAGTGACAACACCGCCGGATCCAGCCAGCCACTCCTCCGTCGAATACCTCGTGCTGCTGCTTGGCGTCTTCGCCTGCAGCACCGCGGTGTTGATGATCAAGGCAAGCAGCGCAGACCCTCTGGTGCTGGTCGGCGCGCGCACGCTGGTCGCCGCGTTGGCGCTCGCGCCGGCCGCGATCGTCTCTGCACGCCGGCAACCGACCGGTCAGATGCCTACGGCGCGCGATCTGGCGTGGTCTGTACCGGGCGCGATCCTGCTCGCCGTCCACTTCATCACGTGGACGATCGGCGCCCGCTCCACCAGTGCCGCCAACGCGACGCTGCTGATCAATCTCACCCCGGTAGCCCTCCCGCTCGTCATGGCGGCGCTCAACCACGAACGCATCACCCGGGCTGAAATCGGCGGCACGCTCATCGCTATCGCAGGCGTGCTCGGATTGCTGGGTCGCAACTATCAGGTTGGCGCACGCACCCTGAGGGGCGACATCATCTGCCTCCTCTCGATGGTGCTGTTCAGCGCATACCTCGCTTTCAGCCGCAGAGTGGCTCAACGCGGGCAGAGCCTGCTTGTGTACCTCGCGCCGCTCTACGCCATCGCCGGCATCATCTGCCTGACCTGCGCGCTCGCCGTCGGCGCGCCATTTCCGCCCTGGACGATGCGAGAGGTACTCCTGCTCGTTGGGCTCGGACTGATCCCCACCGTGATCGGGCACTCCATCCTGAATCATTCCATCCGCGTCTTGCGCGGCCAGACCGTGAGCACGATCAATCTCCTGCAACTGCCCGCCGCCGCGGTGATGGCCTACTACCTCCTGCACGAACCAGCGCCTCCCGCGCGGCTCTACACTGCAGCCGCCGTCATCGTCGTCGGCATCCTCGTCGTCATTCGAGCTACAGTTGCCGACGTGAAAACACACCAGACACTTGCCGCTTTCGCCTTGGTCTGCCTCGTTCCTGCCTCCGAGGCGTTGGCGCAAACCCCTCCTCCCGCACCGAAGATCTGGACGGTGGCCGCCGGCGCCGGGCTGGCATTGACGAGCGGAAACACCGATACCTCGACGGTCAACGCGTCGTATGAGGTGACCTACGACCCACAGAGACGCAACATCGTCAGATCCGACGGCCTCATCATTCGCGGGACGACGAACGACGAGACAACGGCCGATCGCCTTGGCTTGAACGTGCGCGACGAATATCGCCTGAATACCCGCATCTATGTCTTCGGGCAGAACCAGTACCTGCGCGATCGCTTCAAGAACATCCAATACCTCCTGGCGCCCACCGGAGGCATCGGCGCGAAGATCTCCGACACCGCTACCACCAAGTTCGGTGCCGACCTGGGCGTCGGCGGCGTGTGGGAAAAGAACAACGGCATTGACGTCAACTCGTCAGGCGCGATCACCCTCGGCGAGAAGCTGGCGCAGACGCTGACACCGACGACGACGCTCACCCAGTCGTACGCCGGCCTGTGGAAGACGGGCGATTTCGGCGATTCACTCCACGTGTTCAGCGCCGGCGTCGCAGCCTCGATGTCCACGCGGACGCAGCTGAAGGTCGAGTTCCTCGACACCTACAAGAACCAGCCGCCCCTCATCACCATCAAGAAGAACGACGTGGCCGTGCTCGTGACGATCGTCTACAAGATGTAGGCGTGAGCGCTACCTCACGTGGTCGCGCGTCCAGGCATCGAGCAGCGCCGCGATCTCGAGGTTGTTCTTCTCGAGCATCATCATGTGGCCGTTGCCACGGATGTGGCGCTCCGCCAGTCGCACGAAATCGTTGGCCACGCCTGCCTGGGTGAGGAACTCGGACGTGCAGTGATCGTAGAGCGCGTGATAGGACGCCTCACTGACGACAATCAGCACTGGTACGCCCTGCAGATTCTGCAAGCGGGGCTGCGGCGCAGCGGGCAGCCAGCAGCGCGCCTGGTCTGGGCCCTTCGCCGCCTGCCGCGTCATGTGCAAATCGGCTGGAGCAGAAACCGCCGGCGAAAACGTCATCGCGTTCCGAGTGATGCCCCACGGGCGGCCGATCGCGCCGTCGTCCATCCAGCCCGCCGCACCTGACGAAGAAGGGTTCTCGTAGAACGGCGGACCGTTCGGTTCGATCGCCAGGATGCCCTTCACGAGACTGGGGCGTGCGTCGGCGATGACCCATCCGAACGGTCCCGACTGCGAGTGCGTCAGCAGGATCGCGGGGCCGATCTTGTCGAGCAGCGCGATGCCGGCGTCGCGGTTCAACCGCTCCATCTGCGCCAAATCCGACATGTCCTCGACCTGCGAGGCGAAGAACTGATCGAACACCGGATCGCCGACGACGCCGGCGCCCGGCCACTGCGTGTGCAGCGTCGCCTGTGGATACAGCCTGGTTTTCTCGGGAGCGGTGAAGCGCGCCTGGATACCGGCCGTATTGGGACGGCGCGTGAGCCCGTACGCGTCCGTGAAATACCCTGATCGCGCGCGTGCGGGCTGGTCGACGATGTACACCGCATAACCGCGGCGGAGGAAATATTCCCCCCACCCCTGCCGCCCGTCAGGCGTACCCATGAAGTTCGTGCCGGTCTGCCCTCCTCCGTGCCACATCACGACCGGATACGGGTGTGTGCGTTCGACTGGAATCTGGTACTGGACGTACATCTGTCCAGTCCGAATCTGCCCATCCTTTGTGTTGGTGTAGTCACCGCCGACGAAGAAGTAGCCCTGCTCGGCCAGCGGAATACCGGGGCGGGCGGGCGAGCAGCCGGTGAGCGCGACGATCAGGCACACCGGGACCGCAACCGTTCTCCGTGCAGCACGCCACATCGTTGACACCCTCTTGTCGCGGCAATAGACTCCCGCGCACGACGAGGTCTTCATTTATGACACACATCACACGCACTCTGCGTATGGGATCCCTCGCGCTCGCGTTGGGCGCGGCTACATTTCTTCTTTACGGCGTCATCGGTGCGCAGGCGCAGACGGCGCCACGGTACAAGTTCGATCCTGACTGGCCGAAGACGCTCCCCAACAAGTGGAAGATGGGCGGCGTCACCGGGCTGGCGGTGGACAAGAACGACGATGTCTGGGTGTTGAATCGGCCCAACGATCTTCGTGATCTGGAGTTGCAGGGAGAGATCGGCATCGCGGATTGCTGCACGCGGCCACCCTCGATGATCCACATCGACAAGCAGGGCAACGTCATCGGCTCCTTCGATGCACCCGAAGGCCACGGCATGGACGTGGACAGCCAGGGGTTCGTCTACATCGGATCGGACACCGTGCGGAAGTACGACCCGAAGACAGGCATGGTGGTCGCCACGATTGTGCGTGCCGATCCGGCGCCAGGGGGCAACCGCGATGCCGAGCCTGCGGCGCGCGTGCCTGGACGCGGGAGCAATGGTCCGGTCGGCACCTTCCCGAATCAGGGTGGCGGAGGCCGTGGACGCGGCGGCGATCCGGCGGCGCAGGCCGCGCAGGCGGCGGCGATGGCCGCATGGCAGGCCAAGTACCCACCAACGTCTCCGATGATCGTCGGACAGATCGAGGAGATTCGTCTCGACGAGCCGGCCGGCGAAGTCTATGTGGCTGACGCAGCATTCGGCGGGCGCGTGATGGTCTTCGATCTCAAGACGTTTGCGTTCAAGCGCGGCTGGGGCGCCTACGGTCACAAGCTGAACGAGATCAGCACGAACCCGGCGGATCGCGCTTACACGCCGGGCGGACCGATGCCGAAGGAATTCCGCGGCCACCTCACGCTGAATTTCTCCAGCGACGGGCTGGTGTACGCCGCCGACCGCAACGCCAACCGCATCCACGTCACCGACAAGCAGGGGAACTTCAAGAAGGAGTTCATCCTCGCACCGAAGACCGGCGGCGGCGGATCGACCGGTGGTGTGGCGTTCTCACCCGATCGTCAGCAGCGTTTCCTCTTCATCTCCGATCTCGTGAACAACCACATCTGGTTCCTCAATCGCGAGGACGGCAAAGTGGTGGGTCAGATGGGCAGCATGGGACAGAACGGCGGCCAATGGTTCGGGCTGCACATGATCGCGGTCGATTCGAAGGGCGTGATCTACACCGGTGAGGTCTTCAACGGCGAGCGGGTACAGAGATTCCTGCCACAGTAAACAGCGTCACGGCAACTGAGGAGAGACTCCGATGAAGTTGAATCGCCACGTTCGGATCGGCGCATGCGTCGTGGGAGCGAGCCTGGTTGCCGTGTATCTCGTGATGGGGTCGCCCGGCGCGCAGGCGCAGTCGGCCCCTCGTTACAAGTTCGACCCTGACTGGCCGAAACCGCTGCCCAACAAATGGAAGATGGGCGGCGTCACCGGCCTGGCCGTGGACAAGGACGACAACGTCTGGGTGCTGAATCGTCCCAACGACACGCTCGATATCGAAGGGCATGCCGGACTCAATCCGCCGACGGCCGACTGCTGCGTACGGCCGCCGGCAATGATCCATATCGACAAGAACGGCACCGTCATCGGCTCGTTCGACGCCCCGCAGGGGCACGGCATGGACGTCGATAGCCAGGGCTTCGTCTACATCGGACAGAACACCGTCCGGAAGTACGACCCGAAGACCGGCATGATGGTCAAAGAGGTGCAGCGTGCACCGGAAACGCAGCCGCAGGCTGGCGGCGGTCGTGGCCGGGGCAACGTGGACCCGGCCGAGCAGGCGCGCGCGGTGGCGGCGTTCAGGGCCAAGTACCCGCCGACGACGCCGATGATCGTCGGGCAGATCGAGGAAATCCGTCTCGACGAACCGGCGCGCGAAATGTACGTCGCCGACAGCTACCTCGGCGGACGCGTGATGGTGTTCGACCTCGACACGTTTGCCTTCAAGCGCGGCTGGGGCGCCTACGGGCACAAGCTGGCGGACATCAGCACCAACGAGGCCGACCACGACTACACGCCCAACGGCCCGATGCCGAAGGAGTTTGCGGGCCATCTGACACTCAATTTCTCCAGCGACGGGCTCGTGTACGCCGCCGACCGCAACGCCAACCGCATCCACGTCACCGACAAGCAGGGCAACTACAAGGGCAAAGAGTTCATCCTCGCGCCGTCAACCGGTGAGGGTGGCTCCACCGGCGGCGTGGCCTTCTCGCCCGATCGGCAGCAGCGGCTGCTCTTCATCTCGGATCTGACGAACAACCACATCTGGTTCCTCAACCGCGACGACGGCAAGGTGCTTGGTCAGATGGGAAGCATGGGCGAGAACGGCGGGCAGTGGTTTGGACTGCACATGATCGCCGTCGATTCGAAGGGCAATATCTACACGGGCGAGGTCTTCAACGGCGAGCGCGTCCAGCGCTTCACCCCGAATTAGGGCAAGACACGGCCGAGCGTCGTCTCGGTCGCAAAGTAGATTTCGCCGGCGGGACTGACAGCCACGACGCGCACGGGCGTCAGTCCCTCTCCTCCAACCAGTCGTTCAACCGTCTCCACCTGCTGCGACTCCCCGATCTGCACCCGCAGCATCGCCTCGGCGCCTGCCACCATCAAAGTACTTCGAGCGAAGGCCATCGCCGACGCACCGGTGTCTGACGGTAAGGTGAAATGGGTGGAACCGGCGACAAGCTGTTCCGATCCGTCGGCGCGCATGTCAGCCACCCACAGGCGGCCGCTTGCCGGCGACCACGTGAGGCCGCGCGGCGACCTGAACCCCTGACCGATGATCGGCGACACCTGATCGCGCGGTGTCGTGCCCTCGGCAGTCACCCGCAACAGCGTTCCGTTGTACGGCGATCGATCCCGCATCTCCTTGTCGTCGCCGCCGTCGTCAAACGCGAGATACAACAAGCCATCAGGGCCGAAGCGCAACGCACCACGAGGTTGAACGGGCGCAGCCGGAATGCCGTCGAGCAGGATCGCCCGATCCCCGAGCGTGCCGTTGACCTCTCGATACCTGGCAACGCGAAACGCCCGATCGTTGTCGCGGCCGGCGGCAGTCTCAAGCGTGTAGACGTGATGCGTCTGCGCGAATCCCGGCGCCATCGCCACCGCCAGAAGTCCGCCACCACCGCGTGTATCGAGATCGTCAATCACACCCACTGCCCCGTCGAGCACGCCGTCGCGAACCGCTCGCAGGCGTCCGCTGCGCTCGGCGATGAAGATGCGGCCGTCAGGCGCAAAGGCGAGATCAGTGGGCTCGTTCAGCCCGTCGGCGATGAGCTGTGTCGCGACGGGAGCGCCGCTTGACCTCACGAATGTCAGGTTGCCATCGCCCGGCAGCGAGAAGGCAACCAAGCCAGCTGTCACGCGCAACGGCGCGGATTTCGGGCTTTCGACGATGCCGAGGTCGGAAATGAAAGCGGCGAGCTCCAGGGTATGTGGGCCAGTGGTGAACGACGGCAGGCGCGCGCTGCAGGTGAAGGAGGGTGGCGCCGGGGCACAGGTGACATCGGTCAGCTCACTGCGCGCGCCGTCTACGTAAATCGCGTAGCGAAACGACGCGAGCTCGGCGGCATCGGACGCCTGCTGATTCCATCCAATCCGCTCGCTGCCGGTAACGCGATCCCCGGGCGCGGCTGAATCCGGCTTCTTGCCGCCGCACGCAGCGCAGATTGCACAGCATACGAGCAGCGCATGAGCGCGAATGGTCATGAGTGCACTACGATACGCTCGTGATGGTCAGGTACGCTACCTCAGCCCTCACGCTGTGTGCACTTCTGCTCGCCGCACAGGCACAGGCGCAGATTCGCACACGCGTCCACGCGTCGGGTTTTTCGTCGCCGGTGGCTTTCGTCCAGGATCCGGTCGATCGCACGCTGCAGTACGTCGTGGAGCAGGGCGGACGAATCAGGGTCGTGCGCAGCGGCTCGGTGCTGCCCACCGATTTTCTGAATCTCACGCCGTTTGTGCGCTCCGGCGGCGAGCAGGGGCTGCTCGGCCTTGCCTTCGCGCCAGACTTCTCGGCGAGCGGCCGCTTTTACGTCAACTTCACCAACACGTCCGGCGACACTGTCGTCTCGCGTTTCCGTCGGGCCGCTGACGGCCTCGTCGCCGATCCGTCAACGCGCTTCGACCTGCGCTGGGCGGGCGTGGGTGCTCCGGCAGTGATCGCGCAGCCGCTTGCGAATCACAACGGCGGACACCTGGCCTTTGGCTCGGATGGGTACTTGTACATCGGCCTTGGCGACGGCGGTTCCGGCGACGACCCTCAGCATCGCGCCCAAACGCCGACCGAGCTTCTCGGCAAGATGCTGCGCATCGACGTCAACGTGCCGCTGACGCACCCGATCGGCTACGTCGTGCCCGGCGACAATCCGTTCGTGGGACGGGGTCCCGCCAACACCCGTCCGGAGATCTGGAGCTTCGGGTTGAGAAACCCCTGGCGTTATTCCTTTGACGACCCCGCGCGGGGCGGCACTGGAGCGATGGTGATCGGCGACGTCGGCCAGAACGCGTGGGAAGAGGTGGACTACGAGCCACGGGGTGCCGGAGGGCGCAATTACGGCTGGCACAGCCACATCGCGTCACGCCCTGCCGCGTTCCAGCCGTTGACGGATCCGATCTTCGAATACAGCCATGCGTCCGGGCAGTCGATCACGGGAGGGTTCGTCTATCGCGGCACTGCCCTGCCGGCCGCCTTTCGAGGACGCTACTTCTTCGCCGACTACGTGTCAGGGCGAATCTGGTCGATCGCGCTCACCACCGATTTGCGTGGCGAGGCTCAGTCGTCCGACCTTCGCGACCACACGACGGAACTGGCCGCCTCCGGCGCGCTCGGCAACGTCAGCGCATTCGGCGTGGACGGCGACGGCGAGCTGTACGTCGTGAGCCACACCCGCGGTTCGATTCTCAAGATCGTCCCGGCCACGGCGGCCCCACCCACGCCGTCGAATCTCAGGATCGTGAAGTAGATCCGCGGGCCAGCATGCCCGCGCCCACGACCATCAACGCCAGCGACACGAGGTGCGCCAACGTCAGCGGACCGACCACGCGGACGTTCACGCGAAGGAATTCGATCGCGAAGCGGATGCTGCCGGCCAGCAACAGGTAGCGTCCGAGGATCACCGCATCGGGCACGCCGCTGCGCCGCCAGCGCAGGAGCACCCACGTCACAAGCGCCAGGGCCGCAGCTTCGTACAGTTGTGTCGGATGGACGGGCAGGTCGGTCGGGGGAAGCCCTTCGGGAAACGCCACCGCCCATGGCAGATCGCTCGGCCGGCCATAGTCGTCGCCGACGAGAAAGCACCCAATCCGGCCGATCGCATGCCCTGCCGCGAGCGCCGGCGCCGCCGCGGCGAGCGTCGCGATGATTGGCAGACGACGGCGGCCCATCACGGCCAGTCCGGCAATAAGGCCTCCGGCCAGCCCGCCGAACCAGCTCATGCCGCCGCGGCTCAGGATCAGATCCAGGAGCGGCCCTTCGCCCGCGTGCTCGATCGTCCACAGCAGCTTCGCGCCCACCAGGCCGCCGAGCACGCCCGCCACGGCC
>JADMIO010972841.1_pt1 | contig 20731 bp, 18 predicted proteins | sample 8958161 | NCBI WGS metagenome assembly JADMIO01 (sample SAMN16585339, study PRJNA669376) | soil metagenome | isolation source: Crop rotation soil | place: USA: Cullars Rotation, Alabama | collected 2011 | reverse complement strand
CTGGGCAGCTCGTCGATCCCCGCCGATGCGGGCGACTTCCGGCTGATGAGCCGCCCGGTCGTGCTCACGCTGCGCGCGCTGCGCGAGCAGCACCGCTTCGTGCGCGGGCTGGTCTGGTGGGTCGGCTTCCGCCAGATTGCCGTCAGCTATGAGCGCCCGGCGCGCTTCGCGGGCGAGACGAAGTGGCCGCTGCGCAAGATGCTCCGCTTCGCGATCGACGGGATCACGTCGTTCTCGACGGTGCCGCTGCGCATGGCGACCTGGCTCGGGCTGCTGGCCGGGTTGATCGCCGTCGGCGGGGTGGGCTGGGCGCTGTACTCGAAGTTCTTCGGCGGCGTCGTTCGCGGCTGGACGACGATCATGATCGTCGTCGGCATCGGATCGTCCGCCCAGCTGCTGATGACCGGGATCCTCGGCGAATACGTCGGCCGCATCTACGAGGAGGTCAAGCGCCGCCCCCTCTACGTCGTGGAGGACGAGATCAACCTGCCCGATCGCGCGCCGGGCCGTGACGCACCGGTGCCCCCGACCAGAACCCCGAAACTTTCGTGATCCCGCAGGCCCCGCTTGGGAATCAAATGCATCGCCATGAATAAATCTTTCGCCTTGTTTACCGGTGTTTCTCTGGCCTTGGCGCTCGGCGCCTGCGGGGCGGGGTCGTCCATGACGGGCGGCGCGGGCGCGAGCGGGAGCGCCGGGGTCACCGGCACCGGCGGATCGGCCCAGGGCGGGACCACCGGCATCGCGGGCATGACCGGCAACGGCGGCTCGACGGGCGACGCGGGCGCGACGGGCGCGGTCGGCGCCGGCGGCGCGGTCGGCAGCGGCGGATCCGTCGGCGGCAGCGGAAGCGGCAGCGCGGGCAACGCGGGCAGCGCAGGCAGCGCTGGCAACGTAGGAACGACGGGCGTCGGCGGCAGCGTCGGATCCGGCGGCAATCAGGCGGGCGGCACGACCGGCGCGGGCGGCCGCGGCGGCCAGGGTGGAACGGGCGGATCCGCGTCGGGCGGCGCGGGGGGCGCGGCTCCGGCGGGGCCGATCGCCTTCACCTCCGCGTCCGGCGCCTACTGGCGCAGCGGGGCGCTGACCACCGTCACCACCAACGCCGACCTGACCATCAACGACGCGACGACGTACCAGACCTGGGACGGCTTCGGAGGCTCGTTCAACGAGATGGGCTGGAACGTGCTCACCATGCTGAGCACGACCGAGCGCGACCGCGCGATCAAGCTGCTGTTCGACGCCGTCGACGGCGCGCACTTCGTCTTCGGCCGCATCCCGATCGGCGCCAGCGACTACGCCATGGATCGCTACACGCTGAACGAGACGGCGGGCGACTACGCGATGACGAACTTCTCGATCGCGCGCGATCGCATGCGCCTGATCCCGTTCGTGAAGGCGGCGCTCGGCTACAACGCGAACCTCCGCCTGTGGGCCAGCCCCTGGACGCCGCCGACCTGGATGAAGACCACCACCGGCACGGTCAGCGGCGCCGCCTGCACCAACACCGGCACCACCGCGTACGACGGCGGCTGCATGCAGGACAACGCCCAGATGCTGCAGGCGCTGGCCCTGTACCTCGCGAAGTTCGTGCAGGAGTACGGCAAGGAAGGGATCAAGATCGAAGCGATCCACCACCAGAACGAGCCCGGCTACGCGACCGGATATCCGTCGTGTCTCTGGTCGCCGGCGCTGTACACGAAGTTCATCAGCACCTATCTTGCGCCGACGTTCACGAGCCAGAACGTCACCGCGGCGATCTACCTCGGCACGATGTCGAACAACGACTCCGGCAAGGACGGCACGATCGTCACCACGGTGAACGCCGACGCGACCGCCTCGAAGCTGATCAAGGGCTACGGCCTGCAGTGGAACATGCGGCCGATCGTCGCGGGCCTGACCTCGCGCGGCCTGCCCATCATGCAGACCGAGCACCAGTGCGGGAACTATCCGTGGCAGACGGCGACGTTCAAGAGCGACAAGGCGCCCAACGATCACGCGTACGGGATCGAGACCTGGACGCTGATCCGCGACTGGATCCTGGCGGGCGTGAACTCGTACAGCGCGTGGAACATGGTGCTCGATACCATCGGCACGGGCATCGACGCCGGCCGGCTCTGGCCGCAGAACGCGCTGCTGACCGTGGACACCACGGCGAAGACTCTGACGGCGACGCCGGCGTACTACGTGTTCCGCCATTTCTCGCAGTACGTCGCGCCGGGCGCCAAGCGCGTCGCGACCAGCGGCACGCCCGTCGACGCCCTCGCCTTCAAGAACCCCGACGGGAGCATCGTCGCGGTCATGTATAACGCCGGCACCGCCGCCCGCACGGTCACGCTGTCGATCGGCGGGGCGCGGCTTCAGCTGTCGGTCCCGGCCAGCGGCTTCGCGACCGTCCGCAAGTAGCGCCGGCGCCCGGTCCAGCTCGGCGCCCGCGCCGCCACGAGGTGACCGCCCCGTAACGGCGCGGCCCGGGGGGATGTAACGGTCCTGGCTTTTTTTCGCCTGCGGGCGCGGTTTCTCGGGGGTTTCACCGTGGCACGCGGGTTGAAATTGCGGGTTGTCAGGGAGATGCAGCCAGGAGCGGAACACACGGGACTCCCGCAGGGGGACGGGCGTGAGCGGGGGCGCGCCGCGCGTCGTGGCGGTACGACGGCCGGCCGGCGGGGATTCGGGGGGACGCCGGCGCGATGGGGGTCCCGTGTGTTTCCGTTCGCTGGTCACGACGGCCGAGCGCCTCAGGTTGGGAGCAAACGATGAGTGAGGCTGACAACACGGAAGCAATCCTGGTGGCCGCATCGAGCCGTCCGGTCGTCCTCGTGGTGGACGACGACGACGCGATCAGAGAGGCGCTCCGAGATCTCCTCGACGACGCAGGGTTCGCCACCGTGGGCGCGCGGCACGGCCTCGAGGCTTTGCACGTGCTCGCGTCGTTGGCGACGGCGCCGGCCTTCATTCTTCTGGATCTGATGATGCCGGTGATGGACGGCTGGGCGTTCTGCGATCGGCGCGGCAAGAGCAGCGCGCTCAGCGAGATCCCGATCATCGCGATCAGCGCCGCCGCCGTCTCCGAATCGAATCGGCCCGCCGGCATCGATGCGTTCATGCCGAAGCCGATCGACGTCGGAAAATTCGTCGGGCTCGCTGCTCGTCTGGCCGGCCGCCGGCGCGAGCGCGCGCGGCGCACGATTCAGTTGCACTGACACCGACCGTCGGATGGGCGGAGCGCGGCCGCGCACCGCGCCGTTCCCGTGCGGGCGGCCTCTGCCAAACGCTGGCCCTCGTTTCGCCCACGGGTAGGTCCGTGGCGGGACATAGATCACCGAGGCCCGCAAAACGGCTCAGTCTCTTCGGGCCCAGAGGACGGTTCATCATGCCAATCCGCCCGTTCCGGCTGCATCCGATCACGCTCCGCCGCATGCTGACGCTCGCCGCGCTCGCCGGCGCGCCCGCCTGCACCGATGACGATGCGTCGTCCTGGATCGACGAGCCTGCGCTTCGCGGCGCGACCGTCGGCGAGGTCGAGGCGCTGGTCGCCGACATGCCGGACGGGAGCAGCGAGCGGGAGTACTACCTCACCGTCGCAGGCGTCGGGGCGGAACGGCTGCGGCTCCGCTTCACGGGCGCGTCCGATCCGATGCTGACCAGCGGCGATCGCCTGGGCGTCTGGGGCGATCGGCTCGGCGGCGAGCTCCGCGTGTCGCGCCACGTGCTCGTGCCGCCGGCGCCCGAGAGCACGATTACGTCGGCGCTGATCGGCGCGCCCGCCAAGCCGCGCACGGCGGTGTTCGTCATGGTCGACATCGGGGGCGGCGCGGGCACCCTCACCGCCGCGACCGCCAACACGAACGTGTTTTCCCCGGGCAACAACTTCGCGAGCGTCTACGACAAGCTTTCGTTCGGCATCCAGAAGATGAGCGGCGACGTGCAGGGGCCGTTCACCTACGCGATGTCGGGGTGCGACTACAGCGGGCTCAAGAACGCGGTGAAGCCGATGGTCCAGGGCACGTACCAGCACTACATGTGGTACTTCGCGACCAAGGCCTCGGGCTGCAACTGGAGCGGGATCGGGTCGGAGGGGAACACGGCCAAGCCGCAGAGCGACTCCTGGTACAACGCCAGCAGCAGCTGCGTCGTGCTGGTGCAGGAGGTCGGCCACAACATGGGCTGGATGCACTCGTCGACGCTGGCCTGCTCGGGCGCGTCGTTCGTCGACGATCCGACGACCTGCACGAGCAGCGAATACGGCAACCGCATGACGCCGATGGGCTCGGGCTGCGGGATGCTGAACGGGCACGATCTCTGGTACGGCCAGTTCATCGGCGGCTGCAACGGCGTCAAGGTGACGTCGAGCGCGACGTTCAACGTGTTCGCGCTGGAGAACGCGTGCAACGGCATCCAGACCCTGCAGATCCCGATGGTGAAGACGGGGCGCATGGCGAAGCCGACGCAGGGGAGCAACCAACCGCTCAAGAACTACTACGTCGAGTACCGCACCAAGACCGGCCTCGACGCGAACCTCACCTCGGCGGTCTACATCTACGCGGGCGACGACATCCACCCGACCAACCGGAGCAGCAACTGGTCGTGGCTGCTCGACATGAACCCGTCGACGACGACGTTCGACGGCCTCCAGGCGGGTGGGTCGTTCATGGATCCGACGGGTGAGATCAAGATAACCGTCATGTCCGCGGACACGACCAAGGCGGTGATCCAGGTCGACGTGACCGGCGGCGCCGGCGGCGCGAACACCTGCATGGACGGCTCGACGCTCACGGCGCCGGGGCCGGCGGATTGCGGCTCGGGTCCGATCACGGGCGCGGGCGGCGCGGGCGGCGGCAGCGGGACCGGCGGCGTCGGCGGCGTCGGAGGATCGACGGGCGCGGGCGGCAGCGCGCCGGCGCGCGGCGGCGCGGGCGGCACGGCTCCCGGGCGGGGCGGTGCGGGCGGCGCGACGGGCGCGGCCGGCACGACCGGCACGCAGGGGGGCGGCGGATCGATCGTCACCACCGGTCGCGGCGGCGCGAGCGGCGCCGCCAGTAGCGCGGCGGGCAGCACCGGAACCGCCCGCGGCGGCGCGGGCGGCTCGGGAACCGCGGGGACCACGGGCGTCACCGGCACCGGCGGCAGCGCCGCGGGCACGACCGGCACCAGCGGCAGCGCCGGATCGACCGGCAGCGGCACCGCCGGCACCACGGGCAGCGGCACCGCGGGCACCGGCGTCACGCCGACCGGCGTAGCGGGCACGACCGGCGGCACCGGCACCGGCGCGGGCGGCGCGACCGGCATCGACGACGGCGGCGCGACCGGCGGCTGCGCCTGCGCGCTCGATCCGCGCGGCGCGCGCGGCGGCTGGAGCGCCGCGTGGCTCGGCCTGCTCGCGTCGGCGCTGATCGTTCGCCGCCGGCGGCGCTAGCCGCGGCGAGGCGCGATCCGATCGCCTCGCGCCGGCTCCCACAGCTCATCGAGCCCCGCAGCGTGCAAAAGGGAACGGGCAGGCGAGCGGGCGCGCGCCCGTGTGGATCCGCTGCTGGACGAAAATTTCAGGCAGCGAGACACTTCTGGTTGATTACAGAGATGGGCAGACAACCGGGGGCTGAATGGATCTGGTTCTTGGCGTGGCGCACCGACCCGTCAGGTCGTCCCGAAAATTTCGATCGGAAGAAAAGGGATTGAGGAAGCTGTCCAGACGTACGTGATGGATTTCTTCGCGCGCATACGGGCGAAGGTCCTCGAAAGCGGCGAGCGCCCTCGTGAAGTACTCGCAGCAACGGACCTTGCGGAAGCTGAGCGCCAACTCGGCTTCCGATTACCCGCCGAACTGGCGGCGCTTTACACCACCGTTGCCGACGGAGCGTTCGGCCCAGGGTATGGCCTGCTGCCGATGCTCGACGTCAAGGCAACGGCCGCCGGTGGTGCTCCGAGCCCGCACAATAGTCCGCTGGTGCGGGACTACCTCGAGCGGACCTCCTACGATGGCTGGGGTTGGCCATGGCCAAAGCAGGTCGTCGCCTTCTGCTTCTTCGGATGTACCACGTATGCGTGCATCGACTGCCGCGACCCGCAAGGGCCCATCTATAGTTTCGACGGCGGCTCGGATACGCTCGATGCCTCCTTCGCGAAGACGCACTCTTCCTTGCGGGGATGGCTCAGCGAGTGGCTCGCCGGGGCGGACATGGGGGCCCTGATGTGGGAGCCGGCTCCTGACCGCGATCGGACCGGGATCGATCCATTCACGAAGCAGCGGATGGTCTTTCCCGGCCGGCGGCTTCGTGACATCGACGAGCCAAGCTAGGTCCTGCGCAACCGGGAAGATCCTTTACACGTGTCCGGGGACGTCGTTAACACTCGGCCGAGCGGAACGAAACCCGCTGATCTTGCGGTGCGCTCGCTGATCGAAGGTCAGCTGCCGATCGGGCGTGATCGAGGAACGGTGCCCAATCAAGATCGATCGCGCGCCGGTCATCAGCGCGCCCTGGGGATCGGATCATTCGCCGTTTCGGAGCCGCCACTCCGTGTGCAGCCGGACGAACGGGTCGGTCGGTCGGCTCCGTCTCGCGTTGGCCGCTGGACGTCGGTATCGTTGGGCCGACTGTTCGCGACCATGGACGGTACCGGCTCAAATGCGTGAGATCATCGTCGCAGGCGCGCTGTTCGGCGCGCTCTACGTCTTCGCGGCTTGGCGGCAGCATCGGCGGCGGACCAAGGACAGGTTCGTTTCTCTCGCACTCTTCTTCGCGACGCCACGGAACCTCGACGCCGATGCTCTACGCAAGGCGTCCGAAGCCGCCTGGGACTTCGAGTTCTCCCTGTCTGAGGCTGCAACGGATTGGGTCGTAGGATCGCCGCCCACGCTCATGGCCAAAGCCCAGGGATTCCACTTCCTCGTGAACGTTCTCGATCGAAGCTACTTTGCTGCCACGAGCTCGAAGGTTGCGGCTCCGCCTCCCAAGAACGTCCCACCCCACAGCGGCTTTCTCTCCGTTGATCTGCTGGCGACCGACGAGCCCCGCTCGGATCAGGAGGTCTATGCGCGTTCGGGTCCGCTCATCGAGGCGCTCCTCACCGAAGACTGCGTTGCTCTCTTCGTTCCGCCGAAGAATCTTCTCTTCACGCTCGACACGGCGGAACATGTGGCGCTCGTTCGGAAGGCCCTCCGTAGCCCGGACGTGTTGGCCTCGCTCGAGGCTTTGAGGCCGCCGGCGGATCGAGCTGCCTTCGCCGAACGGAAGTATCGTTAGCGAGACGCCGACATGATACGTCGCCGCTGGTTGATCGCGATCGGAATTGCCTTTGTAGGCGGCGTGATCCTCATCGTCGTCGACGAGATGAGCGACGTCGGCGGCACCCAGGTTCTTTTGTCCCCGACGAGCAACGCTGGGTTCGCCGAGCTACTGGAGCGAAGGGTTTGTGCAGCGTGCGTTCCCGCCATGACGGAGCGCGAGCGACACAATCGGACATTCTGGCGCGGACAGGTGTGCCAGTGGTGGCTGGTGGCCACTCCGGGTACCGACCTGTACGCCGAAATCGTCGGAGCCAAGACGGTGATGTTCGAGCTCGACAACGGGAGCGGGCCGGGGAATGCCTGCCTGAGCCGAGAAGTGCGCTTCAGCAGTGACGGCTCGAATCCGATTCGAGCGGCGCTGGCTCAGTGCGGGTCGTCGATCAAAAGGTCATCCCTTCGCGGGCGGCCGGAGCAACAAGCAGCCTTCGCAGTCTTGGATTCAAACGACGAGCGCTGCGCGGGAGGCCCCTTCTGAAAGCGGGGTCGGCTAACCCGGCATTGCGGCGGCCGGGCGCGTCGGTCGGCGCTGTGGCGCCTCCCTCTCGCGTCCGCCGCTGAACGCCGGTATCGTCAGCCGGACGGGAGTTACTGGTGACGTACCCGACAGCCGTGGACCCAGCGAAGGTTGGCTCCTACCCGGCCGCAGCCAAGGCCGGCGGCGGGTTCGTCTGGGACGAGGTGTTGGAATACCGCGTTTGGTGTCATCCGGAGCGAGGCGCCGACGACCTTCACGAGGGCAACGACTACTTCTACGCGTTCGCAACTTTCGCCGAGGCATCCAGGTTTTCCCGGCAGACGAAGGGAGCCGAGGAGCCACTCGCGCTCATCCTGCAGAAGGAGTACATCGAGGAGGCCTCTCCAGGACAATACGTGCACGTCAAGGAGCGCAGAGTCACCGAATGGCCGGTGGAATTCTTGAGCCGCCCGAAGCGTAACGACCGCACGATACCCAGCTTCGTGTCGCCGGACGCACCCGCGAACAGGCTGGACATCATACGAGGCAAAGCCGGTTGACGAGGAACCCATGGCCGCGGGCGCCCTCCGCCCCTTGCTTGCCGAGGTCAGCGCCGACCTGATCACCACGCTGCTCGTCGAATTCAACTGGCGGCCACGCACGGTCGGCGCGTTTTTCGTGGCCCTCCACCGGCGCCGCGACTTCGAAGATCTGGTCGGCATGCCGTTGTTGCGCAGCGACGTTACCGACAATCCGACTCGCCTCAGCGCGGTGCCGCCACCGCCAGCTCGATGACGGTGGGCGTCCGCGCATCCTGCCAGCCGATCGCCGTCGGGTCGGCGCCCGCGCCTGCCTGAAGACAAAGAAGGGATATACCGGGATCGCCTGGCACGGTCGCGGCCACCACCGGCGCTTCCGTCAGCGCGCGGATCGCGCCATAGGGTGTCGTGTCTCGGCAGTCGGCGGTCGCGGCCGGAACGACCGCGGCGCGATAGTAGGACGGACCGTGCGCCGCCAGCACGACCTCGAACGGGAGCGCCTGGCCCGGCGCGGCGGGCAGATCGACACGAGCCACCAGCGGCTCGACCTGGATGCCGCGGTCGAGCGGACAATCGCGCAGCGTGACGTCGAACGCGCCGACAGCGTCGAAGCAGGCGTCGACGTCCGCGGTCGGAATCGCGTAGTTGGTTCCGGGCACGAAGCTGACGTCGGACCGACCCGCCTCACACGGCTGACTGAGCGCGCACGGCGGGAGGGCGCCGCCCGTCTCCGCCTTGGTGTTGACCACGCCGACCACCATCCCGGTCGCGAGCGAGAACACCGGCGAGCCGGACACGCCGGACTCGATGCCCTGGCAATCATTTGCCGCCACGTCGTACCAATGAAAGCCCCCCTCGAGCACCAGCGGCACCTCTCGCAATTGCCGGCACGCGCCCAGAACCGCGGTCCAGTCCGGGCTGGATACCTGCGGGTGTCCGGCGAACGCGATCTCCTCACCCTCCGCGCTTTTGTCGGGAGAGAGAACGAAGGGAACGACGCCTGCCTGGCGCAACGCCGACCGACTCGGTGCGAGCTCGACGATCGCGAGATCGACGCCCTTCATCGACGCGAACACCACGCGCTTCGCGGCGACCTCCGTCGCTGCGCTGACCGAATCGCGGAAGTAGCGGAAACGGACGCGATCCGCCAGCGGCTCGAGCTTCGTCTCACCGACGACGGCGTTCGGTGATCCCCCGGCGCCGAGCACGCAGTGTCCGGCGGTGAGCAGATAGGCCGGGCCGTCGCCCGCGAGATCGACCGTCGCCGGCACGACCAGCGATCCGCTGCACGTTTGCCCCTGCAATGTGATGAACGCGACGCCGGAGAAGCGCGGTCCGTCGTCGATCCCCAGGCGCCGCGCCGGGCCGCCGACGGTCTGCCCGTCGGAGAGCGGGATTGGTCCTATCGATGACGGTCCGGTCGGCCGCGGAACGTCTTCGCCGCCGCATCCCGCCGCGACCGCCAGCGCGGTCAGCGTCAGCCGGCAGCATCGGGCCGCTGTCCGCATGTCCGTCCAGATAGTCGCGCACGCGGCCGACCCCCGGTCAACAATCGTGCAGGGTCTCGGGCGGCGGGGCAGGTGCAGGGACGCGTCGGTCGCTGCGCTCCCGCGTGCGGCGGCCGCCGAATGGAAGTATCGTCGGGCGGGCGGGCACGATGGCGAAGCAGGCATCACGCAACGAGACGGAGGGCGCGCTTCGTCTGTTGATCATCGCGGTTGCGGCGGCGATTGTTGGCGCGTGCATTGCGTTTCCCGCGTACGCGCGGAGCAAGCGGAGGTCCGATATGGCACCAGCGCAGAAGGTCGATCCTGCCGATGCGGGCAGAGGGTTGCGGCGGATGATGCTGACGACGTCGCCGAAGGAGCTCGGCGTGACGCCCACGAAAGAGTTCCCGCGCGTGCATGGCATCCTCATCGACTGGCCCCTCGCGGACAAGCTGATCGCGACGGTCTTTTCGTCTTCCACGGGCGCGGCCAGCCTCTACACGACTTCGACCTTCGGCGTGATCGGAGGGGAAGGGCACGACGCCGTCAGGGCGGCAGCGAAAGCCCTGGTGAGGGCGTCGGACCGGCATTTCGCGGCGGCGAAGCCGACGAGCGAATTTCCGTATCCGGGAGATGGTCGCGTTCGGTTCTATTTCCTCACGTTCGATGGCGTGCGTGTCATCGACACGGGCCTGGCCGCGATCAACGACGGGACCAGCGAATACGCCGAGTTGTTTGGGCTCGGTCAGGCGGTGCTGACCGAATTACGCCTGATAACCGAGAAACGCCGGTGACGGGTGAGCTTGGGGCCGCCGCGGTAGCCCGTCCGCGCGATGCCGTGAAGCGGGTCCGCGCGCGAAAAAAACGCCGTCGGTGGTCAGGCCGCGTGCGGCAGCCGCGGGTCCGCGGCGTCCGGCGGCTCGGCCAGCGGGCGCGCGTCGCGGCGTCCGAGCGCGGCCACGGTCTCCCGGATCTCGGCGGCGATCCCGCGGCCGGCGTCGACCGCGGCGCCGAAGCCCGACTGGCTCCAGCCGCCCATCAGCCCGCTGCCCATCTGGCCCATCTGGCCGCGCACGTAGGCCTCATCCGGATCGATGTAGCCACCCCAGGGCGGCCCATCCAGCGTGTGGCGTCGCATCGTTCGCTCCCCCGCCTTCCACGAAAACCATGGCCTGCCCACAGTCAAGCCGTCGCCGAGCGCGGCCGCTTACCTCGGGCGCGTCAGCGCACGAACTTCGACAGCAGCCGGATGTACGCGATCTGGTAGCCGTCGCTCGGCTCGGTGACGCTCCACGAGTTCAGCGGCCACGCGGTGTTGAAGTCCTTGTACGCCTTCTGCTTGGGCTGACCTTTCGGCGGCGCGATCGGCGTCGACGAGCAGACCGCGTTGTTGGCGGCGCCGCCGCAGTTGGACGGACAGCAGGCGTCCCAGTCGTAGGACGGGTTCGGCCCGCCCGTCAGGAAGCCGGGCGGCGGGCCGTAGGTGGACGTACCCGCGCGATCCCACATCGCGCTCCCGTCGGCGAACCAGGTGTGGAACATCTCGTTCGCGCAGTTGTCGCCGCCGTGCGAGTACATGTTCGTGAGGTAGACGATCGACAGCGGGTTCGTGCCGTGGATGTAGTGGACGTAGCGTGACGCGGCCCGGGTCATGTCGGCGTTCGCCGCCGCGTCCAGCTTGTGGCTGACGACCGCCGCGAACAGGTTGCCGACCTGCGACTTCGTCGAGTTCGACCCCCACACGTAGTCGCTCATGAAGGCGAGGTAGGGATCGCGGTTGCCGGTGATCGCGCCCAGGTTGCCGCTGTTCTTCGCGCCCGTGAGGTAGGCGGTGCGGATCGCGCTCGCGACCGAGGCTGTCGCGCCCGTCGCGTCCGCGTAGTCGAGGGCGGCGTCCTGGGCCGACACGTCCCAGGGCGCGACGTAGTTGCCGTAGGTGAACAGGTGCAGCTGCATGTAGCTGCCGTCGAAGAAGGTCTTGTACGTCGCCTCGCCGGTGGCGGCGAACAGCTGTGCGGCGGCGTCCAGCTTGTAGGCGAGGCGGCCGTAGTCGTCGGTCTCCTGCTGGCCGGCCCCGAGCCCGGACGACCCGGAGGCGCTGTCGTTGTTCTTGAACTGCACGTTCGGGTTCGCGACCGCCCACGTCCAGGCGCTCTTCGCGCGCGCCAACAGATCCGCGGCGGCGGTGTTCAGGGCGGCGTTGTTGGGCAGCTTGAGGATGCGCGCCGCGGCCGCGAACGCCGCCGCGGTGGCGAGCGTCGCCGACGTGTTGGCGGGGCCGTACAGGCTCTGGCCGGTCGCCGCCGAGGGCGGGCTCGCCCCCGGCTCGCCGACGATGCTGAGGACCGAGCCGTCCGGGCTCTGCATGCGCACCAGGAAGTCGAGGCCCCACTTGGCCTCGTCGAGCACGTCGGGGATGCCGTTCCCCGATTCGGGGATGCCATAGTCGTCGCTCCAGACCGTCGGGCTTTCGGCGTAGGCGCGCAACATCGTCTCGACGTAGCCCGCCGTCCAGCTCGTGTACTTGTTGAGATCGCCCGCGTCGTACCAGCCGCCGCGCAGATCGCGTTCCGTGGCCGCGTTGTTCTTGTCGCTGAACAGGCGGCAGTGCTGGTCCTGCAGCGCGCCGGTGAAGCTGGCGGCGTCGGTCCAGCCGGCGCCCGCGAACGCGGCCGTCTTGGCTTGCCCGGCGCGCTGGTAGAAGAACGTCCGCATCGCCTGCTTGAGCACGTTGCGGTACACCTGATCGCCGATCTGGAACGTGTACGACCGCACGGCGCGATCGACGTCGAGGACGTAGTAGTCGCCCGCGGTGGTGACCGACGTGAACGTGAACCACCACGCCTTGTCGCCCGACGAATCATCGACGGCGCCGCCGTTCCAGGCCGTCGGCGCCGCCATGAGGACGCGGGCGCCGGTCGCCGCGTTCACGAGCGCGTAGGTCGCGCCCGGCGTGAACGCCTCGCTCGCGTCGAAGCCGGTCTGCGGGTCGCGGATGACGGCGATCTTCTCGCCGTCCGGCAGGTAACCGAACTGATCGACGACGATGTACTTGCTGACCGGCGGCCCCGCGCCCGAGGCGCCGCCGGCGCCGGTCGAACCCGCGGTGGCGCCGCCGCCCGCCGCGCCCGCCGCGCCGCCACGCCCGCCGGCGCCCCCCGCCGCGCCCGCGCTGTTGCCGCCCGGCCCGCCCGCGCCGGCGCTCGCGCCCGTCCCGGCGGAGCCGCCGCCCCCCGTCGTGCCGGCGCTGCCCGCGGTCGGCGACGCGCCGCCCGTTCCGCCACCCCCGCCGGGCGCGCCGGAGCCGCACGCTCCGGCCACGCACAAGGTTGCACCAAGAAGATAAGCTCGCTGCGAAGTACGCACGGCTCGATGGTAGCGCAGACGAACCGTCGCCGTCGACGGGCGGCTCAAAGGCTGGGCGGCGTCTTGTAGGGCGTGTGCCGGTAATACTTCGGACGCGAATCCAGGCGGACGTGAAGCCAGTACACGCCCATCCCGGCCGTGCTGAGCCAGAGCGGCTGCTCCGACGCCCGGCGCAACGCCTCGTCGGCCACGCGCCGGAACAGCGCGTGGACCTGCGGGGCGGGCGCGTTCCGCACGAAGGCGGCGACGTGCACGTAGGCGCTGGGCGGCCCGAGCGGACACGGCACGACGAGGGTGGCGTCGCCGCCCAGATTGTCGAACACGACGACGCCGTCGTCGTCCTCGTCGCGCGAGAAGTGCTCGGCGAAGGCGCCGGGTTCGGGGGCCGCGCCGGCGAGAGCGCGCGCCTCGGTGAGCACGAACTCGAACGGCCGATCCAGCGTGGACGTCGTCAAGGCGGGCGTCTCCCAGAAGTACGCGCCGAACGCCGACCGGGCGAGCTCGCCGAGCAGATGAGAACGGAAGCGTTCGTCGTCGCGCAGCAGCTGGAGCGCGGAGCGCGTCGACGCGGGGGCGCCGTTCCATCGAACCCGCACCTTCGCGGCTCCGGCGTACTGCGTCTCCGTCGCCGCTTCGAACACGCGCCCTCGCTGCCAGTCTACACCGGTAGGATCGCGGTAACCTGCGGGCGCGATGTGGCGCGCGTTCAGCGTGGTGCTCGTGGTGGCGTTCGCCGCGCCGGCGCGCGCAGAGGGGCGGTACGCCGCGCTCGGCGACGAAGTCGTGGCGCTCGTGCGTGACAACTTCTTCGATGCGGGCCGCGCCCAGGTCTGGGCGGCGAAGCACCGCGGCTACGGCGCGACGACGGCAGACGCGGCGGCGTTCGCGGCGCGCACCAACGAGATCCTCGCGGAGCTGGCGACCTCGCACACCGCTTTCTACCCGCGCGGGGGCGGCGAGCACCCGCTGCTGTCGGCCGTCTTCCAGGACGGGCTGAAGAGCAAGCCGACGTACGCGAGCCTGGGCGTCGACCTGGCGCGGACGGCGAACGGGCTGTTCGTGCGGCGCGTGTTTCCCGGCGGCGCGGCCGAGGCGGCCGGGCTGCTGCGCGGCGATCGCGTCGTGACCGTCGACGGCAAGCCGCCCGATCCTTCCCTCCCGTTGGCGAGCCGCGCGGGCCGACCGGTGCGCCTGGAGGTCCAGCGCGCGTCGCAACGACCACCGACCGCGGTGCGCGCCGTCCCCGTGCGGGTGAACCCGCGGGAGGAATGGCTGGCGATGCAACGCACCGGCTCGCGCGTCGTCGAGCGCGACGGGGCCCGCATCGGCTATCACCCGATGTTCTCGTGCGCCGGCGCCGAGCACGAGGCCGCGCTCCGCGACGCGCTGGCCGGCCCTCTGGCGGACGCCGACGCGCTCGTGCTGGACTTTCGCGACGGCTGGGGCGGTTGCCGGGCGACGCTCGTCGACCTGTTCAGCCCGGTGGCGCCGACCGTCACCGGCGTGGGCCGGGGCGGGAAGCGGTTGACGATGTCCACTCCATGGCGGCGGCCGGTGGTGTTGCTCGTCAACGGCGGCAGCCGGAGCGGCAAGGAGGTCGTCGCCTCCGTCCTCAAGAGGCACGACCTGGCCGTGCTGGTCGGCGAGCGCACCGCCGGCGCGGTCATGACCGGTCGGATCTTCCCGCTGACCGACGGGTCGCTGCTCTATCTGGCGATTGCCGACGTGCTGGTCGACGGCGAGCGCCTCGAAGGGGCGGGCGTCGTTCCGGACGTCGAGGTGGCGGACGTTTTGGAGTACGCGCAGGGCAGCGACGTGCAGCTGGATCGAGCGCTCGCGGTGGCCGCGCGGGAGGCCCGTCGGATGACGCACGGGCTACGCCCGTCTTCAGAAAAACAGAAATAGAAGCCGCTGGTTAACCCCGCCTTCGCAGGTCTTCTGGATCGGCGCTGATCGGTGTAGTCTCTTGTGGTTCTCCGGCGCCCCCGGAGTTCCCTTAGGAGATGCCCATGTCCAAGTCGAGACTGACCTACCTCGGAACGAGCCTGGCAACGTTGCTCCTTCTCGCGAGCGGATGCGGAGCGCCCACGAGTGACAACCCGCAGGGCGGCGGAGGCTCGGGAGCGACCGCCGGCACGACCGGTTCGGGCGGTTCGAGTCAGACGGGCGGCACCACGGGATCGGGGGGCAGCGGAGCGGGCGGCAACGCTTCGGGCGGGTCATCTTCGACGGCCGGCACCACCGGCGGTTCGTCGTCGACGGCGGGCACGACGGGCGGGTCGAGCGTCGCCGGCACGACGGGCGGCTCGTCGTCGACGGCCGGCACGACCGGCGGTTCGAGCAGCGCACGGGGCGGCAACACGGGTTCGGGCGGCGTCGCCGGCGGCACCGGCGGCAGCTCGCCGACCGGCGTCGGCGGCACGACCGCGCGCGGCGGCAACACGGGTTCCGGCGGCGTCGCGGGCGGCACCGGGGGCAGCTCGGTGGCCGGCAGCGGCGGCAGCGGCGTCCGGGTGGATCAGGGCGGCATCCCGCTCGCGCGGCCCGGCGACATGCAGGCCACGTCGAGGAAGTATCTGAACCTGGGCGACATGCGCCTCATCAACAACCGGTGGGGCTCCGACGAGCTCAACTGCACGGGCACGCAGCAGAAGGTCTACGTCAACGCCGACAAGAGCATCGGTTGGGATTTCAACCGCCCGGTCTGCGGCGGCGCGAAGGCGAAGCCCGACTACCCGGAGGTGGAGTTCGGCGTCGCGCCGTTCGGCGCGAATAACAGCCTGCTGACGACGCCGGCGTTCTCGTCGACGACGCTGCTGCCGATCCAGTACAACCAGCTCACCAGCGCCAGCGTCACCGTCGACACCCTGTTCATCAGCCTGCAGAAACCGACGTACTACAACATCAACGTCGAGCTCTGGTTGAGCAATCAGAACCCGCTCACCAGCGCCAACCCCGGCGTCCATTCGGAGATCATCGCGTTCTGGGGCTGGGAGGCGAACCGCAACAACTCGGCGGCGGGCGGGTGGTCGTGCGGCGCGACCGAGCAGAGCAAGGGGACGCTCACCGCGGGGGCGAGCACCTACAACCTCTGTCATCAGAGCGACAACTGGTCGAGCGGCTGGCGCTTCTACAACTTCAACGTCAACAACGGCCCGCTCACCGCCTACAGCGGCAAGGTCGACGTCAAGGCGATGGTCGACTGGGTCATCTCGAAGTACGCCATCCCGAACAACCTCTGGCTGACGCGCATCGAGGTCGGCAGCGAGATCGACGACAACACGCAGGGGACGGTCCGGATCAAGAACCTCACGTTCGAGATCAACGGCCAGAACCGGTCGATTGAGCTCGCGCCGTAGGCGTTCGATCGAGCTCGCGCCGTAGGCGCTCGATCGAGCTCGCGCCGTAGGCGCTCGATCGAGCTCGCGACACTAGAGGCCGACGGTCGCCCAGCTCGGGGCGCCCGTCAGCATCTGTCCGAGCCACGCTTCCAGCGTGAGGCCGCCCGACGTGGTGGTGTCGGGCGCGCCGAGCAGCGTGTGCGACTCGCCCGGGACCGCGAAGGTGCGGAACGTCTCCGTCGGCGCGAGGCGGTCGCTGACCAGCGCGCGCAGGCGCAGCTCGAAGTCGGCGCCCGTCGGGATCAGGAAGTATGCGCGGATCACCGAATCCTGCAGCGACGTCAGCAGCGCCATCCGATCCTGCGGGTACTTCGCGACGAGGGCCGGATAGAGCTTCGACAGATCGGCGCGGCAGTCGGCGCACAGCGGATCGACGACGTCGCCGAGGTGCCAGTTGGCGTACCAGGCCGTACGCTCGTCGGCGGGGATGCCGTCGCCCTCGAGCAGCGGACCGGCGTCGTCGACCAGCGCGACCTCGGCGCCCGGGAACGCGCGGCGGATCAGATCGTAGTTGAGCGTCGCGCCGTACCCGCCGGCGCTGCTGCCCGAGATGACGACGCGCCCGGGCGCCGGCCAGGTGGCGCGCACCCGCGGCAGCAGCGCCTCGACGTTGCGGCGGCCGACGTGCGCGAACGTGCGCGGGCCGCCCGCGTCGTAGGTCGCGACGTTGTTGCCGGCGTGCAGATCGCCGGTGCAATACGGGATGAAGACGTAGCTCGCGTCGCGGAACGGGTTGGCGGCGCGCGCGCGATCGAGCGGGTGCGCGAGGCCGGGCGCGGCGGCGTCCCACTGCGCCTTGCGGAACGGGCCGTGCACGGCGGTGTTCAGCACGAAGCAGGTCGAGCCGTCCCAGCAGGCGCCGCCGCCCATGAAATAGATGAACAGCGCGCCGGGGCCGCCCCCCGCCGGCATCGGGTTGATCGCGACGCCGGTGCCGCTGCCGTCGTCGCAGCCCATGCCGGGGACGTCGATCCAGGTCCAGGCGTTGGTCGCGCCGGTCAGCGGCGCGGCGTCGCCGCCGCCGCCGCCGTCCGGGTTGCCGCCGCCCGGTCCCCCCTGGCCGCCGCCGCACCCGGACCCGGACCCGATCGACCAGAGGAGCGCCAGGGCCGGCGCCATCGCGTGCATCGACGGAGCTCGCATCGCCCCATTGTAGCCTCGGCGCGGTGACCTCGGGGCGGTAACCCCGGCGCGCGTCAGTCCCGCGTCACGGCGGCGGCACGCCGCGACAGAAGCGGGAGAGGCTGCCGTCTTCGTGGCCGGTGATGACGTCGCCGTTGGGCGCGAAGATCGCGACGGTCGCGTCGTTGTCGAGCATGCGCCGGTCGCCGGAAGGCTCGTGGAACAACGCCCCGCCGCTCGCGATCCAGTGCCCCTCGGCGGAGACGCGCGGGTGGGGCGCGCTCAGGCCCGGGAGCGGACGGCCGTCGTTCCACCAGGACGACTCGCACAGGCTCGGACAGGTCGTGACGAGAAGGCGCCGCGCGTCGCTCGAAAACTCGACGTCCGTGCGCGGGTAGTCGAACGCCTTGTCGGAGAACTCGTGATCGGGCAGCGGAGGCGTGGTCCAGCGCTGCGACCAGTCCCCGACCGAGAACACCGCCGGCTGCGACGTCGCGAGCAGAGCGCCGTCGCGCGAGAACGCGAAGCCGCCGCTGCACGAGGTCGACGGGATCGACGCGACCAGCGTGAACCCGGCCGTCTCGTGGACCTCGATCGACCCGTCGTGAGCCTTGCCGACGACGAAACGGCTGTCGGGCGAGAATCGCATCTGCCCGTGGACGCAGGCGTGCGTCGGCGTCGGATCGATCTCCCACACGCTGCGCGAGAGCTTTTGGCGGCCGTCGACGGCGCTGAACACCGCTCGGACATCGCCCGACAGCGAGGCCAGGCGGCCGTCCGGTGAGACGTCCACGCTGGTCGCGCCGGGCGCGTAGGCCCGCCAGATCGGTGCGGAGCCGCCGAAGGCGGGCGCCAGCCGCCAGCCGACCGCGCCCGCCGACGACGAGAAGCTGACCAGCGTCGAGCCGTCGCCGCTGATCGCGAGGCTTTCGACCCGCCGCGCGTGCGGGTTCCCGCGCAAGAGCCGCAGGCTGGAGCCCGTCTCGGTCTCCTCCAGCCGGTAGCTTTCGGGCGAGCTGCCTTCGCCGCCCACCGCCAGGCGGCCTGCCGCCGACAGCGCGAGCACGGGCAGGCGCGAAACCGCGGGGGCCGGCGTCAGCGCCGCGGCTCCGTCGGCGACGCGGAGCACTGATGTTCCGCCCACCGTCGACGAGAACAGCACCAGGTCCCCGTCCGGCGAGAAGGCGGGCACCTCCCGCACCTCCGTCCACAGGGTGCCGGGGAGGGTCCACTTCAAGTCGCCGCTCGCTGTGTCGAAGGCATGCAGCCACGCCACGGGCCGCGCGGATTGCGGCGTGATGAAATGATTGGCGGGCCAGAACACGACGTCGCCGCGCGGCGCGAAGCGCGCGGTGCTGGCGGTGAAGGGCATCCCGCCGTCGTCGAGCGCGAGGATCCGTCGCGACAGCTCTGTGCCCGCGAGGTCGTAGGTGCAGAGCCCTTCGAGCTCGCCCGTCGACCGCGTCGCGCAGCCGATCGCGACGATCCGATCGCCGCGGAACGTCGTGTCCAGAACGTTCGGGAGGTAGCCGCGCAGCGCGCCGTCGGAGATCTGCCAGACGCACGAGCCGTACACGATCAGATCGCCGGCGGGCGAGAAGCGGGCCGTGTAGCCGCGGCAGGGCTTCGCCGCCGTTTCGGCCAGCTCGCGCACCACGCCGCCGTCGGCAACCCGCCGCAAGGTGACCCGGCCCCCCGGGGTCGCATCGGCGAACAGCGACGAGTCCGGCGAGAACGTGATTGGCGTGGCCGCGCCGCTGCGACGCAGCTCGCGCGCTGGCGCGAGCGGATCGAGCGGCAGCGCGTAGAGCATCACGCGGCCGTCGTTCGACGTCACGGCGAGCAGGCGATCGTCGGGCGAGAACTGGGCCGCGACGACGGGCGTCGAATCGGCGCCGTCGGGCGGGATCGCGCCGCACGCGCTCCAGGTCCAGGCGCGCGATTCGGTCGTCGGGACCGGCGCGCCGCCGGCGCCGGCGCCGCTGCCCGCCGCGCTCCCGCCGAAGCGGCCCCAACCGGGTTCTCCGCCGGCCGACGATGCACCGCTGCCGACGCCACCGCTGCCGACGCCGCCGATGCTGCCCCCCACGCCTGCCGGCCCGCCCACGGCGCCGAGGCCGCCGTCGCCGTTCGCGCCTCCGTCTCGATCCAGCGCCCCCCGCCGGCAACCCAGGCTGCCCACGACCGCGCACGCGACCAGCGCCGCCCGCCACCGGCCGGCGTGACTCCCGACGAAGCCGTCTCGAACGCCCATCCGATGGTGTAGTGCCGGCGGCGTCGCAGGAGGGCGCAACAATTCCGCGGCCGCGCTGGTCGCACGCCGGGCCGCGCGCGCGAGGCTACCGGCGCGTGCGCGCGAGGCGGGCCGCGAGCACGCCGCCCAGCAGGCCGAACAGGTGGACCTGCCAGGAGATGCGCGGATCCTGGGGGAACAGGCCGCCCAGGATCGTGCCGCCCCACAGGAGCGCCATCGCGACCGAAGCGAGGATGGCGAAGAAGCGCCGTTCGAACCAGCCGCGCGCGACCAGGAATCCCATCAGGCCCATCACGACACCGCTCGCGCCGACGTGATTGGAGCCGGCGGGCGCGACCAGCCAGGTACCGACGCCGCCGACCATCGTGGCGCACGCCCACACCAGAAAGAAGTCGCGTCGGCGCCGGTTCACGATGAACCAGCCCGCGAAGATCATCCCGGCGCTGTTGGCGGCCAGGTGACCCAGCCCCGCGTGGAGAAACGGATGCAGCGGGATCCCGATCAGGCCCGCGGGCGTGCGCGGCCTGATCCCTAGCGCGTCGAAGCGCCCGCCGGTGACGACGAGATCGACGATCTCGATCAGCCAGAGCACGGCGAGCGTTCCACCCAGCACGGCGAGCTGGCCGCGGATTTCACCACGCAGCGCGCGACGAGCCTCGGCCGCGGCGCCACCGGCAGGTCTGGTTCGCGCCGCGTCGCCCATGGGACGTAAGGCTAGCACTCACGCGGCGTGGTTTCGGCGCGCGGTTGGGCCCGCCGTCGCTGCCGCGCTGTCGCAAGTGGGCGGGCGCCGCCGCTCGAGCTTGGCGGAGGCGATCCCGCC
>JADMIO011222207.1_pt1 | contig 20732 bp, 26 predicted proteins | sample 8958161 | NCBI WGS metagenome assembly JADMIO01 (sample SAMN16585339, study PRJNA669376) | soil metagenome | isolation source: Crop rotation soil | place: USA: Cullars Rotation, Alabama | collected 2011 | reverse complement strand
CGCGACAACTTGTCCACGTGGAATTCTAAGCTTAGGATCCCAATGTGCTGGAAAGGTGCGGTTCACGAACTTGCGTTGCTTCTCGTCGAACGGCGCCAACTTCACGAACGCCGAGGGCGGCACGCTGGCGTGCCCGGTGAGCGCGACGTGCGCGCGGCCGGTCGTGCCGGTGTGCCGGTCGAGCACCGTGACCGACGTGACCTCGGCGTCCATCGCGTCGCTCATCCACTCGGGTGTGAGCTCGTCGACGTCGACCGGAAGTTCCGTCACGACACGCAGACTATGCGGACGGTACTGTCCGCGACTCGTGAGCACGCGTCGCAATCGCCAAATCGTTCTCGCCCACCGACCGGTCGGCGCGGTGTCGGAAGACTGCTTCGACACCGCGGAGTCCGATGTGCCCGCGCTCGGCGACGGCGAAGCGTTGCTCGAAGTGCGTTACCTCGGCATCGACCCGACCATTCGCGGCTGGCTCGACGAACGCGGCAACTACATGCCCGGTGTCGCGATCGGCGAGTGCGTGCGTTCGAACGGCGTCGGCGTGATCGTCGAGACGAACAACCCCGAGGAGTATCCGCTCGGGCGCGCGTTCATGCACCTCACCGGCTGGCAGCAGTACTGCGTCGTCGAGTCGAACCCGTTCCCGCCGATCACGATGGTTGCGGAAGACGTCGAGCTCGTCGACGTGCTCGGCGCGCTCGGCCACATCGGGATCACCGCGTACGTCGGTGTGCTCCGGGTCGCGAAGCCCCAGGCCGGGGAGACGTTCCTGGTGTCGGCGGCCGCGAGCGGGGTCGGCTCGATCGCGGGCCAGATCGCGAAGAAGCAGGGCGCGCGCGTCATCGGGATCGCCGGGTCACCCGAGAAGTGCGCGTGGGTCGTCGACGATCTCGGCTTCGACGCCTGCATCGACTACAAGACCGAAGACGTCGCGGCCCGGCTGAAGGAGCTCGCGCCCAAGGGTGTCGACGTGTTCTTCGACAACGTCGGCGGCGAGCTCCTCGACACGGTGCTGCGCCGCCTCGCGATGCACGCGCGCATCGTGCTCTGCGGCGACATCTCCACGTACGACGGCGACGTCGCGCCCACGACGCTGCACAACGTGCGCTACCTGATGGGCAAGCGGGCCCGCATGGAGGGCTTCAACACGCTCGACCACTGGGACCACTACGCCGACGCGGCCGCCCAGCTCGCGGCCTGGCTTGCCGACGGGTCGTTGAAGACGCGCGAGCACGTGCTCGAAGGGCTCGACGCCGCGCCCGAGGCGCTCGTCCGCCTGTTCAAGGGCGACCACCTCGGCAAGCTCGTGGTGCGCCTCTAGCCGTCAGGCCTCTTCGAGGGAGACCGGTTGCGGGTCGGCCGGTGGCTCGGGATCCGGCACCGGCGCAGGGCTGCCGGCGCGGGGGATCCAGACGCGGAACGTCGCCCCCTGGCCGGGCGCGGTCTGCACTTCGGCGTGTCCGCCGTGCGCCTCGGTGATCGCCGCGACGATCGCGAGGCCGAGGCCGGCGCCGCCGCTGGCGCGGTCACGCGACGGGTCGGCGCGGTAGAAGCGCTCGAACGCGCGGGCTGCGTCTTCGGCCGACATGCCGGGACCCTGGTCGGACACCTCGATCACCGCGTCGTCGCCGGCCGTGCCGACGCGCACCTCGATCGGCGTGAGCGCGGGCGTGTGCGCGCGGGCGTTCTCGAGCAGGTTGGCGAGCACCTGGCGGAGACGGTTCTCGTCGCCGTTGACGATCACGGGACCGGTCGACTCGTACGTGACCGGTCGGTCGGGCGCCGACGCGCGCAGATCGTCGACCGCCGCGCCCACGAGCCGGGAGAGGTCGAACTCCTCGCGCTCGAGCGGACGCCCCTGGTCGAGACGCGCGAGCAGCAGGAGATCCTCCACGAGCACGCCCATGCGCGCCGCGGCCTCCTCGATGCGGAGCATGGTCTTCGCGAGATCGTCGGGACGCTGGTTCGCGCCCCGACGGAACAGCTCGGCGTACCCGCGGATCGACGTGAGCGGTGTGCGGAGCTCGTGCGACGCGTCGGCGACGAAGCGCCGGAGCCGCGCTTCCGACGCGGTGCGCTCCGCGAACGCGCCTTCGATCTGACCGAGCATCGTGTTGAGCGCGAGCCCGAGCCGGCCGACTTCGGTGAATTCGTCGGCGGGCTCGACGCGCCGGGAGAGGTCACCGGCCGCGATCGCGCCCGCGGTCTCACCCATCGCTTCGAGCGGGCGCAAGCCGAGCTTCACGACCCACCACGCGAGGATCGCGAGCGCGATCAACACCACGGTCGCGACGATGATCTCGATGAGCAGCAGATGATGCAGCGTGTCGTCGACGTCTCGCATCGGGATCGCGACGATGAGCGTGCCGTCGACACGACCTTCGGACGTACGGGCGGTCGCGGGCGCGGTCGCGATGCGGTAGTGCGGATTGTCGAGTGTGAAGTCCGCGTGCGCGGGTACCGAGGCCGGCAGGTCGGGAATCGCCTGACCGGGAAACGTCTCCGTGTGCTGCACGAGCGCGCCGGTCTCGTCGCGGAACTCCGCGTACGTTCCCGGCGGCACCCCGTTGCTCGAACGGCTGCCCGGATCGAAGTAGCTGCGGAAGAACAACGCCGGGTTCTGCGACGCCGACTCGAGCTCCTGGTCGACGCGCGCGACGAGGAAGTTGCCGACCTGCCGGTAGGTGACCATCGCGGCGACGGTCAGCCCGATTGCACTGAGCGCGACGAGCGCGAGCGTGAGGCGCGTGCGCAGCGTCACGGCCGGTTATCCCTCGGGCGGAGTCCGCAGCGTGTATCCCACGCCCCTGATCGTATGGATCAGCGGCGGTCCGAGTTTGTCGATCTTCTTCCGCAGGTAGCTGATGTAGGTCTCGACGACGTTCGCGTCGCCGTCGAAGTCGTACTCCCACACGTGATCGAGGATCTGCGCCTTCGAGAGCGCGCGGCGCGCATTCAGCATGAGGTAGCGCAGCAGCTTGTACTCGGTCGGCGTCAGCTCGATCCGCTCGCTGCCCCGCCACACCTCGTGCGTGTCGTCGTCGAGCTCGAGGTCGGCGAACTCGAGACGCGCGGACTCGCGCACGTCGTTGCCGGTCCGGCGCAGCACCGCGCGCACACGGGCGATGAGCTCCTCGAGGCTGAACGGCTTGGTGACGTAGTCGTCGCCGCCGACCGTGAGGCCCTTCACCTTCTCCTCGGTGGAGTCCCGTGCGGTCAGGAACACGACCGGGACGTGGTGCCCGTCGGCGCGCAGGCGCTTCACGACCGCGAACCCGTCGCGGTCGGGGAGCATCACGTCGAGCACGACGAGATCGGGCCGGAACTTCTCCGCGGAGCGGAGAGCTTCGGTGCCGTTGGCGGCGACCTCCACGCTGAAGCCTTCGTAGCGAAGGGCGGTTGCGACGAGGTCGGTGATGTTTGCTTCGTCGTCGACGACGAGGACTCTGGTGTCAGCCACGTGAGAATCCTCGCGCGGCTGCCTGTGGGCATCCTGTGGCAGATCTGAGAGAAGGTCAGGAATCTGGGGAAGATTCCGGGTGAATCCCAGGGGTTTGCCAGGGTGATGATCGATCCTGCCTGCACTGGCCAGGGACGAGGAGCACAGGATGTTGGGTCGACGGGTGGTGGCGGCGGGGGTCGTCGTGGCAGCGGTGACGACGGGCGCGGTGGCCGGAGCGATCATCGGGATCCCCGGAATCTCGGGCGCGTCGAACTCTCCGAACGTGGTGACGGCGGCGTCGGACTCGACCACGACGACGACGCCAGGCAGCCCCGACGGGCGCCACCACATGCGGGGCTTCCACCGCGCGGGTGGCGATGTGTTCGCCGCGGCGGCGAAGGCGCTCAACCTCTCGACCGAGGATCTCCTGAAGAAGCTGAGCGACGGCAAGACGACCATCGCCGACGTCGCCCAGGCGCAGAACGTGCCGCTCTCCGACGTGACCGACGCGATGAAGGCCGTCGCGGACAAGCAGATCGACGACATGGTGAACAAGCCGTTCCCGACGCGGCCCGACTTCAAGGGCGGCCGGCACTTCCGCGGCGGTCCCGGATTCGGCGGCGGCTTCATCGGCGGGTTGCGCGGTTCGTTCGACAACCTCGCCAAGGCGCTCGGCGTCACCCCTGACGCGCTGAAGAGCGACCTCGCCGACGGCAAGTCCATCGCCGACATCGCGAAGGCGAACAACGTCGACATCGACACCGTCATCAACTCCCTCGTTACCGACGCCACCGCCAAGATCGATCAGGCGGTGAAGGACGGCCACCTCACGCAGGACCAGGCCGACAAGATCGAGTCGGGTTTGAAGGACATGATCACGAAGGCCGTGAACGGCGACTTCGAGTTCGGCGGCTTCGGCCGCGGTGAGTCGGGCCACGGAGGATTCCCTGGCTTCGGTGGTCCCGGCTTCGGTGGTCCCGGTGGCTTCCCCGGCCCCGGCGGTCCGTCGGGTGCATCCGGCGCGACCGGTTCCACCGAAGCGCCCGCGCAAGCGGGCTGAACCGTCGCTTTTGCCGGCGCGCTCTCCCCGACGCGCCGGCAAAAGCGATCGGGTACGTTGCGATCACGGGCGTGGTACCCCGACCGCGCTCGAAGCGTGAGGAGATCGCGATGCCCGAACGCACGCAGTACGCGCACGGAACGCCGAGCTGGACCGACCTGCAGACTTCAGACCAGGCCGGCGCGGAGAAGTTCTACAGCACCGTCCTCGGCTGGGACTACGACAAGCAGCCGATGGGTGACGGCGCGTTCTATTCGATGGCGACCGTGAAGGGGAAGCACGTCGCCGCGATCGGTGGCGCGCCGCCCGAAGGTGTACCGCCGCACTGGAACGTGTACGTCACGGTGACCGACGTCGACAAGACCGCGGGCGAGGTTGCCGGCGCGGGCGGGACGCTCATCGCCCCGCCCTTCGACGTGATGGAGGCGGGCCGCATGGCGGTCGTCGCCGACCCGACCGGCGCCATGCTCTGCATCTGGCAGCCGAAGGGCAACATCGGCGCGCAGCTCGTGAACGAGACGGGCGCGCTCTGTTGGGAAGAGCTCATGTCGCCCGACATCCCGAAGGCGGGTGCGTTCTACGAGAAGCTCTTCGGTTGGAAGGCGGCGCCCGTCCCCGACGGCTCGTACACCGAGTGGAAGCTCGGCGACCGCAGCATCGGTGGCGCGATGAACCCGCCGATGGACGGCATCCCGACGGTGTGGGGCGTCTACTTCGCGGTCGACGACACCGACAAGGCCGTGGAGCTCATCAAGGACAACGGCGGTCAGGTCTTCCAGGGGCCGATGGACATCGAGCCCGGACGGTTCGCGGTGTGTGCGGATCCGCAGGGCGCGATGTTCAACGTCATCAAGATGACGAGTCCCGGGGACTGACCTTCGCGCTCCAACGCCAGGAACACGAGACACGCGGGCCGGCGTCCTTTCGCTTCGGCACCGCGTGCTCCCAAAGCATCTGACACGCTCCGCCCATCACGAGCAGATCGCCTGACGCGGGCGCGAGGTCGCGCGACTTGCCTCCGCCTTTCGGGCGCAGCAGGAACGGGCGGCACGCCCCGAGCGTCAGGATCGCGATGCGCGTGTCGCTGAGCTCGCGTAGCTCGCGGTCGGCGTGCCAGGCGACGCTGTCGTGGCCGTCGCGGTAGTAGTTGCACGCGGGCCCGGACACGCGCACCCCGAGGAGTGTGTCGAGCGCCTTTCCCGCCGCGCCGAGCGCGGGGTGGGGAAGTGGGTCGCCGCGCTTGAACCAGTGGGAGAGCCGCGGGTCGTCGACCATCCGGTCGTACATGCGCCGCCGGCCCTGATGCCACACCACTTCGTCGACCATCACGTCGAGCAGCGTGTCGGCGCCGTGCAACCAGCCGCGCGCGACATCGACCCACGATCCGTTCTCGAGGTCGATGCGCTCGATCGGCGCCCGGTCGTTGAGCCGGGGATCGCCGTCGCCGAACAGCGTCCGCTGCAGCGTCTCCACGATTTCGAGGGTAGCGAACAGGTGTTCGTGTTCGCCAGGACGGCCGGCGGCCTGCCATGCTTTCCGGATGGAGGGCGCGCAACTCGCAGTGGCCGAACTGCGGAAGCCGGGCGGGTGGCGGCAATTCCGGGTGTTCCTCTACACGTTCCCCGCCGTCGTATTGGCAATGTGGTCGATCTGGTTGGCCGCCGGCGTGCTCGTGCTGTTGATCGCCGCGATCGCGGCGCACATCGTGTGGGCAGGGCACGACGACCGGCAGCGCGAGCAAACGTGGGACGACGAACTCCTCGCGTCGGCCCGGGCGAGCAGCTTCGCGTTCCAGGTGCGACGGTTCGATCCCACGATCGACGTACGCGGACGGTGGCGGTCGCGGAAGTACGGCGTCGTCGAGATCCGCGCGGACGAGTTGCGGTGGCGGACGCTGAAGGCCACGCCGTTCCTCGCGAGCATCGAGATCGTCGTGCCGTGGACGGACGTCGCCGCGGTGCAGTGCCGACGCGCGCAAAGTGTGATCGCGCTGACCGCGTGCTGGTTCCGGCTGCACGACGGCCGGGAGTTGACGCTCTACGCGACGAATCCCGACGTCGTCGAGCGCGCGCTCGAGCGCTGCGGCGTGTACGAGCCGGCCCAAGGCTCGGTTTCGTAGTGGCGCAGAAGTTCTGGAAGTGGTTCCGGGGTCCGTGGAGCGCGCCGAACGACAGCGCCCGCTGGATCGCCGCGCATCCCGTGCGAGGCGCTCTCCTGAACGGCGCCCTCTGGGGTGCCTTCATGGGCGTCGTCATGGGAGTGGGCACCCACGACTCGGGGCCCTTCCTCTATTGGCTCTTCGCCGGACTCGTCATGTGGGGCCCGCTCTCGGTGTGGATGCAGCGGAGGAGCATCGCCCGCTGGGACGCCGAGCACCCCGCTACCGCCTGACGGCGCGTTTTCGCTTTTCGCGATCGTTGCAAATGAAACGATCGCGTCGATTGATCACGGCCGAGCTGGAGAAACGCAGGCGATCGTTGCAAATGAAACGATCGCGAAAAGTGAAAACGCGGCCCAACTCGTTGCGGGCGGGCGGTCAGTCGGGCTCTGGCGGTGCCAGGGTGCTGGGGCCGACGTGCTTGTCGAACCAGGTGTTCACCGGCCCTGCGTCGCGCCACGTCTTCACGATGCGGTCGCGTGCGCCGGCGGTGTGCAGCCATTTCGGCGCGCCGTAGTTCTTGCCGATGTGCATGCCCTTGAGCCGCAGGAGTTCGATGCGCGGGTGATCGTTCGGGTAGCCGCGCGGCGCACGTTGCAGCGAGCCGCTCGTACCCATCTCGAAGCGCGCCTTGCGCGCCGCGGCCAGCGCGGTCGCGAGCTTCGGGCCGGTCTTGGCGTCGTCGACGGCGGCGCGGAACCGTTCGAGCTGATCGGACGCGAGGTGGTGGTAGCCGGATCCGACGAAGAGCCCCGTGCTCGAGATCTGCACGTAGAACGCGGTGCCGCCTTCGCCTTCGGTCACCGCCGCGGCCGCCGTCTTGTACGGCGTCTTGTCCTTCGCGAACCGGATGTCGCGGTTGGGGCGGAACACGTGCAGCGCGCCGAACTCACGCTCGATGTCTTCGGACAGCGCGAGGAACGGCGCCTTCACGCTCTCCTCGTACTGCTGCTTGTGTGCGTGGAAGTACGTCTTGGAGTTGTCGGCTTCGAGCCCGACGTAGAAGTCGAGCGCGTCCTGCGGCCAGCCGCGAAAGGTCATCGCGCCAGCGTAGATTTCTGCGGATGATCGCGCTCCGGCCTGCGACGGCCGCCGACATCGACGCGGTGCTCGCGTTCTGGCTCGACGCGACCGCCGAGCCGTCGAGCACCGACGATGCCTACGGGATCGCGGGTCTGCTGGCGCGCTCTCCCGGTTCGATGATCCTGGCTGTCGACGGCAAGGTGATCGTCGGTTCGGTGGTCGCAGGTTGGGACGGGTGGCGCGGGACGATCTACCGGCTCGCGGTCGCACCCGCGTGCCGGCGGCAGGGGATCGCGACCCAACTCGTCGAGGCCGCCGAGCAGCAGCTGCGGGTGAACGGCGCGCGCCGCATGCACCTCATCGTGTCGATCGCGGGCGGTGCGGGCGCCGACGCGTTCTGGAAGTCGGCCGGTTACGAGCCAACCGATCAGGTCCGGATGGTGAAAGACCTCGGCTGACCGCTAGCCCTCGCCGGCTTCGTGGCCGGCGGGAATGCCGGTGGTCGACGCTTCGGGCCCGAGTTGCTCCTGATATTCGGCGTACAGACCTCGCCAGTGCGCGATCCCGTCCGCCGGCGGGGCTGTGCCGTCGAGCGCGTGCACGAGGTTCTCGACGCATGCGTGCCACCCGGCGCCGTCGCGCGCGGCCTTGCCGTAGTCGTCGAACGTGTCGGTGAACGTCAGGACCGTGCCGTTGCCGTCGGCCCGCAGTTCGAAACGCAGTGTGTCGTCGCCCCAGAGGTATTCGAGGACGCGCGGCGGGTCGATGGTGAGGACGGTGCCGGTGAACGACGTTCCGCCCTCCTCGCCGAACTCCAGCGCTTCGCCCTCGGCGAACTTGCCGCGGGGCGCGCCGTCGGGGAACCACGCGGCGAGATCGTCGGACTCGGTGAGCGCGCGCCACACCTTCTCGGGCGCGTGGTTCAACGATCGGGTGTACGTGAGGCGGGCGCGGTCACCGATCCGCTCGAGCGTTCCTTCGTGCTCCATGGGTCCTCCTCAATCGGGGGTCGAGTCGAGATGGCGTTCGAGGGCGTCGAGGCGATTCGACCACTGCGCGCGGTAGGGCGCGAGCCAGTCGTCGATCGACTGCAAAGGCTCGGTCTGCAGGCGATATACCCGTCGTTGCGCGTCGGTACGCGCTTCCACGAGCCCCGCGTCCCGCAGGACCTTCAGGTGCTTCGACACCGCGGGCTGGCTCACCGAAAGCGCGGTCACGAGGTCGCCGACGGGACGCTCGCCCTCGAGCAGGAGGTCGAGGATGCGGCGCCGGTTGGGCTCGGCGAGCACGTCGAACAGGGAGAGGTCGAGCGCAGCGGCCATCCCTGAATATTACTGTACAGCTATATAGCTGGCAAGTGATCTACTGCTCAGGCTTCGGCTTCTTGGCCCGGCTGGGGGCGACGCGGGGCGGCTCACCCGGCATCTTCGGGTAGACGGGGGGCCAGGGCGCGTCGGTGAGCCCGTTCTCGGTGTCGCGGTCGTACAGCGCGAGCAGCGGTTCGATCGACTGGGGGACGGTGTCGATCTCGGCCCACGGATCGCCGCGCTCGGCGACCCGGCCGGGCACGCTCGCGATCGTCTGCGCGTCGGGATCGATCGTCTCGAGCTCGTCCCACCCGAACGGCGTCGACACCTGCGCGCCGGGCCGGGCGCGCACGCACCACGCGCCGAACACCGTCTTGTGCGGTGCGTTCTGGTTGAAGTCGACGAAGATCCGTTGCCCGCGCTCTTCCTTCCACCACGCGTCGGTGACGGTCTCCGGATGGCGACGCGCGAGCTCGCGCGCGAACGCGACCGCGCCTCGCCGCACCTGGATCGGATCCCACTGCGGCGCGAGGCGGAGGTACACGTGGATGCCGTGCTTGCCCGTGGTCTTCGGGAAGCCGGTGATGCCGAGCTCGTCGAGCAGGTCGTGCGCGAGCGCGGCGACCGCACGCGCGTCTTCGAAGTCGGTGCCGGGCACGGGGTCGAGGTCGATACGCAGCTCGTCGGCGTGGTCGGGGTCGTCGGCGCGCGCGGGCCACACGTGGAAGCCGAGGCAGCCGAGGTTCACCGCCCACGCGACGTGCGCGAGGTCGGCGATCACGAGCGCGCGCGACGTCGTGCCGTTCGGTGTGCTGACGATCTCGGTCGTGAGCCAGTCAGGCGCGTTCTCGGGGACGCGCTTCTGGTAGAAGGACTTGCCTTCCGCACCGTGCGGGTAGCGCTCCATGAGCACGGGCCGGCCGCCCATTGCGCGCAGCACGGACTCCTCGATCGAGAGGTAGTAGTTGACGAGATCGAGCTTGGTCTCGCCGCGCTCGGAGAAGAGGACCTTGCCGGGGCTGGTGATGCGCACCGCTTTCCCGGCAATCTCGAGCTCGATCGCGTCGCTGTCCCGAGCCACGGGATGAATCTAATGTTTCGCCGTGCCCCGCAAGACCCCGCTCGATCGCGTGCGCGCGATCTGCATGGCGTTGCCGGAAGCGACCGAGCGGTTGAGTCACGGTGCGCCCACGTTCTTCATCGCGGGCAAGAAGACGTTCGTGATGTTCCACAACGACCATCACGGCGACGGCATCCTCGGCTTGTGGTGCGCGGCGCCGCCGGGCGCGCAGGCCGAGCTGGTCGGTGAGGAACCGGAGCGGTTCTACGTGCCCGCGTACGTCGGGCACCGCGGCTGGCTCGGTGTCCGCCTCGATCGCAGCCCCGACTGGACCGAGGTCGCGGAGATCATCGAGGACGCGTACCGAGCGGTCGCGCCGCCCAAGTACCTGAAGCTGCTCGACGCGCGGTAGCGCGCGTATCTCCTGCGCTACGGCGCGTAGATGTTGATGCTCGGGTCGACACCGATCGACGCGGCGTCGGCGCGGCCGGTCGCGACGAGCACGAACTGATACGGATCGCACGTGATCTTCGGTCCGCCGGCACCGATGTCGATCGGCGGCGTGTCTTCGAACGCGAGCGTCGCCGGTCCCCAGCCGTTGCGGGTGAGCGTCTCGGCGAGCACTTCGACCGCGAACGTGAGCGTCTCGCCCCGCTCGGGCTCGATGTAGAGCGCGGCGCGCACGTCGTCGTCGTGCAGGTAGGTGTCGAACCACAGGCCGGTGACCGCTTGGGTGAGCGTGCGATCGGGTACGGGGCTGGGGCCGCTCCACGCGGAGTCGTCGAGGGCCTGGAGGAACGAGTGCAGTCCGGCGACCGACGCACGCAGCTGCGTCGCGAGCTCCTGCGGCGACCGCTCGCGCAGTTGCGCAGCCTGCTCGTCGGGGATGCGGGCGCCGGGAGTGCCGGCGGCCGAGTCGATCGCGAGCCCGACCACGTGCCCGGCGACGTCGCACACCGCCCATCCGGTGCAGCGCGTGGGCGCGTGCCAGGCCTTGGTGTCGAGGCTCTCGATCATCTGCGCGAAGCCCTCGTAGGCCTGGAGGACGGCGGTTGCGACGGCCGCGCCCGATGGGTTCTTCATGGCTGGTCCTTCAGGTCTTCAGCACGGCCTGGGTCTGCGTGACGAGCGCGACGACCTTGTCGTTCGCATCGCGCAATTCGGTCTGTACGACGATGGTGGTGCGGCCCGCGTGCAACGGACGGGAGGTCCCGCGCAACTCGCCGTCGCGGACCGCCCGGAAGAAGTTCGTCGACGACGTGATCGTCGACGTGAACGCGCCTTCGGGCAGGTTGAAGAACGCGCACACCGCGCCCAGCGAGTCGGCGAGGGTCATCACCGCGCCGCCGTGCATCAGGCCCGCGGTCGTGCACCGCTCCTCCGACCAGGTGAGGTGTCCGGTCACCTCGTCCTTCGACGCGGCGTCGATCTCGATGCCGACCGCGACGGCGAAGGGCATGGTGGCGACGAGCTCGGCGAGGTCCATCGGCGGCATCGTAGGCTCGTTCCCGCATGAAAATCACCGACGTCGAACACCGCGTCGTCGACATCGACGCGACGCGAGAGCACGCGTACAACCAGGTGAACGTGCGGCGCCTGCAGTCGGGTGACCTGGTCGCGGTCTACAACGAGGAACGGTTCCCGTACCACCACGACAGCGGGCAGACCGTCATGCTTCGTTCCTACGACGACGGCGACACGTGGACCGATCGCCGGGTCGTGCTTCCCTACACCGACACAACCGGCAACTGGGACTGCGGCATCTGCGAGCTCGACGACGGGACGCTGATCGTCGACCTGACGATCGCCGCGTACTTCAAGCGGGGGATCACGCCCGAGCAGCCGTCGTGGACGCGCGGTCCGATGAGCGCCGAACACGGTGACTGGTCGTGGAGCTACAAGACGATGAGCTGGCTCGGCGCGTACGTGCTGCGCTCCACCGACGGCGGCGTCACGTGGAGCGAACCGATTCCGGTGAACGCGCGCCCGCTGAAGCACGCGGGCTGCCGGCTCGGAGCCTGGCTCCTGCCGAGTGGGTCGCTCCTCCTGGGCGTGTACGGGCGCATCCGCGGCTACGGCGAGGAGGGCGAGAACGAGTCGACCCGTTCCGCGCTGTTGCGCTCCGACGACGGCGGCTTCAACTGGGAGTACTACTCGACGATGGCGTTCGACGCCGCGAGCATCGTCGACTACGAAGAGCCCGCGATCGTCACGCTCGCCGACGGCCGCATGGTGGGCATGCTGCGCACCCACGTGAACCCGAGCGGCGACGCGAAGAACATGGCGGTCGTCGTCTCGGAGGACGACGGCTTCTCGTGGTCGCAACCGAAGTTCACGAACATCTGGGGCTATCCGGCCGAGTTCGTGACGCTGCCCGACGGCCGCATCCTCATGGTGTACGGCTACCGGCGACCGCCGTACGGCGTACGCGGCTGCGTGTCGGACGACGGCATCACGTGGGACGTCGCGAACGAGTTCACGATCCGCGAAGGCGGCGTGCCGGCGGCGTTCTATGACAATCCCGGCGTCTGGCAGCACATCGGGTACCCGAGCGCGACGCTGCTCCCCGACGGCAGCGTGCTCGCGATGTACCACGAGCACGACGAGAACGGTGAGCGGCCGTTGCAGTTCGTCGCGAGCACGCGCTTCCGGCCGGCGGACTGAGTCGCGTGCACGCGCTCGCCGAACTGCGCACGTTGACCGTGCCGACACTGGCGAACGCGATCGAGGTCTTCGGCGCGCGTCCGCAGAACACCGGCTACAACACGCGGCCGCTCACGTGTCACTTCCCGACGTTCGGCATGAGCGTGGGATACGCGGTGACGTTGCAGGCGACGACGAACCGGGCACCGGCCGACGCGCCCGAGCCGATCGACGAGCCGGCGTACTGGAGCTGGTTGGAGTCGATTCCCGGTCCGAAGCTCGTCGTGCTCGTAGATCTCGACGATCCGCCCGGCGGCGCGATGTGGGGCGAGTGGAACGCGAACGTGCACCGCGCGCTCGGCTGCGTCGGAACGATCACGCAGGGCGCGGTGCGCGACCTCGACGCGCTCGAGCGTCTGGGATTCCACACGTACGCGACCGCGGTGTCGGTCGCGCATGGGTACGGCGCGTTCGTCGGGTACGGCGCACCCGTGACGGTGGCGGGACTGCCGGTGCAAACCGGCGACCTGCTCGTGGCCGATCTCCACGGCGTGTTGTGCATCCCGCCCGAGATCCCGCTGCGCGAGTTGGTGGAGGCGGGCCGTGCGATCGACCGGCTGGAGTCGGAGATCTTCGCCGAGTGCCAGTCGCCCGAGTTCACGGTCGACCGGCTCGTGCGTCTCGAGCAGTCGGTGCTCGGCCGTTGGCCGAAGGGCCGCCCGACCGGCGCGCGCTGATTCTCGTCAGGCGTTGCCCACGGCCCACGCCTTCGCGGCGTCGAGGTCGGCGGTGGGAAAGAGCTTCAGGCTGCCGGGCATCATCCAGTGCAGCAGGCCGACGATCTTGTCGATCCATTCGATGTCGGTGACGAGTGCGCAGCGCTCCCACGCGCCGAAGTGCTCGGCGCGCATCTTCGCCTTCTCCCACACGACGCCGGCCGAGAAGCCTGTGTACTTCTCGCCGAGCACGAACACGAGCCGGATCTTCCCAGCCTTGTGGGCCGCGTCGACCGCGGGGATGAACACGTCCTTGAAGTCGTCGGGTGTGACCTCACCCACGGCTTCGAAGCCGATGACGCCGGCGGGTAGGTCGGCGAGCGGTTCGAACATGCGTCACCTCCGGGTCGGTGGGGTCGACGCTACCGGCCGCCCCGCTCGGCGTGCGATGCTGTGCGCCCGGTCGAGTCGAGCCGTTGGGGGAAGGCATGGTCGCGTTGGACTTCCGTACGCGCACGGACGCAAGCATCCGTGCCGTCGACACCGTTTCGTTCTTCGGTGACGAGCTCCCGGCGCTGATCGCGGAGCGCGCCGTCCTCGCGGTCGACGGTGCACGCGAGCTCGGCGTGGAGCCGTTCGCGTTCGTCACACCGTCCGGTTCGTGGACGCTGGCACTCGACGGCACGCAGCTGCGGGTCGCGCCGGGTGACACGGGCGCGGCGAGCGTGGAGCTGTCCGACGCGGACATCGCCGACATCGTGAACGATCTCAAGACGCCGATGACGTTCCTCACGGCGGGCGCACTCCGAATGGCGCGCGGCAACCTCGGCGACTTCCTCGACTGGTGGGTCGTGCTGCGCTCGTTGATCGACGGGCGGCCCGTGCACACGAGCGGCGCGGTCACGTTCACCGATCCCGACGGCTCGCCGCTCGACTTCACGCGCGCGTTCACGCCCGACGACGACGATGCCGACATCGCCGCGTTCCTCGCCGAGGCCGGATTCCTCCACCTGCGCGGCTGGTTCGACCCGCAGTTGATGAGCGACCTCTCGGCCGACATGGACCGCGCCCTCCCGTCGCAGACGCGCGCCGACGGCCGCTCGTGGTGGGCGAAGACCGCCGACGGCGAAGACCGCTGCGTGCGGATGGAGTGGTTCAACGAGCAGTCGCGCCTCGCGTGCGAGCTGCTCGCGAGCGAACGGTTCCTGCGCATCGGCCGGCTCGCGGGCTGCGGGCACGAGGCGCGGGCGACCGGCAACCGCATTGGCGCGCTCGTCAAGCCGATCGGTGTCGTCGAAGGCATCTCGGATGTGCCGTGGCACAAGGACTGCTCGCTCGGCATGCACTCGTTCCGGTGCTGCGGCCTCACGACCGGCATCTCCGTCACGGGCGCCGACGCGCGCTCGGGGCAGTTACGAGTCGTCGCCGGCTCGCACCGCGCGCTCGTCCAGCCCGCGTTCGTGCGCTCGAGCTGCGACCTGCCGGTGATCGATCTCCCGACCGAGACGGGCGACGCGACCGTCCACGCGAGTTGCACGCTCCACATGTCGCAACCGCCGATCGACCGCGAGCGACGCGTCATGTACACCGGCTTCGACCTGCCTCCGAAGGAAAGCGTGGGAGAGGGGCAGCAGCAGGCGATGGCCGCGATCGGCGCCGTGCGCCAGGCCGCGTACAAGACCGTGTCGCAGGCGCCCGGGTATACGGCATGAGGGAATCGGGGAAGCTCTCGCTCGAAGCGTGGCAGCTCGTCCGGCAGATGCTCGACGACATGACGGCGACGATCGAACAGGACGCGGAGACCGAGCTCGAGCTCGTCGAGGGTCTGCGCGTGCTCGCTCGTATCACCGCGTTGTGCTCGGAGCTCTCGGTCGACATCGACCCGGAGCAACCGTTCTTCTTCGCGATGAGCACCGACCGCCGGCTCGTCGGCGGCGTGAACCCCGACGGCGAGTACCCCTTGGCGATGATCGACGGTCGCCATCGCTACCGCATCCACGGTCAGCGGGGGACGAGCGCGTACCTCGGCTTCCAGGTGCTCGCCGGCTCGGGTCTCGTGCCGCGCCGCATGGCCGCGTACGTGTCGGACCGCGACCTCGAGGTGCGGCCCGACGGCACGTTCGGATTCGTGTTCGCGGCGACGAAGCCGAGCGCGGCCGACCTCGCGGGTGACGCGTGGGTGGAAATTCCCGACGACGCGTCGTCGATCGTCGTGCGTGAGTACATCGCCGACCGCGCGAACGAGACGATCGCCGACTTCGTGGTCGAGCCGCTCGACGCGCCCGGCGTCCCGCCGCTCCCGACCGACGAGGTGATCGGCGAGCAGCTCACGAGCATGGCGTGGACGATCGCCAAGCTGATGACGCTGCACCGGACCGTGAAGCCCGAGCTGCTCGAAACGCCGAACGTGCTCGTGACCGCGGAAGCCGCGCAGCTCGGCTCCGCCGACACCACGCCCGACAACCTCTACATGCTCGGCACGTTCCGTCTCACGCCCGACGAGGCGTTCGTGGTCGAGTTCGTACCGCCCGAGACGCGCTACTGGACGGTCACGCTCGAGAACATCTGGCACGAGTGCATCGACCCGCGCCGCCGCCGGAGCTCGATCACGAACGCGGCCGCGGTGGCCGACGCGGACGGAAAGGTGCGCGTCGTCGTGAGCGCAACCGACCCGGGCGTCGACAACTGGCTCGACACGGGCGGCCGTCACCGCGGTTGGCTGACCATCCGCTGGCTCGACCATCCCGAGGCGCCCGTCGTCACGACGCAGGTCGTGCCCGTGCGCGACGTAACGGGCTGACGCGTCGCTACACGCGTTGCGCGCGCAGGCTGCCGTACGCGAACGCACCGGCCAGCGTCGGCAGGAACAACGACAGGCCGCGCCAGAGCAACGTTCCGGCCAGCGCGGTTGTGAGCGGCACACCGAAGTGGTGGAGCACCGCGGGAACGACGGCCTCGACGGCGCCCAACCCGCCGGGAAGCAGTGGTACCCACGACGCGGCGGTGCCGGCGACGTACGCGATCAGGACGAGTCCGAAGCTGACGTGCGCGTGCGCAGCGTGCAGCGCGATCCACAAGCAGCCCGCGTCGGTGATCCACCAACCGATCGACGTCGCCGCGATCTGCACTTGGTGCCACGGGCTTCCGAGGAGCGCAACCAACCGCGCGTGCTCGTTGACGCCGGCCGCCCGCAACTCGGCGCGCGTTCGCTTGCGTTGATGGGGGAGCCGCCAGATCGCGTCGGCCACGAGCTTGCCGGTGATCGGACGGCGCGTCACCGAGTTGACGATGATCGCGACGACCGCCAAGACCGCCGCGACCACGGCGAGCCGGGTCACGTCGTTGCGATCGGGCGGGCCGATCGCGGCGACGATGCCGGCGGCCGCGGCGGCCGTGATCACGAGCGCCCAGAACTGCAACCACCCGGCAAGGAGCAGCATCGTGAGCCCGTCTTGGCGGTCGACGCCGCGTCGCCGGAGCTCCGAAACCGACATCGCGATGCCTTCGGCGGGCGAGGCGGGCAACAAGCTTCCGAGTCCCCACATCACGAGCGCGACGCGCACGGTCGTTGTCCACGCGACCGAGGCGTTGGCGCCGCGAAGCAGGCGCAGGAGCCAACCCGCGAACGCGTAGCTGCAGATCTCGAGCACGAGGCCCGGGATGAGCCAGATGCGCGTGGCGTGGCGGAGCTGCTCGAGTGCATCGCTGATCCCGCCGGCCGCGACGACGACCGCGTACACGAGCAGCCCGGCGACCACCAGCGCGAGCGCGTAGCCGACCCACTTTCTCGGTGTCGGCGCCGCGATCGGTTCGAGGTTCACAACGGGCCGCCCGCCTGTGGATCTAGGGTCTCGCCGCATGTCGCGCGATCACACAACGAAGACGGTAGCCACCGGCGTACTCCTCGCCGTCACGCTCGTCGTCGGTGGATGCAGCTCGTCGTCGGACGACGACGCGTCCGGCGGTAGCAGCACCACCGAATCGCCGACCACGACCGTTGCCGCGGCGAAGGCCGGCACCGTGCTGTTCAGCCCCGAGGGCAACAACCTCTGGGCCTACGACACGACGCCGCCCTTCAAGGCCCAGAAGGTCAACACCGCGAACCACAGCTTCGGCGACGCACCCTCCGATCCCAAGGGGTGGGACATCAACGGTCAGATGTGCGCGTTCTCGAAGGACGGCAAGCGCTACCTCATCACCGGTGAGGACACGCACCAGCCGAATCCGCCCGCGGGTTGGGGCATCTTCGAGGTGTCGGGCGCACGGATCGGCGATTTCGCGATCAAGCGCGTCGCGCGCCTGGTGCCGACGTACCAGCCGACGCCCGACAATCCCGACAACTACGGATGCGGCGTGTTGTCCGACGGCCGCATCGTCACGAGCGACATCGGCAACGAGGCCAACGGCGCCGCCAACGGTCAGCTCACGATGTGGTTCCCGCCGTACGACTCCACGAAGGTCGCGTACTGCAAGCTCGATCTCCACCTCGCGACCGGGCAGGGCATCTACGTCGACGAGAAGGACGACCTGTACCTCAATTCGCCGCGGCCGTCGCCCGATCCGGACGCGACTGCGGGTGGTGTGTTCCGTTACACGGGTCCGTACCCGACCGGTGCCGACGCCGCGCACGGGTGCGGCAAGACCGACAACCTCGGCTCGCCGCTCGCCGACAAGATCACGAAGACGCGCGTGCTGTCGTCGGGTGACCACGGCCTGCTCGCGCCGGCCGGCATCACGCGCGCGCCGAACGGTCACTTCTTCGTGCCGAGCGTGATCACCGGCAACATCAACGAGTACGACGGCAACTGGAAGTTCGTGCAGACCGTGTTGCAACCGCCCGCGGGCGAGACGCTCGGCGCGCAGCCGTTCTCGACCGGCACCCCGCTCGGCGTCACCGCCGGTCCCGACGGCACGCTCTACTACGCCGACATCGGCATCGTGACCGGCGGCACGCACGGCTTCGGCCCGGGACGCAACACCGGTTCGGTGCGCCGCATCACGTTCGTGAAAGGCAAGCCGCAGCCGCCCGAGACGATCGCCAAGGGCCTCCAGTTCCCCGACGGCGTCGGGGTCAACACCTGGACCGACGCGCCGAGCTGACCGCCGCTTTGGTCGGGCGCGCGCCGATCGGTAGACTCGTTCCCTCTTCGCCGCGGGGTGGAGCAGTCTGGTAGCTCGTCGGGCTCATAACCCGAAGGTCGGAGGTTCAAATCCTCCCCCCGCCACCATCGCAAGCAGATCAAGGCCGGTGCACTCGCACCGGCCTTCTGCATCGGTACATTCGCCGTCGTGAAGTCGCAGCGAATGTCCGGCGGCATCCTCGCGGGCCCGGTTGGTCCTCGAGAGCGGCTGGCGATCGAATACCCGATCGTCGATGCCCGCGTAGGCATGCGCGTCGCGCATCGCGGCAGTCGATTTTCCGGCACGGTGGAGTCCGTGCGGGCGAAAGAGGTGTCGATCGCGGGAACCACGGGACTCGTCCGGCAGTTCCCCCTCGAGCCCGGCGCGTTCGTCGTCGACGGCGCGGCGGTCACCCTGCGGCGCGCGCCCCGGAAGACCGCGGCGGCACCCCGGACCGCGTCGGGTTCGTTGGCCGTTCCCGGTGCTCGAGCGCGGACCGCTCGCGCGTCGCGCATCGTCGTGGAAGGCATCCACGATGCCGAGCTCCTCGAACGGGTGTGGGGCGACGATCTTCGGATCGAGGGTGTCGTCGTCGAACGACTCGACGGCCTCGATCACATCGAAGCGTTCCTCACCGATTTCCGACCCGGACCGTCGCGTCGACTCGGCGTGTTGGTCGACCATCTCGTCTCCGGCAGCAAGGAGGAGCGGGTTGCCCGGCGCTGGTCGAGTCCCTACGTGTTGTTCACCGGCACCCCCTACGTCGACGTGTGGACGGCGGTTCGGCCGCGGGTGTTGGGGCTCGAACGCTGGCCCGAGATCCCGAAGGGTCAGCCGTTCAAGGAAGGCGTGTGCGCCGCGCTCGGCTACGACGAACCGCGCGACCTCTGGAACGATCTTCTTGCGAGCGTGAAGAGTTACAAGGATCTCGAGAGCAGCGTCGTCGGCGCGGTCGAGCGCCTGATCGACTTCGTCACCGCCGACTAACGCGCGCCAGGTGTCGGCTCAGACGAGCTCGAAGATCTCGTGCGCCACATTGCCGCCCTCGCCGACCGCGCCCTTCGACACGAGGCGCAGCTGGTTGACGAACGCATAGGCGTCATCACCCGACTCGAGTCGGACCGTCGAATAGATCAGGCCCCGGCCGAGCTGTTCGGCCCAGTTCGCGCGACCGTCGAGGTGCACGAAGACGCGAGCGCCATCGTCGGTTTCGATCAACAGACGAATATCGAGCGTGACCTCTCCGTCATCGGCGATTGCGAGCCAATCGGCTCCGCTGTTGCCGATCATGCGTCCACGCACACGGGCACCGATGAGCTCTACCTCGAGGAGCTCTTGAATGATCCGCTTGCCCGCCGACGTCGATCCGAGCATGTAGAGCCCGTCGGGGTCGGTTCGGATCGTGAGTGTGGCGAAGTGACGGATCTCCAGCGTCTGCACGGGCCAATTCTCCCACGAATGTGGCGACCCGTTGCAGCACGTGAGCCGCCGCTGGAACACTTGAGCGTGTCTCCCGTTCGTTCGCGACCGCTCGTGGGGCGGGACCGCGAGATCGTCGAGGTCGCCGAAAGCGTCGCGTCGGTCCCGTTGACGACGATGACCGGCCCTGGTGGTGTCGGCAAGACCGCACTCGCGTTGGCGGTCGCGGCCGAGTCATCGGGGCGCTTTCCCGACGGGGTGTTCGTCGTTTGGCTCGCGTCGTTGCGATCAGCCGACCTCATCGCAAGTGAGGTCGCCGCGCAGGTCGGGATGCAGCGGTCGGGCGGGCAGTCGAACGAGGACGCGCTCGCGGCCTGGCTCGCGGACCGCGATGTGTTGCTGGTCCTCGACAACTGCGAGCACGTCGTGTCGGCGGTGGCCGACCTCGTGGAGGATCTCACCGCGCGCCTGCCTCGGCTCCACGTCCTCGCGACCAGCCGAGAGCCGCTGTGGGTCGTCGACGAGGTGAACTACCGGCTCGCACCGCTGCCCGAGGCCGACGCGGTTCACCTGTTCCAGGAGCGCGCCGGCGCCCGGGCGCAGGCTTCGCTCGACAACGATCGAGCGGTCGAAGTCCTTTCCAGCACAGTGGGATCCGAAGCTTGGAATTCACGTGACTTGAAGTCGCGGCCGCACTGACCCTATAGTGAGTCGTATTAATTTAAATCATACCAACATGGTCAAATAAAACGAAAGGCTCAGTCGAAAGACTGGGCCTTTCGT
>JADMIO011020058.1_pt1 | contig 20733 bp, 14 predicted proteins | sample 8958161 | NCBI WGS metagenome assembly JADMIO01 (sample SAMN16585339, study PRJNA669376) | soil metagenome | isolation source: Crop rotation soil | place: USA: Cullars Rotation, Alabama | collected 2011 | reverse complement strand
CGACAACTTGTCCACGTGGAATTCTAAGCTTAGGATCCCAATGTGCTGGAAAGCGGATCGGGGCGTCGTCGTCGCCGATTTCGACGACTTCATGATGGGGCCGGCCGCGTTCGATCTGTGCCGCGCGTACGTGGGCCTCGCGACGCCGTGGGGCGATCCCGCGTCGGACGAGGCGGCGCGCGACCGCGTGACGGCGCTTGTCGTGGAGGGCTACCGCGAGCGCCTCGCGCTGCCCGACGAGCACGCGCGGCCGATGGAGGCGCTGCGCGCGCTGCGCATGGTCTACAACGACGCGTGGAAGCGCGGCAGGCTCCACGACGCAAGCTTCTGCGAGGCGCGGAGCGTGATCCGCGAGCGCGGCTTCTGGGCGCCGCGGCTGGAGTTCCTGCGCGGCGTGCTCACGAAGCTGCGCGGCTGATCGCATCAGGCCCTGCCCGGCAAATGCTTTGGAACCGCGCGCGTCAGCAAGCGGACCCGAGCCGCGCGCGTCAGCCAGCGGACCCGCGCGGCGCTACCGGAGCTCGAAGTCGCGCAGCGCCTCGACGATCGGCGCGACGGCGGCGTCGTCGATGTCGGCGGGCGCGAGGCGGCAGCGCGCGAAGAGCTGCTCTTCGATGCGGTGCGCGCACTCCATCAGCGACGCGCCGCGGGCGCCATGGAGCAGAGCGCCGGAGGCCCCTGTGTAGCGCGCCTTGAGCTCGGTGAAGCGCTCCGCGAGCGAGACGATGCCGCGCGGGCCGACGCGCTGATCCGCGTACGCCGCGATCTTCACCTCGAAATCGTCGCCCGCGAGCGTCGCGTCGTTATGCTCGAACGCCATGCGATCAAGCAGCGCGAGCGCCTCGGCCCCGAGCCCGCTCTCGGCCGCGAGCGCGCGCGTGGCGAGGTGATCGTCGGCGCCGAAGCGCGCGCGGAAGCGGGCCTGCACCTCGCTCCAGTGAGCGGCGCGGGGCTCTTCCTCCTCGAGCATGTGGGGGAGGTTCTCGTAGTCGCACTTGACGATGTTGCCGAGGTCGTGCACGAGCAGCACCGACAGGACGCGCTCGCGATTGAACGGCGGGCCGTACCAGCGCTGGCCGATGCGCTCGGCCACGGCGGCGACGCGCAGCATGTGGCGCTGCACGTTCGGTGGCACCTCGTGGCGCTCGTACACACAGGCGATGGTCCGGACCGTCATCGTCGACAGGTAACACGAAGAGGCGGCCTGTTTCGCGTCGCGGCGAAGGAGCGCCGCAGTCTCACCGCGATTGACGCCTCGCGCCGGTTCGTTCATGCCCCGCGGATGTTCAACTCGCTCCGCACCCTGCTCCACAAGGCCATCACGACCCCGCGCGGCGACACCGTCGGGCCCGTTCGACTGACCAAACAGGTGGCTCGGGGCTTGAACGACCTGCTCGATCAGCCGCTCTGCTCGCCCGAAGAGCTCGAGAAGCGCCAGGCCGCGGAGAAGCGGCTGGCGGAGCTCCGGAGCAGACCGCCCGTGCATTCCACGGCGAAGCGCTCGCCCTCGCCGGTGATGATCTACTTCGAGAAGGATCGCAATGCGCGCGAGCTCGTCCGGATCAAAGAGGTCCTGTCGGCGCAGGGGATCGAGCCGAAGCTGCTCGACGTGAGCGGCGACGAGGCCACGATCGCGTTCGTCATGCGCGAGGCGAAGTGCGAGCGCGACGAGCTGCCGGTGGTCTTCGTGGCGGCGAAGCCCGTTGGCGGCTTCCGCGAGCTCGTGGCCGCCAATACGACCGGTGAGCTGAAGAAGGCCGTGTTCGGCGAGTGAGCGCGTGAGATCGTGAGCCCGGAGCTCCCGTGGGGCCGGATCGGCGCGGTCGTGCACCTGTCGCCCCACAGCGACGACGCGGCGTTCTCGTCGGCCGGAGTGCTCCACGCGTGCGGCCTGCGCGGGATCCCTGTGCGTATCGTGACGTGCTTCAGCCTGTCTTCGTACAGCCGGTCGGCGACGCACGGCGACGCGGCCCGCAACACCGAGGTTCGCAAGGCCGAGGATCGGCGGTTCGCGGCCACCCTCCCCGGCCCCGTGACGCTGCGCTGGCTGGATCTGCCCGACGCGCCGCTGCGGCCGGCGCACGCGGGCAAGCACCCGTGCAAGGAGGCGACGATGACGCCGGACGACACAGCGCTGGCCGCATCCATCGAGTCGCAGGTGGCGGACGACATCGATGATGCGACATGGGTGTTCGCGCCGCTGGGGCTCGGCCGGCACATTGACCACCTCGTGGCGCGCGACGCCGGGGCCGCGATCGCGCGGAAGGGGCGCGCGCGCGTCGCCTTCTGGGAGGACTTGCCTTATGCCGGCCGGGTCGCCATGGACGCGCTGGAGCGCGAGATCGAAGGGGCGATGGAGGCTGTCGGCCTGCGGCTCGAGCCGCGTCTGCTCATGGATCAAGGCCTCGAGGAGCGCAGGCGGGCGGCGCTGGGGTGTTATCCGTCGCAGGTCGTCGACGTGCACCTGCACGGGGTGTTGGCCCATGTGAAGCGCGTGTCGGGTACGGGCGCGCCGGCCGAGCGGGTGTGGATGCCAGTCGAGGCGTCCGATCGTTCTGCGCAGCCTGCTCCGCTGGAATAGAGCTTGCTCGAAACTACCCGAACAGCAGGGCCGAGTACACAGGCCGCACATCCGCCAGGGTAGAGGCGTCCGGTCCCCCGGGCTCGCCCATGTCCCACTCGAGCTGGCTGCCCGGCAGGTCGACGATCCGGCCCTCCACCACCATGCGCTTGGAGTCGCCGCCGTCGAGGTTCATCGCGCGCGTGCACCCGAGCCCCGCCATGAGGTCGCGGCATTGCGCGAGCGTCATCCCCACGCCGCGCCGGAAGTTGCGTCCGTCGATCGCCGCGACGATGAGCTCCCCCGTCGCCGATAACCCGGCCACCATGCGCGGCAAGAGGTTCTGATCCAGGGTCTCGTCCGCGGCAAAGGTGTACGGAGGCACCGCTGGCACGAAGTGCTCGGCCGCGAGGTCGATGTCGCCGCCGCCCTCGGTGAGCAACATGGGCCCTGCTGCCATCGCGCTGCGCACCTCGAAAGGCAGCCTGTAGGTGACCTCCGCGCCCGCGGCGCACGCCTGTTCCGGCGGCTCCTGCCCTCGCGGCAGGGTGAGCACCAGGCCGGCCTTCGGGATCGACAGCGGGCCGCGCGCCGCGCCGATCACGCGGCGTCCGACGATCGCCAGCGAGAGGCCGTCATGCCCGGGGGAGACAGGGCCCCACACTCGATTGAACGCGACAGGTCCATCGGCCACGCCCGCGGGGTCATTGAGCGCCGCGACAGTCCACGCGGCGTCGCCGAGCTCGACCCGGACTCCCACCATCCCGACGACGCGGATATCCACGCCGGCCGGGCCTCCGAGGAGGCTCGCCCGCGGGAACACCGGCGGGCTCACCACGTCGCCGTCCTGCACCACGAGCCCGACAGGGTCGGCGTGGAGGCTCGGAGGCTCCAGGTCCATGTCCGAGCACAGGACATATCCGCCGGAGATGCCCGCCTGCGCGCCGGAGGACGCGACGAGCTCCGGGAGCGGCGTCGCGGCCGGGCCGAGGTGTCGCGCGAGGAGAGGCGCCCCGTTCACCCGCAGGAGGTGCATTCGAAGCGGGCCGATGACGGGGAAACCCTCGATGAAAGCCACCTCGACGCCGCGACCCACCGGCCTGAAACGGGCGCTCCGGGCGAGCTCGGCCGGTGTCTTCGCTCCGCGACCGGCGTGCACAAGGACCGATGCGTGGCTGTGATAGAAGTCGATGATGTCGCGCACCCGCGACGCCCGCCGCTCCGGGCGGCACAGGGCCTCGGAGAGCCGCGCCGAGAGGCCCACTCGCAACAGGCGCGCTTCGAGGGATCGCGGGGGCGCGCCGGCGACGAGCCTCGTCAGGCCTCGAAAGAGGGCGTCCTGGCGGCGCGCGAAGTCACTGGCCCGCGCCGCCGGGAGCGTGAGGCTCAATCGGTCGGCGATGGCCGCGCACAGCGCGCCGGCGTTCGCCTCCGCCGCCGACTCGAGGGCCTCGAAGCCCCGGGCCGCCTCGCGCGTCCACGCGAGCACAGGGTCCGCGATCGCCTCGATGTCCCCTGGCCGCGGCGCGAACGCGGCGAGCCTCTTCAGGGCCTCGGGCGCCGCGCCTCCCCCGGGCGCCGCGCCTCCCCCGAGCGCCGCGCCTCCCCCGAGCGCCGCGCCTCCCCCGAGCGCCGCGCCCCGACAGGCGCGCTGCCACTCCGTCTCTTCAAGGGGCGAGTCGAGCGTCAAGCGAGATCGCCCCGGCGGTCCGGCGCGCGCTTCGGGATCGTGATGACGAACTCGGCGTACTGGCCGGCAACGGTGTCGACCCTCAGCTCGCCGTGGTGCGTCTGCGTCACGATGTCGTGGCTGATCGAGAGGCCCAGGCCCGTGCCGTCGCCTGTCGGCTTGGTGGTGAAGAACGGGTTGAAGACCTTGTCGAGGATGTCCTGCGGGATGCCAGGGCCGTTGTCGCGGATGCGGATCTCGACGCGGTCGCCGAGCGAGCGCGTCCGGAGCGATATCTGAGGCCGGTAGTCGCGGCCCGCCGTGCGCTGCTTCTGGCCGACGGCGTAGCAGGCGTTCTGGATGATGTTGAGGAAGACTCGGCCCATGTCCGATGGCACGACGTCGACAGGGCCGATCGAAGGGTCGTAGTCCTCTGTGTAATCGGCCAGGAGGTCCACCATCTTGGCGCGCAGGCCGTGGTGGGCGAGGCGCATGCTCTCGCTCAGGATCTCGTTGATGTCGGCCGGCTCGGGCTCGTCGCTCGAGGCCTGGGCGTGCATGAGCATGCTGTGCACGATGCGGTTGGCGCGCTGGCCGTGCTCGGCCACCTTGCGCAGGTTGTCGGTGAGCAGCGAGGTCGTGTCCTCGATCTGCGCGATGACGCTCGGAGGGAGCTTGTTCGACGCCGCCCGGAGGTCCTCGGCGAGCTCGCCCAGGATCTCCATCGATGACTCGGAGAAGTTGGCGACGAAGTTGAGCGGGTTGCGGATCTCGTGCGCGATCCCGGCCGTGAGCTGGCCGAGCGAGGCGAGCTTCTCCTGGGTCACGAGCTGCTTCTGCGTGCGCTGGAGCGTGTCGAGGGCGCTCGCGAGCTCGTCGTTCTTGGCGCGGAGCTGGGCTGTCCGCTGGTCCACCTTCTGCTCCAGTGTGTCGTAGAGCCTCGCGTTCTCGAGCGAGATGGCGGCCTGCGTGGACAGGACCTCCAGGACGTCGAGGCGCTCGGGCGAGAAGGCGCCCGTCACCACGTTGTTCTCCAGGTAGAGGATGCCCAGGCGGCGCGACTGTTTGACGATCGGCAAGCACAGGATGGAGAGGAGCTTGTGGCCGACCACATAAGGGTCCTGCTGGAAGCGGCCGATGTTGGAGGCGTCGTCGAGGACGACGGCCTCGCCGGTGCGCGCGACGTATTGCACCACCGTCACCGCGAGGTTCTCGGCCGACGCCGCGGTCGCGGATCCGAGCACCGAGACGCCGTCCTGGACGGTCCCCACGGCCTCGATGAAGAGCTCGCCGTCGCGCGCGGCGAGCAGCGCCCCCCGCTCGGCGCCCGCGTTCTCCATCATGATGGCGAGCATGCCCTCGAGGAGGCGGCCGAGGACGATCTCCCCGGAGATGGCCTGTGACGCCTTGAGCACGGTGGCGATATCGAGGTTCGATGGGCCGGTCTGGGTGGTGCTCGACGTCGATGTCTTGTGCTGGGTGCGGTTCGTGTCGAACAGGCGGGCTGTCCGCGTGACGAGCTGTGGGTGCATGGCGCGCAGGTGATCGGCCTTGGCCTTCGCCTCCCATTGCACGTAGCCGTGGTACGCCTTGGACATGTACACGCGCGCGACGTCCTGGCGATCGAGCGCCAGGTAGAGCTCGGCGGCGAGCTCGTAGGCGAGGGCCTCCTCCTGGAGGAAACCCTGCTGGCGCGCCCCGCGGAGCGCGCGCTCGTAGAGGTCCATCGCGTCGTGGTGCCGGCCTTCGAGGCGCGCCCGCTCGGCCTCGACGAGGTCGTGCTTGTGCTGAAAGTTCATCGGCGCGTGCTTCGCCATGACGAGCAGGCGCTCCTGCTGGGCACGGACCTTCTCCATGTGCTCTTCACGGGCGCCCGGGTCGAGCTCCGCGCAATGGGCCAGGTGGGCGAGCGAGCTATAGAACACCTGCACCGCCGAGTAGAACAGGCCCGCGCCGCCCGGCGCGTACCTCTCGGCCTTCCGCGCCATCTCGACAGCGACGCCGGGGCGCTTGAACATGTAATTGAGGACGGTCTTGCAGGTGTACGCGATGAACGAGAAGGTGACGTTGTTCACCGACTCCCACAAAGGCAGCTTCTGCGTCTCGTCGAGCACCTCGCCGACGAGCAGGCAAGGGTCCGCCGACTGGCCGAGGAGGTTCTGGACCATCTGGTTGCCGACGCTGAAATAGTCCTCGTGGTAGTTCTGCTTGAGGCGCGCCGCGAGCGCGTACATCTCCCCTCGCTGGCGCGCGACGAACTTGAGAGGGTCGCCGATGAAGAGGAGGTTATTGCAGTACTGGATCGCGCTGTACAGGCCGAACTCGATGTCGCCCGTCTCCATGCCGCTGTGGAACCCCTCCATCATGGGCGCCATCGTCTCGCGGACGTGCTCCTTCCACTGGCGGACGAACGCGTTGAAGAGGTTGTGGATCTTCGCCTTGAACTCGACGGCGCCGTACTTCTCCAGGATCTTGACGGAGAGCAGGCCGTATTGATAAGACGCGTCGATGTCGGCGTAATAGCCGCCCACGACGATGGCGTGCCAGACATAGGCGGTGCACGCCATGGGGGAGTTGCCGTAGAGGACGCACAGCTTGGTCTTGTTGAAGATGACGGTCGGGAGGAGGAAGGGCGCGGCGTTGTACGCGGGCGGGGCCAACCGCATCAGGATGCGGAGCTTGGCGAGCTGATAAGGGTCCGTCATCTCGGGGAGGTCGAACAGGCCCTCGATGCTTGTGACCTTTGCGTCGATCTCGCGGCGCAGCTCCTCCGCCGCGGCCGCGGCCTCCGCCGGCTCCGACGGGAGGCGCAGGCCGAGCAGCGCCAGCGCCTCGCGCGCGGTCTCGATCGAGGCCGCGTGCTGGTTCTGCGCGACGGAGGCCATCATCTGGAGCTCGTGGACCTTGACCCTGTCGAGCAGGCTCTGCGCGCGCTTCAGCACCTCGCCGGAGAGGCGCTTGGCCTCGATCATGTCGGCGTTGAGATAGAGCACCTCGACAGCGGCGACGTGCAGGTTGAACGTCAGCTCGTAGCGCTCTTCCCAGCCCTCCGGGCGGAGCATGGACAGGCCGGCTTGCAGGTATCCGAGGGCGGGGAGATAGGCCCCGGCCTCCTTCGCCTTGGTGCCCGCCGTCCAGTTGAGGCCGGCCAGGGTATAACGCTCCTCGGGATCGGTGACGAGCGCGGCGCCGAGGTTGCAATGCTCCATGATGTCGAAGATCTGGACGGAGAGCTCCAGCGGCGACGCGTTCGCGAGGAGGACGCGCCCGATCCGGAGGTGCACAGCGGGCTTGCGCTCGTCCTCGATGAACGCGTAGGCGGCCTGTTGCACCCGATCGTGGGCGAACTTGAAGTGGAGGATCAAGAGCTCCGTCTCGGTGGGATCCGACGAGAGCGCCTCGAGCTTCGATGTCGCCACCACGAGGCCCTCCTGCATCGCGACCAAGAGGTCGCGGAAGAGCTCGAGCCGGGGGCGCTCGGAGATGATGGACAGGGTGGCGAGCTCGAACCGATTACCGACGCACGCGGCGAGGCGCAGCGCGCGCACCGTCGCGTCGGGGAGCCGCTTCATCTTGCGGATCATCAGGTCCACGACGTTGTCGGTGATGCCCATCCCCTCGATCTGCGCGATGTCCCACTGCCAGCGCCCCAGGCTGAAGCCGAGCTTCTTCTCGGAGTGGAGGGTGTTCAGGAACTGCCGGACGAAGAAGGGGTTTCCGTTCGTCTTCGTCAGCGTGAGCGCGGCGAGCGAAGCCACGGCGGCGGCGCTCTCGCCGAGGGCGTCGGCGATCAGGTGACTGACATGCTCGAGGCTCAGGGGGGAGAGCGTGATCTGGCCCACGAGGGCCCCGCCCTTGCGCAGGCCCTCGAGCGAGGTGGTGAGCGGGTGCGTGCCGTCGACCTCGTTGTCGCGGTAAGCGCCGATGAGCAGGAGGTGGCCCACCTGGCTGTGCATCATGATGAGCTCGATCAGCTTCAGGCTGGGGGTGTCGGCCCATTGAAGGTCATCGAGGAAGAGGACCAGCGGGTGCTCGCCCTTGCAGAAGACCTGGATGAAATTCTGAAAGACGAGGTTGAATCGATTGAGGCTCTCCGTCGCGCCGAGCCTCTCGACGGCGGGCTGCGGCCCGATGAGCAGCTCGACGTCGGGGATCATGTCGGTGATGACGTGGCCATTGGGCCCGACGGCCGCGAGGATCCGCTTCCTCCAGTCGGCGAGGCGCGGAGGGCTCTCGGTCAGGAGCTGGCGGACGAGGTCGGAGAGCGCCCCGGCCACGGCGCTGTACGGGATGGTGCGCTGGAACTGGTCGAACTTGCCGGCGATGAAATACCCGCGCTTCTCGGTGATGGGCCGGTAGATCTCCCTCACGAGGGCGCTCTTGCCGATGCCGGAGTAGCCGGCGACGAGCATCATCCGGGCCGGGGGCGGCGCGGCCTCCCCCGCGGCGCTCACGCGATCGAAGGCGGCGAGCAGCTCGCGTATCTCCCGGTCGCGGCCATAGAGCTTCTGCGGGATCTGGAACCTGCCGGAGATGTCGCGCCGGCCGAGGGGGAAAGGCTCGATCCGGGCGCCCTTGTGCCATTGTAACAGGCACTCTTCGAGATCGGCCTTGAGGCCCCACGCGCTCTGGTAGCGGTTCTCGGCGTTCTTCTCCAGGAGCTTCATCACGACGTCGGAGATCGGGGCCGGGATCTCCGGCCGCACGGAGCTCGGCGGGGCCGGGTGCCTGGCGATGTGGCAGTGCACGAGCGCGAGGGCGTCCTCCCCCTCGAAGGGCAGGACGCCTGTCAGCATCTCGTAGAAGGTCACCCCCACCGAGTAGAAGTCCGTGCGGTAGTCGAGCGCCCGGTTCATCCGCCCTGTCTGCTCCGGCGACATGTACGGGAGCGTGCCCTCCACGACGCTCGGGTTCTTGAGGCTCGGCTCCTCCTGCGGCAGCCTCGTCGAGATCCCGAAATCGATGAGCTTGAGCTCGCCCGTCCCCGGGTTCCACGCGATGTTGGACGGGTTGATGTCCTTGTGGATCACGCGCTCCTGGTGGATCTGTCCCAGGCTGTCGGCGATCTGGACGGCGAGCGTCAAGAACTGCCCCACCTCCAGCGGCCGGCCGCCGAGGTGCACGCTCAGCGACTCCGCGCCGAAGTCCTCGAGCACGATGACGGGCGTGTTCTCGTGCCTCTCGATGGCGTAGGCGCGGATCGCGCCGTCGAGGTCGAGCGCGCTCGTGAGCGCGAACTCCTGCCGGTAGCGCGTCAGCTCCTCGGAGCTGGGATAGTCCTGCTTCAGGGCCTTGAGGATGACGGGCAGGCCGTCCGCCGCGCGGTAACCGCGGTAGATGAACGATTTATTGCTCTCGTAGAGGGAGGCAATGGCACGGTAGTTCTTGAGCTCGAGCACTCTCCGCTCCTTGTGCGGGTCCGATCCTGAAGCCGAGGGAGGTGATCAGAAGGCGAAGAATGGCCAGTCGGAGTCCAGCCCGAAGAGGAGCTGGCCCACGGACTCGTAGCGGCTCGCGTTCACGAACGCGTGCTGTGTCATGACGTGGGCGTCGCGGAAATGGCGGTGGAAGCGCTCGTCGCGGAAGCCTGTCGCGCCGGCCGCGGCGTGCACGAGGTCGACCGCCTGGGCGCTCGCGAGGACCGCGTGCGTGGACGCGAGCTGGATGGCGATCTTCTGCTCCTTGCCGGGCCGCTCGCCCGCGAGGGCCGTCTCCCACGCGTCGCGCAGGGCGTCGTTCAGGTACGCGCGCGCCGCGCCGACGAGCGCCTTGGCCTGCGCGGCCTGGGCCTGCGCGACAGCGCGATCGCGCAGCGTCTTGCCGGTGTACGCTGGCGTCTTCTTCGAGGCGAGCTCGATCAGGGCGTCGACCGCGGCGCGCGCGACGCCGATCGGTGGCGCGGCCAGCGCGGCGACGAGCGGCCAGATCGTCAGTCGGTACAGGGCCCCTTCATAGGCCGAGCCGGGCTTGCCGAGCGGCGCGAGCGGGGTTGTCCACCGCTCCGGCACGAAGACGTCCGTGGCCTCGGCGTCCTGACTGCCGGTGCCGCGCATGCCCATGGTGTGCCAGGTGTCGATGATCTTGGCCTCGCTCGCCGGGCACGCGTGGATGAGCACGACGGGCGCGCCGTTCGGCCCCATGCGCGGCGCGCCGCCCTCGATCACGACCGAGAGGCCGAAGAACCACTTCGCATGATCGGCGCCGCTCAGGAACGGCGCGCGCCCGGTGAGGCGGTATCCGCCGGGGGCCGGCACCGCGTTGTACGGTGGGTTGAGGCCGCCGGCGACGATGCCGTCCGGATCGCCGTAGATGTCGCGCGCGCCGTCGTCGGGGAACATGGGCCCGAAGAGCTCCACCGCGTTGGAGATCTGCACATTCCAGCCGGCCGCGCTGTCGATGTACGACAGCTCCTCCACGGCGTGGCAGGCGGTCATCGGGTCGAGCTCCATCCCGCCGAGCGCCCGGGGGCGCCACATCCTGTAAAGGCCCTCTTGCTTCAGGGCGGAGACGACCGGATCCGACAGGCGGCGTCGCTGCTCCGCTTCGGCGGCGTGCTCGCGGAGCAGGGGCTCCACCTTCCGGACGCTCTCGAGGATCTGCGCGGCGCTCTGGGTGCTCATCTGTTGCTCCTGCGAGATGGATGACTGGATGTCGTTCGATGTTGACATCGAACGGCCGTTCTAGCGGCCCTGCGCGGGCGAGGCCGCGGCCGGGCGAGGCTATCATCGCGGCGAAGGGTGCCGCTCGTCAAACGTCCCGCTCGACGTTTGCGCCGCTTCGCGTCGCCCCGGGGTTGTCGGAGGGGTCGGAGCGGTCAGAGCCGGCGCGTCGGGTTCTCCTCGTGGCGGCCCAGCGCGAGGCGCACCGGGCCCCCCGCCTCGGGCTGGAAGAGCACCGCCAGCGCGCGTTCCCACGCGCCCATGGCGACAGCGCCGCCCGGAGGGCAGAACGCGCCGTGCATCGGCGCCGGGCGGCCCCAGCCGGCTTCAGCCGGCGTCCCGTATCCATTACTTGACGTGGGAAGGGCTACGCCCTTCCCCCCGCCTTCGGCGGGACCCCCCTTCCCCCGAGACTGGTGACCATGTCCTGTTCCGTGCAGGCTGGCTGGCGTCAGGGGTTGCTCGTGGTCAGTGTCGGTTGCGTGGGAGTTGCTGGGGCGGGTGGACACCGGCCGGAGAGGGGTCATGAGGCCCGCGAGCGAGAACGTCGCGGTGAAGAGCAGCGGGTTCTCGATCCCGCCGAACACGAGGTGGAGCACGCCGTCGAGCGTCGCGGCGGCCAGCGGGCCGCGCGCCCTGTACGCCTGCGCCCGAGGCTCCGGCTCGCCGGGCGTGCAGGGCTCCGGGCGCGCCGAGAAATGGGCCACAGGGAACGCGCACGGCGACCACGCGTTGACGGTTGTGCTGTCCTGCGGAGCGCCCGGCGGCGTCACCACGTTGAACGGCGCTGTGTTGTACGACATGAGATCGAGGCGCCCCGCGCGGCGCAGCTCGATAACGAGATAGAGCGACGCGCCGAGCGTGGAGAGCGCGAGCGCCCCGTCCCCGGAGAAGCCCGCGACAGGGACCTGCTCTCGCCATTTACCGGAGCTCCAAAGGCGCGACTGCAAGGTATCGTCGTCGGCCCGCCACACGAGCATCACCTCCGTACCATCTGGCATGGCGGCGACGGCGAACGCGCCCACGGGCCCGGAGGCGACTGCCTCTGTCTCCGAGGGCCAGCCGTGATCGAGGCTGTACGCCCTGGAAGACAGGCCGCCTCCGGCGTCGCGGGTGACCAGGAGGAGGTGCTCTCCGGCCGAGGCGAGCGCCAGGGCGCCGGCGGTCCCGTCGATCGCCCGCTCCTCCGACCAGCCGTTCGAGGCCAGCGTGCGCGTGCGGAGCGCGCCGCCGCGGGCCGTGTACACAACCTCCAGCGCGCCGGCGAAGCCCGCCGCGGCGACGGCCTCCGCCGCGTGGATGGGCGTGACGGCCGGCGCGCCCCAGCGGAAATGGCGGCCCCACAGGAACTGGAACCAGCTCGCGCCGGCGTCGTTCTTGCCGAGCGAGCCGAGGCCGAAATTGACCTCGATGGTGCGCAGCAGGCTGTAATGATTGTACGCCTCGTGCTCGACGCCGGGCTGGATCATATCGCCGAGCAGGACGGCGTAGACCTGGTTCGGTCCGTCGTAGGTGCTGGCGTCGGCCCTGTCCCACTCGGCCTCGTAGTCGGCCTCGTCGAACAGGATGACCACCAGCGTGCGGGGCGGCAGGAACGAGCCCGGGCCGGGGAAGCGCAGCCTGCCAAAGAAGCCCTCGAGCCAGCGAGCGGCCTGGTCCACGAGCTCGGGCGCGCGCGGATCCGACTCGTCCTGTGTCCCGTCGATCCAGTGACCGTCGCTCCAGACGTTGGGCGACAACCAGGCATATTCGGGGAACGTCCCGTCGAGGAGGTCCGCGAACAGCGCGGCCTCGCCGTCGACGCGCTGCCAGCGGGCCTCATTGCGCACGACGGACGCGAACGACCCGAACGGGTTGTGCTTCACGTAATACGGCGGCATGTCCCCCGGGGCCAGCGTGGGAGTCCACGGCTGGGCCTTCGCGACATAGCTCTCCATGTACGCTCGCCACGAGAGCCCGCCGGGCGCCTCCTCGATGAGATCGACGATCGTGCGCCCGGAGAGCAGCGGGCTCACCGGATCATCGCCTGTGACGTCGCAGAGCTCCCCGGCGATGGACGCGATGTAGTTCGTCTGCGACGGGTGCATGACCCCGAAGAAGCCCGCGAGGTCGATGCCCCGGCGCGCCAGCCCGCGCATGTACGGGTTCCGGAGGACATAACCGCGGTACTGGTTCTCGAACATCACGATCAGGACATGATCGAACGCGCGGACGGATGGCAGCGGCATGACAGGAGCCCCGGGGTTCATCGCGATCTGTCGCGGGTCATGGTTTGCGGATGTAGCTGCGCGCGCCGAAGTCCTCCCACGTGGGCTGCCACGAGAAGGCCGACCACGCCGTCCGGATCGGCGGGAGCGGCGGAGAGCTCGCCCCGTCGCGCGGCTCGCCCGGCGGGGCGGCCACGGACCTGCTCTCGCCGAGCAGGTGCCGCATGCGCACGACCTGGCGCGCGGCCTCCGGCGCGCTTCGGAGCGTCTTCGTGGGCGGAGGGCTCTCCGGGAGGAACGTGACATTGAGGAACCGGAGCTGGATGTTGTTCACGAGGCCGCCGGGGTCGACCCCCGAGTACCCCGCCCAGGAGTCCATGAAGCGCGACAGATCGGTGTTGCCGTACGTCGGATCCGCCGGCTTCACGTTCGGGGAGAACATCACGAACGAGAGCTCGTAGCCGATGTTCGTGCGAGGCTCCCGCGGGGTCCCCCCGCCGACCACGAGCTCGTTGATCGTGCCGCCGATCACGGGCCAGTAATACCGCTCGTTCGTGCAGAGCTCGACGCTGTAGCGGCCCGTGAAGGAGAAGTGGCCTGTGTACTCGATGCCGTGCTGAACGATCGTGGTCACCGGGCCCACCACGATCTCCAGCTCGCTGTCGAAGTACGCGTACGTCCCGTTCAGCGGGTGCGGCTTCGTCGTGGTCGTGGGGGGTGATTTCGCTCTGGCCATGAGGGGGTCGCTCCTTGCCCGGAGGCTCGGCCGGATGTGGCCGTGGGGCGCGACCCTATCACAGGCTGACGGGCGAGCGCACCAGCCGAGGAGCGACCATGAGCGCGGCCGGCGCGGGCCCTGGTGGCGCGCGGCAGGTGCTGATACAGGGCGGGCATGACCCTGAAGCTCCCCGCCCTCGATCCGGCCACCGTCCCCGAAGTCCGCGGCTCCAGCTATCCCGAGCCGTTCCGCTCCCGCATGGGCGACCGCGCCAAACGAAAGCTCGGCGATGCCTGCGGCCTCACGAAGATGGGCGTCAATCTTGTCACGCTGGGGCCAGGCGGCCAGTCGGCGCTGCGGCACTGGCACACGCTCGAGGATGAGATGGTGTACGTGCTCTCCGGGGAGGTCGTGCTCGTGACCGACAGCGGCGAGCAGCCGCTCACCGCGGGGATGTGCGCCGGATATCCGGCGGGGGTGCGCGACGGGCACCACCTCGTCAATCGCTCGGCCGCGCCGGCGCAATACCTGGAGATCGGGAACCGCATCGACGGCGACAATGCCTTCTATCCCGACGATGATCTGGTGTGGGTGGAGATAGACGGGCAGGCCCGCACAGCCCACCGGGACATGTTGCTCTATCCGCCGCCGGAGAAGTAGGCCGCCGCGCGGGCACGGCCGGAGAAGGGGCCTCCGCCGCCGGACCACACGGGCGCGCCGGAGCCGGATGGAGTCTGATAAGGTGCCGGGGTGTCACCGAAAATACTCCGCGGCGCAGCGCTCGCCGCCGCCCTCGCCGGCGCCGCGGTGTTCGTCGCCGGCGCCGCGAGCGGCTCGGCCACGCTCCGCATTGCCGGTAAACCATGGCCCGTGGCCGCCCTGCTCGCCCTCACGCTCGTCACCCGGAAGGGCCGCATGGCCCGCCTCGTGGCGCTCGCCCTCTTCGCGTCACTGGTGGGCGACGTGCTCTTCGAGATCTCGCCCGCGCTGTTCATTCCGGGCCTCGTCGCCTTCCTCGTGGCGCACCTGTTCTACATCGCGGGCTTCGTCGTCGACGCGCCGGCGCTCCGCCCGCTCCGCGCCGCGCCCGTCGCCGTCTACGGGGTCGCGATGGTGGCGCGCCTGTGGCCCCACCTCGGCGCGCTGCGCCCGGCCATCGCGCTCTATGCCGCCGCCCTGTGCGCGATGCTGTGGCGCGCCGCGGCCCGGATCGGCGCGTCCCGCCTCCGGCGGATCCCCGCTCGCGGGGCCGTCCGGCGCGAGGAGATCATCGGCCTCGTGGGCGCCATCACCTTCGTCGCGAGCGACACTCTCTTCGCGGAGAAGCTCTTCGTGGGGCCTTATCCTGGGTCGCTCTATGCCGTCATCGTGACGTACTGGCTCGGGCAATGGGGCCTCGCCGCGTCCGTCCCGCAGGACCGCCATGCGTCGTGAGGCTCCGCCGGCGCAGGAGGGCCTGCCGGAGGTCAATGCCTTCGCGCTCACGCTGATCGCCGAGACAGGCGGCCGGTTCAGCGATTTCGAGCCCTACGTCGCCTCCATCAACAACCATGGGGTCGTGGCCTTTCAGGCGTCCCTGATGGCCGGCGGCGAGGGCGTCTTCACCGGCGACGGCGGGGCGATCACGACCGTCGCCGACACGGCCGGCGGCCTGTTCAACGGCTTTCACAGCCACCCCGACGTCAATGACAGCGGCGCGACGAGCGTCTATGCCTCCCTGAAGGCGGGCGGCCAGGGCGTCTTTCTCCTCCGTGAAGGCCGGGCGATCACCGTCGCCGACACGAGCGGACGGTTCGAGAGCATCGGCCCGCTGGGCCCCACGATGAACGCCGTCGGGACAGTCGCCTTTCGAGCGGTCACCCGGGCCGGGGCGAGCGGCCTCTTCACCGGCGACGGCGGCCCGATCGTCACGATCGCCGACACGTCCGGTCCCTTCGAGGGCTTTCAGGGCCTCCCTGTCGTGAGCGACCGCGGTGAGGTGGTCTTTCGGGCCGACCTCGAGAGCGGTGCTCAAGGTGTCTATTCGGGCAGCGGCGGGGCGCTCGCCACGATCGCCGAGACCGGGGCGCGATTCACTGGCATCGGCTCCTTTCCGGGCGCGGGCGGCGACGGGACCGTGGTGCTCACTGCCGCTCTCCGGGCCGGGGGCGCGGGCGTCTTCACCGTGACCGGCGGCGAGATCACGACCGTCGTCGATACGAGCGGCCCTTTCGAGAGCTTCCGCGCGGCCGTCATCAACGCTGCGGGGGGCGTGGTGTTCTACGCCACTCCGCGAGGGGGCACGCTCGGTATCTACTCCGTCTCCGGGCTGCACCGGGCGGCGGACAGGATCCTCGCGATCGGCGATCCCTTGTTCGGCTCCACTGTGGCGAGCTTCGCCCTCAACCCGGTGAGCTTGAACGACGCCGGCCAGGTGGCCATTCGCGTCGCGCTCGCGAACGGCGGGCAGGCCATCGTGCGCGCCGATCGGACGAGGGCCCGAGCCTGACGGCGCGCCGGCGTCACCCGAGGAGCTCCACGAGCGCCTCGGCCAGCTCGTCGTGATCGGAGGGCTTGAGCGCCCTCCACCTGTCGCACCGCGGGGCGAGCGCGGGTGTCACTGTGTGCCTGGGGTACGTCACGAAGAGGCCCCGCAAGCGTCCTGGCAGCGCCAGGCCCTCCTCTTCGGCCGCGAACCACGGGTGGGAGAGCACAACAACGATGGGCTCCTCCACGCCGTCGCGCAGGACATCGACAAGGCCCCTGGCCCGGGCGAGGGCCCTCCCGGGCTGCGCGGCGGAGGGGCTCCGCTCCATCAGGATCTCGACCGCATCGGCCTTCTGCTGCAAGGCCCATGTGCGCGTGTCGCCGCCGGCAGCCACGATGTACGCGGGCAGCCCGGCGTCGAGGAGGGCATTCGCCGCGGCGAGCGCGGCCGCCCGGACCATCGCGTCGACGGGGCCGAAGCAGCTCGGAGAGGTGTCCACGACGAGGACAGTGGGGCGGAGCCTTGGAGACTCGCGCGCGGCCCGCGCCCGGAACAGGAGGCCACCGGACGCCGCGCGCAGGCGGCGGAGCCCGGGCGGCAGCGCCCATTGCCACGGTACGAGCTGCGTGAAATGACCGCGAGCCGAGGTGCCTGTGATCTCCATGCCCGCGGCCGCGCCGAGGGCGCGCCCTTCGCCGAGCGCCGGAGCGCGGATCGAGAACAGGGCCCGGTCCGGCGCGGCGAGCGGCACAATGGCGGACAGGCGCGGGAGAAAGGAGAGCGGGAGCTCGGGGTGATCCGCGCACGTCTGTTCGCCGAGCGCGCGCAGCAGGATCAGCATGCGGTCGTCGATCGAGGCGAGCGCGCGATGGAGAGAGGCGACAGGTAACGGCGGGGCGGCCGGCGCGTGCTCCGGGCCACCGCTCTCGGCGTCGACAAGCGCGTCGAGCAGCGCCACGTGGACGGCCGCGGGAGAGGCGCCCTCCGGAGGGGTGAAGTCGGCGTCGTCATGGCCTTTGAGGAGGATGGGCAGAAAGGCGACGCGCGCCGGCGGCCCCCACCGCAGAGAAGCGAGCGCCGCGAGCCCGGGGTGGCCGCTCAGCAGACTGGCACCTTCCGGCAGAGCGGCAGTCTCCTCGCCGGGGCCCGTGAGGGCCAGGAGAGCGCGCAGGGTGGAGAGCGGGGCGGAGATGCCGAGCCGGAGCAGCAGGGCGAGCGCGCCCGGGAGCAGGCCGAGAGAGCGCGGGAGAGCGCCCGTCGGATGGCTGGTGTCTCGCGGCTGCGATGGGCGGAGCTCCGCCGCTCTCCCGACCGTGGCCGCCTGTCTGACCACGTAGTCCGCGAGCTTCGACAGCGGGGAGCGCGCCCGCGGCCTCCGCTTCGAGAGGAGGTCCGAGACGTCCCAGACGCGCGCCGTACCGTCCTCCGAAGCCGTCCCGAGCAGCTCGCCGTCCGGCGAGAACCCCACCCAGCGGACAGAGTCCCTGTGGCCGCGGAGCACGGCCTTGAGCTCGCCGGTCCCGGCGCGCCAGACGTGAGCGCGCGTGTGGCCGTCATCGGCCGCGATCCAGGCGCCCGCCGCGAGTAGCTCGCCGTCCGGCGACCAGGAGATGCCCATGAGCTGCGCTGTCCCTCCCGTGACCAGGCGCGAGACCTCACGTCCGTCGGTCGCGTCCCAGATGCGCACGGTGCTGTCGCCCCCCGCCGAAGCGAGCCGGCGACCATCCGGGGACCACCGCACCGTCCAGACGTCCCTGTCGTGCCCTGCCGCGCGAATCAGGACCCGGTGGGTGCCGGGATCCCACACTCGCACCTTGTGCTTGCCGTCCCCCGTGGCGAGGCGCTCGCCGTCCGGCGACCACGCGACCGTGTGCGGATACCAGCTATCCTCCGAGGTGAGACGGTGGAGTGGCCTCCCCGTGCGGCCGTTCATCACGACCACCGTTCCCATGATGGCCAGCGCCGCCGCGAGCCTCGCTCCGTCGGGCGACCACGCGAGATCGTAGACGCGCGGACCGCCGCCCTCGTGCTGCTTCCAGGCGGACGCGCCGTCCTCCGCTCCGTACGCGACCATATCGCCGTCGCGCTCGCCCGCGGCGATCCACTTGCCGTCCGGCGACCACGCCACGGCGGAGACGCTGTGATGGTCGTCCTCCGCCCGGTGCCGCCAGAGCTCGTGGCCGCTCACCGTTCGCACGCTGATGCCCTCGCTGCCCGCCACAACGAGCCGCGTGCCGTCCGGCGACCAGTCCCCGGCGCGCGCCGGCCCCAGCCCCGCTTCGATCACTCGCACGCACCGATCTCGCTCCACGCCGCCGCGCATCTGGCCTGCTGTCCCGCTTCGCCCCGCGCCTGTCGCGCGGCTTTGCAGCGGCGTTGCAAAAAGCACCGCGGCTGTCAAGTCTTTTCGGAGCTATCGCCGCGAATCGCGGAGCCTGTCATGGGGGCTGGAAATTCCGCCCTCTCGTCGTTGACGGGGCCCGCTGTGCGTCATCCTGGAGGATCGCGACGCAGGCGTTGGTTGCGCCGAGATGGCCATGAACGTATGCTCGCTCCGCGTCATGTGTGCTCCGCCATACTACCATGTGTGCTCGCACAAGCCTTTGCGTGCGCAGCCGGCATGCCTGACGGCCGAGATAGCTTTTGATTCCCTCTCGATGGAGGACTTCCTATCATGAATCGCCGCCTGACCCGGCTCTCTATTCTCCTTGTCGCGATGGGGTCTCTCCCCGTGACAGTCCTGGCCGTCTCGTGCACCGACTCGGCCGGATACGGGCTCACCATGGGGACCGGGGGGACCGGGGCGACCGGCACCACCGCAAGCCCCACCACAGGCACCGGCGCCGCCGGGGGGTCGGGGGTGGGCGGCATCATGGTCGACGGCGGGTGCGATCAGACCTGCTCCAAAGATCTGAAGAGCATCATCGATTGCGATGGCAAGAAGGTCAAGGATTGCCCCGGCGACAAGGCTTGCCTCAACTCCTTCTGCGACGCGGACCCGTGCGAGGCCTCTTCGAAATCGAAGAGCTCGTTCGGCTGTGATTACTGGGCCCTGAAGACGGGCCTGCTCAGCCAGGCCAAGGGCGCCTGCTTCGCCGCGTTCATCGCGAACACGTGGTCGACGGAGGTGAAGATCGACGTCGAGTACGACGGAAAGAAGCTCCAGGACGGCTTCGCCTACATCCCGAAGGGCCAGGGCGCCTCCATCACGTACGAGCCTTACGACTCCGTGAAGGGCCTCGGCGTGGGCGAGGTGGCGATCCTCTTCCTCGCGCGCAACCAGTTCGGCAACGTCGTCGACTGCCCGAAGCCCGCGGCGATCCCCGACGAGGTGGGCGTCAACAACACAGGCATCGGCAAGGCGTTCCATATCACGACGGACAGGCCCGTCGTCGCCTATCAGATCCTGCCTTACGGCGGCGGCGCGTCGGCGTTGACGTCGGCCACGCTGCTCCTGCCCACGAGCGCCTGGGACATGAACTACGTCGCTGTCAACGCGTACAAGAACGCCACCCTCGATCTGGAGGCCTCTCCGCTCATCGACATCCTGGCGAGCGAGGACGACACGAAGGTGTCCATCCTCCCGGGCGTGAAGATCATCGCGGGCCCCGGCGTCGCGGAGGCCACGCCCAACGAAAAGAAGGACTATGTGCTCCAGAAGGGCGAGTTCCTCCAGATCGAGCAGCCCGAGGAGCTCACCGGCAGCCCGATCCTGTCGGACAAACCGGTGGGGCTCTGGGGCGGCCACAGTTGCCTCTATATCCCGCTCGACAAACACGATTGCGACTCGGCGCAGCAGCAGATCCCGCCGGTCAAGGCGCTCGGGAACGAGTATGTCGCCGTCCGCTTCCCGGGCCGCAAGGGAATGGACGAGTCCGTCCCCTGGCGCATCGTCGGCGCCGTCCCCGGGACGAAGCTCACATGGCTCCCTGCCGCGCCCCCCGGCGTACCCGACGAGATCAAGCTGGGCGATGTCATCGATTTCACCTCCCCGGGCCCGTTCGTCGTGAAGAGCCAGGGCGCCAGCTACCCGTTCTACCTCTCGGAGTACATGACGGGCGGCGAGCTCTTCGACAGCGAGGGGGACCCCGACTGGGTCAACGTCGTGCCGCCGCTGCAGTACCTCGACCGCTATGTCCTGTTCACGGACCCGACCTACTCGGAGACGAACCTCGTCGTCGTCCGGACGAAGCCGAAGGACGGGAAGTTCGTCGACGTGACCCTGGAGTGCCTGGCCGGCCCCCTCACCGGCTGGAAGCCGGTGACAGACGCGATGGGAGACTACGAGTACACCACCGTGAACCTCGTCACGGGCGACTTCATGAACAAGGACGGCTGCTCGAACGGCCGTCATGAAATGTCGAGCGACCAGCCGTTCGGGGTCACGGTCTGGGGCTGCTTTCCAGCACAGTGGGATCCGAAGCTTGGAATTCACGTGACTTGAAGTCGCGGC
>JADMIO011053136.1_pt1 | contig 20738 bp, 8 predicted proteins | sample 8958161 | NCBI WGS metagenome assembly JADMIO01 (sample SAMN16585339, study PRJNA669376) | soil metagenome | isolation source: Crop rotation soil | place: USA: Cullars Rotation, Alabama | collected 2011 | reverse complement strand
GCTGGGCCCCGCTCTCGTGGAAATAGGAGAGCCCGAGGAAGGCGGTGATCGAATTGTGATCGTCCCAGGTGAGCCGGACCTCCTGGCTGGTCTGCCTGCCGCGCTCGTCCGCCGCCGCGGTCAGCGCCGGCAGCGAGATGCCGTCGGCGTCCAGGATCTCGATGCCGTTGAACCGGCGATAGGCGCTGATCGAGGTGAGCGTGAACTGGTCGCCGAGTTCGGCGCGAACGATACCGGTCACGCCCCAGACCTTGCGGTCGAGGCCGAGCGGGGCGCCGCCCTCGAAGCCGGCGCCCGGGGCCAAGGCCGCGCCGCTGTTCGGGCTGCGGTCGCCGAGCACCACGCCGGTGACCGGGTCGGTCGGATTATAGGCGATCGATTTGAAGGACGTGCCGTTCGGATGGTCCTCCTGGTAATTGCCGAAAATGTCGATGGTGACGCGGCTGGACGGCGCCCAGTGGAAAGTGCCGCGGATCGCGCCGGTGTCGACCGAGTTGAAGTCGGCTTGCCCAAGCAGATTCTCGATGAAGCCGTCGCGGTTGCGGTAGCGGCCGGAAACCCTGATGGCGGCGGTGTCGCCCATCGGCACGTTCAGCATGCCCTCGAGCGACCAATAATCGAAATTGCCGTAGCCCGCCTCGAGGAAGCCGGCGAGACGCGAGGGATCGGCCCGGTTCTGGATGATGTTGACCGCGCCGATCAGGGCGCCGCGCCCGTAGAGGGTCGATTGCGGGCCGCGCACGATCTCGACGCGCTGCACGTCGAACAATTCCACGAAGGAGCCGCGCGACTTGGAGATGGAGACGCCGTCCTGGAAGACCGAGACGCGCGGCTCGACGAAGCTCTCGCCGCTGTCCGAGGTCACCCCGCGCATCACGAAGCCCGGATTGTTCGGCGACTGGTTCTGCACCTCGAAGCCCGGCACGTAGCGCGAGACGTCCTCGAAATCGTTGAGCCCGAGCTCGTTCAGGAAATCGCCCGAATAAGCGGTGATCGCCATCGGCACTTCGGAGATGCGCTGCTCGCGCAGCTGCGCGGTGACCACGATCTCGCTGTCGTCCTGATCGGGCAGTGAGCCCTCCGTCCTGAGTTGCTCCGTGGTCAGCGACGTGACCGGCGGCCGTGAGGCCATGTCCGAGGGCGGCGCCGGCCGGTCCTGCGCAAGTGCCGGGCTCGCGGCGAGCGTGAACAGGCTGGCGGCGGACAGCAGGATGGCGCGCGTCATGAAACCCTCCCCTAGGTGCGAGGCGTCATCTCTCGTGCGCGTGACGCTCTCGTGACGGCGCCCCCCGGCGCCTGCTGACATGGTGGACAATGGCGAGGCTTTGGCAAGCGGGTTCTGCAATGGCGGCGCTATTATCATCCGAAATGGCGGCATGCCTTTGGAACCAACGACCTGGTCTCTTGCCTGGCGCGTCCCACCGATTAACGTCCGGTCCGAATCAAGGGGGAATCTCAAATGCGCTTTCAAAGCAGGGTCCGGACCGTCGCGGACTCCCAGGCTGCCGCCGACACCTGGTTCCGCCCGGCAGGCCGCGTCGCCGAGCCCGCCGCCATCGCGCAGCCTGGGCCGCTGCATGCCGCCAACCAGGCCCCGACCTTCAGCGCGCCCGCGCTGCAGATTTACCGGGTCTCTACCCTCGCCGACGGCAGCTTGGGCAACGGCGCCAGTCTCGGGCCGATCGCCGTATCGCCGGATGGCACCAGGATCGCCTTTGTCAGCTTCGCCACCAATTTCGCGTCCGACGACACCAACGGTCAATATGACGTCTTCATAAAGAACCTGGTGACCGGCGAAATCACGCTGGTTTCGCGCACCGCGGGCGGCGCGCCGGGCAATGGCTATAGCGGAAATGCGCTGAACGCCCCCGTCTTCTCCCCGGACGGCACGAAACTGATGTTCAACACCTCCGCCGAGAATCTTGGTGCGGAAATCGTCGGCGGCGGTCTCCGCGGGCAGGTAGTAATCAAGGATCTGGTAACCGGCGCGGTCACGCGCGCGTCCCAACTGCCGGACGGCACGGTCGCCAATTTCGACAGCACGCCGCTTGCCTGGTCGACAGACGGGACCAAGGTCCTGTTCTACAGCGCCGCCAGCAACCTTTCGGCGGGCGATACTAACGGCCAGCTCGATCTCTTCGTGAAGGACCTGACGAACGGGACCCTCATCCGGGTCTCGTCCGGGGCGAACGGTGAGCTTGGCAATAACAATGCTTCCCCGCCCTCTGCTGAATTTTCGCCCGATGGCACGAAAGTCATCTTCGTGTCCCAAGCGAGCAATCTCGTCGCCGGTGACACCAATAATGATTGCGATATTTTCCTACGGAACCTGGTCTCCGGCGAGCTGACGATTGTCTCGCGTAATGCCAGCGGCACGCTTGGCAACGGCACGAGTCTCGACTGCCATTTCTCGCCGGACGGAACCAAGGTCCTGTTCACCAGCGGGGCGGACAATCTGGTCGCCGGCGACACCAACGGTGACCAGGATATCTTCATGAAGGACCTCGCGACCGGTGCGGTCATGCGAGTCAGTTCCGGACCGAACGGAGAGCAATATTTCTTCGACGCCCGCGAGGCGCGCTTCTCGCCCGACGGCACCAAGGTCGTCTTCATCGCCCACGGCAGCCAATATCCGGGCGACACCAACGGCCAGTATGACGTCTTCGTGAAGGATCTGGCGACTGGCGCGGTCACCTGGGTCACCTCCCTTGGTGAAGGGCCTGCCGTCCCCAATCTGTCGAGCATTCATCCCGTGTTCCTCGACAATGGCACGATTGCCCTACAGGGCCCGTCCTACAGGCTGAATGGCGGTGCCGATACTTCAGGCAATAACGATATCTTCCTCGCCTCGCCCGTGACCAAATATGTCGAGAACGGCGTGCCGCTTCAGATCTTGTCGTCGGTTAACATCGGCGACGCGGATAGTGCCAACTATGCCGGGGGGACGCTCACCATCGCCATCACCGCCGGCGCAGAGCTGAGCGACCGCCTGGTCTTCACGCCCAATTCGCTTGGTCCGGGCTTTGGGCTCGAACTGGTCGGCAGCGATGTCCGCTTCCGCAGCGCCAGCGTCGGCACGCTGACCGCGACGAATACCGGCTACACGATCGTGCTGAAGGCCGCGGCAGACGACGAGGCAGTGCAGCAGATGGTCCGTGCTGCTTCCTTCTACAATCTCTCCGAAAACCCGTCAGGAGCCGCCCGGACCGTCACCTTCTCGCTGGTCGACGGCGGCGGCACCGCCGGCGGCGGTCACGACACCGCCAGCTTCACGCGCAGCATTCAGGTCCTGCCGGTCGACGATCCGACGATCACCAAGGCGGACCTCTTCGTGACGTTTATCGCAACACTCGCTGGCAATGTCGTCGCCGACAACGGCTATGGCGCCGACACAGATGTAGACAGTGCGCCGAATGTCGTCGCGGTCAACGGCGCCGCCACGGTCGGTACGCAGATCGCGCTCGCCTCCGGCGCGCTGCTGACCGTCAACGCCAATGGGGACTTCGCCTATAACCGCAACGGCGCTTTCGCGAACGGTATCGGCGCGTTCGACTCCTTCACCTACCGCCCCCAGCTGGGCAACACCGTCACCGTCACCATCCAGATTGCAGGCGCCACCCAGGCAACGATCATGGGCACGTCCGCGCCGGAAGAACTCCATTCGAGCGTCGCGGTAGAAGAGCTGGTCGGGCTGGGCGGGAACGATGTCTATTATCTGGACCATGTCTCCGACGTCGCCCGCGAAGCGATCGGCGGCGGCTTCGATACCGTCTATGCCGCGGCCGGCAACACACTTGCCCCAGGCAGCGAGATCGAGGTTCTGGCCGCGGCCGACGCGGCCGGAACATTCGCCATGACGCTAACCGGCAACGAGTTCGCGCAGACTCTGGTCGGCAATGCCGGGGCGAACATCCTCGACGGTAGAGGCGGCGCCGACACTATGGTCGGTGGCGCCGGGAACGACTGGTTCTTCGTCGACGATACGGCCGATAAGGTGCTCGAGGCGATCGGCGAGGGCAGTGACCGGGTGTTCGCTGGCGTAAGCTACACGCTCACGGCCGGGGCCGAGGTCGAGATGCTGACGACCGACTTCAACGCCGGCACCGCCGCGATCAACCTCACCGGCAATGCGGGGGTCCAGGCCATTTACGGCAATGCCGGGGCCAACCAGCTGGCCGGAGGCGGCGGCGCCGACAGCCTGGCCGGCTTCCAGGGGGACGACTGGTACTTCATCACCGACGGCCGCGAGAGCGTGTTCGAGGCGGCCGGCGAGGGCAGTGACCGGGTGTTCGCGAGCGTGAGCTATGTGCTGACGGGTGGCGCCGAGGTCGAGATCCTGTCCACCACTTTCCATGCCGGCACGGGGGCGATCGACCTGACCGGCAACGAGCTCGCCAATGTGATCATCGGCAATGACGGGATCAACACGCTGAACGGCGGTGGCGGCAACGACACTTTGGTCGGCCGGGCCGGCAACGACATCCTCGTCGGCGGCGCCGGCGCCGACCTCACCGACGGGGGGACCGGCAACGACTGGTTCTTCGTCGACAATGCTTCGGACGTGGTGCTCGAGGCGGCCGGCGAGGGCAGCGACCGGGTGTTCGCCGGCGTCAGCTACGCGCTTGGCGCCGGCGCCGAGGTCGAGATGCTGACCACGGACTTCAATGGGGGCACGGCGGCGATCAATCTCACCGGCAATGCCGGGGTCCAGGCCATTTACGGCAATGCCGGGGCCAACCAGCTCGCCGGGGGCGGCGGCGCCGACACCCTGGTCGGCTTCCAGGGGGACGATTGGTACTTCATCACCGATGGCCACGAGAGTGTGTTCGAGACGGCGGCTCAGGGCAATGACCGGGTGTTTGCGAGCGTCAGCTACACGCTGACGGCGGGCGCCGAGGTCGAGATCATGTCCACCAATCTCCACACCGGCACGGGGGCGATCGACCTCACCGGCAACGAGCTGGCCAACACGATCTACGGCAATGACGGCGCCAACATCCTCGACGGCAAGGGCGGCAGCGACACCCTGATCGGCCGGGCCGGCAACGACCTGTTCGCGTTCACCACCACGCTCGGCGGCGGAAATGTGGACACGATCCTCGACTTCGTCGCCGGCAGCGACAAGCTCCAGCTCGACCATGCCGTGTTCACCGGGCTCGGCCTCGGCGGGCTCGGCCCCAATGCGTTCGTGGTGGGCACGCAGGCGGGCGATGGGGACGACCGGATCATCTACAACCAGGCGACCGGCCAGCTGTTCTTCGACGCCGATGGCAACGGCGCCGGCGCGGCGGTCCAGTTCGCTACCCTGTCGGGCGCCCCGGTGATCAGCGCCAGCGACTTCCAGGTGATCTGAATCGGCAATCGCGCCGAGGGGCGAACCTAGCGCCCCGAGAGCAATTTCGGCGGGTTCTCGATCAGGCCCTTGAGGTCGCGCATGAACTCGGCCGCGTTCCGGCGTCGACGACGCGATGGTCGCAGCGGCGCCCCCGGCACCGGTGAAAAACAGGGCTGCCAATGAAGGGACGTTGGCAAGCGCCATTCGTTGCTGGCGCGAGCCGGAGGCGTGCGTTGCCTAACCGGTAGCGGTCACGTAGGGTTGCGCTTCCTCGGGGGGGAACGAGGAGAGGCACATGCCGATCACCGCGAATTATTCGCCGGCTACTTTCACCCTGACCGTCACCGGAACGACTCTCGGTGAAGCCATGACGATCGAACGCGACGTCGCCGGCGCTTTGCGTGTGAACGGCGGCACCGTCGCGATCACCGGCGGCGCGCCGACCGTCGCGAACACCGATCTCATCGCCGCGTCCGGCAGCGACGGCGACGACGCGATCTCGATCGACGAGACCAACGGGGCGATGCCGAAGGCGGAGCTCGGTGGCGGCAATGGCAACGACACGCTCACCGGCGGATCGGGCGGCGACACGCTGACCGGCGACGCGAACAACGACACCCTTTTCGGCCGGGGCGGAACCGATTTGCTCTTCGGGGGCAGCGGCGACGACGTGCTGACCGGCGGCGACGGCAATGACACGATGAACGGCGAGGACGGCAATGACCGGATGATCTGGAATCCGGGCGACGACACAGACGTGATGGAGGGCGGCAACAACAGCGACACGGCCGAGGTGAATGGCGGCAACGGCGCCGAGGTCTTCACCATCACCGCGAACGGCACCAAGGTCCGCTTCGACCGGATCTCGCCCGCGCCCTTCAGCCTCGACATCGGCACGACCGAAAGCCTGGTGCTGAACGCCGGCGGCGGCGACGACCAGATCAGCACGTCGGGCAATCTTGCCGCACTGATCGGCCTGACGATCGACGGCGGCGCGGGCAACGACACCATCCTCGGCGGCAACGGCATCGACACATTGATCGGCGGCGACGACAATGATTTCGTCGACGGCAATCAGGGCAACGACGTCGCCCTGCTCGGCAATGGCGACGACATCTTCCAATGGGACCCCGGCGACGGCAGCGACATCGTCGAGGGCCAGGCCGGCACCGACACCTTGCTGTTCAACGGCAGCGCCGCCAACGAACAATATGGTTTGTCCGCCAATGGCCAGCGCCTGCAACTGACCCGCGACGTCGGCGCGATTACCATGGACCTGAACGACCTCGAAAAGGTCACGATCAACGCGTTGGGCGGCACCGACACCGTCACCATCAACGACCTGACCGGCACCGACGCCAGCCAGGTGGATATCAACCTGGCCGGCACGATCGGCGGCAGCTCCGGAGACGGAGCCGCCGACACCGTCGTCGTCAATGGCTCCGGCGCCGGTGAGGCGGTTTCGATCGTCGGCGCAGGCGCCAGCGTCAGCGTCAGCGGGCTCGCGGCGGTGATCAACATCACCAACGCGGAGGGGGCGAACGACCGGCTCACGCTCAGCACGTTCGGGGGCAACGACACGATCACTGCGACCAACCTGCCTGCGGGCGTCGTCCAGCTCACCCTCGACGGCGGCGCCGGCAATGACAATATCCTGGGCAGCCAGGGCGCGGACACCATCCTTGGCGGCGACGACAACGACTTCGTCATCGGTGACAATGGCAACGATACCGCGTTTCTCGGCAATGGCGACGACATCTTCCAATGGGACCCCGGCGACGGCAGCGACATCGTCGAGGGCCAGGCCGGCACCGACGAGCTGCGCTTCAACGGCTCCAACGCGACCGAGAACATCAACATCGCCGTGAATGGCGCGAGGGTTCTCTTCACCCGCGATATCGGTTCGGTCATCATGGACATCGACGATGTCGAGCGCATCCGCTTCAGTGCGTTCGGTGGCGCTGACATCATCACCGTCGGCGACCTGACCGGCACCGACGCGAACCTCATCGTTCTTCAGCTTGGCGGCTCGGGTGGCGGCGGCGACGGCGCCAGCGACAACGTCTTCGTCAACGGTGCGAACGCTGCGGACACGATCACTTTGAGTGCCTCGAGTGGCCTGATCATCGCGGCGGGCCTTGCCGCAGCGGTGGCGCTGTCTGACGCCGAGGGCGCCAACGACCGGCTGACAATCAACGCCAATGGCGGCGACGACGTGGTCAACGCCAGCGCCCTGGGCGCCGACCTCATCCAGCTCACCCTGAATGGCGGGCTTGGCAATGATCTGTTGATCGGCTCTGCCGGCAACGACCTGGTCAATGGCGGCGATGGCAACGATACCGCCTTGCTAGGAGCGGGCGACGACACCTTCACTTGGAACCCCGGCGACGACAACGACGTCATCGAGGGCCAGACCGGCACCGACACGCTGCAGTTCAACGGTGCCAATATCGCCGAGACCATCAACATTCTGGCCAATGGCGGCCGCACCCTCTTCACCCGCGATGTCGCCGCCGTGACGATGGATCTCAACGACACGGAGGTCATCCGCTTCGCCGCGCTCGGCGGTATCGATACCATCACGGTCAACGATCTGGACGGCACCGACGTGACCCAAGTCTTTCTTGACCTGGCAGGCACCATCGGCGGAGCCGTGGGCGACGGACAGGCGGACCGGGTCACGCTCACCGGCACCGGCGCGGCCAACACTATCCTTCTCGGCGGAACCGCCGCCCAGATCAATGTGAGCGGACTGCCCTGGTCGGCGGCGATCTCCGTGGTGGAGACTGCCGACAGCCTCACCATCCTTGCCGGCGGGGGCAACGACACCATCTCGACCGCAGGTCTCGCAAACCGGCTGGTGGTGCTGACGCTCGACGGCGGTGCCGGTAATGACGTGCTCCAGTCGACTGGCGACGGCACCTATCTCGGCGGCACCGGCGACGACCTGATCCTCGCCGGGCTGACCAACACCAGTGAGGTGCTCGACGGCGGAGCGGACATCGACACGCTGGACACGAGGACCTTTGGCGGCGACTACGCGATCAACATCGTGACCGGGGTCACCAATTTTTCCGGTGAATCCTTCGTCAATTTCGAGAATCTGATCACGGGCGGCGGTGTCGACACGATCACCGGCACGGCCGGCGCCAATATCATCCGCACCAACGACGCCAATGACAACGTCTCGGCAGCAGCCGGCAACGACACCGTCGAAGGCGGGGCCGGCGCTGATACGCTCGACGGCGGCGCCGATATCGACACGGTCGACTATAGTTCGAGCAACGCGGGGGTCACCGTATCGCTGAATACCAACAGCGCGAGCGGCGGCCATGCCACGGGCGACATCATCTCCAATTTCGAGAACGTCACCGGCTCCGCCTTCATCGACTCGCTGACCGGCAATGGCGCCGCCAACGTGCTGGACGGCAAGGGCGGCGCCGATACGCTTGCGGGCGGTCTCGGCGATGACTTCTACTTCGTGGACAATATCGGCGACGTGGTCCTGGAAAGTGCTGGCCAGGGCAATGACCGCATCTTCGCCAGCGCGACTTATGTGCTTGGCGCGGGCGTCTCGGTGGAGCTGCTGACGACCGCCTTCAACTTCGGCACGGATGCGATCAACCTGACCGGCAACGAGCTTGCCAATACGATTTTCGGCAATGACGGCGTCAACATATTGGACGGAAAGGCGGGCGTCGATGCCCTGGTCGGCCGCGCCGGCGACGACTTCTACTTCGTCGACAATGCCGGCGACGGCGTTTTCGAAAATGCCGGCGAAGGCAATGACCGCATCTTCTCGAGCGTGAGCTATGTCCTTGCGGCCGGTGTGTCGGTGGAGACGCTGACGACGACCTTCAATGCGGGCACCGGTGCGATCAACCTGACCGGCAACGAACTGGCCAACTTCATCGTTGGCAATGACGGCGCCAACACCTTGAACGGCGGCGGCGGCGCGGACCTCCTGATCGGCAAAGCGGGTGACGATTTCTACTTCGTCGACAATGCCGGCGACGCCGTTCTAGAAAGTGGCGGCGAGGGGAATGACCGCATCTTCGCAAGCGTGAGCTATGTCCTTGGCGCCGGTGTGTCGGTGGAACTGCTGACGACATCGCTGAATGCGGGCACGGGCGCGATCAACCTGACCGGCAACGAGCTTGCCAACACGATTTTCGGCAATGACGGCGTCAATATATTGGACGGCGCCGGCGGCGTGGACACGTTGGTGGGCCGTCTGGGCGACGACTTCTATTTCGTCGACAATGCGGGCGACGTGGTCCTGGAAAATGCCGGCGAAGGCAATGACCGCATTCTCGCGGGGGTGAGCTACGTGCTTGGCGCGGGCGTATCCGTGGAGGTATTGTCGACGTCCCTCAATGCCGGCACAGCGGCGATCAACCTGACCGGCAACGAGCTCGTCAACACCATGTTGGGCAATGACGGCGCCAACATCCTGGATGGCGGCATTGGGGCGGATGCCATGTTCGGCCGGGCCGGCGACGACTTCTATTTCGTCGACAATGCCGCAGACACGGTCTTCGAAAATGCCGGCGAGGGCAATGACCGCATCTTCGCAAGCGTGAGCTATGTGCTCGGTGCGGGCACGGCGGTGGAACAACTGACGACATCGTTCAATGCCGGCACCGCGGCGATCAACCTGACCGGCAATGAGCTTGCCAATACGATCTTCGGCAATGACGGTGTCAACGTGCTCGACGGCAAGGCTGGCGCGGACGTCCTCGTCGGCCGCGCCGGCGCGGACACGTTCGCCTTCACGACAGCGCTCGGCGCGGGAAATGTCGACCAGGTCCTGGATTTCCAGGCCGGCGTCGACAAGATCGCGCTGGACGATGCCGTGTTTACGGCCATCGGGGTCACGGGCGCACTCGATCCCAACGCTTTCGTCACGGGGACGACCGCGCAGGACGCCAGCGACCGCATAATTTACGACGCCGCCACCGGGCGGCTCTTCTACGATGCCGACGGCGTCGGCGGCAGCGCGGCGGTCCTGTTCGCGACCCTGAATGGCAATCCGGCGCTCAGCGCCAGTGACCTCGTGGTGATCTGAGCGAAGGATCACTCCGTTTCGGAGGAAAGACCTCACGCAGGTCAAAATCTTAGCCTTGCAAACGGCTTGACGCCGTTTGCGGGCCCCGCTTAGCCTTTTTCCGAATTTCGGCAGGGGCTTGGGGCATGGTGGTTTCATCGAAGGACGCGCGGTTCGGACGGCCGGTCATGACAATGACCGACGCGCCGGCCACCGCGGGCGATGACATCTTCCATGGCACGGACGATGTCGACTTCTTCTCCGACGCCCTCGGCGGCAATGACCAGTTTTACGGCGAAGGCGGCAACGACATTCTCTACGCCTCCCGCTCGACAGGGCAGACGGGTTCGGTCCTGCTCGACGGGGGCAATGGCGCCGACCGGATCAACTTCGCCTCCGACCTCCTTTTCACCGACGTCATCCTGCGGGGCGGCGAGGGCAACGACCTGATCGACTCGCATGGTGGCGGGACCGTCAATATCGATGCCGGCGCCGGCGCGGACGTGCTGATCGCCACCAGGGAAGGGACCAGCTACACGATTGCGCTTGGCGCCGGCGCGGACGTGGTCGCGTTTTCCGGGGTCGATTTCACCTACGCGCCCGGACCGGCCATGATCTTTACGGACTTCGAGGCCGGCGCGGGCGGCGACCGGCTGGCGCTGGAGAGGTTCCTCGCCAAGTCCCGCAACTGGGACGCCGCGCTGAACCCGTTCGCCACCGGGCACCTCGCATTGGTGCAACAGGGCGCCGACGCGGTGCTACGCATCGACCGCGACGCCCAGGACAGCGGCTTTGCCTTCGTCGACTTCGCGATCTTCCGGAACGTCTCGGCCGCCAGCCTCACGGCGGAGAATCTCGGCTTCGCGACGGGCGGCGGGACGACTCCGGGCCTGGTCCTGACCGGCACGGCGCTGGACGACCAGCTTTATGGCGCGGGCGGCGGCGACCAGATCGACGGCGGCGCCGGGTCCGACACGATTGATGGCGGTGCCGGCGACGACGTCATCCATGGCGGCGCGGACCACGACCGCATCGATGGCCAGTTCGGCGACGACCAGCTGTTCGGCGGCAGCGATGGCGACGCTTTGGATGACTCTAATGGCGGCAGCGATCGGCTTTACGGCGAGGATGGGGCCGACACCCTGACGGTGACCCGTCACTGGACCTCGACCGGGGACGCGATCCTGGCCGATGGCGGCGCCGACGGCGACTATCTTTACTTCTTCGGCTTGTCGAGCAACCGGGTGCACCGGCTGACCTATCTTGGCGGGGCCGGCGACGACCATATCTCGATCGACTCCGGCGTGGCCAGTGCGATCGTCGATGCGGGCGACGGCAATGACGACCTGACCCTGCTCGTCAATGATGCCGACTATTTCGTCACGCTCGGCGCTGGGGCCGACACGGTCCAACTCTTCAACAATAATTTCGCCGCGACGCTGCCCACCAGGGTCCGCTTCGCCGACTTCCAGTCGGGAGTTGGGGGCGATAGCCTGGAGTTCAGCGTCAACATGCTCAAGGGCAAGCTCACCACCTGGGACGGCGTGACCGACCCCTTCTCCCTCGGCCTGCTCCGGCTCGCCCAGCGCGGCACCGCCACTTTCATCCAGTTCGACCGGGACGGCGACGGGCAGGGTTTCGAGACCCTGGTCAGCTTTGCCAACCTCAATGCCTCCAGCCTGGTCGCCGCCAATCTTCACGGCTTCCAGCCCGGGCCTGTCGCAACGCTCGGCGCCGGTGACGAGACCATCGTCGGCGGGGACGGCGTCGACTTTATCGACGGCCTGGATGGCAACGACATCCTCGCGGGTGCCGGCGGCGGCGACACGCTGGACGGCGGCGACGGCATCGACACGCTCTACGCGGCCGGGATCTCGCCGCCTTTTGAGACTCCGTTCTTCGGTAACAATCCGGTCTTCACGCAGCCGGTGCTCGACACGGGCAGCGAAGTCGACATCCTTCGGGGTGGCGCCGGTTACGACCAGATCTTCGCCGGCTATGGCGACAATGTCGATGGCGGCGCAGACTCCGCGGATCTCTATCTCAGCCTGCAGGGCGCCACGACCGGCCAGACCATCGATTTTCGCCAGCTCGCCAATGGCGGCACGATCATCATCGGTGGCGGCACGATCACGAACATCCGGGGCGTGCGCTGGATCGAAGGTTCGAATTTCGACGATACGCTGACCGGCACCGACCTTCCCGGCTATCAGAACGCCTTCCTGTTCCCGATCTTCGGGCGGGGCGGCAACGATCATCTGATCGGCGGCTTTGAGACCGGCAATCTCTACGGTGGCGACGGCAACGACACGCTCGAATCCGTATACAGCTTCAGCTACATGTATGGTGAAGCCGGCGACGACGTGATCGTCAATCACGGCGCCAACAACCATTCGTATGGCGGCGATGGCAATGACACGCTTATTGTCAGCGGCTCCGGCCACGGCGGCGCCGGCGACGACACCATTACGATCGGCGATGTCTTCGGCTCAGGCGTCGGCAACGGCGACGAGGGCAACGACACGCTGAACGGCTACTCCGACTCGAGCCGACTTGCTGGCGGCACCGGCGCCGACATCATCAACGGTAATGCCGGCGGCGACTTCCTCTATTCGGCAGGTCCCGCCGACGGGCTGTTTTCCCAATTCAATCCATCGGACGGTGTGGTCGAGGGTGAAGAGGATACTGGCAGCGAGCACGATCAGCTCTTCGGCGGTGACGATAATGACCGCCTGTCGATCGGCTATGGGGACGACGCCGATGGCGGGACCGGGGCGAACAGTCTCGCGCTGTCTTTGCTGGGTGCCGGGGCGGGGATCGTTATCGACACCGCAGACATCATTGGTGGTGCGAGCTATGTGTTGGGAGGCGGAACCATCCAGCACATCCAGTCGGTCACCCGCCTCTGGGGTTCGGCCTTTGGCGATACGATCACTCTCGCCGACCAGGCTACCGGCGCCACCGTCTTCGGCGGGGGCGGCAATGACACGATCAACGCGACCTCGAAGGCCGACCTGATCCACGGCGGCACCGGCGCCGACATCATCCATGCGGGCGGCGGCAACGACCAGATCTTCCTCGACACGGCGACGGACGCGGCGGCCGGTGAGCAGATCGACGGCGGGGGCGGGTCCGACGTCCTCAAGGTCGGGTTCGGCATAGAGGTCGACCTGTCCGGCGTGATCCTCACGAGCATCGAATCGATCGAGGCGGGTTTCGGCTCCAACCTCGTTTCGACGACGACGCTCGCCACCGTCTCCACACTCAGCGGCGCCTTCACCTTCGTCAATGGCGGGACCGTGTCGCTCGGAACGGTCACTGCGAGTGGCACCCTGTTTCTGACCCTGTCCGATGCCGGCAACGACATCAATCTGGCCAGCGTGACCCCCACCGGCTTCATGATTGTCACCGGCGGCAGTGGTAACGACATCTTCCGAGCAGCCCTCGGAGGCGCGGACTATTTTGGCGGTGCCGGCAACGATCTCCTGATCGCCGGCGCGGCCAGCGACCGGTTCGACGGCGGGGCCGGCATCGACACGATCGATTACCGCAACGCGGCGGCGGGCATCACCGCCTCCCTCCAGACGTCGCCCAACGTGCCCGGCGCCGGCCCGGGAGGCGACCAGATCTCCAATGTGGAGAATATCAACGGCTCTGCCTTCAACGACACGCTGAACGGCAATAACGACGTCAACGAGCTGCGCGGTGGCGCCGGGAACGACACGCTGACCGGCCGCGGCGGGGACGACCTGCTCGATGGCGGCGCCGGCGCCGACACCATGCGCGGCGGGACGAACAACGACTTCTATTATGTCGACAATGTCGGCGACGCCGTGGTCGAAAACGCCAATGAGGGCAGCGACCGCATCTTCACCAGCGTGAGCTACGCATTGAGTACGGGCGCCAGCGTCGAGCTGCTCACCACCGACTTCTACGCCGGCACCGACGCGATCAACCTCACGGGCAACGAGCTGGCCAATACCATCTTCGGCAATGACGGCGCCAATATCCTCGACGGCAAGGGCGCCGCCGACACTCTGGTCGGCCGGCTCGGCGACGACATCTACTATGTCGACAATATCGCGGACCGGCTGATCGAGAATGCCGGCGAGGGCAATGACCGTGTCTTCGCCAGCCTCAGCTACACGCTCGCCGCGGGGCTGAGCGTCGAGCTGATGACCACCACCGACCATATCGGGACAGCGGCGATCAACCTGACCGGCAACGAGTTCGCCAACACGATCTTCGGCAATGACGGCGCCAATATCCTCGACGGCGGCACGGGCGCCGACACGCTGGTGGGCCGGTCGGGCGACGACATATATTATGTCGACAATGCCGGCGATCAGGTGTTCGAGGCCGCCGGCCAGGGTAATGACCGGGTGTTCGCGAGCGGCAGCTATGTGCTGACGGCGGGCGCCGAGGTCGAGCTGATGAGCACCGACTTTCATGCCGGCACCGCTGCGATCAACCTCACCGGCAACGAGCTGGCCAATATCATCCTTGGCAATGACGGCGACAATATCCTCGACGGCGGCGCCGGTGCGGACGCGCTGGTCGGCCGGGCGGGCAATGACTGGTACTTCATCGACAATGCCGGCGATCAGGTCGTGGAGAATGGCGGCGAGGGTACTGACCGGGTGTTTGCGAGCGTGAGCTTCACGCTCGGGGCGGGCGTCGAGGTCGAGCTGATGAGCACCGACTTTCATGCCGGCACCGCTGCGATCAACCTCACCGGCAACGAGCTGGCCAATTTCATCCTTGGCAATGACGGCGACAACATCCTGAACGGTGGCGCCGGCGCCGACACTTTGGTCGGCCGGCTGGGCAATGACTGGTTCTTCATCGATAATGCCGGCGATCAGGTGTTCGAGGCGGCCGGCGAGGGCAATGACCGGGTGTTCGCGGGCGTCAGCTACACGCTGACGGCGGGTGCCGACGTCGAGGTGATGAGCACGGACTTCAATGCCGGCACCGCTGCGATCGACCTCACCGGCAACGAGCTGGCCAACACGATCTACGGCAATGACGGCGCCAACATCCTCGACGGCAAGGGCGGCAGCGACACCCTGATCGGCCGGGCCGGCAACGACCTGTTCGCGTTCACCACCACGCTCGGCGGCGGAAATGTGGACACGATCCTCGACTTCGTCGCCGGCAGCGACAAGCTCCAGCTCGACCATGCCGTGTTCACCGGGCTCGGCCTCGGCGGGCTCGGCCCCAATGCGTTCGTGGTGGGCACGCAGGCGGGCGATGGGGACGACCGGATCATCTACAACCAGGCGACCGGCCAGCTGTTCTTCGACGCCGATGGCAACGGCGCCGGCGCGGCGGTCCAGTTCGCTACCCTGCTCGGCAACCCGGTGATCAGCGCCAGCGACTTCGTCGTGATCTGAATCGGCAATCGCGCCGAGGCGCGCACCTAGCGCCCCGAGAGCAATTTCAGCGGGTTCTCGATCAGACCCTTGAGGTCGCGCATGAACTCGGCCGCGTCCCAGCCGTCGACCACGCGGTGGTCGCAGCTGAGCGACAGGTTCATCAGCTTGCGGATCTCGAGCTCGCCATCGACCACGACCGGCGTCTCGCGCACTTTGTTGACCGCGACGATGCCGACCTCGGGCCGGTTGATCACCGGCGTTGAAGTGATCCCGCCCATCGGTCCGAGGCTGGAAATGGTGAAGGTCGAGCCGCTCAGCTCTTCCCGCGAGGCCTTGCCGCTCCGCGCCGCCTCGGCGAGGCGCGAGACCTCGGTTGCAAGGTTCCAGAGGTCGCGGTTCTGCGCGTCACGGATCACCGCGACCATCAGCCCGTTCGGGGTCTGCGTCGCCATGCCCATATGGACGCTGCCATGGCGGGTGATCACCTGCGCGTCGTCGTCATAGGTGGCGTTGATCTGCGGGTAATCGGCGAACAATCGCGAGAAAGCGGTGATCAGGAAGGGGAGCATGGTGAGCTTCGGGCTGCTGCCCCGGTCCGCATTCATCATCGCGCGGGTCTGCTCCAGCGCGGTGACGTCATATTCCTCGACCAGGGTGAAATGCGGGATGCGGCGCTTCGCCTCCTGCATGTTCTCGGCGATCTTGCGGCGCAGGCCGACGACCTTGATCGTCTCGTCCTGCCGGCGCGGCCCGGCGCCGTGGCTGACGCCGGCATTGTTGTAGAGCAGATAGGCGTCGAGATCGGCATGGCGGACGCGGTCACCCGCATATTTCACCTGGCCGAGATCGATGCCGAGATCGCGCGCGCGCTGCCGCACCGCCGGCGAGGCCTGGACGGCTTTCCGCCCAACCTCGTCCGTCCCGAGCGAAGTCGAGGGGCGCCGCTCGGAGTCGGTGGCGCGCGCCTCGACTTCGCTCGGCACGAACGAATCTTTTTTGGCGCGCCAGTCGCCTTGGCGGCGATCCGGCACACCCCGATCATCGGCACGCCGGTCCAAGCCCGAGCGCCGCTCGCCGGCCTCCCGCCGATCCTCGGCGGTGACTTCCTCGTGCGGCACGACCGGGTCGAGGCCCGCCGGAATCTCGGTCAGTCCGTCCGCGAGCGGCTCCTCCGGCGCGGCAGCCGGAGCCGGTGGAGGCGCAGCCGCCTCCCCTTCCGTCTCGATCACCACCAGCACCGAGCCGATCGGGATCATGTCGCCGACCTCGCCCGCCACCTCGAGCACCTTGCCCGCGACCGGGCTTTCCATCTCCACCGTCGCCTTGTCGGTCATCATGTCGGCAAGCTGCTGATCCTCGGACACGGTGTCGCCGGGCTTCACGTGCCAGGCGACGATCTCCGCCTCCGCAATGCCTTCGCCGATATCGGGCAGTTTGAATTCGTAGCGGGCCATCCGGTCAGTCCTTCAGAACAGCTTTGAGCGCCGGGCCGAGCCGCGCCGGTCCGGGGAAATAGGTCCATTCCATCGAATGGGGATAAGGCGTGTCATAGCCGGTGACGCGGATCACCGGCGATTCCAGATGATAGAAGCAGCGCTCCTGCACCAGGCTCGCCAGCTCGGCGCCGAAGCCCGCGGTGCGGGTCGCTTCGTGGAGGACGACGCAGCGACCGGTCTTCTTCACCGACCCCTCGATCGTCTCGATGTCGACCGGGACGATCGTGCGAAGATCGATCACCTCGGCGTCGATCCCTTCCGCCTCCGCGGTTGCCAAAGCGACATGGACCATCGTGCCGGTCACCGCCTCGCCGGCGCGCGCGATCGCCGCCTTGCCGAGTGGCACGGTGTAGTAATCCTCCGGCACCTCGGCCGCCGGATGCTTCGCCCAGGGCGTCACCGGCCGCTCGTAAAAGCCGTCGAAGGGGCCGTTATAGATGCGCTTGGGCTCGAAGAAGACGACCGGATCGGGATCCTCGATCGCCGCGATCAGCAGGCCTTTCGCGTCGTAAGGGTTCGAGGGGATGACGGTCTTGATCCCCGGCATGTGCGCGAAGAAGGCCTCGGGCGACTGGCTGTGCGTCTGCCCGCCGAAAATGCCGCCGCCATAAGGCGAGCGGATCACCATCGGCACCGCCCATTCGCCGGCGGTGCGGTAGCGGATGCGGCCGGCCTCGGAGAAGATCTGGTCAAAGCCCGGGAAGATGTAATCGGCGAACTGGATCTCGATCACCGGCTTCAGGCCGTAAAGCCCCATGCCGATCCCGGCGGCAACGATGCCGCCCTCGGCGATCGGCGCGTCGAACACGCGGCTGGTGCCGAACTCCTTCTGCAGGCCGGCGGTGACCCGGAACACGCCGCCGAAATAGCCGACATCCTCGCCGAACACGACCACGTCCGGGTCGCGCGCCATCATCACCTTGTGGGCGCTGTTCAGCGCCTCGATCATGTTCATGACGCTCATTTGCCGCGCCTGACTTCGGCCTTGGCGGCTTCCTGCTGCTCTTTGAGATGCCATGGCAATTCGGCGAAGACGTCCTCGAACATCGAATCCGTGTCGTCGTAATGGCCGTTGCCGAGCGTGCCTTTCGTCTCCGCTTCCTTCTGGGTGGCGCGAACCTCGGCGCCGAGCTCTTGCTCCAGCGCCTTGTGGCGGTCCTCGTCCCATTCGCCGAGCCGGATCAAATGCTGCTTCAGCCTCAGGATCGGATCGCCGAGCGGCCATTGGGCGCCGGCATCCTTCGGGCGGTAGGCGGTGGGGTCGTCCGAGGTGCTGTGTCCCTCGGCGCGATAGGTGAACAGCTCGATCAGCGTCGGCCCCAGATTTCCCCGCGCCCGGTCCGCGGCCCAGCGCGTCGCGGCATAGACGGCCAAAGCATCATTGCCATCGACCCTGAGCCCGGCGATGCCATAGCCGACCGCGCGCGCCGCGAAAGTGGTGAGGTCGCCGCCGGCAATGCCGGAGAAGGTCGAGATCGCCCATTGGTTGTTGACGACGTTGAGGATCACCGGCGCCCGGTAGACGCCGGCGAAGGTCACTGCATTGTGGAAGTCGCCCTCGGCGGTGGCGCCGTCGCCGATCCAGCCCGCAGCGATCCGGCTGTCGCCCTTGATCGCCGAGGCCATCGCCCACCCCACCGCCTGCGGATATTGGGTCGCCAGATTGCCGGAGATGGAGAAGAAACCCTTCTCCTTGTCCGAATACATGATCGGCAGCTGTCGGCCCTTCAGCTTGTCGCCCTTGTTGGAGTAGATCTGGCACATCATCTCGACGAGAGGATAGTCGCGCGCGATCAGCAGGCCCTGCTGGCGATAGGTCGGGAAGCACATGTCCTCGGGATCGAGCGCGTGCGCGCCGGCCACCGCGATCGCCTCCTCGCCGAGTGCTTTCATGTAGAAGCTGGTCTTGCCCTGCCGCTGGGCGCGGAACATGCGCTCGTCGAAGACGCGGACCAGCACCATGTCGCGCAGCATCCGCCGGAGCTTGTCGGCGTCGAGCTTCGGATCCCAGGGACCGACCGCCTTGCCCTCATCGTCGAGCACCCGGACGAGGGTGTAGCAGAGCGGATGGGTCTCCTCGGCGGCCACATGGACGTCCGGCCGCGCCACACTTCCGGCCGCTGGCACCGCGACGCCGCTGAAATCGGGCTGCTCGCCGGGTCGCGCATTGGGCTCCGGAACATGAAGGGAAAGAGCGGGCCTGTTGCTGCGGCGCTCGCTGCTTCTGGTCATCCTCTGCGTCGTCCCTTTTCTGGCGCCGGTTACAGGGGCAGCGTCGCCTCGCGGTCCCCTTGAATGGAACGCCGGGGCGAGTCAATTTCTCCCCATGGTGCAGGGCCGCAAACATGGCTTGCCTCGGCGCGATCCCGAGGCCAGAACCCGGCCATGCGCATCCTGATCGTCCTTTTGCTCGCCTTGCTCCCGGCCACCGCCTTCGCCCACTCGGCTGCCCATCCAGTCTATGTGATGCGGCATCTGAACACGCCGGCGGGCGAGGCCGATCCGGACCTGCTGCCTGAGGGCCGCGCCGCCGCGGTCGCGCTCGCCGACCTGATGGAGACCGACGCCTTCCAGGGCGCCCGCCGCCCGGTCGCTATCTATGTCAGCGACTATAAGCGCACCCGCCAGACCGCGGCGCCCACCGCCGCCCGGCTCGCGCTTAACGTCACAATCTACGATCCCCGCGACACCGCCGGCCTCCTCGCCCGCGTCCGCGCCGAGCCGGGCCCGGTGCTGATCGTCGGCCACAGCAACACCGTCCCCGACATCATCGCCGCGCTCGGCGGCGCCCGTCCCGCGCCTTTGGTCCATGAGGATTTCGGCGACCTCTGGGTGGTCGAGCCCGGCGGCGCGACGACAAAGCTGCGGCTGGTCCGCTGATCCGCACCGAACGCCTCTTGCTCCGCCGCGCGCGGCTGGAGGACGTGGACGCCTTCCACGCGATCATGCGCGATCGCCGCGCGATGCGTTACTGGTCGACGCCGCCGCATGCGACGCTTGAGGAAACCCGCGCGTGGGTGGCCAGCATGGCCGAAGACGATCCCGCAGTGCGCGAGGATTTCGTGGTCGAGCTGGACGGTCTGGCGATCGGCAAAGCCGGCTGCTACCGGCTGCCGGAGATCGGCTACATCCTGCACCCGGACCATTGGGGCAAGGGCTATGCCCGCGAGGCGATGGCCGCGGTGATCGCCCATATTTTCGCGACCCGGGACGTGGAGAAGATCGTCGCCGACGTCGACCCGCGCAATACGCCCTCGATCGGGCTGCTGCTTCGCCTCGGCTTCACCGAGACCCACCGTGCGAAAGGCACCTGGCAGGTCGGCGACGAGCTTTGCGACAGCGTCTATTTCGCGCTGGAGAGGCCTACCTAGACTCCTCCCCCTTGAGGGATGAAGCGATCTGGGGGGATCGTTTCATGGTTGGGAGGGGGTGTCGGGTGCTCGGCGAGATACGCGACTGGCCGAGCCCCCTCTCCCTACCCT
>JADMIO010980261.1_pt1 | contig 20738 bp, 14 predicted proteins | sample 8958161 | NCBI WGS metagenome assembly JADMIO01 (sample SAMN16585339, study PRJNA669376) | soil metagenome | isolation source: Crop rotation soil | place: USA: Cullars Rotation, Alabama | collected 2011 | reverse complement strand
ATTCTTGGAGATACCACGGACTTCACGTCCGTGGAGTTTCAATTTTCGAGCTACCACCTGGATTTCTATTCTTGGAGATACCACGGACTTCACGTCCGTGGAGTTTCAGTTTCTAAGCTACCCCACGTGAGGTTCATTTATTCTTGGAGATACCACGGACTTCACGTCCGTGGAGTTTCAATTTTCGAGCTACCACCTGGATTTCTATTCTTGGAGATACCACGGACTTCACGTCCGTGGAGTTTCAGTTTCTAAGCTACCCCACGTGAGGTTCATTTATTCTTGGAGATACCACGGACTTCACGTCCGTGGAGTTTCAATTTTCGAGCTACCCCACACGAGGTTCATTTATTCTTGGAGATACCACGGACTTCACGTCCGTGGAGTTTCAGTTTCGAAGCTAACCTTTCGAATCTTCACATCCTGTAAATCTTGTCAATCCTGTCGAGACAACACCGGACAAGGCTAGCTGCGAAACTGAAACTCCACAGACGTGAAGTTCGTGGTATCTCAACTGCCAATCTGACTTACCAACTCTACAAACCGCTCATCGTCGCGCAGCACATCAAACCGAGGTGTCACTGGCAGCCAAACCATCCACACATCTCTCACGTCGACAGCCCGCGTCAAATACGTCAGCGCATTCTCCACATCTCCCAGGCCCGCGTATACAACCGCAATGTTGTAAGGCGACGAATACTGTTCAAGCGACAACAGGAACTCAAGACACTCAATCGCCTTCGCTTCATCTCCCATCGAAGCGTAGACATGCCCGAGCCCTGAAACTGCAAACGAGTTCTTGTTAGACAATTCCACTGCTTGTTGTAGCGACTCAACCGCTTCTTCGTAACGATGCATCTGTTCAAGCGCAGCACCTAGAACAATGTGTGCCCGTATGAACTTGGAATCCATTTCGAGTGTCTTGCGAAGCTGCTTCTCACTCTCCTCGTAGCTATGTGCAAAATAGAGAGTCTGCGCCAGGTCAGTACTGATCGGCAGTGAGAGCGGATCGAACTCCTGCGAACGCACTAACTCTTCAAACGACTCCTGGAACCGTCCAGCACTCGCGAGAGCTTCACCATACCAGTGATGCGACGTCGAGTAGTTTGGCTTCAACGAAATCGCTTTCCGAAAGTTCTCTTCTGACTTGGCGAAATTCCAATCGAAACGGTAATTGATAAACGCCAGCGACGCGTACGCTTCCGCGAGAGATGGATCAATCTCCAGCGCCACTGTCGCTGCTGCACGTGCTTTCGGAAAAGTCTCTTTCGGCGCTAGCCCGCCATGACCCGCGAGCAAGTTATACGCATCAGCAAGGCCTACATACGCAGGCGCATAAGTTGGATCGACCGCAATAGCCTGCTCGGCGCACGTAATGCTCTTGCGTAACCCTTCGAGTGTTCTCAGGTTCCAGAAATAACGGCCGCGAATGAAGTGCTGAAAAGCTTCGGAGCTTTCAGTGTAGTTCTTGCGAAGTTGCTGTTGTTCCTCGCCGCTAATCTTGAGTGCAAGCGCCCCAGCGACTTGTTCAGAGATCGAGTCCTGTATCGAAAGGATATTTGTAAACTGCTCATCAAACTTTGCCGCCCACAACGTTACTCCGTCTGCCACTCTTACAAACTGCACTGACACCCTTATCTGATCGCCTGCTCTTTGAAACACTCCATCAAGCAGTGCATCAACTCTCAACTCGCGACCTAAAGCCATCAAATCGTCGCGGGCTTCGCGATACTTCAACACAGAAGACGTCGGTCGCACTTTGATCTGCTTGAGGTTGCTAAGTCGCGTGATCAGCGCATCAGCGAAACCTAAACCCATAAACTCATCCGTTGGTTTGCCACTCAAACATTTCAGAGGCAGGACGGCGATCAACGTCCCTGATTGCGCCAGGGGCGGATGGTCAAGTTGTCGAGAAACTGGCTCCGGACGCTCATCGACAACCTCTTTTACTTGAGCAACAAACCGGTAGCCACTTCCGGGAATGGTCAGGATGTATCGTTCGGCATTTCGCTCGGCGAGCACTTTTCGAATCACGAAAATGTTTTGCGAGAGATTGCTTTCCTCCACGTGAGCATCGGGCCAAATCGTTTTCAGTAACTCTTCCTTTGTAACGACTCGATCTCGATTTTGAACGAGTACCAGCAAAGTCTTCAGAGCTTTCGGAGACAGTTGAATCGGTTCACCATCGCGGACGAGCAAGTAACGTTGCATGTCCAGATGAAACGGACCGAATGAGTAACACGCTACTTGTTGTTCAGTAGAGCTCATGAAGAGTTCTGAGAAATTCTAAATTTATTGCTAAAGACTTTTGAGACAGTACGACACTATTTTGGATTCGGTTCGATGAACTGTAGTGGGTTTGAGTTGGTTCGCTCAAGCGCATCAACTCGTTGAACAGCCTGCACGAACCATCAACTGAAGTGTGTCTCCCAACATCACGATCATAACTTCTGCGGAGAAGAGGAAATGTTTGAAGCAATTACCAGTGTTCAGGAAACCAAACCCGATAAGTCTGAAAGCTACCCGGCCTCAATCGAAGTTCAGCTTGGTGTTTTGAAAGAAGTTGCACGCGGTCTTCTGCATCAACTCGAGACTCTCAAGCGGGGCAGTACTTCGGCTGATCAAATTGAACGCAGGAATCTACACGATGAAGTACGCGAGTTTGAAATCGACCTTATCAACAATGCGTTAGCAAAAACGCAGGGTCATCAAAGAAAAGCTGCTCGCTTACTTGGTTTGAAGGTAACGACACTGAACGCGAAGATGAAGCGTTACAACATCATGTCGCGGTTCTACATGCCGATTAGCGAAACACCAAAACACTGACTCAATGTCAACCGTGACTTTCATCGAAGACAACGCTTCGAGGTCCACTCCGCCTCAAGTCCTGGAGTCTGATGATCTTGTAAGCTTCCCAGTATCGGTAACCGCGTCCGACGTTCGCGAGTTTGTGCAGTATCTTCGACTCAAGCCAGCGGGCGTGGTTGCCGCCGAAGAATTGGATCGATCCAAGAAGCGGTTGTTTGACGAACGAAAATTGACTGCTTATGAAAGTCTTGGGCTAACGATAAGTAGCGGAGGAGTGTTGAGCTTAAGTGCGAAGGGTTGGAGCTTTGCGCAAAACTTTGAATCTGACGCTCAAGCCTTTCGCACGATGTTGAGTCAATCTTTGCTCTGCTGGTCAGCCTTGCATTGGATGAGTGAGCAGAACAACGAAACGATCACGTCACCGGAAGTTATCAGTTACTGGTTGCAGTGTGATCGCACAGCGATTGCCGACTTCGATGACGAACAGTTAAAAGGAAGCGTTGTCTCATTCTTCAGTTTTTGCCAGGGCGCAGGGCTGGGAACAATGACACTCGGGAAGCGTGGACACATAACAAGGTTCAGCGTGGATCGGGTGGAGTTGAAGAGATTTCTTGGCGATGATGAATCATCACCGTTTGAGCCATCGCTTATTGCGGCACCGAGTCGAACACGCGAATCGAAGTTTAAGATACTAATTCATTCGCATGATGTTGAAATCGGTCGAGTGCTGCAAGATACGTTTGACCTCGTGGAGTTGAACAGCGAGACGGTTGAACTTCGTTGGGACGATGTCATTTCGCAGCGGCGTCTGTGTGACGATGATGAGTGTGCGCTTCTGGTTGTGATTGGTGAAGACTGTTTTAGTGGAACATCCAATCGGGCAGTTGATGAAAGAGTATTGCTTGGCTTAGGTGCTGCTCACGTTCTTTTTGATGGTCGAGTGATTGTGCTCGCTGAGAAGAAGGACTTGTTGATTGAAAAGCTCAACAACTTGAAGTGCTTCGAGTTTGATGGAAGTCAGCTCAGTTGGCACACCGGGTTGGAAATAGTGAGAGAGTTAAGACAGTTTGCTCGTTAACTCTCCTTTCACCTACCCCTCACCTGACCACAGTAATAACGCTCTTCTGTCGGACCGCGCCCGCCCTCGATCGCCCCCTTTAAGCACCTATTACTCAAGCACAGCTCTTCTGTCGGACCGGCATAAGGGATAGTTGCCGTGCTCAAGTGAGTGTTGTGTTAAGGGGGCGGGCGTGGTCCGACAGAAGAGCTATGTTGTTGTGCTCCAGCGGATCGTATACAGATAACATTTTCGCGTTGATGAAATCTTATTCGTCCTCACTTCCACTCCACTTAATCAAACATTTACTCGAAATTCTGTAACGCCTTTCATCCATATCCAGCGGGCATACACGTTGCTTCTTGCACCGCTCAACCCCAGATCGCCTGGTCCACATAACCAGACGAACAAGCGTTGCCATCAAGAACCGAAAGGAAGCTAAAACATGAAGCGGAGCTTTATTCCCCTATTTGTGATCCTCGTCGCTGTCTTCTCCTACAGCATCGGACGAGGTCAGGCCATTACCACTGGATCGATCTCTGGCATCGTTCACGATCCGAATGATGCTGTTATCGCAAACGCCACGGTAACGGTCACCGAAAATGCGACCGGTGCGAGTCGCACAACCACTACTGCCGATAACGGAACTTTCAATATCCCCACTCTCAGCACTGGGACTTACACAGTAACTATCGAGGCAGGTGGTGGCTTTAAGAAAGCTCAAGTAACCAATGTCAAAGTGAATGTGGGTCAACCATCGAGCATCAACGTTGCGCTCGAAATTGGAACTCCACAAGAGACCGTCACCGTTGTTGGCGGTGGTGAACTACTCCAGACTCAAAGCGCCACCGTTGGGACCACGTTAACAGGTCGTCAAATTACCGATCTTCCCAATGCTTCGCGCGACGCACTCGATCTCGTGTTGACGATGCCTGGCACCGCGACACCTGGTCGACCGCGCACATCCACTGTGAACGGTCTGCCCAAAGGGGCACTCAACATCACAATCGATGGCGTGAATGTTCAGGAGAATTTACTCAAGTCGCAGGATGGCTTCTTTACAAATGTTCGACCACGAACTGACGCGATCAGCGAAGTCACTGTCTCGACGAACACTCCCGGAGCAGAAAGTGCCGGCGAAGGAGCAGTTCAAATCAAGTTCGTAACTCAGAATGGGACAAACGAATACCATGGAGGACTTTACTGGTATCACCGCAACCCGGCTCTGAACGCAAACTATTGGTTCAACAATCGCGACCAGGTTGCCGATCCGGTTACCCACAAGGCTCCCCAGGCGCGAATCATTCTCAACCAACCGGGCGGAAAACTTGGTGGTCCAATCATCATTCCAAAACTCTTCAACGGAAAAGACAGGGCATTCTTCTTCGTTAACTACGAAGAGTTTCGACTGCCAGAACGTACCGCACGAACAAGAACGCTGCTTACTCCAGAAGCACAATCGGGTTTGTATCGTTACGAAGTTGCAGCGACTTCGACGATCCCAAGTGCTTGTACGACGAATGGTGCGACAACTGGCTTCATGCGTTGCAGCGTCAATCTCTACTCGATTGCCTCGGCTGGAGGATTCACTTCAACGCCTGATCCGACGGTCAATGGATTGCTAAATCAGATTCGGAGTTCAGTGAGCGGTCTCAATTTGCGTCCATTTGCTGTCGCTTCAGGCTCTGCAGCCGACCTCGTTCGACAACAGGTGAGCTTCATTAACTCGGGCGGTAACCTTCGTCGCTTTCCAACAGTCAGGCTCGACTTCAATCCGACCAAGAAGCATCACATCGAAAACATCTGGAATTACCAGGCTTTCGACAACGTCGTCGACTTCTTAAATAACGTCGATCCTGCATTCCCCGATTTTCCAAATCACGGCAGTCAGACTTCGATCCGTTGGTCAAACGTCACGGCGCTTCGATCGACATTCACCAACAACCTTGTGAACGAAGTGCGCATGGGTTACCAGGGCGGAATACTTTTATTCTTCGGTGAAGTGAACGCTGGCCAGTTTGCAAACCAGGGCGGCTACAACCTCGGTATCAACGCAACAAATATCGGCGGCATCAACAACGCTACAGTGACAGCAGCACCATCTAGAAGAAACTCGCCGGTGAAGCAGTTCAACGACACGTTGACCTGGATACGCCGGAATCACAGTTTCAACTTCGGTTTTGAATTTACGCGCATCAACCTGTTCACTCAAGGGTTCACGCGAGTAGTGCCAGGTATCGCTTTTGGTGTTGATGCGACTCTCGACTCAACACTCTTCAACTCGTTGTTCAATACGAGCAACTTCCCCGGCTCGTCTTCAGCACAACGAAGTCAAGCCGCTGCTTTGTACGCAGTCCTAACTGGACGAGTAACTCAACAGACCGGCACCGCATTCACAGATGAGAATGGTCGTTACGCATTTAACGGCGATTTCACTCAGCGTATGCACATGAGTGAGTACGGATTCTTCGCGCAAGACACTTGGCGAATTCGTCCGAACATTACGCTCACACTTGGTCTACGTAATGAATCTTTGCTTCCATTCGTCGCGGAAAACGGTAACTACTCTTTCGCGACTTACGATGCTCTCTTTGGTGTTTCAGGAGTGAACAATCTCTTCAAACCAGGAACGTTGACTGGTTCACCAACTGTCTTCACTCAGCTGAAGGGTTCAGGCCAGCAAGTTTTCAATGAAGACAGAATCAATCTCTTACCAAGTTTTGGGTTTACTTACAGCCCGGATTGGAAGAATGGGTTCTTGCACAGGATCTTTGGCCAATCGGGGCAGACTGTGATTCGCGGTGGCTTCTCGATGGCGTCTGTAAGGGAAGGTACGAATCTGTTCCAGGCGATCACGGGCTCGAATCCTGGTCCGGCATTTAATGCTAATAGATCGATTGCACTCTCGGGTGCGAACAATCTGCCCGTTGGCACTTTGCTTCGAAATGGACCAATCGCGGCGCCTACCAATATTCCGGCGTCGTTGAGTTATCCGTTCACGCCGTCGATTTCAGATACAGTCGGAGCATTCAAACCGGATCTGAAACTTGGCTATGTTGAGTCGTACACGTTTGGCTTGCAGCGCGAGTTGAACAAAGACACGGTTCTTGAACTTCGCTATGTTGGCAATCGTGGTCACAAACTTTGGCGCCAGTATGACCTCAATGAAGTGAACACGTTGGAAAATGGCTACTCCAACGAGTTTCGACTCGCTCAACAAAACTTACTCGCGAACATTCAAGCTGGAAGGGGATTAAACTTCCGCTACTTTGGTCCAAACACGGGAACATCACCGCTGCCGATCCACCTGGTCAACTTCCAGGGACCGACCGTGACAGTCGGTGGCGTTACCTCAACGATCGATCCTAACAATCCGGCGCATTATGCGAGTGCGAGTTTCGCCAACTCAACATTCGTCAACGCGTTGAATCCACTTGCTCCAAACGTGTTTGGTATTGCTGGTGGTGCTTCTGGTCTCGCACTAAGCACCTCGACGTTCTTGAATAACCGGAACGGTGTTTTCAACAACACGGTGTGTGCGACATGTACGGCAATCCCGGCGAGTTTGAAAGCGCTTGCTGCGCCAAACTTTTTCCTCGTTAATCCAAACCTGCTTGCTGATCCTTTTCTCATCGATAACGGCAACCAGACCTGGTACGACGCTCTTCAGATCGAACTGAAACGCCGCTTGTCTGATGGGCTGTTGATTCAAGCGAACTACACTTTCTCAAAGGCGCAAACGAACTACTACGCCAGTAGTACAAGCGTGTTCAAGAATTACGTGTCGCTTCATGACATCTCGCTCGATAAGAGTCTTAGTCCGTTCGACATCACGCACAGTTTCAAAACAAACTTCATCTACGAGTTGCCCGTTGGTCGCGGTCAGCGCTTCCTCGGCAACACTAATCGCTGGTTGAACGGCGCGTTGGGTGGATGGGGTTTCAATGGATCGATTCGCGTGCAGAGCGGCAATCCCGTGAACTTCGGTAACGTGCAGTTAGTTGGTATGGACCGCAAAGAACTGCAAAGTTTGATTGAAGTTCGAAAGGGACCGACTGCCGTGTTCTACCTGCCTGAGGATGTGATCACTAACACTGCGAAGGCGTTTGCCGTAACATACGCGACTGGCACTAACCAACCAATCTACACGAACGGTGCACCAACAGGGCGTTATCTTGCGCCGGCAGGTTTTGGTAATTGCATTCAGCCTTACGCGGGCAAGTGCGGTATCGCGAACCTGGTCGTTAAGGGGCCACGGTTTGTGCGACCTGACTTGAGCCTGGTTAAAAAGTTTCACTTCTCGGAACGAAATAATCTCGAGCTGCGAGGTGAGTTTCTCAATGCCTTCAACGCACCAAACTTCCTCATCGGCAATGCGGCAAATGATCTGAGTGGTGCGCCACTGAGTGGTCTCATCACTAATGCTTACCAGGATACGTCGACGACGAATGATCCCGGTGGCCGCCTGGTCCAAATAGTCTTGCGTTGGAGCTTCTAAATGCTCTTATTTGCTTTGTAACTCTGTGTCTCTGTGTTCTCAGTGCTCTGTGTTCTCAGTGTCTCTGTGTTCTCAGTGTCTTTGTGTTGAAATCGAAGTCTGCTGTTTAAGACCTTCTTTCAACACAGAGACACTGAGAACACAGAGACACAGAGAAGGGGTCTTCAAGCTATAACGTATCCGACATTAGGACAATCTTATCCAAATAAGATACTTCCAATCCCCATAACTTATTCACTTCACTAAACACTCCGTTTTCCAACAAAGACATACACGGCACCGCTGTTGCGAATAGCAAACGCGTCGCTCGCGCTACGTCTCCCGTCAACACTGAGCGGCTTTTGTCAGAACCAAATTTTCAGGAGATGTTTATGCTGAGCATGCGAAAACTTGTACGCGTAATTCCTCTACTCGCGGTATTGCTACTCTGTCTTTCTTCAACGCAGGCGCAAATTACTACCGGTAGCATTCGCGGCGTTGTCACCGATCCAAACGGCGCAGTCATCACCGACGCCAAGGTGACACTTACGAAGACGTCAACTAACTCTTCAGTCACTGCTCAAACTTCCGGAACCGGACAGTTTGAATTTAACAATCTACTCGTAGGTAACGACTACACCGTTACTGTGGAAGCAGCAAACTTTAAAGCGCTCACAGTCACTGATGTCAAAGTTCAACTCAACCAGATAACAGATCTTCCCGCCCAACTAACACTCGGTGCAGTTGGCGAATCAGTGACCATCACCTCTGGTGGTACTGAGTTAGTTGACACCACCACTAACACCTTGTCGAAAAGTTTTAGTGAACGACAGGTCGTTGAACTTGCACAGACAAACGTTGGCGGTGCTTTTGGTGGTGGCGTCAACAACCTTGCGCTGATTGCTCCAAACGTTTCGAGTTCGGGTGGAGTTGGTGTCGGGTCAGGAGGTGCGATTGGTGGACAACGACCGCGCAACAATAACTTCATCATCGACGGCGTCGATAACAATCGAAAAGATGTTACTGGTCCACAAGCTTACGTTTCTCCTGAAGTCGTTCAGGAGTTCTCGTTAGTTCAGAATCAGTTCTCAGCAGAGTTTGCTAGATCCAATGGCGGTCAATTCATCACTGTCACTAAGTCAGGGACAAACAACTATCACGGCTCAACGTACGGCTTCTTCCGCAGTCGCTACTTGACGGCGCTCGATGTGCGACAGAAAGAAGAAGGATTCGTTCGTGAACGCGACGTTCCGGGGACACAGTTTATGCCCCGCTTCGACAGTTTTCGTGGCGGTGTAAACGTAGGCGGCCCAATCTATCTTCCGGTGTTTGGTGAAGGGAAGCCCGCGTTGTGGAGCGGAAAGGATAAGCTGTTCTTCTTCGCTTCGTATGAACGCTTGCAAGTAGGTTTTGGTGCAGTTCCAGGCGGCATTACCGCTTTGACTCAATCGAGTCTTGCACAGGTCACCGGCACTCCAGGGGTATCAGCGGCTAATCTCAATATCTATCGTCAGTTCGTACCGGTCGCGCAGGCCAACAATGCTGGTACGGTTAACTTTTGCCGTGTTCGTCCGGATGCGAATGGACTGTGCTCCGCAGCGAATACGTTGCAACTTCCTGTCGGTACGATCGAGTTACCACCGCAGCCTCAGTTCAACAAACAGAACAACTTCGTCATCAACGTCGACTTCACTCAGAACACGCGCACTCAACATCGTGCACGTTTCAATAGCACCGACAACTATGGTGTTGGTTTAGCGGGACTGCCAATCTTCAATGAACCTGCACCCTACATCACTCGGTTGTTCTCCTACACGGTTACTCACGCGTTCTCCACAGCGGTTACCAACGAGACCCGTCTTGCGTACCGTCGTGGTGATATCGGTGCTCCAGTGACCACCAAATTTCGCTTTCCGGGATTGGACACAACTTTTCCAAACATTGGGCTACTTGATCTCGGCCTCGATATCGGCCCCCCGGGAAATAATCCGCAAACCGGCATCGAAAATAACTACCAGGTTGTTGATAACGTCACTTACTTAAGAGGTAATCACTCGTTCAAGTTTGGCGGAGACTTTCGCAAAGCGATTTCTCCACAAACGTTCACGCAACGAGCTCGTGGCGACTATCAGTACACGGAAGCGCAGTTCTATTTCTACGACTTGACTCCCGATTTCCTGGCGCAACGTAGCGTTGGGGATGTGGTTTATTACGGCGATCAAAAATTGTTTTATGCGTTCGTCCAGGATGACTGGAAGGTTCGACCAAACTTAACTCTGAATCTCGGCGTCAACTATTCCTACCAGGAAACGCCGGCAGGCGCGAAGATGCAGAAGTTGAATTCTATCGCCTCAGTTCCCGGCTTGTTGGAATTCAATGAACCGAAGGCCCAGACGAAAAACTTTGGACCGCGGTTGGGCTTTGCTTATTCGCCAAACTACTCTGAGGGAATTCTCGGTCGAGTGTTTGGTCGCGATGGACGCAGTTCTATACGAGGCGGATTCTCGCTAGCGTACGATTACATCTTCGACAACCTCTACATCCTTGCGCTGCCACCGCAAGCACAACAAATCAAAGACACGACTGGTCCACCATACGCGCCTGGCTACCTGGCTGGCGGTGGTATCCCGAATGTCTTAACCCCAGCGACAGGTAGTCCGGCGGCAGCTCGAGCCGCAACTACTGCTTACATTGCCGACCAGGAAGTTCCCTACTCACTGACGTGGACGGGAAGTTTTCAACGTCAGTTTGGACAGGACTGGTCGATAGAAGCACGTTACCTTGGTACGCGTGGCATTCACTTGCTTACACAGAATCGTATCAATCGCCAGGCGAAGGCTTCAGCGATTGCTGGTGGATTACCAACTTTTCTGTCCCGTCCTTCTCAGGCCCAACTCGATAGCCTGACTTTGACACTTGATGCGATCAACGCGCGTTCGAACTTCGTCCCGAGGTTTTTTGATGCGGGGTTTACGGGTAATGGCAGTGTGATCGGTTTTCTTTCAAACGGTAACTCGACCTATCACAGTGCGTCGGGTCAGTTGACTCGACGGTTCTCAGGCGGTTTCCAACTGACTAGCGCATATACGTGGAGCCATTTGATCGACGATACAACTGCCGAAGTATTCTCGACGGTGTTGAGTCCGCGTCGAGTTGAAGACTTCCAAAATCTTCGCCAGGACCGGGCTGACTCAGCACTCGATCGTCGTCACCGTTTTGTCACATCATTTATTTACGAGGTGCCTTGGTTTGCGACGAGTTCGAACAAGCTGACTCGAACGTTGCTGGGTGGATTCCACTTCGCAGGCACGTTTACGGCTGAATCAGGTGAGAGAGCAACTGTGCTTTCCGGTATCGACTCAAATCTCAATGGAGACCCCGCGGGTGATCGCACGATCAGAAATCCTTCGGGTGTTCGAGGAACGGGAAGCACAGTTACGGCGCTGACGAATTCTGCTGGAAACGTTGTGGGTTACCTAGCTGACAATCCCTCGGCCGAATACATTCGTGCAGGTTCGGGTGCGGTTTCGAACTCGGCTCGTAACACGCTACAACTGCCCGGTATCAACAATGTCGACTTCTCGATCTTCAAGAACTTCAAAGTTGGAGAGTCGAGGAAGTTCCAGGTACGGGCTGACTTCTTCAACCTGTTCAACCATCCACAATTTATTCCAGGTTCACCGAACGACGTTCAACCAGTCGCCACGGTTGGCGTCGGTCAAGTTAACACGGTTACAGCGCAGTCGATCAGTTTGACTAATCCAAGCGCAGCAACCTTCAACCGACCGGACAAAGTCTTCAGCAGCATCCCAAGGTTGATCCAATTGGCCGTGAGGTTTGATTTCTAACTCTGATCTGTCGGGGCGGCACTCCGTGGCCGCCCCCTTTTTTAGATCCCGCCAACTACGGGACCGCTACTTTTGTAGGACCAACGCTCGCAAGTAACTTCTTAAACCGCGCTTCCTTCTTCAACGGATCAAAAGTGGGACTCAAGTTCAGCCACACCAAACCGATGTCTCGAAACTCAAACGCTCGACTCAACCAGTGATACGCTTCCTCCCGTTCGCCCAGCCCGACGTAGACGCCAGCAAGTTGACAAGCCGAGATATATCTTCGTTGATTTAGTTTGAGTAACTCCTCGAGCTTCTCTTGCGCTTCACTCTTGCGACCTGAAACGGCCAACGCACCCGCCAAAGCTGACAAAGTCACCGGATCATTATTCGAAAGCTCTACTGCTCTCTCGAGCATTTCAATCGCGAGGTTGTGTTTTCCCTGCTGGATGTAGACCTTACCAAGCACAACATGCGCACGCACGAACGAACTATTCAACTCCAATAAGTTCAGGAGCTGACGTTCACTCCGCTCGAACTCTCTGGCATAGTAGAACGACACAGCCAGGTCCACGTTAATGGCGAGAGATAGAGGATCCAATTCCTGCGCCATCTGCAGTTCCACGACCCCTTCGTCGAATCTACTCGAGCGCGTCAGTAATTCACCATACCAGTGATGCGCGGTCGGGTAGTTTGGCTTTAAATGAATCGCCTTCGACAGGCATTGTTCAGCCCGCTCCCAGTCCCAATCGAAATAGCAGTTGATAAAACCAAGTGATGCGTATGCTTCCGCCAGCATCGGATCGATCTCAAGCGCACGACTCGCAGCAGCGCGCGCTTTCGGGAAAGACTCCTTGGGAGGTAAAACGTTATGCTGCGCGCCTAGCAAATTGTAAGAGTCGGCGAGCCCGACATACGCTGGGGCATAAGTCGGATCGACTGCGATCGCCTGTTGTGCATGATCGAGAGCTTTTCGAACTCCTTCGACGGTGCGTTGATTCCAAAAGTAGCGTCCTTTAATGAAGAGCTGGAACGCTTCAGGATTGTAGGTATAGCTCTTCTTGATCTGACGCTGTTCTTCACCACTCAACTGAATCGCTAGTGAACGAACAACTTGATCAGCAATAGAGTCTTGTATTGCAAAGATGTCAGTTAACTTCTCGTCAAACTTTGAAGCCCATAGAGTGACACCGTCGCGAACGCTGACGAGTTGGACCGACACTCGGATCTTGTTTGGCTCACGTTGGTAGACTCCGTCAAGCAATGCATCGACGTTGAGCTCGCGACCAATTTGGAGTGGATCATCTTTAAGGTTTGCGTACCGCAACACAGTTGCAGTAGGTCTAACTTTCAAATCGCGAATACTACTCAAACGCATGATCAATGCGTCTGCGAGTCCGGGTCCTAAAAAAGATTCATCGTCGTTACCAAGTAGATCTTTGAAAGGTAAGACTGCTATGGAAGTTACTTTGTTACTTGGTTCGGGTTCTAAAATGGCACTCGTTGTTTCCAGTTCACTGACATGTGCTACGAATCGATATCCAATACCGGGGATGGTAACAATGTAACGATGCTCGTTCTTTTCTTCACCGAGTGCCTTGCGGAGAAGGAAGACGTTCTGAGCAAGATTACTTTCTTCAACAAAAGTATCGGGCCAAACACTGCTGATGATTTCGTCCTTCTTGGCGACGCGTCCACGGTTTTGGACGAGGTACAAAAGGGTCTCGAAAACTTTTGGTGAAAGAGGAATCGTCTCGTTGTTGCGTAACAACAGATACCTGTCCAAATCGATTCGAAAAGGGCCGAATTCGTAGATTGATTTTGCGGGGCTGGTCATGGGGAATCTAAGAACTAATGAGAACTCTTTGAAGATTTATGAATGCTGCTGTCCATATTCTTGGACGCATAAACACAGTCAATTTGGGTTAGGTGCATTATAAACAATGAGCTAGTAAAAAATGAGGAGTCACACATGACCCGATACTTTGTCATAGTCACATTTCTTTTATTCTCCTCCACTGCTTTCGCGCAGACGATGAGCGTCGAAGAGTACGAGCCTAAGTCGACTCTCGTCGTGACGGAAAACAAACCGACGCGCGCGAAGTACCCGTTCATCGACGTTCACACTCACTACGACGCAAACATGAGCCGCGATCGACTCGACGCTCTTATAAAAGAACTCGACGCGATCAACCTGCACACTGCTGTGAACCTGAGTGGAGGAACGGGCGATAAGCTGACTTCGGGCGTGAAGAACATGAAGGGCAACTATCCGACGCGGTTCTTACTTTTCGCCAATCTCAGCTACGCCGACGTGAACGATCCAGACTACGGCAAGAAAGCGGCGGCGCGACTTGAGCAGGATGTTCGCAACGGTGCCCAAGGGTTGAAGATCTTCAAACAGCACGGACTCGACATCAAGGACGCGAAAGGTCAACGCATCCCGACAAATGATCCGCGCTTCGATCCGATCTGGGAGAAGTGCGCTGAACTGAATATCCCGGTTTTGATTCATACCGGCGAACCGCGATCGTTTTTTGATCCGATCGACAAGTACAACGAACGCTGGCTTGAGCTAAAACAGTTTCCCAATCGAGCGCGTCCACCGGATCGTTACCCTTCGTGGGAACAGATCATGGATGAGCAGCACGATCTGTTTGCGAAGCACCCACGCACGAAGTTCATCGCCGCGCACTTGAGTTGGTTGGGAGGTGACCTCGGCCGGTTAGGCCAACTCCTCGACAAGTACCCAAACATGTACACCGAGATCGGCGCAGTCTTAGCTGAGCTGGGTCGTCAACCTCGTTTCGCGCGCGAATGGTTTATCCGCTACCAGGATCGCGTGTTGTTTGGCAAAGACTTAGTCGAGTCGTACACGGAGTATCATGTCTACTTCCGTGTGCTTGAAACGACTGACGACTATTTCGATTACTATCGCAAGCGTCACGCCTTTTGGAAAATGTACGGCTTAGGTCTTCCTGATGAAGTGTTGCGAAAGCTGTACTACAAGAACGCTCTGAAAATCATCCCCGGCATTGATGCGCGCGAATTTCCAGGATAACGAATCATGGAACTCTTCAAATGCGACGGTGGTCGAATCATTCTTCCGTTTGAATTACCGTTGGTCGATCGGGAGGATGGTGGGAATTTAGTCGTCGTACCTCCACGAAAAGTATGGGAGCGAAGTGAACTTGATCGTGAAGAACTCGTTGAGTGGGCTCTGCTGGTAGCAGCGACCGGAAGTGCGATGTTGGAAGCTTTACCCCAGCTCGAAGGTGGTTGCATTAATTACTGGGAAGCGGGTAACTGGGCTCTCAACGACGATGCTGAACCAGTTGGTCCAAAAACGGCTCCGCAGTCACGAAGGGTTCACATGCATTTACTGGGAAGAAGTCGAAGTGCAAACAGTGATGCGTGGCGTTGGGGTGAGGCGCCCAAGTTTCCTGACTTCAAAGATCGGTTTACCTGGGCAGCGAACAACCGTCCTCTAACACAATCGGAGTGTAGCGATGTAGTTTTCAGGGTTGCGCAAACGCTGCGGGACAAATACGAGTTCACTCTTAAACGAGTTGAGCTTGTTTTGACTTGTGCGAAATGTGGTTATCCCACTTCCGGCCAGCACCAGCAGTGCGCTTCAAATTGAATTGGGATGAATTCACTGAAACTGGTTGTGCTTGATATGGCCGGCACCACGGTGCGCGACAACGGTGAAGTACCAGCTTCATTTTCGTCGGTCCTTCAGCGCCATGGCGTTGACGTTTCTGCTGAACAACTTGAGAACGTTCGCGGTAGTTCGAAACGGCAAGCGGTGTTCGACTTGTTGCCTGAGACTCGCGATCGTGCGACTCGAGCCAAAGAGATTTACGATTCGTTTCAAGCAGAACTCAGCGCGCGTTATCAGCGCGATGGTGTCCAGGCGATCGAAGGCGCCGAGTATGTATTTACAGAACTTCGTGAAAATGGTGTGCGAGTTGTTTTAAATACTGGTTTTGATAGAGACATAACATCACTGCTGTTGTCGGCTCTGAAATGGGACAGTGGAGTAGTCGATGCAATCGTTTGTGGTGATGATGTGGCGAACGGTCGGCCGGCACCGGATCTAATTTTCGCGGCAATGAAAGCTGTCGACGTGCACGACGCAGTGAGCGTCGCGAACGTCGGCGACACTGTTCGAGATTTGCAAGCTGCACATAATGCTGGTGTGAAGTGGAATATCGGTGTGTTGTCAGGAGCACACTCACGATCGAAATTGCAGAACGCGCCGCACACTCACTTGATTGAATCAGTTGCACAGTTGCCAGACCTTCTATTGCGCTGAGAAAAGAGTCAGTACCATCACGCGGTAGCGTATGGCTGCGTATAGTGATCGAGTTATCTAGTGGGTAGCAAGGGTGTAGTTATGGTCTCATTTCACTCGGGGACCGCCAATCACAATGCGCAGCCATACGCTACCGCGTGATGGTACTGACTCATTTGTGCTGAGATGGAAATAATCATTAGAAAAGCAGAACCCAGAGACTTCGACGACATCTGGGAGATCTTTCATGCGGTTGTCAGTCGCGGCGACACGTATACGTTCGACCCGGCAACGACCAAAGAAGAAGCTCGCGCGATCTGGATGTCGCCACAGGCCTGGACATATGTGGCGACAAGCGACGGTACAGTTGTCGGAACATACTTCATGCGTCGAAACCAACCTGGTCTTGGTTCGCATGTTGTGAACGCTGGATACATGGTCAAGCAGGACGCGCAAGGCCGAGGTATTGGTCGCGCGATGTGTGAACACTCGTTGCAGGAGGCCAGGGAACTTGGGTTTGTCGCGATGCAATACAACATCGTCGTAAGCACCAACGAGTCAGCCGTCGCGCTCTGGAAGAAAATGGGCTTCGAGATTGTTGGGACGCTACCAAAGGCATTTCGGCACCTGGAACTGGGCCTGGTCGACGCTTACGTTATGTACCGATTCTTGTGAGTCGTGGCCGCTTCTCTGTGTCTCAGTGAACTCTGTGTCTAGATGGGCTTTACAATAATTGGGGCAATTTCAACACGGAGACACAGAGGGGAAGAATTCATGATTAAGCTGAGACGCATGTCCGAGTGTTCATTCGAAACTGCGCTAGATGCGTGGAACAGAGGATTTCAGGGTTACGCAGTCGACTTGACTCAGACACTCGATCAACTGCTTTCGAGAATTACTTCGGACGAACTCTCGTTGGAACGTTCATTCATCGCATTCGATGGCGACAATACAGTTGGCTTTCTGATGAACGCCTTTAGGGAAATCAGTGGAAGAAAGTTCGCTTGGAATGGAGGAACTGGTGTAGTACCCGAATGGCGCGGCAAGGGAGTGGGCCGCGTACTCATGGATGCGACACTAAAACTTTACGAAGCCGAACGCGTTGATTTGGCATTGCTTGAGGCGCTCAGCACCAACCATCCAGCAATCGCGCTGTACAAGAAATGCGGATATGAGATTGAGGAAGAGCTGACGCTACTGAGACTTGATAACTCATCCGTGAACTTCACCGTCAGTGGCAATTACTCCGTTGAGCAAGTCGATCTTCCCGCAGTCGGCAAGTTGGAATTCTACCGAGAGTTGGCACCCTGGCAATGTCAGTGGCAAAGTGTCTCGCGTGCGCAAGGTGAAGCGTGCGTTGTTTACGACAAGGGACGTAGTCCAGTGGCCTATGCTCTTTACAAAAGACAGTTCGATGTTCAGGGAGGAGTTTCCAAGTTTGCTTTATACCAGTGCGAAGTAATTCTCGAGCGCGATGATGCGAAGGACATCGCTGCACATGCATTGAGACGAGTATTCGACACAGCGCCTGGCCAGGTTCTCCGCTCGACACACGACTTTAGGAAAACAAACCACGTGGTTGTCGAACTCTTGATCGACGCTGGGTTCACGACATTTATTGAGCAAGTGCACATGATGAAAAAGGTCAGTTGATAGTGGTCAGTGGTCACGGAGTCAATGGTTTTTGGTCTTTGGCTTTTGGCGTCTAAGTTAGAAAGGCGAACCGTAAATCAGACGCTTCAAAAACCAAAAACCAAAAACCACTAACCACTGGCTTCCCCCCGCGACAAAATGTCCCCAATCTACCTCCTTTACCTTCTGCCCCTAATCTTCCTCGCTTACTTCCTGAAAGCGACGGCGGGTTTTGGGTCGATGATAGTGATGCTCGCGGTTGGGTCTCTGATCATTGGACCAGTGCCGGCGTTGTTGCTCACTGCTTTTTTGGACGTCGTTGGTGGACTCGCTCTTCTGAAAATCGATTCAACGAAAGACTCAAAACGTTTGTGGGTACCGTTATCGTTGGCGATGCTGATTGGGGTTGCACTCGGCGCATTACTGCTCAAGTTAGTCGCTCTCCCAAAACTGCAATACGTTCTTGGTGTCACATTGTTGGTAGTTGGACTTTGGTTGATTCTGTTCAAACGACCAAACACTGATCTTCCGAGTCAGGCGATGCCGGCAACACATTCGACGAAAGACCTGATCGTTTGTTTTGTTTCTGGCACGAGCGGCGGCTTGACCGGCATTAGTGCTCCGCCGGTGTTGTACTACTTTGCGAATCGTTTCGGTAAGGAGGCGCTAAGAAGAATTCTGACGCGAATCTTTTTAGTTGAATCACTGACTCGGATCACGACGTATTCATTGTTCGGTGTCATGCAACTGCGAATAGTTCTATTTGGACTCGCAGCGATACCAGTCATGTACCTCGGGCTATATGTTGGCAATCACGCGTTTTTCAAAATACCTGAGACCTGGTTTCGCAGGCTCGCTGGTGTGATTGCAGTCTTGTCGGCAATCAGGTTAGTAACAACATGAACAACGAAGAAATAACAGCTGCCTTCATCAATCTTTCTACTCCGCTCATCTCTGATGCTTTCATTCGACTTGGTCTATCCCAACGTCTCGCACCGTTTGGATTGAAAGCTGTTACAGCCGGCAGTCGTCTTTCAGGTCGTGTGCTTCCAGCCAGACACTATGGAAGTGTTGATGTCTTTCTCGAGGCGATGGAAAGGGCTTCGCAAGGTGATGTGTTGGTGATCGATAACGGCGGACGCGAAGAAGAAGCATGCATTGGTGATCTCACGGCACTTGAAGCAGTGGCGAGTGGAGTAAGCGGAATAGTTGTTTGGGGAACACATCGCGACACGCCGGAACTTAGACAAATCGCTCTGCCAATCTTCAGTTATGGTTCGTGGCCCTGTGGTCCACTTCGGTTATACGAGCGCGAGGCAGAGGCACTTTCGTCGGCAAGAGTCGGAGAGTTTTTTGTAACGAATGAAGATATAGTGTTTGCAGACGACGATGGCTGCTTGTTTATCCATCAAGACGTGTTGGATAACGTGCTATCGACTGCGCGGAAGATATGGGAGACGGAACGACGCCAGGCCGACGCAATCCGAGCGGGCGAAACATTGCGTAGCCAGTTGAGGTTTCGCGAATATCTTGAGAAGCGCACGGCCGATCCGACGGTTACGTTTCGTCAACACTTGCGTGGCATGCAGGGCGCGATCGAAGAATAGGTTGGTCGCAGCTAGTGAGGCACTAATCGCTTTTTCCCACGGCGAGCCATAGTGGAGAACCTCGCTAGGCCGTCGGTGACTGGCGAAATCTTTAAGGAAAGCACCAGACAAGGAGAGTTTTAGTGATCCTAACCGGACTCAACATCTATCCAATCAAGTCACTCAAAGGCATTGCACTCGAAGAAGCAAAGATTGAACGACGTGGATTGCAATACGATCGTCGCTGGATGTTGGTCGACATGAGCAACAAGTTCTTCACTCAACGTGAGTTTCCAAAGATGGCGACGATAAAGATCGACATCGAAACAACCGGACTCAAAGTCACTTCGGATGGAAAAGACTTGTTGGTTCCGTTTGCTGCGAAGCCAAGTGCCACGGCGGAAGTGCAGGTGTGGGGAGACCGGTGTCCTGGTGACTTTGTGAGTGCCGAAGCTGATCGTTGGTTTAGTGAAGTGCTTGATACGGAGTGCCGGTTGGTCCACATGTCCGACGAGTCTTTACGTCCGGTCAATCCAGCGTTTGCAGTTGCTGATGATGTGGTGAGTTTTGCAGATGGTTATCCATTTCTGATTGCCAATGAAGCGTCACTCAATGAGTTGAATTCTCGTTTGACGGACCGGGTTGGTATGGATCGCTTTCGTCCCAACTTTGTCGTCAATGCTACGGAAGCATTTGATGAGGATGGTTGGAAGTCAGTGTCGATTGGTTCGGAGAATTTTCACGTTGCAAAGCCTTGTGGTCGATGTGTGATGACAACCGTGAACCAGCAAACGGGTGTTAAGAACGGAGTGGAACCACTTAAGACTCTCGCGAGTTTCAGAACGCAAAACAACAGCGTGCTGTTTGGTCAGAATCTCATCGCGTTACGTGAGGGTGGAACAGTCAGAGTTGGCGATGAAGTAATTGTGAAATGAGATACCACGGACTTTACGTCCGTGGAGTCTCAATTTCACAGCTAGCCCGAGACTACCGAACGCTCACGAGATACCACGGACTTTACGTCCGTGGAGTCTCAATTTCACAGCTAGCC
>JADMIO011667576.1_pt1 | contig 20743 bp, 22 predicted proteins | sample 8958161 | NCBI WGS metagenome assembly JADMIO01 (sample SAMN16585339, study PRJNA669376) | soil metagenome | isolation source: Crop rotation soil | place: USA: Cullars Rotation, Alabama | collected 2011 | reverse complement strand
GGGCCCGCCTCGAACGTTTCGAAGGCGTCCTCAACGAAGCCACCGGAAAGGAAACCGAATGACGATCTGGAATGTCGACAAGAACGCCGAAGCCAAGACGATGGTCATCACGGCCGAGTTCACGGCGTCGATCGCCCGCGTGTGGCAGCTGTGGGCCGACCCGCGTCTGCTCGAGCGGTGGTGGGGTCCGCCGGGTTTCCCGGCGACGTTCGAGCAGCACGACCTGACACCGGGCGGCACCATCACGTACTTCATGTCGCCCCAGGACGGTGGCGAACGGTTCGACGGCACCTGGAACGTGGTCGAGGTCGACGCACCGATTCGGCTCGTCGTCGAAGACGCGATCGTCGAAGCCGACGGTACGCCGAGCGACGGCCATGGGATGACCCGCATGGAGATCGACATCGAAGCGGCCGGTGACAAGACCCGCATGATCCTCACCACGCACTTCGACTCGCTCGAAGGCATGGAGCAATCGATCGCGATGGGCGTCGAGGAAGGCATGAAGGCCTGCATGGCGCAGATCGACACGCTGCTCGCCGACGTCGCGGCCTAGCGGAGACCGAGCGACGGTTACGGTGCCGTGAACCGGTGGAGTGGCGGGTGGGTGCCTTCGCTCGACGTCACATAGCCGCGACCGTTGCGGGTGAAGCCGATCGCTTCGCCCTGTTGCTCGGCGGCGGTCTTTCCCTTGCACGGCTTGCCCGCCAGCGCGGCCTCGACCGTCGTATTGCCCGTGCGGGCGAAGATGCGGACGCTCGTATAGGTCCGCAAACCGATCGCGTCGCCGAGCACGGTGATGTCGGCGGCCGTCACGAGGGGACCGACCTTGACGGTGCCGACCGACTTCAGTTTCGTGGTCGATCCCGCCTTCAGCCCGGCCGGCGCGCGGTACAGGCCCGCGGCGCCGAATTTCTTCGTAACGATGTAGAGCCGGCCGGTCCTCGGGTCGACGAAGAACGCCTCGGCGTTGTGCGGGCTGTCGGGATACGTGAGGGTGAGCTTCTCGACGCGGTCGAGCGTCTGCGGCGCCGACGCAGGCTGCGCGGGGTCGACCGCCGGTTCGGGGACGCGGTAGAGCTGCACCGACGGGCGCGCCTCGGCGTTGTCCCCGATGTCGGCGGCGTAGAGATACGAGACGCCGGCCTTCGGGCCCGGTCCGATCCCGATGTCCTCCCAGTCGGTCGCCGTCGCGCCGGCGAGACGGAACTCACCGAGTGACCGACCGGTGTTGCCGACCGCGAACAGCCGCGCGCTGTCGCCGGAGTCGTTGTTGACCCACCACACGCCGTTCGCGCGGCGGCTCGCCACGATGCCGGACAGCTCGGTGATCGCGTCGTTCGCGATCTTGCCCGGCGTCGACGCAACGAGCGTGCCCTTGCACGCGGCGGCGAGCACGGCCGATACGGGTGCGGCAGGCTTCTTCGTCGTTGACGTCGTCGCGGCCTGCGACTTCGACGACGACTGGCACGCCACGAGCAGGCAGAGTGCGGCGATGGGGATGGCGAGCATTCGGCGCGTCACAGAAGGAAGACGGTAGCTGCGGCCCGCGAACGAAGCACTGCGAACTCGACATTGCAGTAGCAGGATGAGCCGCCGGCGTCGTCAGGTCACTCCGCGACCCGATCGGCGCCTGCGTGATCCGCGATCCACTTCCGGAGCGGCGCATCGGTGGTGTCGTCCGGGGTGTAGTAGCCGTTGGCCGACGAGCACGCGCCGAGGAGTTGGCGCTGGATCGGATCGAGCTCGTCGAAGAGCGGCAGTTTCGTGACCTTCATCGCAGACTTGGGGCGCAGCCATCGGTAGCTGTAGCCGTAGAAGAGCATGCGACGCGTAACGGGTGATTGGTTCGTGCTGCCGGAGTGCCACAGACGACGGTCGAACACGACCGCATCTCCCGCGTGCGCGGTGACCTGGATGCCGGTCGCCTCGTCGGGATTGCGGCTGATGTGGCTTCCCGGGATCACGCAGAAGTTGCCCATGCCCGGCTCGGGTATGTCGGAGAGGAAGTAGCCGACCTTCATCGAGATCCGCGGCATGAGCTCCACCTCGAGCTCGCGATTCATGCGGTCGTTGTCCTGATGCCACCCGTCGGGACCGGGCGGCAGCGCCGGAGGGGAGGTCGGCGTCACGAGCAGCTGGGTGTGGAAGAGCTGGATGTTCCATCCGAGCACCTGCCAGACCTTGTGAAACACCGCCGGCCAGGTCATGAGGTCGAGGAACAGTGGGTCGCGGCCGACGAGGTCGTGCTGGTTCAGGTACGCGTGCTCGTCTGCACCCTTCGCACGCAAGCGGTCGAGGTAGCCGTCGGCGATCGCGCGCAACGCCTCGACCGTCGCAGCGTCGAGCGCCCCGGCCACCGTGAAGAAGCCGTCATCGTCGAACTGCTTGCGTTCTTCGTCCGTGAGGCCGTAGCTCTCGATGTCCCGGGTGTTCAGTGTCATGGACTCGGCCTCTCGTCGAAGCGAGGAGCGACGCTCACCCGGTCACGGTGATCGTGGCGTGCATCGCGTCGTAGCCGTGGGGCTTGCAGAAGTAACGGTAGGTACCGGGCTTCGTGAAGGTGAACACGTACGTCTTGTTGTGCCCGATGGACGGACTGGCGAGCCCGGTTTGCTTTCCCGTGCCGCCGTCGACGCCGCACGCAACCTTCGTGCATCGCGTCACCGTGTGGGCGATCCAGTCCGCATTGGTCCACACGACCTTGGTGCCCTTCTTCACGGTGACGGCCGCGGCCTTGTAGCAGAAGATGTGACCGCCGGGACACCGCGTGCTCGAGATGCTGATCTTCTTCACCGGCGGGGTAGCGGCGCTTGTGCCGCCCAGGGTGAAGGCGACGAAGCCGAGGGCAATCGTCAGCGCGACGACGACGGACGCGGAGCGGCGCATGCGAGGACCTCCTGGAACCGTCGCACTGTCGCCCGGCGTCGACGCGACGAGCATGCCGCAAGCCGGCACAGTGCGGCGATCGGGATTGCGAGCATTCATCACGGAAGGAAGACGGTAGCGGCGGGCGTTCGGTTCGGTCCCGAAGGGCGAGCGTGCGCCGACCACGGATGAGTTCGTTTGCTGCGATTGGTCAGAGCCGGTGACGATTCACCGATCGAGGAGGGACGATGGCAGTGCTCGACAAGACCTTTCGGGCGACACTCCAGAAGAGCCCGAGCAAGGGTGGCTGGACCTACGTGGTCATGCCGGGTTCGGCGAAGTTCTTCGCAACGCGCGGGCTCGTGAAGGTCCGCGGCACGGTGGACGGCCATGCGTTCCGAAGCTCGTTCATGGCGCTCGGCGACGGCACCCACAAGCTGCCGATCAACGCGAAGCTCCGCCGAGCGATCCGGAAAGAGGCCGGTGATCGCGTGACAGTTCATCTGCAGGAGCGCGTCGAGTCGTAGCGCGCCGGTGCCCGAAATTGCCGGGCCGCGCCGAGCAATCTCCAGTTACGCTGCGGGTCGTGCCGACACCCGACGAGCTGGCTGCGGCGTACGCCGGTGCATGGAACGAGCGGGACCAGGTCAAGCGCCGCGCCCTGTTGGATGCCTCGTGCAGTCCCGGGATTCGGTTCCTGCAGGAAGGCTTCGACGACGAGATCGTCGGTGTCGACGCGCTCGACACGGCGATCGCATCGTTTCAGGCGAGCTGGCCCGAAGGCGTCGATGTCCGCGTCGAGATCACGACGGAAGTGCAGTCTCACCACGGATTCGGACGCGGTGGGTTCGTCTGGATCTTCGGTGACGAGCGGGGCTACGGAACGGACTTCGCCGAGATCGGCGACGACGGCAAGCTGAAGACGATCGTCGTCTTCGGGGATCCTGGTCCGCCGGTCGCTCAGCCCTGACCCCGCTTTGGACCGATCATTGGCGGAGCGTCGCGGTGTTCGTGATCGCGCACACGGTCGCTGACCCGATCGCTCCGCTCGTGTCGTAGAGCGTGCAGTCGCCGACTGCGATTCCGTCGTGGCCGAGATGGCCGGCAACCTCGACGCCGATCCAATCCGAGACCGGGGCACGCGCGAGGAACAACGTCAGGTCGGCGTTGATGAACTGGAGCCCCTCCGCACTCGAGTTGGCCATCGGATTCGGGAGGTCCGCGGCGAGTGCGGCGCGGACCGCCGGCGAGAGGTCCTCGCCCTCGACGAGTTGCCAACGGTCGCGGGTCCAGCATTGCTTGCGTTCCGCGGTCCAGAACCCGTCCGGGCTGATCAGCCGAATCTCCCAGCCGCCGTTCTCGTCGGCGCCGGCCGGGGCCGGCAGCGCGTCCGGTAGGGGCACCTCCCATTGCGGTGCGCGCCACGGCACGCCTTCGGGGTGCGGACCGCCGCGCAGCAACAGGGCGCTCGCGCGCGCGACCTCGGCGTCGCGGCTGCGAATCGAGACCTCGATGACACAGACCCTGCGGCCGTTTCGGACGATGGACGTCGACACGCTCAACGCCGTCATCGGCGGCGAACGGAACATGTCCACCGTGAGACGGACGATCCGCAACTCGGGGTCGTGATCCACGCCTTCGACGGCACGCGCCGCCAGGCCGGAGAGCAGTCGGCCGTGCAGCATGTCGGCGGACCACGGGCTACGAGCCGCGGGGACGGGCAGCAAGCCGTCGGAACCCGAGCGGAAGTACGCGCCTGACGTGTCGATCACGTCCCGATCATGCCGAATTCGATCGGCTCGCATCCACGACGCTCCCGAGCGACACGCCGCGTCGAGGGAGCGGCTACAAGGTGCCCGCGATCGCCTCGATGGTCCGATCGTGCGCTTCGACGAGCGGGTGATGCCCGACACCGTGCAGCCCGACCGTTCGAGCGTTCGGGAGTCCCGCGGCAAGGAGCTGCGCGCCCGCAGTGAACGGTGCGTCGTGATCGCCGAAGACGATGAGCACCGGGCACGTGATGTGCTCCAGCTGTCTGGTCAAGTCCGTCGCGAATCCGAGCCGTTCGAGGGCGGGCGCGTTGTCGTTGTCGGCGAGGACCTCCCGCGCCGCGACCTCGTCGCGAAACGCCGGTTGACCCTCTTGGAGCACGGCCATGATCGAGAACCGGGCGCGGGTCTTCCTCTCGCTCGGCGATCGCCAGCTCCACCACAGGCCGTAGGTCGCGGCGCGGCTGCAGAGCTTCGCGAAGCGGGCGACGCCGAGCGCGCGCAGCGTCGGCCACGCCGTGCGCTGCCAGGTGCCCGCCGGCGAACAGGAGATCAAGATCAGGTGCGCGCACCGGTCCGGGTGGCGGAGCGCGTACTCGAGTGCCACGAAGCCGCCCATCGAGTGGGCCAGCACGCCGACCCGTTCGAAACCGAGGTGGGCCCGGAGCTCGTCGACGTCGTCGGCCAGGCGTTCGAAGGTGTAGCTCGCCGGCGGCGATGCATCCGACCGGCCGGAGCCGCGGTAGTCGTGGAAGACGAGCGTCGCGCGGTCCTCGAGCGCGGCGAGGTCGCCGACGAGGTACTCGTGCGTGGTGCTCGGTCCGCCGTGGCAGACGACCACGGGCGAACCGTGTCCGCGTACGTCGTACGCGATCGCGCCACCGTCGCTCGCCTCGAACCGCTCCATCGGCGCCATTCTTGCCCCGGCGCCCTGACGCGATGTCCGTTCCGGGGTGATCTCTGATAGCGCGAGTGCCGATGCCGACCGCCGACGAGGTCCGAGATGCGCAGCGAGCGTCGTGGGCCGGGCTCTCGGCCGGCTGGGACAAGTGGGACGCGGTGATCATGGATCAGCTGGGCCCGGTCGGCGCGGCGATGATCGAGCGGCTCGCCGTTGCCGAGGACCAGCAGCATCTCGACATCGCGTCCGGCACCGGTGAACCCGGACTGACCGTTGCGCGACTCGCACCGAACGGGCGCGTCGTGTTGACCGATCTCGTCGCGGAGATGCTCGACATCGCCGCGCGCCGCGCGACGGCGCAGGGACTCGACAACGTCGAGACGAAGGTCTGCAGCGCCGACGATCTGCCGTTCGGCGACGCCACGTTCGACAGTGTGTCGGTGCGTTTCGGCTACATGTTCTTCCCCGACCTGGCCGCGGCGACCGCCGAGTTCGCACGCGTGTTGAAGCCGGGCGGCCGGCTCTGCGCGTCGGTGTGGATCAATCCCGCAGAGAACCCGTGGACGACGATCGCCATGCAGGCCATCGCCACCGAGACGGAGCTGCCGGCCGCTGATCCCGACCGCCCGAACATGTACCGCTGCGCGAGTCCGGGACAGGTCGGGTCCCTCTACGCGGGCGCGGGACTCCGCGATGTCGTCGAGTGGGACGTCGGCGTCGAGCTCGTGACGCGCTCATCCGAGGAGTACTGGGACATGATCAGCGAGCACGTTTCGCTCGCGGTGGCCGCGCTCCAGCAGGTCGACGAACCGGCGCGGGCGCGCATCCGGACGACCGCGATCGCCGACGTTCGCGCCTTCGAGCAGAACGGCGAGATCCGCGTCCCGGGCATGGCGCGGTGCATCGTGGGAACGAAGCCGTAGTGGTTCCGTGACGAGCTCCCTCGCCGCGCTGCTGCTCGTCGCCTGGCTGCTGCTCGAGGTCGTGCTGCGGGACCGGGGCGAAGCCCGCAGCTGGGAGGGCGGTGAGGAGGATCGATCGAGCACGCGACTCGTCGTGATCGCGTACCTCGCGGCCTTCGTCGCACCGTTCCTGTTCACGACCTCGGGTGTCGGTGTGACGCATACCGACTCCGTCGTGGCGTGGCTCGGCGTCGCGATCGGTGCAGTCGGCCTGGCGGTCCGCATCTGGTCGATGCGCGTGCTCGGCCGCGACTACACGCGGTCGCTCCGAACCCGTGAGGCGCAAGCCGTCGTCGAGCGCGGTCCGTACCGCCTCGTACGCCATCCCGGCTACCTGGGTTCGATCCTCGTCTGGGTCGGTAGCCGCCTGGCGCTCAACTGGATCGTCGCTGCGGCGACCGCGCTGTTGCTCGTTCCCGTGTACGCCTATCGCATCCGCGCCGAGGAACGAATGCTCGTCGAACACCTCGGTGAGCCGTACCGCGCCTACACGACGCGCACCTGGAAGCTCGTCCCGCACGTCTGGTGACGCGCGTCGGCGCTCGACGACGAGTCGACGTCAATCTTGGCTGAGGCTCTGCGTTGCCTCTTCGTAGCCCCCCGTGGGCGGGTTCGGGTCGGGGGCGTAGACGAGATGCAGGACGCCCGTCGCGAAGGGCGTTGCCGACAAGAGCTTGAACTGTCGCTCCGGCGCGCCGTCGTCGAACAAGCGGAGGCCGGAGCCCGCGGTCGCGGGATGCACGAACAGGTGCAGCTCGTCCAGCAAGCGTGCGTCGAGCAGCTGTCGCACGATCGACACGCAGCCGCTGATCGCGATCCGGCGAATCGTCGGATCCGCCTTCAATGCGGTCACCCCGTCGACGAGGTCGCCCTGGAGCTGTTCGGAGTTCCGCCAGGCGAACGTCAGCGGACTGCGTGACGCGACGATCTTGCGCACGTCGCCGAGCGTCTTGGCCATCGGGGCGTCGGCGCCGCCCGCAGTTTCGCGTTCGGGCCAGGCGCCGGCGAAGCTGTCGTAGGTGACGCGGCCGAACAGCATCACGTCCGCGTCGTGCGTCCCGCCGACCGCGGCGCCCATCTCGTCGTTGAAATAGGGAAAGTGCCAGTTCCCGACGCCCGGATCGACGACGCCGTCGAGCGCCGAGAACATGCTTGCAACAATCGTCGCCATCGGTGGTGCCTCTCTCCGAACGTGGTGTGCCGATCTTGCCGGTTACGACGTCTCCGGCGCACGAGATTCATCGCGCCGCCCCGAATGTTGCGAAGTTCAACCCGCGAGGCGCTCGCGCAGCGGGTCGCGCCACGCTTCCGCGAGCGCGTCGTGCGCCGCGAGCGCCTCGGTGCGCGCCCGGTTGTCGAGATGACGGTCGCTCATTGCGAGATGCGCGTCGGCGACAGTGAGTCCTGCGCCGTCGCGCTGCAGGATCTCGATCGTCGAACCGACGGTCACTTCGCCGGGCTGGACGACGCGGAGATACCAGCCGGTCCGGCCCGACGAACGCATGCGCTGCTGCACGTCGCGCCGGTCACGATGCACGGCGAGCTTGAAGCACGGCCAGCGCGGCTGGCTCACTTGCAACACCGCATCGTCCCACTTCCACACGTCGCCGATGCCGACGTCGGCTTCGACGACGCCTCGGGTCGAAAGGTTCTCACCGAACGCCGCGGGACCGAGCGGTTCGCCGAGCTCTGCCGACCAAGCGGAGAGATGCTCGCTCGGGTACGCGTAGACGGCCTTGTCCGGCCCGCCGTGCACCGACAGGTCGGCTTGCGCGTCGCCGGCGAGATTTCCGGTCGACAGCCACAGCTTCGTCCCGCCGGGTACCGGCCGCTTGGCGATCGAGCTGTACACCGGTTCGGGTCCCGCGACGAGCAACCGGGGCGTCCCGACGTTCACTGCCACCACCTCGACCATCGTCGTCCCCTCGTCGTGGTCCGCGACCGGGCGTGCAACTCCAGCGGTCGGAACGGCATTCCCCGTGAGCCGGGAGGCTGTTCCAACCTACGATGCGCGACCTTGAGCCCTGCGCGGAACCCACACGCCGGTGCGCCGTTCACCGACGATGCCGCGACGATTCGCGCGCACCTCGAAGATGTCAGCGTTCCCGCGCTGCTGTGCTCGCTCGTCCACATGACCGGCGACCCGTCGTGGATCCGCGGCGCCGAGCGGCCGCGCATGCTGACGACGATGGAGTTCCAGTCGTCGATGCCGCCCGAGGAACAGCGCGCCGTGCGCGACCGCGCGGTCGAGGCGATCGTCTCGTACCGCGACGGCGGCTGCGCGCCGCACGCAGTGTCCGAATCGCTCGTGCGGGAGATGATGGAGTTCCTCGCGGCGCGGCCGATGATCGAGGGCGCGGTGCCGCTGATGATCGAGGAGCTCCAGCTCGACGGTGCCGATTCGCGCGCCGTGACGTGGCGCGACACGATTCCCCGGGAACGGCGCGCCGAAGCGCCGGTCGTCGTGATCGGCTGCGGCGAGTCGGGCATCGTCGCCGCGATTCGGCTGCAGGAAGCCGGTCTGCCGTTCACGATCGTCGAGCGCGCCGGCGCGCCCGGTGGGACGTGGCAGGCGAACCGGTATCCGGGCGCGCGCGTCGACGTCGGGTCGCACCACTACTCCTATTCCTTCGAGCCGTCGGCGACGTGGAGCGAGTATTTCTGCCGCCAGCCGGAGCTGCAGCGTTACTTCGAGCACGTCGTCGACAAGTATGGGCTCCGTCCGCACTGCCGCTTCGACACCGAGGTCGTCCGCGCGACCTGGGACGACGACGCGCAGCGTTGGCGCGTCGTCGTCCGCGACGCCGACGGACGGGAAGACACGATCGACGCGCGCTTCGTCATCAGCGCAGTCGGCGCGCTGAGCCTCCCGCGGCAGCCGCACTTCGACGGGATGGAGTCGTTCGCGGGCCCGTCGTTCCACTCGGCGCGCTGGCCCGCCGATCTCGACATCACCGGAAAGCGGTTCGCCCTCATCGGCGCGGGCGCGACCGGCTTTCAGATCGCGCCGACCATCGCCGACGACGTGGAGCGGCTCACGATCCTCCAGCGCACGCCGCAGTGGATCCTGCCCAATCCCTCGTACCACCTCGCGGTGGCGCCGGGCGACAAGTGGGCGATGCAGCACCTGCCGTTCTACGGGCGATGGTTCCGCTTCCTGATGATGTACCCGGGGATCTCGATCAGCACCGATCCGTTCCGCTGCGACCCCGAGTTCGACGATCTCAGCGGGCACGGCGTGAACCCTTCGAACGCGAAGCGCCGCGAGCAGCTCACCGCGTGGATGGCCTCGATCCTCGGGGATCGGTCCGACCTGTTGGAGCGGTCGGTCCCTGCGTATCCGCCCGCCGGCAAGCGCATCCTGCAGGACAACGGTTCGTGGTTGCGCTGCCTGATGAAGCCGAACGTCGACTTCGTCAACACGCCGATCGACCACATCGAGCCCGACGCGGTCGTGACCGCCGACGGCGAACGCTACGAGGCCGACGTGATCTGTTACGCCACCGGCTTCCAGGCCAACGACTATCTCGCACCGATGGAGTTCACCGGCCGCGGCGGTACGTCACTGCGCGAACAGTGGGGCGACGAGCCGCGCGGTTACCTCGGGATCACCGTTCCGGGCTTCCCGAACCTGTTCCTGCTGTACGGACCGGGGACCAACCTCGCGCACGGCGCCAGCATCATTCTGCACTCGGAGTGCCAGGTGCAGTACACGATGGAGGCGATCCGCACCGCGCTCCAAGCCGACGCGCGCTCGATCGAAGTGAAGCAGGACGTGCTCGACGAGTACATGACGCGTTACCGCGCCGAGATCGACCAGCTCATCTGGTCGCACCCGACGATCGAGCACACGCACTACAAGAATCCCGCCGGCAAGATCTTCACGCTGTCGCCGTGGCCGATCGAGGTCTACTGGAACTGGACGCACTCGGTCGACGCGAACGCCTACGAGCTCCGCTAGCGACGACGGTCCGGCAGCCGCCTCGCGCCGATCCGGCGCCCACCCCGCTCGATGTCGCAGCCGTCCGGTAGAACCGGCGAATGGCGACCGACAACGTGCTGCACAAGGTTCGGGCCCTGCTCGCGAAGGCGGAGGGCACACCGTTCGAGGCCGAGGCGGAGTCGTTCACGGCGAAGGCGCAGGAGCTGATCGCCCGCTACCGCATCGACCGAGCGCTCCTCGGCGCGCACGACGCATCCGGCCGAGTGACCCCGATCGCGCGTCGCGTCCACATCGAAGATCCGTACCTCAGGGCGAAGGTCATTCTGCTCGCCCGCGTGGCCGCCGCGAACGGGGCGCGCAGCGTGTGGCCGAGTCCCCTCCGGCACGTGGAGCTGTTCGGCTTCGCCGAGGATCTCGACGCGGTCGAGGAGCTGTTCACCTCGCTCCTCGTGCAGGCGACCGCGGCGATGCAACGCGCCGGTTCCAAGCAGGACGCCTTCGGACGGAGCCGTACCGCGGCGTTCCGGCGCGCGTTCCTCATGTCGTTCGCCGTCCGCGTCGGGCAACGGCTGCGGGAAACGGTCGACTCGACCGTCGACGCCGCCGACGCGGAGTCCGGCGGCGCGTTGGTGCCGATCCTCTCCGCTCGGAGCGAGGCGGTCGCCGACCTGACGCGTGCGACGTTCCCATCGGTTCGGCCGATGCGCACCACGGCCACCGATGCCGAAGGCTGGCACGCGGGCTCGACGTTCGCCGACCTCGCCGATCTCTCGCTCCGACGCCGCCTGGCCCGGGGCGCCTGAGCACCCGGATCAGGGTTGCGGTTCGAGCCGTATCCACGTCGTCCGCGCGACCGCACACAGGCGGGCGTCGGCGTCGAAGATCGCGCTCGCCGAGTGAACCTTGCGGCCGTCGCGCTCGCGCAGCCAGCTCATCACGACGTGCGCAGCCCCCGAGACCGGCGGGTGGTCGATCCGCGCCGCTATGCGACCGAGGACGTGCGGTGCCGGGTGGCGCTCGTCGAGATAGATGACCGCGCAGCTCGGGCAGTCGAGCGCGGCCCAGACGATCTCGTCGCGGACATCGCCCGGCGTCCACGGCGCGGCGAACACGTCGGTGCCCGGGACGCGCCCCGCGAACAGGCGCAGTCCGTCGCCTTCCGCGCGGCCCGGGCCGCACGTGAAGCAGGTCGGGAAGGGGTGGATCGCGAAGTCACGAAACGGTGACGTCCGGCTCGCGGCGCCGGCCGTGGCCGGATCGACCGGCAGCGGCACGTCGATGTCGAACCGCACGGCGGCGGCCTCGGCGACCAGGTCGTCACCGTCGCGGAGCATCACGCGCCCGTTCTCCTGTTCGACGCGCAGCGGACGGTCGAGCGGCGGCGGGCGCCGGAGCGTCACCTCGGCGGGCCCGGCGACGTAGCGCGCGAGCGTGCCCGCGGTGTAACCCCCGTTGGCGCTGTCGGGTGGTCCGCAGAAATGGCGAGGGAGTGTGATGGACGAGCTCATGTGCCCGCGGACAGCAGCCGCTTCACCTCGGCCGCGCCTTCGACGGCGGTATCGACGTCGGGCGACTGCGGGATGAGATTGAACGACGTGCAACCGGCCGCCGCGTACGGGGCCAGGAACGCCGCGACTTCCTCCGGCGATCCGTACGGCGAGTAGCGCTCGAAGCGTTCGAACGGGATTTGGTAGAAGCCCTCCATCGCGGTCGACACGAGTTTCCGGGCCTGCGTCCGGTCGTCGGCGATCCCGCACCACACCTGCATGGCGTGCGCGCGCGGGTGATCGGCACGGCCCGCCGCGGCTGCCTGTTCGTCGATCGCGTCGACCACTTGGGCGAACCGCGAGGCCGAGTTCCAGATGCCGATCCAGCCGTCACCCAGCAACGCCGCGCGCCGAACCGCGGCATCCGAGCGCCCGCCGACGATCAACGGAACCGGCGAACGCGGCGCGGGCAGGATCAGCGCGTCTTCGACGTCGAAGAACTCCCCGTGGAACGTGACCGGCGCGCCGGCGAGCAACGACCCGAGCAGGGTGAGGCTCTCGTCCATGCGGCGACCGCGCGTGCGCGGATCCACACCGCAGACCTCGTACTCGTGGGGATCCTCACCACCGATTCCGACGCCGAGGATCAGTCGACCGGGAGCCAGCAGGTCGAGATCGGCGATCTGGCGGGCCACCAGTGTCGGATGACGAAGCGGCAACAGGTACACCGCGACGTACACCGGCAGCGCGGGATGCGTCATCGCGAGCGCGGTCGCGTTCAGCAGCCCGTCGGTTCCCGCGCCCACGAAGAAGCTCACATGATCACCCGCGCAGACGTGATCGAGCCCGGCGTCGGCCGCCTTGCTCACGAACGCCGCTTGCGCCTCGGGCAACGGGCCCGGGCCCTGCAGCGGCGGGAATGCGCCCAAACGAATACGTGTCATGCGTCACACCTCTCCTGCATCCCGGTCATTACGCAGCGGTCATCTCCGCGGTTCGGCCCGAGTCGCGCGACCGTGACGCGCGACACGTGGCCTCCGGATCGTCGAACCTGTGCGCGAGCCGTTGCGTACTGCGGACGTCGGCGCGGCGGACGCGCGGTCCTTCCGCTCGAAAAATCAGCCATTTTCACGTCCCCTGTCGAGGAGTAGGTTCGCTCGCGGAGACCGGTAGCGGCAATCGATCCGAAGATCGCCGAGGGTCGGGTCTCCATTCGAACAGCTACGGCGAACCGGCGCCCGTTCCCAGTAGGAGCAGCCGATGACTTCCACAGCCACCCCTGTCAACAACGGTGTCAACGTCGAGGCCCTTCTCGGCGCACGCACGGCGCTCACCGATGCGCCCGAAGCCGCGAAGTTCCAATGGCGCGCCACGTGCGAGTGGCGCTCCGGCACGCACAGCACGTCGAACGTCGACGGTTTCTTCGGGCTGGGCGCGGAGCAGAAGCACCGCACCACCTATTCGTTCGACGTGGATCACCCGGAGATCTTCGCTTCGGAAGACAACGGTGCGACGCCGGTCGAATACGTGCTCGTTGGTCTCGCCGGTTGCCTCACGGCCGGTGTCGCAGCTGTCGCGCAGATGCGCGAGATCCAGCTCAACAGCGTCGCCGCGACCGTCGAAGGCGCGATGGACGTGCGCGGCATCCTCGGCATGGACACCGACGTCCGCAACGGTTTCAGCTCGATCAAGGTCAGCTACAAGATCGACGCCAACGCGACCCCCGACGAGATCAAGGCGCTCGTCGCACAGTCGCAGAAGCGATCGGCGGTGTACGACATCATCACCAACCCGACCGACGTGCGCGTCGAGGTCGTCTGACACGACCGCGCCCGGCGCGAGACACGGCGAGGTGCACACCACGGCGGTGATCATCGGCGGCGGACAGGGCGGTCTCGCAATGAGCCGTTGCCTGTCCGACCGCTCGATCGATCACGTCGTGCTCGAGCGGGGCGAAGTCGCGAACTCCTGGCGGACGGAGCGTTGGGATTCGCTCCGGCTCCTCACCCCCAACTGGCAGTGCCGGCTCCCCGGTTACACCTACGACGGCGACGACCCCGACGGCTTCATGAACGCGGCCGAGGTCGTCGACGTGATCACGACGTATGCGAAGTCCATCGCCGCGCCGGTGCACGCCGGCACGACGGTGACCTCGGTCCGCCGCACCGACGACGGCTATCGCGTCACCACCGATCAAGGCGCGTGGTCGTGCGAGACGGTCGTCCTCGCGAGCGGAGCCTTCAACCGGCCGCACATCCCGGAGTTCGCGTCCGCCGTGCCCGGGTCGGTCGCGACGCGGTCGTCGATCACGTACGGCAATCCGGGTCAGCTCGACGACGGCGGTGTGATGGTCGTCGGTGCCTCGGCGACCGGCGTGCAGCTCGCCCACGAGATCCAGTTGTCGGGCCGGCCCGTGACGCTGGCGGTGGGCGAGCACGTCCGGGGACCGAGGGAGTACCGCGGCCGTGACATCCACTGGTGGATGGAAGCCGCGGGCGTGCTCGACGAGCGCTACGACGAGGTCGACGACATCGTGCGGGCCCGACGGGTCCCGTCGATGCAGCTCACCGGTTCGACCGACCGCGTGACCTTGGACCTCAACGTGCTCTCGGGCATCGGCGTCCAGCTCGTGGGCAAGCTCGCCACGATCCGGGACGGTCGCGCGCTGTTCTCGGGATCGCTGCGCAACAAGTGCGACCTCGCGGACCTGAAGCTCGGTCGGCTGCTCGACACGATCGACGAATGGGCGCTCGCCGCCGGAGTCGACGATGATGTCCCTCCGCCCCATCGGTTCGCGCCGACGATCGTGCCCGAACCTCCGCGCCTCGACCTCGACCTCGCCCGCGGTGAGATCCGCACGATCATCTGGGCGACCGGCTACCGGCCCGACTACTCGTGGCTCGACGTCGACGTGCTCGACGCCAAGTCGATGGTCCGCCACGACGGCGGTGTCGTGCTCGACGCGCCGGGCATGTACCTGATCGGGACGCCGTTCCTGCGCCGCCGAAAGTCGAGCTTCATCGACGGCGCGTGCGAAGACGCCCAGGACCTCGCGCGTCATCTCGCGGCGTTCCTCGGCGACAACGCCTCACGGCGGTGAGCCGCGACTACGGCGCCGCGCGTTCTGCCAGGTAACCCGAGCACGCCAGCCAGATGTGTTCGATCCGATCGTGCGCGTCGGTGTCGACGTAGGCCTGTTGCTCGACTCGGAACCAGCCTTCGCCGAGCCGTTCGGCGCGCACCCGCGCGCACCACGACAGGTGCAGGCGCGACCCGAGGTCGTCGAGGGTCGTGCCGACGAGCTCGAACCCTTCGGTGTTGCCGAACCAGCGGACGAAGGTGCGCGTGACCCGCTCCGGGCCCTCCCATTCCAACGTGTCGCCCGGCAGGAGCGCGCGCATGCGGACGTCGTGCGCCAGATTCGACGCCAGGCCTTCGAAGTCTTGCGCGGCGAGTGCGTCGAGGAAACGCCGCGCAACGTCGGTCGCTGCGTCCGATGCTTGCAGGTCGCGTGAGGCCATGACGCCTCCACTGTCTCACCTGAGCGAAGCAACGTCCATCGCTGTGCGAGCAAGCGCGCTATGACCGGCGGTCGCGGAGCAGCTCGTTGACGCGCGCCGCCTGGCGTGTCTGGTGGTCGCGTTCAGCGAGGTTCGGCGCGTTGCGCGCGGCCTCTGCGTAGAGGCGGGCCGCGAGCTCGAGGTTGCCGTTCTTCTCGTGGAGGTACGCCGCGACGGCATCGCGCCGGGGGACCTCATCCTCGACTTCGGCGAGCGCGGCCAGTCCGGCGGGGGCGCCGTCGGCTTCGCCGATCGCGACCGCGCGGTTCAGCCGCACGATCGGCGTGTCGGCGAACCGCAGCAGCTCGTCGTACCACTCCACGATTTGCACCCAGTCGGTCTCGTCGAAGCGCAATGCGTCGGCGTGCAACGCCGCGATCGCGGCTTGCGCCTGGTACTCGCCGAGCTGATCGCGGGCGAGCGCGGCGTGCACGATCGCGATGCCTTCGGCGATCAGGTCGGTGTCCCACTGCTCACGGTCCTGCTCCGCGAGCGGCACGATCCGCCCGTCCGGTCCGGTGCGGCTGCGCCGGCGCGCGTGGTGGAGCAGCATCAACGCGAGGAGGCCGTCGACCTCGGGCGCGTCGGCCAGGTCGCGGAGCTGTCGGGTCAGCCGGATGGCCTCGGCCGCCAGGTCGACATCACCCGAGTAGCCCTCGTTGAACACGAGGTAGAGCACGCGCATCACCGTCTGCACGTCGCCGAGCCGCTCGAGTCCGGACTGGCCCACCGTGCGCTTCGCGCGACTGATGCGTTGCGCCATGGTGCTCTCGGGCACCAGGTAGGCCTGCGCGATCTGGCTGGTGGTGAGTCCACCGACCGCGCGCAGGGTCAACGCGACCGCGGACGACGACGTCAGGTCGGGGTGCGCGCACAGGAAGTAGAGGTGCAGCGTGTCGTCGGTGCTCGCCGCCTCGCCGGTCGGCGGCTCGGTGTCGTAGCGAACTTCGCGGGCACGGCGCGCCGTGTCGGACCGTACCGTGTCGAGGAACGCCCGCCACGCGGCGGTGACGAGCCAGCCCTGCGGATCGGCGGGCGGTTCGGTCGCCCACGTCGAGATCGCGCGAACGAGCGCGTCCTGCACGGCGTCCTCGGCCGTCGCGAAATCGGCGCCGCGACGGACGAGGACGCTCAGTGCACGCGGAACGAGCTCACGGAGCTCGACGTCGTCCACTGCTACTCGGCGACGGTGGGCGGCGCGGTCAGGAACGGTCGCACTTCCAACCATTCGTGGATCGGCTCGCCGCCCGCGCCCGGGGCCGCCGACAGCTCACCGGCGAGCGCGATCGCACGCTCGTAGGTGTCGACGTCGATGATCATCCAGCCCGCGATCAGATCCTTCGTCTCGGCGAACGGACCGTCGGTCACCGGCGGACGTCCCTCGCCGTCGTAGCGGACCCACACGCCGTCGGGCGACAGGGCCTGCCCGTCGATGAACTCGCCGGTGCCCTCCAGCCGGGCCCCGAAGTCCTGCATGAACTTGATGTGGGCCTCGACCTCGTCGGGCTTCCACTGGTCCATCGGGACGTTGTTCACCGCGGCGGGCGCGCCCCGGTAGTGCTTGAGCAGCAGGTACTTGGCCATGGTGATCTCCTGTCTGACGGCGGCTCCATCGGCCGCATGTACCCGTGGGACGGAGCCGATTCCGCATTCTCGACATCACCGGGTGAAATATCTCGAATCGTCGTCGACGAGGGGACTCCCGGATGGCAGCAGCGGAGACGGACTATCTCGTTGTCGGCGCCGGTGCCATGGGGATGGCGTTCACCGACGCGCTCATCGACCACGCAGACGTTCACGTCACGTTGGTCGACCGGCGCCACGCGGCGGGCGGCCACTGGCTCGACGCGTACCCGTTCGTGCAACTCCACCAGGCCTCGCTCTTCTACGGCGTCGCGTCGACCGTGCTCGGCACCGGGGCGGTGCAGCAGCGCGGACCGGAGACCGGGCTCCAGGAACGGGCTCGGCAGTCGGAGATCCTCGCCTACTACGACGACATCCTGCACCGCCGGTTCATCGGATCGGGTCGCGTCACGTTCCTCGGGGGGAGCGACTACCACGGCGACGGCTCGGCACACATGGTGACGTCGCGTGTCTCGGGCGAGCGCGTCGACGTCAAGGTTCGGAGACGCGTGGTCGACGCCACCTATCTCTCGCCGACGGTTCCTGCGACAACGGCCCCGCCGTTCGACGTTGCCGACGATGCGAATGTCATTCCGGTCGGTGAGCTGGCGCGTATGTCCGACGCCGCGACCGACTACGTCATCGTCGGTTCGGGCAAGACGGCTACCGACGGCATCGTGTGGTTGCTGGCCAACGGCGTCGCGCCCGATCGCATCGTGTGGGTCCGGCCGCGCGATCCGTGGATGCTCAATCGCGCCGTCGTCCAACCCGATCCGGTGGTCGCGCTCGGGCTCGCGGCCGACACGATGGAGGCCGCGGCCGACGCGACGTCGCTCGACGATCTGTTCCTGCGCCTCGAAGACGCGGGCGTGATGCTGCGCATCGATCCGAACGTCATGCCCACGATGTCGAAGACGCCGACGCTCGCCGAGTGGGAGCTCGAGGCGCTCCGCACGATCGATCGCGTCGTTCGCCGCGGGCACATCCAGCGGGTGACGCGGGCCGAGATCGCCCTCACCGGCGAATCCGTTCCGCTCGCGCCGGGTTCGCTCGTCGTGCACTGCGCGGCCTCGGGTCTGCAGTACCCGCCACTGGTTCCCCTCTGGGACGAGGACAAGATCCGGATCCAGACGATTCGCGCCGGCTTCCCGTGCTTCAACGCCGCGCTGGCCGGCTATGTCGAAGCGACGCGCGACGACGACCGCGAGCGCAACCGCTTGTGCCCGCCCAACACGCTGCCCGACACCACGACGAGCTGGGCCCGGATGCAGGTGCGCGGAACCGTCGCGGCGCGCACTTACAGCGCCGAGCCCGACATCGCCGAGTGGACCAACCGCTGCGCGCTCAACCCGGCACGCATCGATCCCGCGCAGCGCGACGACCCCGCCGTGCAGGCCGCCGCGGCGCGGCTCGCGGAGCATGCTGCGGACGGTCTCGCCCGGATGGCCGAGCTCGCGCAGGAGCCGTTGCCGGGCTGAGTCGGGTTCGCGTCGTCAGTCGGTGCGCAACAAGACAGACGGCTCCGTGGCCCGCGCGAGGCGCCGGGGCACGACCGCGGCCGCGAACGCGAGGAGCATCGTGACGACGAGTACCAGGGCGATCGCGGCGGCAGACGCGAGCGGCGCGGGCTCGACGCCGAGGCCGTCGGCGACGATTCGCCACGCGCCGCGCCCGACGACGATGCCGAGTGGGATACCGACGACCAGCGCGAGCCCGGTGACTGTCACCGCCTGCCACCAAACGACGGTTGCGAGCTGCGAGCGCGAGAAGCCGAGTGCACGCAGGACCGCGAGGTCTCGGCGTCGCGCCCGGACGGTCGTGACGAGCGAGTGCACCAATGCGACCGCGCCGAGCGACGCGAGGAACACCGCGACCGCGATGAGGATCGTGTCGACCTGATTCAGGTTGTTGACCTCGGCGGGAAGGATCGCACCGGTCACATCGGCGCCCGTACGGGATGCCAGGTCATCCGCCGCCTTGCGCTTGTCGATGCCCGGTGCCCAGGTCACGACCAGGTCGAGACTCAGCGTGTCGGGTGGGGCGACTGCGGCGATGCCGTCGTTGGTCAGCGCGACGCCGCGGTCGATCGCACTGCGATCGTCGATGATCGGGAAGACGACGCGGCCGACGACGCGGCGACGAACGGCTCCGTCGACGCCGCTCAACGTGACCGACTGGCCGATCTTCGCGCCGGCGTGTCGGAGCGTGGCCGCGCCGAGCGCGGCCTCGGATCCGTCGCGCGGGAGACGACCCTCGACGACGGTCGGCGCGGCCGAGCCCTTGAGCGTGTCGAACGCGTACACGTTGACGTCTTCGCCCTTGATCTGTGTCAGGCTCGTCGCGAGGGTGCCGACGTCGCGGATGCTGCGGTCGGCGACGAGCGAATCGCGCTGCTCGCTTCCCACATCGCTGCTGAAGCCGACGACCCGACTGTCCCACGGGAACCCATAGCGCTGGGGCGTCGCTGCCAGGGCATCCTGGCTCGACGCGAACACGGTGACCGCGACCACGCCCGCGACGGCGACGACAACCCCCGCGAGTGCCGTGCCCGATCCGACGCGTCGTTCGAGCGCCGCTCGCGTTCCGATGGTGCGAGCCGGCGAGTGCGAGAGGGCTCCGAACCCGCGCCCCGCCTTCCACGGCGCCCGGACGGCGAGCGCATCAGATCGTGACGCGGCGCGATTTGCTCTCCACGACGTGGCGACGGCCAACCCGAGCACGATCACCACGACTGCGATCGCGCCAAGGGCGAGCGCGGCGCCGTCGACCGATACGCCACGATCAGGTTCCGCCTTGCGCGCCACTCCTACGGGCATGAGCGGCGAGAGCGCAATGGCGACGGCCACGGCAATCACCGCTCCACCGATTGCGGTCGGCGCGACCGACGCAGCCAGCGCGGCGACGCGTTCGCGGCGGCGCATGCCGAGCGCACGCAGACGTCTCATGGCATCGATCGAGAGCGCGTGATGGCGCGTAAACGCCTGGCCGATGGCCAACGCGGCCGCGAGCGCGGCCAAGCCCGCGCACAGCAACAACGCGACCACCGCAACGCGAATGCTGTCGTCGATCTTGTCGGTGAGATCGCGTGCAGACGAGATCTCGAGTTCAGGATCGTTGTGATAGATGGCGCGCACCGCGGCGTTCACGGCCGGCTCGTCGGCCTCGTCTCGTAGCCGCAGGCGGACACCGCCCGGATACGAGCCCATCACGTCGGCGTAACGCCGGCTGAATGCCGGGCTGAGAAACGCGCGGGGCTGGAAGCTCGAGAGGCTCTCGCTCAGGAGGTCGGGGAAGCCGATGATGCCGGTCACCCGGAGCGTGACGTGCGGTCCGGCGGGTTCGCCTGCCCGCCCACCCGAGAACAGCGCCTCGACCTGATCCGGGGCGTACGAATCGAATGCGACCGCATCGCCGACTCGCAGTCCGCCCTCGTCGGCGAAGACCTCACTGAGCGCGACTTCGTCAGAGCGCGTGCCATTCGGCAGGCGTCCGTCGAGGATGCGCGGACGATCGACGGTTGTTGCGAAGTCGCCATCGAGACCCGCAACCGCGAGGAAGTCGAGGAACGGATACTGCCCGCTGCCGGCCGGCACGATGAACGGGTACACGAGGCGCGCCGACGCTGCGATC